>Ga0126373_10002732_pt1 | contig 13053 bp, 12 predicted proteins | sample PanSoiMetPlot_11_FD_92545 | JGI IMG/M metagenome (GOLD analysis project Ga0126373, IMG submission 92545) | Tropical forest soil microbial communities from Panama - MetaG Plot_11 | ecosystem: Environmental > Terrestrial > Soil > Tropical forest > Bulk soil | place: Panama | collected 2016-02-17
CCCATCATGAGCAGCAGGCCTCCGAGCGTGGCAATGAACAGCAGCATCGGTAACTCTGGCCTGCTTATAGCGTGAACGCAGCACCGCCACAAGCATCAACTGAGGGACTTTTTCAACAGACACGCCTGTTTGCGGAAGTGATCGCTCGCAAGCCCGCCCACACAACTCCTGAGAGCCGTTTGCTGTCACTGTTGACAGTGGCAGTGCGGCAGAACGGCTCGTAGATTCCGCCCATTGCGACAACTTGCGTTCAGCCCCTTCGCAGAGTGGTATTCGATACCCACCCGAGTTGAAGCGATAAAGATCCGGAAGCGGAGGAAGACTTTTGTCATCGCCATTGTTGGACGTGGTCGCGTTGGTGGCTACTCGATCGGTCGGTCGGGTAGTTGGAGAAGATCGCCATGCAAACTCGGAAACGTCTTTCCCCGCCTCAAACCAACTACGCCTGGCAATTGCGGCCGGACACTATTGCGCCTGGGAAGGAGTGTTATGAAACCGACAAGTAAGTCTGCAGCGACCTCTGTCGACTCTAAAGAAACCAAGCATTTGGAGCGTGGACGGTCCGGTCTTAGTTGCGTATTAGCTTGTGCTGCCCTGTTCTTTTGGATCTCGATCGGAACCTGTGTACCTAAGGTGGCCGCTCAAGAAGTTCAATCAGGTCAACCAGAACAACAAGTGCCCGCGTCAGCCGTGATTACAAAATCCGCTACCGCTATCGGATTTGAGGTCGGCGGCGGCAGCACAAAGGTCGACTTGAAGCCTACAGACGTGATGCCTCAGGCGAGTGGTCAGGCAAAGGTTGAAATCAAATCAAATGCCGGAAGGACCAACATTGATGTCGAGGTAAAAGGTCTGAAGCCTCCTTCAACACTTGGCTCAGAGTTCTTGACGTACGTCCTTTGGGCTGTCACGCCGGAAGGGCGAACCGGCAACACCGGAGAGATTTTCATCAACAAGAACGGAGATGGCAAGCTGAGCGCGACCACTCCGGCCCAAACGTTCTCATTGCTAATCACGGCCGAACCCTATTTCGCTGTTCGTGTGCCCAGCGAGATGGTGGTTATGCAAAGCGAGCGTCGGAAGGACACAAAGGGGAAGGTCTTCCCCGTGAATCAATACAAGCTTCTCAAGCGTGAACAGTACCAAAAGATGGGCAATCCACTTGCATTGACGCTTGATCCAAGCGTTCCGCTAGACATTTATGAGGCGCGCAACTCCGTAGAGATTGCAAAGTCGCGTGGAGCCGACAAGTATGCGCCCGAGATCTTTTCTAAAGCGGAAGGCAGCCTGCAGATGGCAGAGAATGCTCTTGCGGGTAAAGGTGACAAGAAGGCCGTTGTCTCAACGGCTCGACAGACGGTGCAGTTTTCAGAGGATGCACGCGCGCTGGCAGTGCAGCGCCAAGAGCAAGAACGCATCGCGAAGGAGCGTGAAGATGCTGCCGCTGCCGCAAAGGCAGAAGCAGAAGCCAAAGCTGCTGCAGACGCTGCCGCGGCAAAGCAGAAAGCCGACGCTGAAATAGCTGCTCAACAAGAGGCGGCGAGGGCAGCCGAAGCCCAGAAACGGGCTGCTATCGAACAGGCCGAGCGCGAGAAACAGCAGCTGCGTGCCCGCCTGCTCGAGCAATTCAACCGAGTTCTGCCGACTTCCGACTCGCCTCGCGGTCTCGTGGTCAACATGGGTGATGTGCTCTTTAGTACCGGCAAGTCCGATTTGCGACCTGAAGCGCGAGAGGCCTTGGCTAAACTCAGCGGCATCGTGCTGAACTACCCCTCGCTTCGTCTTGCTATTGAGGGCTACACGGACAGTACCGGCAGCGAGCAGTTCAACCAGGCTCTTTCGGAAAGGCGTGCGGATTCGGTTCGTGATTACCTCCAGAACCAGGGGCTCGACTCGGGTATGCTGACTGCCCAAGGACTGGGTCTGAGCAATCCTGTGGCAGACAACAGCACGAGCGAAGGTCGCCAGAAGAACCGGCGCGTCGAAATCGTTGTCTCTGGAGAAGTGATTGGAACGCAGATTGGCGGAAAAACGGAGGCGTCCTCGAAACGTTGATGAAGTCGGAATGCCCGTCGCGTGCATTTGAGATTATCGGGATAATCTGAGCCTCACCGTGTGGCCCTCCCAAAGGAGAACACACTATGAAATCGGAATACGGATTTGCACTCATGTCACAGTCACTCGCAGCCGGAGTTCTTTGCCTCAGCTTTGCGCTGAGCGGACGTGCTCAGGTGCGTACGCAGACTACGACTACAACGGGCAGCCCCACACAGCGGGTGAAGGTTGATCGTGCCGAGGTGGTTCTAGTCTCTGGCAACGACTTGGTGCTGAGGATGGAAGACGGCACGATCCGCCATATCGCCGACGTACCAGATACCTTCAAGGCCGTCGTAGATGGCAAGGAAATCGGCATTTACGATCTGAAGGCCGGTATGACACTTGAGAGAACGACAACGATGACCACCACTCCCAAGGTTGTGACGACGGTGAAGACGATTAAAGGCAGGGTGTGGAACGTCGCCCCGCCACGCTATGTCTATTTGACGATGGCAGACGGAACTAATGAAAAATTCGAGATCCCTAAGGGCCAAAAGTTCAAAGTGGAAGGACAAATGGTGGATGCCTGGGGCCTGAAACCGGGAATGGACATCACCGCTACCAAAGTCGTCGAATTCACCGCCACAGAAATTGAGCAACAACGAAAGCTGACGGGCTCCATGCCAGCCCCGACTCCGGCGCCGCCGGCAGATGCTCCCATCTTGATTGCTAAATAACCGGATGTACTGCGTGTTGGCGAAAAATCCTGATTTCACTCATTGACTCCAAAAATGGCGAATAAAAAGCGCACAATTGTGAGAGCGCCTGATTTCGCCAAATGATCAGGCGCCACGCCCCTCGTCCCCCTCTGGATTGACGATCCCGACCTTCGATCGACCCTGTAATTGTTGGCAGTCCAAAGCGCAACGAGTTGTCCTTAGTTTTCTGGTGAAGTGTTATTTCAGAAAGGGGAATCCCATGGCAACTGTTCCCAAGACACCCAGTCCGGAGCGAGGACCTATACCGATTGCGACTAGTACGTCGCGCTACGAACAACTCGCCAATACACCGTACACGGGTGGGGCGCTCTCCAGGGAAGCAGTTGGCGCGTTTAAGGACGAACTGACCTTTCAGCGTGCCGTCCAGGTCTATCTGTGGGCACTGCCCTCGATCAACATGTACGGAATGAAAGAAGGCTCCGAAAAGACATTCGGGAGGGGCTACAACGTCCTGCCCATCTTCAAGGACCGGCTCAACGCCAAGACGCTGATCACCACCCCTAACTCCGACGTGATCTATGCTCTCGGCTATCTCGATCTCAAGGACGACGGCCCGATGGTGATCGAAGTGCCGCCGGGTCTGCAGGGCATTCTCGATGATTTTCGTCAGCGCCCAATCCGGTCTGAGGGGAAGATCGACGGGAAAGACTGGGCTGGCGATGTCGGATTGCCCGGACCCGACAAGGGCAAAGGCGGTAACTACCTGGTCCTTCCGCCCGACTACAGAGGCGAGGTTCCTCCAGGCTATCTGACGTTTCGCTCGGGCACCTACGGCGTATTTGTATTCTGGCGCGGCTTCTTTCAAGACCCGAAAAAACTGGAAGCGCCGGTCAGCGTGATGGAACAGACGCGCATATACCCGCTGGGAAAGAAGAACTCGGCGAAGCCAATGCAGTTCCCTAACGCGTCGGCCACGCCCGTCAACATGCTCTATCCGACCGATGGCAGCGCGTTCGAGATGCTTGATCGGTTTATCCAACACGAGTATGTGGATGCCAACGACTTCGAGATGCGGGGCATGGCGGCTGAGTTGGGTATCGTGAAGGGCAAGCCGTTCAAACCGGATGAGAAGCAGAAGAAGCTCCTCAACCTTGCTGCGAAGACAGCCTCACGCATCGCGCACACATTCAGCCTCGAATGCCCTCGCTATTACGAAGACCGGCAGTGGCTCAATCCCTTCCCAGGGGGCAAACCTGACTTCGTGGCCGACTCCTACAACCAACTGAATCTGCGTTCCGGCTTTTTTAACAACGCGTATTCCACGAGCCCCGGTATGGCTATCGACATGGAGAACGTGGGAGCAAAATATCCAAACACATTCACGGACGCTGATGGTGACCTGCTTTCGGGAGATCGAAGCTACAAGCTCACGCTTCCTTCCGGCATTCCCGCCAAACTCTTCTGGTCGGTGACGATCTATGATGCGCTGACGGCCTCCGGCCTAGATAACGGCCAGCCATTTCCATCGCTCAACCAGATGGACAAGCCGTCGCAAAATGCTGACGGCTCGACCGACATTTATTTTGGTCCCAACTCGCCCGGTGAGGGTAAGAACTGGCTGAAGACCGTTCCGGGCAAGAACTACTTCGTGGCGCTACGTCTCTACGGCCCAACCAAGGCGTTCTTCGACAAGACCTGGAAGCCGGGAGACCTGATGAAGGTGAAGTGACCTGGAAGGTTGATTCTTAGGCGGCGAAAGATAGCGATTTCACTCTTTGACACGAAAAAAGGCGAAGGAAAAGCGCACAGGGTCGAAAACGTGGGATAAGCCGTTGAAAACATGTGATGACTTACTCTCGTTTTCATAGAGTTTCGCGGGCCGCAGGCCCTAACTGACACTTGTGTAGTCGCGTGATTGCGACAGCTACGCATTCCCAGTAACGCGCTTACAGATTCGGGCAAATTTTTCAAGGATGTTGGAGGTGACATGGTCGGCTCTCTGACTACCGAGAATAAATCGAAGAAGCATGTAGACAATAAATAGACAACCGACCAACAGCCCAAACGAAAATCCCAAGCTCTCCCCGGGAGGGCATCGGGATGCTGTACTGGATACTGAAAAAGATCCACGAGAGAATGCATCCGACTATCCCTAATCCGACCAAGAAGAGCCTCAATTGGTCTCCGCGAAGGCGAAGACCCGCCCGACCGATCATTACTGAGAGATAGTGGCCTTCTCGTTGAAGAAAACGGATTGCGGCCCACCATCTCTCGTAATCCTTAGACGACGTTTTGCGAATCCGCTTGTCGGCTTTCTGCACGAGTTTCGCGATTTTCCGCTCATAGTCGTCTTGGTCGTATTCAGGCTCAAAGTCCTCGTTTACCGTGATGATGTCCGGTAGCGTCCAACCACGTTCGGAGAAGTACAGCATTTTGCGCTCTACGTCCGATAGCGAGACGTTCTCGCTTTTGTGCCTCGCCGACGATCTGGGCGATCAAAAACTCTTTGGCCTCCCGTCCACTATGGAATTTCCTCACGTGCCGGATTTTATCCCTCTTAGTTTTGGCACGATGGTGCCCACAAGAAATGCCATCGGTATCGAATTTCTGCGCACCGAAGTGGAAACGGCGCTTGTCTTTGCGAGAATCGCGTCGAATAACCACAACAAAGAAAAGAAGCGCCGAAATGTGCGCAATGCCCGCAGAGCCTACCAAACACTTTTATATTTCTTGAGCCAGTTTGTGTTCACAGATCAACAACAACACGCAATGCGTGAGAAACTGACGGAATTGCATCGCCAGTTGGTAGTTCTTGGAGAGTCCTTGTGACGGGCCGACGGACGCTCAATCTTCCACACCGAACCACCGCTCACGCATCTTAATCCGCTACCCCTCTGCAAGCCGCTCGTTCATCGCGAGCAAACTGCTCTCCAACGTGCTGATCGTTTTTTTGTGTTCTTCCAGCAGATGCCTGCTGCGGGGATCAATCGTGCTCGATTCGAGGCTGTGCAAAGGTTTCAGGCGGAGCCAGTCGTCCAACTCTTTCGCGAGGGCGAGGACCGAGGTATGGGCTTTGTCCCGCACGCGCCGCACAGGCAGTTGATACTCACGTTCATAGCGTTGGACGGTGCGGACGCCTCGTCCCATATAGCCGGCAATCTCTTTCCAACTGTTGAGCACGACGGGTGTCGGAGTGGCCGCCAAGAGTATCCCCCCGGGCGAGGTAGGCTACACGATTTGTACTCCTGCGTGAACAAAAATTATTTTATGCATCACCCCCCTTGTCTACCGGGGAAAACCCTAGGGCTGATACTCCCGCCGGCGACTCGCCAGCAGAAATTTGAGGTAGCAGTTTGAGCCTTGAATTGATTTCGGCGCCGAGAAGGACTGCGGCTGCGCTGCAATAGAGCCAAGTCATGAATAGAGCGGGAGCGGCCAGGAATCCAAAAAATCTTGCGAACTTTAAGGCGCCGAAGTAATGAAGATAGAAACCGAGTCCCCCGGCCAACACCAGCCAAAGAACACTCGCGGCTACGGCACCGGGAATCGTTCGACGCTCGGATACCGGAAGGCTGGGTCCCAGCACGTAGAGCAGTTCAATTGCTGTGAACAGGATCAACGCCGACGCCGTCCACTGGATGTATGGCCATAGCCGTAACGATAGCGATTCGATCGGCATCATTCTGGAAAAATGAGCCCACACAACAGGACCGACCGAGGTCAGGACTACTCCGATCACCAACAAGGCTCCGACTGCAATCGTCAGGCCAAGCGCGAGTATTCTCGTTACCAAAAGTGAGCGCTGCACATTTGAGCCGTGCACCATATCTAAACCTAAGATCAGGCCCTTAAATGCTATCGACGCGAGCCAGAGCGTCGTAACGAGTCCAAAAGATAGAAGTGCTGTCCGGTGCGGAGTAACCCGTCTCAGCATTTCGTCGATGAGCGTCAGCACTTGCGGTGGTATCACATATCCCAGAAAGGACGATACTTCGCGGAGTCCATTCTGAACCGGCAAGTAAGAGAGAACGACACTTAATAGCGTAAGGGCAGGGAAGAGTGCCAGAAGAAGGTAATAAGCAATGCCCGCAGTAGCGAGCGGCAAGTTCTTCCTTTCGATGTCTCTCCAGATTTCTAGGCTAGTTGTGATAAATCTTTTCGTGGCGCTGGCATCCTTAAGTTAGATCTTCATGCCCGGGAGAGACCGACGGAAATCTTGTGGAGTTTAAAGAAGAACTGCCGTTGCCTTTCTGCCACTGCCGTTCGAATGCCGTTTTGGAGAAAATAATATCCTCGACGACGGAACTTCGAGGGACTAGATGGCACTATGTTAGCGCGATCCTCCTCTCGAGATTTCGCTCCGGGAACAGATCTCTGGGGTCGTGCTAACTCTTTGCGGCGACCTGAAGGTCGTTGTCAACGCTAAACACGCCCGGCACCACATTAGCTCGCATTCCGGCGAAAGTTAAATCCGCATCCGAGTCCACCACACCCGTCAGGGTCACGTTGCCGTTTTTCACGACAATGTGGATCGCATGGTAACCGATTGGAGGATCGTTCGTGATACCACCAGCCGCACGAGCCACCGAAGGCATGCCTCTCGGTCCACCGCGATTGGAGGTGTAGCGCTGTAGCGGCGCATAGCCGTAGATGCTTGCATACACGCGGGCGCGTAGTCGGTCGTCGTTCGGAGATGCGGGAAGGACTTCTATTTCATTCGTTACCTTGTTAACGCCTTCAATTCTCTTGACCGAATTTTCAATTCCCGATTTTAGTGCGGGGCGAGAAGCGTAGCCGCGCAGAATTACGGTATCGCCTTGGATGGCAAAGTGAATGGAATCAAAGACGCCATACTGAGGCTGCGTGACAATCTGCTTGCGAACTTCCTGTGCGAGTTTTTGAACTTGCCGCTGCTTGGCCTCGGGAGGTTCCGCCTCCTCTTGGGCGAGCACTGAGTGGGTAAGCAAGAACAGCCCGGCAAGGCAGGCAATCACCCAACTTGATGCATGACCACTCATAAGGCCTCCTTAATTTTTGGGAATGTAAGTTTATCCCATTTGGGTTATCGACTCCTGTTTCGAGTCTCGTGATACCCGAATCCGCGATTCTGAGTTCAGTTGTTCGGCCACGAGTCCCGCACAACGTTGTTAGCTGTGGACGAGGTCTCGATAGAACTGTCTTTCTTCCGAATGATAGAAGCCGGGAAGCGCGCCTTCGATAAGGCGCGCTTGGGATTCGAGGCAGGCTGCTTTCTTGGCGGTATTTTTTTCGATCGCAACTCGAGCAGCGGCGAGCCCATTGGGCAATGGACTGCTAAACATTGCCAGTACCTGCTGCCGCCAAAATTGCAGATTAGCCATCCCTGCACTTTTTTGGGGGAGCCAATACCGGGTTCACTGTATGTTTTCAAGGTTCGACTGGGTAACTCTGACAGGGCGGAAGCACAATCTAAAAGCGACGGCCAACAAAATGGCGACGACCGGTTCGTCGTCGCCATTTCAGCCCAGGCTCGAAAAATAACTTAGTACGCCGACCCGGTATCGTGCATGACGAAGGATTCCGCCCCTAGATTTTCGGGATACGAGATCACGTTGCCGCTGTTGTCGGTCATATCAACCGCCGTAGCCGTAGCGACATCGTAGAAGTGACTCGCCTCGGTGTAGGCATAGGCATCCCAGAAGGGCGCCATGATGTAGTTCGTCAGCGTTGCCAGAGTGCCGCCGACCGTTGGCCGCTCAACCACCCACTCGGCGGAGTTGCCCTTTAAGGTAGTCCCCGGAGGCGCTGTGAAGCCGATTTCCACCGACTGGCTGTTGTTGTAGTCCACCAGGTAGGCATAACCCTGCGTCGCCGAAGTGTGCCAGATTTCCACGAACACGTCGTCGCCCGGAACGATGGGAAATCCGCTGATGCGAACTTCACCGTACGGATACCACTCATACCAAGCCGAGTAATAGGAGGCTCGAGTGCTTCCCGAGCAGTACGCATCAAACTCGACGCCCGCCTGCAGTACATCCGCCGATCCCCAGCCGTCGATGCCATTCCACGCCGAACCCCAGTCCCATCCGCCCGTGCAAGCGCCGAACGCCTGCTCTGCCACCGGAACCACGAAGTCGTTCACGATGTAATAAAAGGATGTGGATCCGTAGGTGGTCGCGCCGCTGAAATCGACGTAGCCGCTCCAGTTGGACGAATAAGAAGTGTTGCTTGTCTGGAGCGCGAGCAGCGGATGGTTCTCGACCGCCGTAGGATTCGCAGCCTTCCCGGCCCGCGCGGGACCGTGAAGGATCGTCGTCTGCTCGAGTTTAGGCACGACTCGCATCTTCGAGGACTTCATCGCTTTGAGCCAGGTCGCATAGGCCTTAATGGACGATTGGTTCGGACGCGGCGGAAAGCCGTGGTAAGCGAGCTCTTCATCGGAAGCCGTAATCGGATCGAAGCCAGCCGGAGGCGCCTCGATCGTGGTCGCTCCCGGAAGATTGAGCGCGTGCTCGTTGGGCTGCATGGGACGTTGGTTTTGGGCGTGGCCGGCCAGAGGCGCGGCCAGGACAAGGATCGCCGTAAGGGCCGAAGACAAGCTCTTCATGATTCTCATTTCCTTTTTTGCGAGATGCTCTGATTTGGAATCAGAGTGTTACTGCCCAAGTGCTCGGCAACAAAATCAATGGGAGAAGTCCGGCCCCGCTACCAGAAGACTCAGCGGGCGGACGAGGCTGGCGGTTTGCCGTACATTCGTGGTTCGTTCGGCTCGAGAATCATCGAAGTCTTGCATTCAACTTTTGCTCGCTTCCTACTTTCTCTGCCGTGATTCGGCCTCGTACGGTCTGGACAAATGCACGGGATGTGCCATAGGTGAGTTCCATCGACTCGTTCGAATCGCTACGACCTAACACGTTGATTATGTGGAAGCCGCCTAGGCGAGGTCGGCCCGGATCGTTGATTTGCAGGGATGACTCTCTATTTCCGTTAACCGGAGTGTTAATGCGACGACGAAAAGGATAGTCGTAACACGATATTTCGAGAACGCTGGAAGACCTGACAATACGGCGCTATATTTTCGCGATCCCGACGGTCATCTGCTGGACGTCGTTACACCGGGTTATGCGGCATTTGCCGAGGAGTGGCAGTTGCTCATCTCAAAAATGTCGGGCACCAGGTTCCCTCCGATTGCGCTACGATAAAGGTTGCAAACCGGCCGAACCAAGCCGATCGGACGGTAAAGGCGGTAACCATGCGTATCCGAAGGCTTCCTCTCACTCTATGGATGGCGATCGTGGTCGCGGCGACAACCTCGCTGTCACAGACGACTCCCCCGCCATCAACGGCTGCATCGCAGACGCAAGGCGCATCTTCTACATCTGACGAGAACAGCGGCAACGCTCTGCTCCCACCGGGCACCGCGATTCCTACGGAACTCTCGAAATCGATTGACGCGAAGAAGGTGAAGGCCGGCGACAAGATTGAGGCGCGCGTCACGATGGACTTGCTGGCGCACGGTCAGATCATCGTGCCCAGGGATTCGAAGGTCACCGGTCACGTCACGGACGCCAAGCCGAGGAGCAAGCAGTCTCCCGAGTCGACGGTGGGCATCGCATTCGATCGTATCGCCCTGAAAAATGGACGCGAGCTTCCGTTGCGAACCACCGTGCAGGCGATCGGACCCTCCATGAAAGTGGCGCCCTTTCCGGAGAATGGCAACGAAGTGCCGGGCAAAGCTCCGCCCGATATGCATGCCGGCAACAACCCCACGTGGCGCGGCTCGCCCGGTGGGTCAGCCCGTCAGAACGGATCTCCTTACCCCACCGGCAACCCGCAAGATGTACCGACGGGCACCGCTCCCTCCGAGGCCTCAGCAGCCTCGGCGCTAGACCCGCGAAGTCAAGGAGTGATTGGGATGAAAGGGCTGTCGCTGAGCACTTCCGACCAGGGCTCAGTGGTTAGCTCCAGCACGAGCAATATCCATCTCGATGGTGGAACGCAGTTGATCCTGCGAACCGAGTAATTCGACTGCTGCGTGAGGTCGTTTCGATACGCGACGTGCCACGTTTGAAGCTCTATGGGAGGCTGTGGTTCTTTTTCAGCGCTGCGAAATTTTTCGCAATCACGAACCTCTTTGCCCGTGAGTGAAGCTCACTCCGGCCATTGATTGTAATTTTGCGCGTAATTGAGCGCGCACTTTACCTTAAGCTTGCCTTTCCTTCCGACTTCGGGGTGAGCGTATGGCTCGTTCGAACACGTGTGCCAAGCCTTTTAGTGGTTCGTTCCTCATCACGCATTCATCGACCAGCCGACGAAGGCGCTCGGGCAAACACGAATAGGCCGACAGAAGGATGATCGGCAGCGTGGGAAAGCGTTGTCTGATATGGAGCGCTGTTGTCTCCGTGTCCCGTCCGTCGGATTTATATTCCAGCAGCACGGCGTCGATGATGCAATTTCTCCAGCTTGGCCAGCGCCGTCGAGGCCTTGGTCGCCGTGATCACGGAATAACCGAGGCTTTCGAGGATAGGTTTCCGCAGTTGCAGGAGAGGAGTGCGGTCATCTACCAGCAGCAAGGCGCGAAGTGGAGGAGAGGACATATAAGTTCCGCCACGAACTTCTTTCTAACCTCATCTTGCGCCTGATCTGCAACCACCGTATTGAGATATGCGAAGTCTTTTCACTTACTCTTCCCAAAAAAGGAACAGCAAAGACGCCAATTTGAGCCGACGGCTTGACCTACTCCATCTTTTTCTTGGCAAGAGTTTCGAGATTCACTCGCGCTGAATGACAGATCCGCATGCCGCCAATCCTTCTAAAGCAGGATGCTACGTGACACACATCACGGAAGCCGTGCGGATGCAATGTTTCAATGCAGTTGAGTCGCAGTTCACAGTCAAGTGGGCTCGGGTCATTCTTCTCCGCTGGATGGACCTGACCGTGAAAGCGCACGTTCTGTTAGTCGAAGACGAGAACCGTTTACGGGCGGCTCTTACCCGTCGTCTTCGCGAAGAGGGTTGCGTCGTCGATTCGATGACGAACGCCGATGCGGCCTTTGAAAAGATCACCACTGAACCTTTCGACATCATCATCCTTGGCGTTCGGCTGCCGGGTGGCAATGTCCTTGACCTTTGCCGCGATATTCGGGCTCGCGGCATAAAGACCCCAATTCTTCTGCTCACAGCTCAGAGTACGACGGAAGAGAAGGTCATGGCCCTGAAGCTGGGCGCGGATGCCTACATAAACAAGCCGTTCGAGGTTGGGGAATTGCTGGCTCGGACCGAAGCACTCCTCCGCCGTGCGCCTCCCTCCCAGGTGTGCCAGTTCGGCTCGGTCCGAGTAGACCTGGGCGCGACAGTCGTTACTCGCGATGGGGTTCCCGTTCGTCTTTCCGCTCAGGAGGTTCGCCTGCTCCACTATCTCGCGACGCATTCGGGCGTTCTTCTTAGCCGGGAACAGATTTTGCGGGAGGTGTGGGGCTACGGCATGGATGCCATGACGCGAACGTTAGACGTGCACATCGCGAGCCTGCGGCAGAAACTGGAGATTGACCCAAAGCGGCCAAATCTCATCCGCACCGTGCGTAGACTGGGCTACCGATTCGAAACCAAGCCGCCGGCGTGACGGGAGTGGTCCTAGCTTGCGTCCTTACCGCGCTGTTTCCGGTTCGGTCCAGCCTTCGGCGCGGGAGCGCTCGAGCAGCCATTGCTGCAGTTCGTTAGTAAGAGCAGGGTGCAATTCTTCGAAGCTCAGTCCGGCGAGGCCGCCGGGACTGGTCCACGCCAGCTTAGCTTTTCCTTCGATTATCGAATCCGTGTCAGGCAACGCAAACGAAATCTCAAGCGTCGATCCGTGCGCGATTTCAATCGGACACTGCACCGCCACACCGCCGGAACTCAAGTTTACTGTTGTGCCTTCGATTTCGTGTCCTTCATATTTCAGCATGATCGGAATTTCTACCGTCACGCGGAAATAGCGTTGCTGCTGTTCGCGTAACGTGCCCAGCGAAGCCGACCCGATCGCCGACTCTTTCCGGTACTTGTCGAGTTTGCGCCGCAGTGTCCGCGACGAGATCCCTAGCTGCCGGGCGGCCTTCATTTGGTTGTCGCCGTTTTGCGCCAGCGCCTGCAGGATCATCTGCTTCTCCATGGCCTCCAGGTTCCCGCCGAAGACCACCGGCTGGCCAGAAAGTTCGGGGACGCCGCAGATCGCAGCGGGCAGGTCGCTCGGCCGGATCTCGTGAGTGCCGGGCTTGGCATGGAGCGCTGCGCGCATGATGACGTTCTTGAGTTCGCGAACGTTGCCCGGCCAGTGATAGCGC
>Ga0126373_10002733_pt1 | contig 13052 bp, 8 predicted proteins | sample PanSoiMetPlot_11_FD_92545 | JGI IMG/M metagenome (GOLD analysis project Ga0126373, IMG submission 92545) | Tropical forest soil microbial communities from Panama - MetaG Plot_11 | ecosystem: Environmental > Terrestrial > Soil > Tropical forest > Bulk soil | place: Panama | collected 2016-02-17
ACCATGCCAACCGTCAAGAGGCAGTGCGTGCCGCGCACTGTCCGGCCGTCGCTTAGCGTGACGGCTACGCCGTCACCGACGCGCGTCACGCGCTCAGCCCTGGACTTCCCGAGCACCATCATGCCGCGGCGCCGGAATACGTCCTCCACGACGACTGCGGCGTCCGCGTCCTCGTGGGGCAGCACTCGTTCGCGCGACGAGACGAGCGTCACCTTCGATCCGAGCGCCTGGAAGGCGCTGGCGAACTCCGCGCCGGTAACGCCCGAGCCGACCACGATCAGCTCCGGCGGCAGCTCGGTGAGGTCGTAGAGCTGGCGCCAATTCAGGATGCGCTCGCCGTCGGGCTCGGATCCGGGCAGCACGCGCGGCTGCGCGCCAGTGGCGATGAGCACCGCATCTGCCTCGATCTCGGCGTCGCCTGCCACGACCTTGTGCGGTCCGACCAGCCGCGCCGACCCGGAGATGACCTTGACGCCCTCGGCCGACAGCCGGGACGCAACGTCGGCGGACTGAGCGCGGGCCAGTGAGAGGACCCTCGCGTACAGGCGGGGAGCATCGAGGAGCGCGGCCCCGTTGCTGACTGCGTTGACCCGGATGCCCAGGCTGGCGGAGCCTTCCAGCCCGGCCATCATGCCGGACGTGGCGATCAGGGTCTTGGACGGTACGCAGTCGGTAAGTACGCACGCCCCGCCTAGGCCGTCCCGTTCGACGACGGTGACCTCGGCCCCGAGCTGAGCGGCGACCAGCGCGGCCTCGTAGCCGCCCGGCCCGCCCCCGATGATCGCGATCCTCGCGTGCGGATGGCTCACGTTGTCCAATTCTGTCGCATCAAGGCCCAGACGACGACATCGGCGTGGGTCAGGCCTGCGTCGGAGTTGGGCAGGCAGCGGCGGCCACGGCCTCGTACCCTTGTCAATCGTGGCGATATACGCGGCCTACGGCAGCAATATGGATCCGGCTCAGATGGCGCGCCGCTGCCCGCATTCACCGCAAGCTGGCACTGGCTGGCTGGAAGGCTGGCGGCTAACTTTCGGTGGCGAGGATCTTGGTTGGGAAGGCGCGCTCGCTACCGTCGTCGAGGACGAGGGCGATCGCGTGTTCGTCGTCCTGTACGAGGTCTCTGACGCTGACGAGGAGGCTCTCGACCAGTGGGACGGCGCCACCTTGGGCTACTACCGCAAGTCGAAGGTACGCGTCAGCACGCTCGACGGCGACGTAGTCGCCTGGCTGTACGTCCTGAACGACTACGAGGGTGGCCTGCCGTCGGCGCGTTATCTCGGCAGCATGGCCGACGCGGCCGAGGCCGCCGGTGCGCCGTCGGACTACGTGACGTGGCTCCGCAGCCGCCCCTGCGCGTCGATCGGCAAGTAAGCAGCTCAGGCGACAGCGGCATCTGCGATCTGATCGCGGCTCGCCCTCGCGCCCGGGATGGCACCGGGAGTGACCGCGCCGCCATCGCGCATCGCCGTCAGCGCGGTAGCTGCCATAAGCCGAATGCCGTGTCCGATCGCACGCTCGTCGACGTCGAAAACCGCCTGGTGAATGTCGAAATCGGCCGGCGATCCCGGTGTCCTGGTACCTAGCCGGGCCAGTGCGCCGGGGATCGAGTCGAGATACCAGGCGAAGTCCTCACCGCCCAGGCTCTGCGGTGCCTCAGTGATGGAGTCCGGACCGAGCACTCGATCCGCGGCGGCCTCGAACATCGCGGTGCTGATGGCCTCGTTCACCGTAGGGGGCACGTTGCGCTGGTAGCTGATCTCCGGGACCACGTTGTAAGCACTCGCCACGGATTCCAGCAGGGCCTTGACCAGGTCCGGCGCCTCGTGCCAGGCGGCGTCGTCGAGGCATCGGACCGTACCCTCCACAACACCGTCATCAGGGATGGCGTTGGCGGCGCTGCCAGCGCTCACCCGTCCCCAGACGAGGCTCAGGCTGGAGCGGGGGTCTACCCGCCGCGACAGCGCCGCCGGCAACTCGGTAATGATCTTGCCAAGCGCATAGACGAGGTCAGCGGTGAGATGCGGTCGCGCGGTGTGCCCACCTGGCCCGGTTACCTTGACCGTCAGCTTGTCGCAGGCTGCGGTGATCGGACCGGTCCGGGTGCCGATCTTGCCGACGTCGAGGCGCGGGTCACAGTGCAGCGCGAAAATGCGGTCCACCGATGCGATCCCGCCCGCGGCCATCACGTCGATCGCACCACCCGGAACTTCCTCGGCCGGTTGAAAGATCAGTCTGACCTTGCCCTGCAGCGCTCTCGCGGCGGCCGCGCGGGCCAGGAACAAGCCAGTACCCAGCAAGATGGCCGTGTGCACGTCGTGGCCGCACGCGTGGCACGCGCCTCGATTAAGCGAACGGTACGGGACGTCCTTCTCGTCGTTAATCGGCAGAGCGTCGATGTCGGCGCGCAATGCAACGACAGGCCCCCGTGGTGCGCCATCGCCAACGTCGACAATCAGCCCCGTGCCCTTCGGCAGGATCGACGGGCGTAGGCCGGCCGCTTCGAGCCGCAGCGCGATTCGCCGGGTCGTGCGGTATTCGTGGTAACCAGTTTCTGGATGGGCATGCAAATCGCGCCGGAATTCAACGAGTTCGGGCTCATGCCCAGCGAGGAACGCGTCGAGTTCCCCCTCGAGGTCATGTTCAGCCATGCGCTGCCTCCCCGTAGGCAACGAGACATCCGGGCTCGGCCTGCCAGGCCATTCGGTTACGCCGGTCGATGCCGGCGCTGAGCGGCGTCTCCATCAGAACCTTATTCACTCCAGCCCGCTAGCAAGCGTCGCCGGGTCAGAGGAATGATGCCCAATTTTGGCATCAGCCCCCAGGCCCAGGCCCGGTAACCTGCCCGCTCCAGAACTGTCCCGGCGCCACGCGCCGGGAAATAAGCGACAAGGCAGGGCGCTGGCGCACCCGCTGCTAGGTATCAGCCCTAACCGCCGCCAAACCTTCCCGCATACGCCCGCGAATCCGCGTCGTGCTCGCGGGCGGCAATCTACGTGACCGGCGAGATCATCGATGTGCCCGAGTGGCTCGACACATCCCGACAATCGATACGAGATTCCCTCTACTGGCCAGCATCGTACCGCTCCGACTGCCCGTTCGCTGCGGATGGCGGATTGTCGCGTGAAGCCCTGCTCCGTGCCTTCTGCCCTGCTCAGGACGCTAACTCTGCGATCGCGAGGCGCGACTAGTAGACCTCCGGCGGCTGATAGACGCCCCACACCTCGCGAAGCGCATTGCTCACTTCGCCGATCGTGGCGAGAGCACGGAGGGCTGACCGCAGCGGATACAGCAGATTCTCCTGCGTACCTGCGGCGCGCTTGATGTCGTCGAGACAGCGCGTGACATCGGCCGAATCGCGGCGATTGCGGAGATCAGCGAGCCGCGCCGCCTGTTCCTGTTCGATGGCCGGATCAACACGCAGTGGCTCGTACGCGTCCTCCCCGTCGCTGACGAACGCGTTGACGCCCACCACCTTGCGCTCGCCAGAATCGACCTCGCGAGCGATCCGGTAGGCCGACCGTTCAATCTCCGCCTTCTGGAAGCCGTGCTCGATCGCAGCCACTGCGCCGCCGAGATCCGCCACCCGGTCCAGCAGCTCGCGTGCCCGCGCCTCGATGTCGTCGGTCATGGACTCGATTGCGTACGATCCCGCGAGCGGGTCGACAGTGGCGGTCAGGTCGGTCTCGTTCGCCAGCACCTGCTGCGTACGCAGTGCGAGCGTGGCCGCCTTCTGCGTCGGCAGCGCTATCGCCTCGTCATACGAATTCGTGTGCAGTGACTGCGTCCCGCCGAGCACCGCGGCAAGCGCCTGGAGCGTAACCCTCGTCAGGTTGACCTCCGGCTGTTGCGCGGTGAGTTGAACGCCGGCCGTCTGCGTATGGAACCGCAGCATCTGCGAGCGCGGGTCTTTGGCACCGAACTCGTCGCGCATGATGTGCGCCCACAGGCGCCGGGCGGCGCGGAACTTTGCGACCTCCTCCAGCAGCGTCGTTCTGGCTACGAAGAAGAACGACAGGCGGGGTGCAAACTCATCGACAGGGAGCCCCGACGCAATAGCGGTCCGCACGTACTCGCGAGCATTCGCCAGGGTGAAGGCGATCTCCTGAACAGGCGTCGCGCCGGCCTCGGCCATGTGATATCCGGAGATTGAAATGGTGTTCCACCGCGGAATCTCGGCCCGGCAATAGGCAAACGTGTCGGCCACCAGGCGAAGCGACGGCTGCGGCGGATAGATATAAGTGCCGCGCGCGATGTACTCCTTCAGGATGTCGTTCTGAATCGTGCCGGAGATCGCGGCCGGGTTAACGCCCTGCTCCTCCGCGACAAGCTGATACAGCAGCAATAGCAGCGCCGCAGGCGCGTTGATGGTCATCGAGGTGGATACTTCATCGAGGCGGATGCCGTCGAAGAGCAGGCGCATGTCCTCAAGTGAGTCGATGGCTACGCCAACCTTGCCGACTTCGCCTCGGGCTTGCTCGGCATCGGAGTCGAAGCCCATCTGCGTGGGCAGGTCGAATGCGACCGAGAGCCCTGTAGTTCCCGCCGCGATGAGCTGGTGATACCGGCGGTTTGAATCCGCGGCGGTAGAAAACCCGGCGTACTGGCGCATCGTCCACGGCCGCGTCAGGTACATGGTCGGATACACGCCCCGCGTAAACGGGAACGAACCCGGCTCGCCAAGGTCAGTCACCGGGTCGAGGCCCACGACATCCTTAGGCCCGTAAACACCCTCGATCGGCGCGCCGGACTCCGATATGCGACTCATGCGACAAGCCTACGGCGACGTCGTCGCGGCCACTGTTGTGAAGTAGGCCACGCCGCCAGCGGCTGGACCTGGGACGTGCCGTCGTCCCGCAGACCGCGTCTGCGAATCGCCACTCGTCATTGTCGACCGCGTAGACCGATGTCTTTCGCGTTGCCAAATGGCGCCCCCGCAGCGCTCGTGATCGGGCGCAACGCACGCGCTGGCTGCCATGAGTCGTGCCACGCTTCGTCGTCTGCAGATCAAAGCTTTCGCAAAGTAGGGCCAGGCTGTCACCCGTAGCCCTAAACGCCGGAATTTCACCAGTACTGATTACTGAATGTGTGGGAAACATCACACGTCGTGATGGGAGCATCTCACCACGCACCCTCGCGGAACGTCGGCTGCAGGGACGATCACGATCAGGTTCGGCTGGGTCTGACCACCAGCCGGAGACGGGGACCGGCATGATGCTGGGGGGCCGAACATCGACCGCCATTGCGGTGTGTGCTGCCCTGGCCACCCTGACGGTCCAGACCACGGCCGTTGCCAGCGCGACGGGTACAGCGCGCTCTGCGCCGCGAACAGCGCGCCCAGTACCACCGGCCTCGTCCCCGGTACCAACCGTCACCGCGGGCGCCGGGCCCGCCAATAGCGCGGCAGTGCCGACGCTCGGCAGCCTCGCCGCGCGCACCGTCGGCGGCCCGCTGATGGCCAGCCAGGGCCTGGTGGTGCGGCCGCTGGCGCAGGACGCGCTGCCACCGCCAGACGTGCCGGCTTCCGCCTGGGTGATCGCGAATGCCGACACTGGCCAAGTAATCGCGGCAAGGGATCCACACGGCGAGTTCGGCCCGGCGAGCACGCTGAAGGTGCTGACCGCTGTCACTCTGATTCCCCTGCTGAACCCCGACGCGATGGTGACCGCCAGCAAGTTCGCCGCATCGCAGCAGGAGTTCGACGTGGGGCTCACTGCTGGGCGCGCCTACCAGGTCTCTCAGCTCTTCTACGCTTTGCTGCTGATCTCGGCTAATGACGCCGCGGTTGCGCTCACCGAGGCTACCGGGTCCTTCGCCAAGGGCATGGGCCTCATCAACGCCGAGGCCCGGCATCTGCAGGCGTATGACGAAGACGCCAAGCTGCCGAACGGCCTGCCTGCCGCTGGCCAGGTCACATCGGCTTACGACGAAGCGCTGATCGCCAGGCAGGCGCTGACGATGCCAGCGTTCATGCGGTATGACGCCGCGTTGCACAGCACGTTCGAGATCAAGCCGCGCGAGTTCGAGACGATCACCAACCAGAACTCGCTGCTGACCATGTACCGGGGCGGAATCGGCGGCAAGATCGGCTGGACGGTCAGCTCTGAGGCCACGTACGTGGGCCTCGCTCGGCGAAACGGGGTCACGCTCATCGCCACGGTCCTGCACTGCACGTCGCTTCAGGAGATAACGTCCGCCGAGCGGCTGCTCGACTGGGGATTCGCCATGAACGGCAAGGTCAGCCCGGTAGGCGTGCTGGTCCCGCCGCTGGCGACGGCGACAGCCGCGCAGCACAAGCCCCCGGCCGGGGCCAAGCGGCACGCCCACGGCGCGCGTCGACCCCAGACCGTGGCGCTGGCAGCTTCCCGGCCAGGCTCTGGAGGCCGCACGACCAGCTACGCGCTGGCGGCCGCTGGCGCCTTCGTCGCGCTTGCTATCGCAGGGCTGGCCTGGACACGCCGCCGACGGCGGCCATTACACCGAACTGTGTCACCCGTGGCCCCGGGGGCGGCGCCACGGCCGGGCGGCCGACACCGTTACCTAGCCTGAGCCGCGTCGGCCTCGGCGCGAGTCTGGTTGAGGCCCTGCCGCGTCCGCGCGTCCGCAGCCATCGCCGCGCCGACTCGGGCTAGCGAGCCCGGCCCGCGGCTATGTCTGCTTCGGCGGCCGCCCGGCCCGCGGCTGCGTTCGACGCAGTGCTGCGCCGCCCGCCGCCGCGAAACACCGGCACCATCGTCGTGGTGCGAGCCGCCGCGCGCCGGATCGTCTGCGTCGCCGAGGCGGCACGTGCCGGCACGGGCTCTGTAAAGAATCCGCCAGCGTGGGCACCACGCTCAGGCTTGTCGGCCACATCGCTGGCACCGATGACCGTGAACCTGCCTAGCACGAGCGCAGCCACGAACAAGATCACGACGCCCAGGCCGGTGAACAGCGCGACCTGTTCCAGCGTCGCGCGAGTCGCGCCGCCAACGGGAGTGCCCGCGGTCGGGATGCTCGTCCAGGCCGTGCCGATCAGATGGCCCACCGCGAACCACGCGCCAGCCAGCGTGGCCAGCCACGCCGCGAAAACAGCCGCGGGCCTGAATCGGCTGATGAACACCACGACACCGCTTATCAGCGTGACGACACCGGGAAGGACTTCAAGCCACATCCGGCCCGAGGTAGCGTCCCAGGCGCGGTCAGGCGTATAGGCGAAATGGAAGTACGGGCCCACGAACGGGATCAGCGCGCCCCAGATGCCAAGCAAGACCAGGAACATGCCGCTAAGCGCGCCCCGGCTGCGGCGGACGCGAAGCGTCCCTGCCATCATGATCACTCCCTGGGCAGGCGAGGGGATTTGTGGTACCTGCCGCCGCGCAGCTACCCGCAGCCGCCGCCTTTACACATGACGGGAACGGGCCGACCACCCTGTCACCGTCCGCCAGCGTCGCCTTAGTCTGCGCAGCACAGCCCGGTCTGACCCGAGCCGATTGGGCTAGTTAATCACGGATGGCAAGAAAGCCGACCTTGTCTCGCACACGTTCCATGGTTGCAGCGGCGATGACGTGCGCCTTCGCGGCGCCGGCCGCGAGCATCCGGTCGAGCTCGGCCTCGTCGGCCAGCAGCTTCTCGGTCCGCTCCCGGATCGGTGCTAGCGTGTCGACAACGACCTCGGCGAGTTCCTTCTTGAATGTCCCGTAACCAGCGCCCGCGTATTGCTTCTCGAGGTCCGCGCTGGGCTCGCCGGTCAGCGCGGAGTAAATGCGCACCAGATTGGTGATGCCCGGCTTGGCAGCCTCGTCGACGCGAATCTCGTCACCAGGGTCGGTAACCGCCCTCATGATCTTGCGCCGGATCGATGCCGGCTCCTCGAGCACGTCGATGATGCCCTGCGGCGACGAGGCCGACTTGCTCATCTTGATCGACGGATCCTGGAGATCGGCGATCTTGGCCACTTCCGGCAGGATGTAGGGACCAGGCACGACGAGCGTCGAGCCGAACCGCGTGTTAAACCGCTGCGCCAGGTCCCTGGTGAGCTCGAGGTGCTGGCGCTGATCCTCGCCGACCGGGACCTGATCCGCGTCATACAGCAGGATGTCGGCGGCCTGCAGGATCGGATACGTGAACAAGCCGACGCTGGCTGCCTCCGCGCCGCCCTTCGCCGACTTGTCCTTGAACTGGACCATCCGGCTGGCCTCGCCGAAACCCGTGATACAGCCCAGCACCCAGGCAAGCTCGGCATGCTCGGGCACGTGACTCTGTACGAACACGATGGACTTGTCGAGATCGATGCCGGCCGCGAACATCTGCGCCGCGGCCACTCTCGTCCGTCGGCGGAGGTCGGCGGGGACCTGCGGCAGCGTGATCGCGTGCAGGTCAACCACGCAGTACACGGTGTCGTGGGTCTCCTGAAGCTCCACCCACTGCCGTACGGCACCCAGGTAGTTGCCGATATGGAACGAATCGGCAGTCGGCTGGATGCCGGAGAACACGCGTGGTCTGGGCATGCCACGCAGTCTAGTCGGCGGTGCCGGCGGGCGCGGCGGGCGCCACAGTGGCGATTCGCCCCGGTACGGCCATGATGAGCGCTAAGCCGTCACCGTGTCGCCGTGGAGGACCGGAACTATGTCGGGAGCGCCAAGGCGGATCGCGTCGGCGTCCTGGTCGGTGTCCGCTTCCTGTGACGCCCGTTCAGCCACGACCCGGACGCGGTAATTCTCCAGTTCGCGGGCTACCTGACGCGATTTCCACCGCATTGGGCCCGCCATGAGGGTTGCCGCTTCCTCGGCTGCGGACAGGCCGCGGTCCCAGGCCTCGATCGAGACGTGCGTACGCCGGGCCAGCACGTCGTCCAGATGCCGCGCGCCTTCGTGCGAAGCGGCGTATACGACCTCGGCGCGGAGGTAGTCGTCAGCGCCGGTGAGCGGCTTGCCAAGGCTCGGGTCGGCCGCTATGAGCTCGAGCACCTCGCTGATCAGCGAGCCGTACCTGTGCAGGAGGTGCTCAATGCGGGCGACGTGCAGCCCCGAGGACCGGGCGAGCGCGTGCCTGGAGTTCCACAACGCGATGTAGCCATCGGCGCCGGCGAGCGGCACGCTGTCCGTACAGGACGGGGCGACCTTGCCGTCCAGTCCGTGCGCGACGGCGTCCACCGCGTCGCGCGCCATCACCCGGTAGGTCGTGTACTTGCCCCCAGCGATGAGGACAAGACCGGGAACGGGGTGCGCGACAGTATGCTCGCGCGACAGCTTGGACGTGGATTCTGACTCACCGGCCAGCAACGGACGCAAGCCGGCGTACACGCCTTCGACGTCGTCCCGCGTGAGCGGCACCGCGAGGATCCGGTTGACCTGGCCAAGCACGTAGTCGATGTCGCTCCGGCTCGCAGCCGGATGGGCCTTGTCCAGCGACCAGTCGGTGTCAGTCGTGCCGATGATCCAGTGCCTGCCCCACGGGACGACGAACAGCACGCTCACGGCCGTTCGCAGGATGATTCCGGTAGTGGAGTGAATTCGGTCGCGCGGCACGACCAGGTGCACGCCCTTCGAGGCGCGGACATTAATCGAGCCGCGACCACCCACCATCTCCTGGATCTCGTCGGTCCAGACACCCGTCGCGTTGACGACCTGCTGCGCGCGGATCTCGACCTCGTTCCCGGACTCGAGGTCGGTGGCACGGACCCCGGTAACGCGCTCGCCTTCGCGAAGGAAGCCGGTGACCTGGGTGCGAGACGCGACGTGGGCACCGAAACCAGCCGCCGTCCGGACCAGGGTCGTTACGTAACGGGCATCGTCGACCTGCGCGTCCCAGTACACAAGCGCGCCCGTCAGCGCCGATCGTTTGAGTGCGGGTGCGAGCCGGAGCGCGCCGCGGCGAGTGAGCTGCCGGTGACCCGGCAGCCCGCGTGTCTGGCCCATCGAGAAACCCAGCGTGTCGTAAGCGGCCACGCCGGCGCCCACGTAAGCGCGATCCCAGTGATGGGTGAACGGGAACAAGAACGACACCGGCCGCACCAGGTGCGGCGCGAGCCGCTGCAAGAGCAGCGACCGCTCGCTGAGGGCCTCGCGCACCAGCCCGATATTGAGCTGCTCAAGGTAACGCAAGCCACCATGGATGAGCTTGCTAGAGCGCGAGGACGTGCCCGAGCCGAAGTCCCTGGCCTCCACCAAGCCGACCGTCAGGCCCCGGGTGACGGCGTCGAGCGCGACACCCGCGCCGACCACGCCACCGCCGACGACCAGGACCTGAAGCTCGGTGCTCGCCAGCGCCTCTAGCGCGGCGGTGCGCTCGGCCGGGCCAAGCCGCGTGGTAGCGCGGGCTGGATTGATACTTGCCGGGGGTCCGTTTCCGGCTTGCTGGCCGCCGCTGCGGGCGCCGGGCCAGACGCGGACGTCAGCGCGGCGTCGCACTTGGTGTCACCACGACCTCCACGCGCTGGAACTCCTTGAGATCGGAGTAGCCCGAGGTTGCCATCGTGCGGCGAAGTGCACCCATGAGGTTCATTGATCCGTCGGCGACGGTCGAGGGTCCGTGCAGTATCTGTTCCAGGGTGCCGATAGTGCCCACCTTGAGGCGTGCGCCCCGCGGCAGGTCAGCGTGGTGTGCCTCACTGCCCCAGTGGTAACCGCGCCCGGGCGCCTGGGTGGCCCGCGCGAACGGCGATCCAACCATCACGCCGTCCGCTCCGAGCGCCAGCGCCTTGGCTATGTCGCCGCTGCGTGTCATGCCGCCGTCGGCAATGACGTGTACGTACCGGCCACCGGACTCGTCAAGGTAGTCGCGGCGCGCGGCGGCGACGTCAGCGATCGCCGTCGCCATCGGAACCGCAACGCCGAGTACAGCGGCCGTGGTGTGACCTGAACCGCCGCCAAAACCGGCCAGCACGCCAGCAGCGCCAGTGCGCATGAGATGCAGCGCAGCCGTGTGCGTCGCGCAGCCACCGACGATCACGGGGACGTCGAGCTCGTAGATGAACTGCTTGAGGTTCAGTGGTTCGGCCGTCCCCGATACGTGCTCAGCGGACACGGTCGTGCCCCGGATCACGAAAATGTCGACGCCGGCATCGATGACCGCCTTGTAGTACCGGACGGTGCGCTGGGGCGACAGCCTCGCCGCCGTGGTGACACCCGCTGCCCGGATCTCTTCGATTCGCCGGCCGATCAGGTCCTCCTTGATCGGCTCGGCGTAGATCTGCTGGAGCCGTCTAGTCGCGGCCTTGTCGTCAAGCTCGGCGACCTCGGCCAGCAGTGGCTCAGGATCCTCGAAACGCGTCCACAGCCCTTCGAGGTCGAGCGCGGCCAGCCCGCCAAGCTTTCCGATAGCGATCGCCGTGGCCGGCGATACGACGCTGTCCATGGGCGCCACAACTACTGGTATCTCGAACCGGTAGGCGTCGATCTGCCACGCGATCGACACCTCTTCGGGATGTCGGGTCCGGCGCGACGGAACAATCCCGATCTCGTCGAGCGCGTACGCCCGCCGCCCGCTCTTGCCGCGCCCGATCTCAACGACGCTCACGATGTTCTCCCACCCCTGCGTGCGCGCATGAGCCTGGCAGCCAGGATTGGGGTGCCAGGTCTAGCTTCGCCAGCCGCCATAGTTGGGCGCCTCGGCGACCATCTGAATGTCGTGCGGGTGGCTCTCGACGAGTCCCGCGCTCGTGATCTGGGTGAACTGCGCTTGCTGAAGCTCCGCGATTGTCCGCGCACCGCAGTACCCCATCGCTGCCCGCAGGCCGCCGGTCAGCTGGTCAGCGACCCCTGCCAACGGGCCCCGGTACGGCACCTGGCCCTCGACGCCCTCGGGTACAAGCTTGTCCTCCCGCAGGACGTCATCCTGGAAGTAGCGGTCCTTGGAGTAGGAGCCGCCGCGCTCGGGATTGCGCATCGCCGCCAGCGAGCCCATGCCCCGGTACAGCTTGAACTGCTTGCCGTGGATGAAAACCAGCTCGCCGGGCCCTTCATCGCAGCCGGCCAGCAAGCTGCCGAGCATGACGGTGTCCGCGCCGGCCGCGATGGCCTTCGCGATGTCGCCGGAGTACTGGACGCCGCCGTCGCCGATCACTGGCACGTTCGCGGCCTTACACGCCTGCGCGGCCGCGTAGATCGCCGTGACCTGCGGGACGCCGACGCCGGCGACGACCCGCGTCGTGCAAATGGAGCCAGGTCCGACGCCGACTTTGACGGCGTCGGCACCGGCGTCCACGAGCGCCTGAGCTCCGGCCCTCGTGGCAACGTTGCCGCCGATCACCTCGACGCGCGAGTTGGCCTTGAGCTGACTCACCATGTCCAGGACAGCCTGAGCGTGGCCGTGCGCGGTATCCACGATCAGGAAGTCAACGCCCGCCTCGATCAGGGCCTGCGCCCGGCGCTTGGCGTCTTCGCCGACGCCGACCGCCCCGCCGACGACGAGTCGGCCCTCCGCGTCCTTCGTCGCGTTCGGGAACTGCTCGCTCTTGGTGAAGTCCTTGACGGTGATAAGTCCGCGCAATCGGCCGGCGTCGTCGACGAGCGGCAGCTTCTCGACCTTGTGGCTGCTCAGCAGGCTCAGCGCCGCCGCCCTCGCGACCCCTACCGGCGCCGTGACCAACGGCATTGGCGTCATGACGGTGGCTACCCGGCGACGATGGTCCGACTCGAACCGGATATCGCGGTTGGTGACGATGCCGAGGAGGATTCCGTCCTTGTCGGTGACCGGCACGCCCGAGATCCGGTAGCGCGCGCACAGTTCCTCGACGTCAGCGACTGTCGCGTCCGGGCCGCACGTCACCGGGTTGGTGATCATGCCCGCTTCGGAGCGCTTGACCATGTCGACCTGCTGGGCCTGCTCTTCGACCGACATATTCCGGTGGAGGACTCCGGCCCCGCCCTGGCGTGCCATTGCCACGGCCATCCGCGCCTCGGTCACGGTGTCCATCGCGGATGAAAGCAGCGGGATCCGCAGCGACAACCGCGGCGTCAGCCGCGCTGTCGTGTCCGCTTCGCTCGGCATTATCACCGAATGAGCTGGAAGCAGCAGAACGTCGTCGAAGGTCAGGGCGGGCGGACCGAACTTCTCGTCGCTCATCTCATCTTCCG
>Ga0126373_10002734_pt1 | contig 13050 bp, 11 predicted proteins | sample PanSoiMetPlot_11_FD_92545 | JGI IMG/M metagenome (GOLD analysis project Ga0126373, IMG submission 92545) | Tropical forest soil microbial communities from Panama - MetaG Plot_11 | ecosystem: Environmental > Terrestrial > Soil > Tropical forest > Bulk soil | place: Panama | collected 2016-02-17
AACTCTGAAGAAATTCCTGCTGGCTCGCGCCGCCGCGTTTCTTTCGAACGACTACTACGAGAGCGATCTCGCCTGGATGGACCTCGACGCTCCCATCGACATCACCATCGGTCCCTACGAGACCTACAATGACGAGCTGTTCGGCTACAAAGCTGCGTTCGAGGCATATGTAAATCTGCGCGACGACGAGGAGACCGCCAAGCTGAAATTCTTCGGCGACCATTTGCAGGAAGTGGAGAATAACCTGCCGATCGATCCGAAGTTTCGTAACCCGAAACTCGGCAGCCAGGCGCCGATTCGTGTAGTAAACGAAGTTTTCGCCTCGGGCGACGGCGAGCACGGTGTCCAGACTGCGGCCTACAACCTTCCCAACGACGAGCGAGTGATCACGCAGAAGGGCAGCAAGCGTGTGATGCTCAAGAACGTTCAGGAGGCCAAGTTCCATTCGACGCTCGAGCCCATCTCGAAGCGTGTGCTTCCGCCGTCGAGCCAGGCGGACTTGAACTTCGAATCGTTCTTCACACATATTCTGGCCCACGAGCTGAGCCACGGGATCGGGCCCCATCAAATCACGCTGAACGGGCGCGCGACTACGATTCGCCAGGAACTGAAAGAGCTCTATAGCGCTATCGAAGAGGCGAAGGCAGACATAACCGGCCTATTCATGCTGCAGTTGCTGGCCGACCATAAGCTCATCGCCGGCGGTCCCGTGTTCGAGCGGCGGCTCTACACGACGTTTCTGGCGTCGACATTCCGCACGCTGCGGTTCGGACTCAAGGACGCCCATGGCAAGGGTATGGCCATGCAGGTGAACTATCTTACCGACAAAGGCGGATTCGTCGCGCGGCCCGACGGCCGATTTGAAGTGAATTTCGACAAGATCAAGTCGGCCGTGCGAGATCTCGATCACGACTTGCTGACTCTCGAGGCGACCGGCGACTACGCGGGAGCCAAACGAATGCTCGACCAACTGGGAGTGGTTCGGCCGGGTATGCAGAAGGCACTGAACGGGCTTGGTGACATTCCGGTGGATATTAAGCCGGTTTTTGTGACTGCGCGGGAAATTGCTGGGGTAGATTAACCGGCCAGCTTCGAGATGTCGTTGTAGATTGCGAACGCGACGACGGCCATCAGAAATACGAAGCCTAAGCGCAGCGCCGCTTCCTTCACGCGCAGGCTCAGATCGCGACGCATGAAGATTTCGATTAGCAGCAGAAGAATTCCTCCACCGTCAAGAATCGGCACGGGCAGCAGATTCACGATCGCCAGGTTGAGGCTCAGCGCCGCTGCCAATCCGAGGTACGTTGCCGCGCCTTCCCGCGCCGCTTCACCGGACATCTGTGCGATGCCGATCGGCCCAGCAGCCGATTTGGGCGACATGCGCCGCTCTACTACACCGCGCAGAAACTCATAGATGAATGTCGCGTTCTTAGCGTTATAGCGCAGTGACTCGGCCAGTGCTCGTGGCATCGCCAGGCTCACGAAGACCATGCGCGGCTGCAAGCTTACGCCGATCATCCAGCGGTCGGGACCATCAACCGACGACATGGCCGGCGTCACCGTAACCGTGTCCTTCTGCCCGTTTCGCGAATATACAATCTGGACCGGTTTTCCGCCAGTCGCCGTGATTACTTCGCGCAGCTTCGGAGTTGAGCGAACCGGCGCGCCATTCACGCTCAGCAGGATATCGCCGGGTTTCAGCCCGACCTTCGCCGCCGGTTTGTTGGGCAGAACGGAGGCAATCTCGATCTCGTTCTCTTCGGCCCAACCGGCGAATCCCGTCCCGGTTTTGGAGTCGAGAACCGGCGTCACGGTGAGCAGTTTGCGCTCACCATTGCGCTCGACCCACACACTAAGCGGATGATCGGCGCTGGTGGCTTCTTTCATCGAGATGTCTTCCCAGGTAGGATCCGGTGTGCTGCCGATCTGGACCACGCGATCGCCATCACGAACCCCTGCTTTCGCAGCCGCACTATCGGGCACGACGTAGGCGACCACGGGGGAATGGATGGACGGGATTTTCGGGAATCGCACCATGAACAGGCCAGTCAGAATGACGATGGCCAGCATGATGTTCATCGCGGGACCTGCGAATACGATAATCATTCGCTGCCAGCGGGGCTTTTGCAGAAAGCTGCGCGGATCGGCCGAGCTTTCATCGCCCGGCTGCTCGCCCGTCATCTTCACATAGCCGCCAAAGAGCAGCGCGGCCACCCGAAAATCTGTCTCGCCCTTCTTGAAGCCGAACAGGCGTGGGCCGAAGCCGAAGCTGAAAGTCTCGACCTTCACATCGAAAAAGCGCGCCGCCCAATAGTGGCCGAGTTCGTGGATGATGATCATGACCCCGATCAAAACCAGGAACCAGAAGAAATCCTGCAAAACCACGAAGGACATAAGCTATGCTCGCAGGGACATTTGTCCGCGCTCCTCGTGAAGAAAATTCGACTTTGCGTTAACAATCTCGCGCGCCACCACCCGCGAGTGTTCGTCGATCTCGAGAACCTCGCCGATGGACGTGGGCTGACGAACCGGAACGCGGGCCAGCGTCTCTTCCACAACGGCTGAAATTCCAGTGAAAGAAATTTGCTCCTTCAAAAACGCGTCCACGGCAACTTCGTCGGCGGCGTTCAGCGTACATCCCGCCGATCCGCCCGCGCGCTGAGCCTCATAAGCCAGACGCAGCGCCGGGAACTTGGCTAGATCGGGCGGGGAAAACGTCCAGTTGCGCGCCTGCGTCCAGTCGAGGCGCGGCACCGGCGCCTCTTCGCGCGCCGGATAGGTAAGCGCGTATTGAATGGGCATGCGCATGTCGGTGGCGGAAATCTGCGCGATCACGCTGCCGTCCGAATATTCCACCATGGCGTGAATGGAAGACTGGGGATGGATGACAACATCCACCTCGGCGCCCGAAAAATCAAAAAGCCAGCAGGCTTCGATCACTTCGAAACCCTTATTCATGAGCGTCGCTGAATCGATGGTAATGCGCTGCCCCATCTTCCAAGTGGGATGATTCAGGGCTTGGGTGGGAGTTACTTTCGACAGCTTTTCAGCAGGCGTATCACGGAAAGGTCCGCCCGAGGCGGTCAGAATCAGACGCGACACCTCGCCTCGCTTGCCAGCCCGAAGGCACTGATGCGCGCCATTGTGCTCGCTGTCCACCGGAATCAACTCTGTCCCCGTTTTCCTGGCATCCATCACCAGCTTCCCGCTCGCGACCAAGACTTCTTTATTCGCCAATCCGATCCGCTTGCCCGATCGGATGGCCTCGTAGGTTGCTTCTAGCCCCGCCACCCCAACGATCGCTGACAAAACAAAATCAGTATCCAGGTTGACCGAGGCGTCAATCCGCCCCCGGCTACCCCAAGCCAACTCCGGCCATTCCGACCGCGCAAGGCCGGATTCGGCCAGCCTCTTGATTAGATCCGCGCGGCTCGAATCCGTTGCTGTAACCGCGACTCGGGGTCGAAACCGAAGGATCTGCTGAGTCAACAGCACGACGTTCGTGCCGGCAACTAGCGCATAAACCTGATATTTCTCAGGATGGCGTCCAACCACGTCCAGTGTGCTTACGCCGATGGACCCGGTGGAACCAAGAAGTGTGAGATGGGTCAACGGCACTATTATAGCGTTTGAGGCGACAAAGTCCTTCGAACAACTTTGTGAAGCAGCAAGCAGCCCCGCTGGAGTTTTTTCGGAACCTCTTCGACCTCTGAACCTCTCAGAACCTTTTCGGTTGCTGGACCCTTGCGGGCGCCGGGGAGGATTGCTTCAGGGGTCTTTTAATGAGGTTAGTCTCGCTTTGGTGGGAGTTGCCTCCCCGGCTTACTTCCAATATTAATATATGGAATTTCGGAACGCAACAGTTTTTTGTAGATTATTTTGCCTTAACCTCTAGGCCCGCCCAGCGCTCCATCACACGGATGGTCGAGCACATATCAAGTTCTCCGTAACCCTCTGCAATTGCAGCAGTAAACACTTGTCTAGTCTCGCTCGTGATGGGTAATGGAAGATCTAGTTCCGCTGCAGACTGGAGGGCCAACCCTATGTCCTTGTGCATCCATTTTGTGGAAAAGTTGGTGGTGAAGTCCCGTTTGAACACGAACGGTGCCTTGTAAGAGATCAGACCGCTCTTGGCGGCACTATTGTCCAGGATTTCCAGCATCAGCGCAGGATCGATGCCGCCCTTAGTGCTCAACGTCATACCTTCATTGAATGCCTGCAATAAGTTAGCGAGAATCAGATTCTGCGTCAGCTTGGCCTGAAGGCCCTTTCCCGGCCCCCCGCAGTAGAAGAACTTCTTGCCCATCGACTCGAAATATGGCTTCGTTTTTTCAAAAACCTTCTCGTCGCCGCCGATCATGAACGTCAGCGTCCCCGCATTGGCGCCGGGGGTTGAGCCGGTGCAGGGTGCGTCCAGAAAATGGATACTCTTGGCGCCGAGTTTTTCTCCGATCGCGCGGGAGGCTGAAGGCCCGATGGTGCTAGCGTCGGCGACCACTGTGCCCGGTTTAGCGCCTTCAATGACGCCGTTGGGTCCGAGCAACACCTGTTCCGCCATGGCCGTGTCGCCAACGCAGAGACAAATAAACTCCGACTTCTCGGCGACCTCTTTCGGAGAACGACAGGCGATCCCCTTCTCCTCGGCGACAAATTGTTTGACTTTCGACGACGTATGCGACCAGACCGCGACCCTGTGCGCTGCACGCGCGAGGTTCCGCGCCATCGCGTAGCCCATAAGACCTAATCCGATGAACCCAAGCTCTGCCATAAGAGAGAATGGTAGCAATGAAACCGCAAGTTTTGGTTACAAAACGCATTTACACGGAAGCAATTGAGTACCTAAAACAGCATTGCGAGGTGGATGATGTGGGTGAGGACGCCGGTCTAACAGCCGACCAGCTGAGAACTCGGCTGATCGGAAAGCAGGGCGTGGTTTCGCAGTTGACCGACCGCTTCAGCGCGCAGGTGATCGACTCGATCGAGGGGTTAAAGATCATCGCGAATGTGGCTGTTGGTTTCGACAACATCGATGTGCCCGCTGCGACACGCAAGGGCATTCTGGTCACGAACACTCCTGACGTCCTCACCGAGACTACCGCAGACTTCGCGTTCGCGTTGCTGCTGGCCGCAGCCCGGCGCGTAGTGGAAGGGCATCAGTCCGTGCACGCGGGCGAGTGGAAGAAGTGGGCTATCGATTTGTTGGTTGGCCACGATGTGCATCACAAGATCTTAGGACTGTTTGGCATGGGACGAATCGGGCAGGCGGTGGCGCGGCGCGGGCGCGGTTTTTCGATGCGCATTGTGTATCACGACGCTGTTCGCGCGCCAGAATCCATCGAGCGTGAGTTGGGGTTGGAGTTCGTTTCGAAAGAGGAGCTGCTGCGCGAGGCTGACTTCGTAAGCCTGCATGTTCCCTTGCTCGACTCGACTCGCAAGCTCATCGGCGGGCCCCAACTCAAGCTTATGAAGAAGACAGCAATTTTGGTCAACACCGCGCGCGGCGAGGTCGTGGACGAAGCGGCCTTGGCCACGGCTCTGGCGCAAGGCTGGATCGCAGGCGCAGGTCTTGATGTATTCGAGCGGGAACCCGAGGTCACGCCCGAACTGTTGAGGCTTCCGAACGTTATCGTGGCACCACATATTGCAAGCGCGTCAGTGGACACTAGACGAGAAATGTCCATGCTGGCGGCCCGCAATGTGGTGGAAGCGCTGGAGCTACGGCGGCCGTTTACTCTTCTGAATCCCGCGGTGTGGGATGCCCTTTCACTCCAGAAAGGAGCTTGAGCACCAACAGATCAGACGGATGAAAACTTGCCACCGCCATGTTATTGAGATCCTCATCGCTTTCGGCGATATGGCTGCGGACGAGCGCGCGAAGCTCCGCCACCGTGATACCTAGCTCCACCGCAGCTTCCTGCTCAGAGTACTGAGTCTTCGACGACTTGGTGGCAACGATTCCCTGATTCATGCGATTAAAGGCATTCTAAGGGAGAAACTTGCGCGGCCCAATCGGGCGGAGAACCTAAGAAACTATCAGGCGATACCCGAAGACTTCAGTACTAAAGCGTAGGCCTAACAGTACTCCCGCCGCCATTCCGGGCGCTTTAGATGCCGATATCAGGGTTGGTGAGTAACGCGTCGTTGAACCGGTTTGTAAAATTCGCGATTGAGATGGTCAGGGTCAGTTCGACGATTTGATCTTCCGAGAAGTGTGGCCTGAGTTGGTCAAGCGCCGCCGAACGGATGGCGGAAGCGCCGCGGGTGACGCGCTCGGCCCACAGCAACACCGCCTTCTCCTTTTCGTCGAAGGCCTTGCTGCGCTGGAAGAGGGTCAGGTTTTGAATTTGTTCGTCAGTGACGCCGTTCTTGCGGCCTGAGGCAGAATGCGCGCGAAAGCAGTACTCGCAACCGTTGATCTGGGCGGTCTTTAAATAGGCCAACTCCTTGTACTTGGCCTCGACCGAACCGTGATCGATTACGGAGCTGTAGAGGGCCAGAAAGTGGGTCAGCGCGTCCGGAACTCGCGACATGACCCCGAAGAAGCTCGGCATCTGGCCGAAAACGTGGGTAAGTTTGTCAAAAATCGGTTGAACCGACGCTGCCGCCTGGTCCTTAGAAAGTGGGGCGATCCCCGCGGCGGTTCCGAGAGTAGCGGTTGACATCGTTTGTTCTCCTAAGATGATATGCGCGGTGAGAAGTTTCGTTTTTGCGAACTGATGACGCCTGTGTTCAAGCCGATCGTGCTTAGCCCGCCGAAGAAGCGCGCGTGTTCGATCTTAATACAGCGATCCATCACGACTTCGAGACCTGCCTGGCGAGCGCGCTCGGCGGCTTCCTCATGGATAACGCCGAGCTGCATCCAGATGACCTTTGCATCGCGTTGGATGGCTTCTTCGACACTCGCAGGCACAGCCGATGGTTCGCGGAAGATGTCGACGATTTCGATCGGGCCCGGCGCATCGAGAAGCGACGGGTAGGACTTTCGGCCGAGGATTTCCTTCTCCCGTGGATTCACGGGCGTGACGTCATAGCCGTGTGCGAGCAGATAGATCGCGGCGAAATGGCTGGGACGGAAAGGATTCGATGAGAGCCCGACCATGGCGATCCGCTTGTAACGTTCCAAGATGCGAATGCGATCGGCCGCGGTGGTGGCAAAGCGGCCGCTGTTGACTGGGGAGTTTGCGCTGACGCCGTCGGTCATTCCGTTATGCACTCACCGCTGCACTCAATGCCTGATCAAGATCCCAAAGAATGTCTTCGATCTCTTCGATACCAACTGAGAGCCGGATCATGTCGTCGCTGATGCCGCAGGCTTGCTTTTCTTCGTCGCTTAACTGCTGGTGCGTGGTGGACGCGGGGTGGATCACCAGACTTTTGGCGTCTCCCACGTTGGCGAGATGCGAGAACAGCTTGAGGCTTTCGATGAAGCGCTTGCCCGATTCCAGGCCGCCGCGGATACCGAAGCTCATAATGGCACCTGCGCCACGCGGCAGATATTTTTGCGCCAGCTTGTTATAGGCGCTGGATGAAAGCCCGGGATAGTTCACCCACGCCACTCGCGGATGGTTGGCAAGGAAGCCAGCCACCTCGAGAGCGTTGCGCGAATGAGCCTCCATGCGAAGCTTCAAGGTCTCGAGTCCCTGGAGGAACAAGAACGAATTGAACGGGCTCAGCGCCGGACCATAGTCACGCAGGCCTTCCACGCGCGCTTTCATGATGTAGGCGAAATCGCCAAAGGTCTCATAGAAGCGGATGCCATGGTAGCCCTTGCTCGGCTCGAGCAGCTGCGGGAATGCTCCGCGATCCCATGGAAATCGGCCGCTGTCGACGATCACGCCGCCGATGGAAGTCCCGTGGCCACCGATGAACTTGGTGGCCGAGTGCAGGACGATGTCGGCGCCGTGCTCGATGGGCCGGCAAAGATAGGGCGAGGCGAAGGTGTTGTCGATCATGAGGGGAAGATTTGCCTCGTGGGCGATCGACGCAACAGCTTCGATGTCCAGAACGCTCAGCAGCGGATTGCCGATGGTTTCGCCATAGATGACGCGGGTACGCGGTGTGATGGCACGGCGGAAGTTTTCTGGGTCGTCCGGATCGACGAAGGTGGTGTGGATACCGAGACGCCGGAAGCTGACGTCAAACTGCGTGTACGTGCCCCCGTAGAGATTTTTCGAGGCGACGATCTCGTCGCCGGCCCCGAGCAGGTTGGCAATAGCGATGAACTGCGCGGCCTGACCGCTCGATACCGCCAGCGCTCCCACGCCTCGCTCGAGCGCGGCCATGCGCTCCTCGAACACCGCCGTTGTCGGGTTCATAATACGCGAATAAATGTTGCCGAAGCGTTGGAGATTAAAGAGATTGGCGGCGTGCTCGGTGTCTTCGAAGACGTAGGATGTCGTTTGGTAAATCGGCACGGCGCGCGAGCCGGTTTCGGCGTCAGGACGATGCCCGGCATGCAGAGCGCGCGTGTTGAACCCGAAGACGTGATCCGCCGAGGCACCGTTCGTAGAAGCCAAGTTTACGGAGCAGGAAAGCGTCTCTTCGGACATACGTCCTGATTGTACGCTTTCGCTGCGGCGGCTACTTTGGCGTTTTTAGTTCGGCGTAAAGCTGACCGATGAAACGGTCGCGCGTGGTTCCGGCTTCCTGGACTTTCGAGTCGTACTCGGCGGCGGGCTTGGCGGCAACGATCTGCTCGGCGGTCTGCCCCTGCTCGACGAGCTTAGCGACGCGATCGCGGATGGCAAGAATCATGTCGCGATGCGCTTCCACCGCGGCGCGATCGACGATGGGACCGTGGCCGGGAATGATCTTAGTGTTCGGGCCGGCTTGACCGGCGATGTATGCCAGGCCGTCGAGCATGCCGTTCAGGCTGCCGCCGTTAGCACGATCGATGTTGGGGAACTGGATGGAGCGGTAGAAGTCGCCGGTCATGATGACGTCGGCGGATTCGAAGCGAACCAGAGTATCGCCGTCGGTGTGAGCCCGCGGGATCGGAATCAGTCGCACTTCTTCGCCGTTCATGTGGAAGGTGACGGGGCCGCTGTAGGTCACCAGCGGCAGAGCAGGTGCCGGAGCCGACGGCGGGACGTTTCCATTGGCGCCGGGCGCTGGGTGGATCAAGCGGTCGCGCAACTGCTCGCGCGCGAAGATTGTCACACCCATTTTGCCGAGGTTTTCGTTGCCTCCCGTGTGATCGGGGTGAACGTGAGTGTTGATCATAAACCGGATGGGCTTGTCGCTGATTTGCTTGATCGCGGCGACAATTTTGGGGGTAAGCGGCGCGAACTGGCTATCCACCATCAGGACACCGTCGGGTCCAGTGAGAACGCCGATGACGCCGCCCTGGCCTTCGAGGGTGTAGAAGTTGGCGGCGATTTTCGTGGTCTTGATTTCGACTTTGCTGAAGTCCGGTTGATTCTGGGCTTCGAGCGAGAATGCGGCCAAGGCCGTTAGCACGAGGATGCAACGTGTCATGGTTCGGTCCTTTCCGATGTTCGGACTCGAAACAGAATATCAGTTCGGTTGCACGCTGTGGGACCGGAACTCCGCGATCGCGCGGCTACTGAGTGCCGAGCTGGGAAAGAGCTTGCGACATGGGCCGGTAGTTGGTATAGGTGTCGTCCTCGACAGAATCTTCGTTGAAGAACCCGAGGACCGAAGCGTTTACCTGCGTCCTGAAGTGCTTCGGCAGCCAGAGATTGTCAGCCACCGGCTCCTGCTCGAGCATGAACTTGGTTCCCGGCCGAACCTTGGCGAAGAAGCCGTAGAAGTTGACGGTTTGGAAAACTTCCGCCTGAACACGAACCCACTGGCCACTGGCCTTGTCGACCCACATACGGCCGCGCATGCCGGCCAAAACTTTGGTTTCGCGGCTGGTGGGTTGATAACCGGGCTTGGGCGCGGCGTCGAGAACCCAGCAATCGTGGTTATTCACAGTTTCTGCGCCGGCCAGGCTGAAAGCAAACGCGTCCACCATGCCTTTCAGGAGCGCGCCGTTCTCATGGCGCTCTTTCAAGTACTTCGAGACCCGCTTAGAGCGCGAGTCTTCCGATTCGCGCTCGCGCTTGCGCAGCTCGGACCGAACTTTGCGGGCTTCGGACGCTTGCTCGGTAGCCGAAAGCGGCCGGTCATCAATCGCGATCAGGCGTTCGTAAGGCGAGCCGTCAAGCATGACGACTTCGAAGGCTTTCACCGACGGCTGGCTGTCGTGTTTGCTCACCACATCGCGCTCGACGAAGGAATAGTTGGGTGCCTCATTCCAGTCGGAGACGATTTTGTCCGCGGAGCGCCGGACGAGTTCGTGAACGTCGCTGTTGGGTATCGTCTCGGCGGATACGATAGCGGCCGAAGCGACGAGGAGACACAAAGTTAGTCGGCCCATCCGGCAGTAGGTTCTGCAAGCAATGGACCATGTTTTGAAAGTGTTTAAGTACAGCATTGTGAAGGTAACTGCGAGTGAAACTTGTAAAACTTTCTGAAAATGCACATCCAATTCTTACGTTGTAGCCAGCGAAAAGTGGACCTTGAGAGCGATCGGAAAATGGTCGGAGGCGTGAGCGTCACGGATGACGTGCGCGTCCTCGGAATGCAAAGGGCCCTTGAGGAATACCCAGTCGAGCGCACCGATCAGAACGTGGGTCCGTTCGTGGCGCTGTCCGAAGCAACTCTGGTAGCCTGCATCGTTCAGGCGCTCGATCACGCGCGAGTGGCCGCTGAACGTATTCAAATCGCCGGCGATCACGATTGGAGTATCGGCCGGGTACTGGCGTGTGTCGGCGAGCACTTCCTCGATCTGACGCCCTCTCAGTTCGTCGTCGCCACGGCTTTCGAGGTGAAGATTGTAAACCACCAGCTTGTGGCCGCCGTTGTCGAGCTCGGCCACCTGCGCGATTCTTCCTCCCTCGCGGCGCTGGAAAAGCGGAAGCTTGGAGACCATGAGGGCATTTGGCTTCCAGAAACCGGACTGGTTTCTGAAGCGCAGTAGACGTGAGGAGAGGATGGGAAACGTTGTCAGTATGGCTTGGCCGTGATACGCTGCGCCGGCCTCGGTGCCCTGGCTCAGCTCCTGAAATTCTGGTGCGAAGGCATAGTTCATCGCGAAGGTGGAAGCGAGATCGCGGGCGATGTCTTCTCCGTGGGTGCGGCGCGCGCCCAGGTCCACTTCCTGAAAAATACAGAGATCGGCCTTGGTCTGCCGCATGGCCTCTTCGATTCCGGGCAGGTTCTTACCGCGATCGATATTCCAATTCAGCAGATTCAGGCTGGCGTGGAAACCCGAGGAGTACGAGTAGGCGGCGGTTCGGACCGTATCGAGGGAATCGGCCGGCGAGGATGCAGTAGCCGCCGGGAAAGCCAGGGAAAAAGCGAGAAAAAGCGAGGTAGTACGAATCACGTTGACGCCGGACTGGCCGCACTTTTAGTCTATACTGAAAAGAGTCCTGGCCGTTCTGTCCCCGTTCTTCGGGAAACGCCCAAGCGTCCCAAGGAAAACTTTATGGTGATTGTACTGACGATAATTCACGTGCTTGTTTGCTTCTTTCTGGTGGTGGTGGTGCTGTTGCAGAGCGGTAAGGCGGCAGATCTGGCGGGTGCGTTCGGCGGGATGGGATCGCAGACGGCGTTCGGCCCACGCGGATCGGCGACGGTTCTCTCGAAAGCAACCACGGTGGCAGCCGCGCTTTTTATGGTGACGTCGTTGACGCTGGCGATTATGGCCACGCGATCGGCGGGAGGGGCATCAGGTAGCGTGCTAGAGAAACAGAAAGCACCGGCGAAAGCGCCCGCTGCGGCGCCAGGGACTGGGCAGTCCACTGTGCAGGTTCCGGTTCCATCGGGTACTCCGGGCCAGGGAGCGAATCCAGCGGCAGGCGCACCGCCGGGTGCGACTCCTGTAATTCCGCCGTCGGAGCCGGGTAAGACGCCGACTATGACAGTGGTTCGTCCGGATGGATCAAAGACTACGATGCCGATTCCGGCAGGCGTACAAGCGATCCCACAGCAGAAGCCGGGTGGGCAAGCCCCCGCGGGTGGACAGCAGCAACCGCCGCCGGCGAAGAAGTAGCGAGTTTGGCCACGCGGAGGTGGCGGAATTGGCAGACGCACTAGCTTGAGGTGCTAGCGGGAGCAATCTCGTGGGGGTTCAAGTCCCCCTCTCCGCACCAAATAACTGGCTGTCGTATCAATAAGTTACGGCAGCCATTTTCGTCTGTGCCCAAATTGTGCCCAAAACGGCTCGGCCGCGAGCCCCAACGAGCCGATCACGGGCGATATCATCTCCCAGAACACCGTTTCACGGGATGAATCGGCCAAGCCAGCCTTTGCATTGGAAACATCGGGGCCCAGCCTCCGAGTAGCGCGTCATCCGGCCGGAGCCAGCGTACTTTCCGGTAACCCCGTTTTGCGTCAGCAACGTGCCGCCGCGGTTGACGCGGCGCCAAAATAGCCCGCTGACTTCGGAGCATTCTGAAGGCCCGGGCGGACCGTCAGGGCCTTTCACAAGTAGCGCTCTTATTTTAAGCCCCCAAAAAAATTTCGCCCAGAACCGATTTTTGCGCCAGAGAGTAGCCTAAGATCAATAGATCTGGAGGAGCACGTGGCACTCGTCGCGCTAACCGTGGATGCAGGCGCGGCAACGCACCCGATCAGCCCCTACATATATGGGTTGAACTTCGCCACAGAATCGTTTGCGCGCGAAATCGACCTGCCGCTGAGGCGCTGGGGCGGCAACAACACCACTCGTCACAACTGGCAGAGCAATGCGACCAACCATGCCAGCGACTGGTTCTTTCACAACGACCTCCATTACGATGACTATACCGGGTTAGCCGAGACTGCGGACCAATGGATCGCGCGAAACCAGTCGACCGGCACGGAATCGCTTATCACTATGCCGATGGCCGGCTTTCTGGCCAAGAACGGCGATCCGTTTACCTATGCGTTCAGCATTAAAGAATATGGCGCGCAAACGGACGATGACGGCCCCGACGGTTTTCCGGATTGCGGTAACGGGGTATTGCTCAGCGGCGCTTATGTGATCAATGACCCCAC
>Ga0126373_10002735_pt1 | contig 13049 bp, 6 predicted proteins | sample PanSoiMetPlot_11_FD_92545 | JGI IMG/M metagenome (GOLD analysis project Ga0126373, IMG submission 92545) | Tropical forest soil microbial communities from Panama - MetaG Plot_11 | ecosystem: Environmental > Terrestrial > Soil > Tropical forest > Bulk soil | place: Panama | collected 2016-02-17
AACCCAAAGTATTGGGCTTGCTGACTACGCTCCCTGTGATCGGCCAAGTGTCAAACCACCCATTAGCCGACGATGGCGAAGTGCTTGTCTCGAGACTCTGCCAAAGAAGAAATGCAGCGATGGGCTCGGCAGGCAGTGCACCCGGAGCCGCGCACGCAGCATCGAGCGTTGTGCTGGGACCGGGCCCGCCGGTTGTGCAGGGAACGCCAGTCATTGTTATCGTGTTGCTGGCGTACCCATCGACACCTTGTCCGTTGAGACCGACGCCGGCAACAGCATAGTCCCCCGTGACGAAATAGTTTTTGAAGAACTGGAGCGGATCTTGAGCCTGCCCTGTTTTGCCCAACACAATGAGCAGGACGATCATCGAGAACCTGGACTTTAATGGCGTGGGCCAATAACGCGCCCACCTCCACATTCCTTGAACGGGTCTTGAGACTTCATTGTCGTCTAGAGGCGCTGCAAATTCTCGACCGAGAACAGCGCTCGATACTGCGACATTTTCCGCCATCTGACGCTCCATCTAACGCCCCAGACAGTAGATGCGTAGGCTGTTGCCAACCTCGATCACCCTAGGAGTTTTCGCCTTAGAAAAAGGAATTAGACTTCAGTATGTCTTGGAGCCGTCTCTGGCGTCAAGAAAAGTCTCGTGAAATCAGCAATAAGCGAAGGCTGTTCGGTGCTATTTCGTTAAGCGGCGCAGTTCTGGGAGTAATGGGTCCTCCCCTGCCTTTCCACGGATATCTAGATACTTTTTATAGGATTCGGCAAAACCCGCGCTCTTCATGCCTTCGCGAGCCTGCCCCTGGAAATAGTAAAGCCGTGGGAAGTAGCTATAGGTGGGCACAGGGTCTAAGAACAGCGACAAGGCCTCACCCCTGCGCCTAAGACAAAGGTCGAATTCGGAATCGGCTTGAGTGAAGTCCCCGGTTGCCAGGTAGGCTCGCCCGAGATCGAAACGACCGATCCACGTATCCAGCAGCGCATTCCCTTCACTGAAAAGCTTGGCTGCAGTCTTGCCATCGCCGTTCTTCAAAGCGATCTCGCCTTCGATCAGGCGGCCATAGGCTTGAGGTTCGAGTTGCGCATTGCCAGATAGGCTGGCGGCCAACTCGTGCGCTTTGGCGAACTCGCCGAACGCTGCGTACACCCTGGCGGTCACGAACCTGGTCCTCACCGCTTGATTGAGTTCCAGGGCACGTTTCGCCGCATCGAGTGCGGGCGACTTTTGGCCGCGCAAAAAATGAACATATGCCAGCGCAGAGAACTTATCGGCAGCATTATCCGGTGCCGATTTCCGGCTAGACATGTCGTCGGCGGCGCCTTTTTCAAGAATACTGGTGGACTCGTTAAAGCGTCCTTCATATGCCGCTAAATCGGCCAGAGCGGTTGCACCAAGAGAAGGGTTCGCCTTCGCGAGCTGGTTGTAAGCTTCGGCCGCTGGACCTACTTGATCCTGGCCCAAGCTTGCATATGCCTGCGTCACAAAGGCCAGATCGTACCCCAGTTTCACAGACTCGGAAGCTTCCTTGGCGGCGGTCTGAAAATCTCCTGAGAAAGCTAGGTAAGCGGCAAGGTTGGCGCGATACATTGAGCGTTTCGGCAGGATCTTCACGGCGTGCTGTTCGGTCTCGACGGCTCTCCGCAGCATCCGCAGGTCAGCCAAACAGAAAGAAAGATTGTTGTAGGCACCGGTATCGGATGGGTACTTCTCCAACAGTCCGCTGTACTCTTCTACGCACTTCTGGTCATCGCCTCTCAGCCGGTAGAAGTTCCCCCGAGTGCGCCAGCGCTCGCGCTCCGTCATATGATCGATGTGCCGCAGAGCCTCCTGGATGTACTTGTCCGCCTCCTGACGGCGCCCGGCGTTGGCCAACGCACTTGCCAGCGAAGTGTAGGCCATGCCGAAATTGTTGTCTAGATCCACGGCTTGCATGAGGTTCTTAATTGCCTCTTCGTTTTTACCCTCGGAAGTAGCGTCCAACCCGGATGCGTATTCGTGCACTGCTTCGAGGGAAGCGGCCGAGAGTGTTTCCATCGACAACCGTTGAGCTGAATCCGATGTCGAATCGCCCAGAGCTTTCCGCAGTGCGACCCCCAGTTTGCTCACGGCGAACAAGACCTGATCTTTGCCAGAGGCCGTTTCGTCCGCGTTGCCGAGCACTTTGCCGGTTACCGTCTGAATCGCACGCATTGAAAGCCGATATTCAGAACCGCGCCGGTCTAGCGACCCTGAGACCACGACATTCAAGCCCTGGTTCGCCGCGATCTCCTGCGCCTTGGATTGATCGAATGTACCTGAGATCGGAGGCGCGCCTAACTCCCGAACTCGCGAGCGATCATAAGCGCTAATGAACGAAGCGCCTTCCAGTGCCAGTTTGAGGGTAGATTCCAGCGTGCCGGTGAAGATGGGGTCCCCAGTATGATTGCTGAAGTCAGAAATAATCACGGTCATCGGACTGACAGGACCACCGGGCTTTCTTACCATTCGCAGCGTGCCAAATATGCCCGCCGCTGCCAAAACAACCAAGCCTGCCGCGATAGCGATCCATTTTGCTTTTTTGGGTTCCGTCTTGATGAGTGGCGCTGCACCAGGTGTGGGCGGTAGGACGATGGTCCGATCGAGCGTGCCGCCTTCCCAATCGCGCAGGTCTTTCACAAGGTCTCCCACACTCTGGTAGCGATCCGCCGGCTCCGTCCCCAGGCACTTTAGAACCATATCGCTCAAGGGCTGCGGTATGTTCGGATCAAGCTGGATTGCGGGTGGAGGAGGGCCTTGAGTGCGCAGCAGCATACTGGCAAATGCAGTATCCGCTTTGAAGGGAACCTCGCCGGTCAACATCTGATAAGCGATGATGCCCAGTGAGAAGATGTCGGAACGATGGTCGGCCGGCAAGCCTTTCGCCTGTTCCGGAGACATGTAGGCAGGGGTTCCCATCACGGTTCCGACTTGCGTCATTCCAGTCGCTTCCATTGAGCGGGCGAGCCCGAAGTCCATCACCACGACTCGACCACCCGGCTCAATCATGATGTTCTGCGGTTTCAAATCGCGGTGGACAATGCCTTCCTGATGTGCGGCCTCCAGCGCTGCGCAAACCTGGTGCAGTATCTTGAGCGCTTCTTCTAAGTCGAACTTGCGTTCCTCGAGCAACGACGCCAGATCGCGTCCCTCGATGAACTCCATCGTGATGAACCGGAGACCCTGAGCGAGGCCGAGATCATAGATGCGCGTCACGTTGCGGTGGGTGACCTTACGCGCGAGGATGAGTTCCTGTTTAAAGCGTTGTAGCACGTCCGGTTGACCGGCCAATTCCGGCCGGATGACCTTCAGCGCTACCAACCGATCGAGTTCGCAGTCTCTCGCTTTGTAGACGGCGCCCATTCCGCCTTCACCCAACATTTTGAGAATTTCGTAGCGCTCGGCAAGTAGGCTACCTGCTTCGAGACTGAGTCCGGACCCGTACATCGAACCGAACTGAGTTGCTCGCGACCAGTTGTTGGTTGGCGTAGTGTGAACTATCGTGGCGTCGTCCTTCGGCCGAATCATCGTGGCGTCGGGAGGATTTGGGCCGATGAACGTGGCTTCGTCTGTTTTAGGACCGACATAGGTTCCGCAAGATTGGCAGCGGGAGGTCCCCGGCGGAATGCTGTTGCGACACTGCGGGCATTCCACGCGCGCAGGCACTTCCATGCGTTAAGTCTACAGCATGCGCCAAAACCCGCCAAGTGTTGCCACTTCGCCATGCGGGTCCAAACACCGAGACGCCGGCGGAACTGATCCACCTTCACGGGATGGATTGTGTGTAGATGTCCAGTGTTGTGGAGCATCCCTGCGTAGGCGGCCTCCCGCCTCTTCTTTGCATCCGGAGTCAAGGGAGGCATTCGTCCATCCGGCGGGTCGGTGATGAGCGAAGTACGCTTCTCCCAAACCCTCTCTACGGTCCAGACTGAGCTGTAGTCGCCCGTTTCGCCGTCTATGCTCTTCAAGCCGGACTTAACTCCCAGCACGTTCGCGAGCACGGTATTGTAGACCTGATCGCCAAATGCGGCGTCTCCGTTGCCACCGAATGGCTCATGCGCCTTTACCTTCGTCTTCGCGAGTTCATCGTCGGTTAGGGTGGCTCGCCCCTCCAGTTCTTTGGGCCGCTCCAGAGGCGTTCCGTTATTATTCGACCAGAATCCCTACAGGTCTGGATGTCCGTCGGATAGGCGCGGCGGGTTATTCTCCAGGCCGGCAGCTATAGGATCGCCTGTACCGGCGCTGCTACACCTTTTTCAGAAATTCAGCGAATTTCGATCAATGCTGAAACGCTCCGACACTAGGTTCGGGGTTCGTCATGACACCGGGAGGATAATCCTTACCGGAAGTAAATTCCTTGATACCCTGCACATTGATCAAGGTTGACAAGCTCTCCTTCGCCGCCGCGTCGTAACTGCGTTTTAAGGCATCGCGAAGTTCTTCCGGCGTTCGTGCATACTCGCCGCGGGCGCCTAGGTTCTCTGCCATCAGATCGTAGCGCAGATTCTCGTGGAATAAATGCAGATGCAGTGCGCGGTGTGACCCAGCGGCGACTGGCCAGGTCCCCCAGGCATTGTTGTTGTAGACTACGCCGATGACCGGAATCTTGTACTTGGCCGCCGTCTCGATTTCAAACAGGCTGTAGGCCATCCCGGCGTCACTAGTTACGCAAAGCACCGGAGCACCCTTGTAAGGGCCTTGCGGCCCGACTCCACGCTGGACCGCTGCGCTAGCGCCGATCATCATCGCCAAATCCGGGCCGATCGCTCCATATTGGTATGGGCAGGCGACCTCTTGGGCCACGCGGTGGGCGCGCAACCAGGGGTTCACGAAGCGTTGGCAGGTCCACCCGCCCCAACCTGTCACGGTTTGCTTGGGGTCGATGGATCCCATGTACAGAAGGTCGTGGATCTCCTTACCTATTACGGCCGGATGAACTGCATTCGTGGCGCGGCTGTACTTCAGGCCGAGCTCATAGTTTTCCAGCATCTCTTTTTCGTAAGCTTTCCTCGCTGTGGCGATCTCGTTGATCCACGCGTCGCGCCTTTTGGGGGGCAGCTGTTCGGCCAGGGCCTCTAGGAAATATGCTTCATCGCTGACGATTCCTAAATCGAGTGGCCAGTTACGCCCCAAGTCTTCTCCGACCGGATGAACGCGAATCGTGGCCACGTCTTTCTTCACGCGGTACTCACCCGGGCTCGGCATACAGTATTGGCCAATGAAGATCACGAGGTCAGCGCTCATTAGCGCATCAATCGAGAGAGCCGCCGAGAGACGATGGTCATCTGGGAAATGTCCGCGCGTTGGGCCGGACACCGTGACCGCCATCTCGTGCTTTTCAGCTGTGCGACGAAGGGCGTCCCAGGCTTTGTGCTGAAATACTCCTTGACCGGCGATCAGTAGTGGCCGCTCGGCTCGGCCGATCATATCGACAGCCTTCTGAACATCTTTGGGCGAAGGGTAGGCACGCGAGTCCGCCCGATACTTTTCCTTGGCGTACCGCTGCTTCAGCAGGGCCGGGTCCGTGAATCGCCCGCTCGCAACTTCGGCCGGAAAATCGAGATGCACCGGACCAGGTACACCAGATTTCAGATTGCGAAACGCGTAAGCTCCGTATTCGTAAACGCGGTCGGGCGCCACGATCCGCTTTCCGTACTTTTTGAGGCCTTCCGTTGTGGGCTGCTGATACCCCGTCTGAATGAACGCTTCACGATCCTCGCCTGCGAAGGTCGTATTGCTGGCGAGCACGAGCAAAGGAGTTCGCGCGGCATTAGCGGCAGCAATATCCATGATCATGTTCGTAAATCCAGGACCCTCGGTTCCCGAACAGGCTACGACTTCACCAGTCACACGCGAAAAGCCATCGGCGGCAGCGCACATAGCGCCTTCACGCCTGCCGCCATAGCTGGGAATACCAGCCGCGGCAATGGCGTGGATTAGGGTGTAATTTCCCGGGCAGCAGAACATCGCCGCCAAATCCTCCTGTTTGCACAATTGTGCGAACACCTGGGCACCCGTCATTCCTCGGCCCTCAAAAGAACCTAGCTCCGACGCCTCGCCCAGGGAAGTTGCGATCTCAGCAGGTATCCGAATCGAGGGAATCGTGACGGCGGCTGCCAGGTCTCGGGGCCGCAAGATGGCTGCTAAAGCGGAGGCGCCGGCCGGAGCCAGTAAGCTGCGGCGTGATGGCGAGGTGACGGGAGGAGTAGTTTTGTTCTTCATGCACTATCGCTTTCTAGTTTCCATTTGAATCTATTGCAGTTAATTGCACTGAGTTTCTAAAAAGTAATTCTGGCACCAACCTGGATGGCACGTGGTCCGCCCGAGCCGAAGATCTGGTTGAACCGTTGTGTCGGCTGGCCGAAGCTGTAGGACTGTGACACGCGGGAGGGACACGAGGCAAACGCGCCGTTCGTCAGAGTGCAGCCCGCCGCTAACGGGTCCAGGTTGTAAGTGTAGTTTGTCAAGTGTGCGATATTGAACGCATTGAAGAACTCGCCAAAAACCTGGAAATTGTAGCGTTCCTTGAAGCGGAACTCCTTCGTTAGGCGGACATCCGTATCGTAAGTGGGATCGCCAAATTGGTAGTCAGGTGGAATTACGAATGTCGGAATGGTCGCGCCGTTTGCATCTTTTTTACCGGCGTAGGTGCTATTGAACGAAGTCACCGCTTTGACCAAGTCCGATTTACTGCAACCCTCGTTAAAACAAGCATAGGATACGCTTGACACCGCTTCAGAAAGCGGAATGCCTGTGGTCCCGGCGCCGTTGATGTCTATCTGAGGGAGCACAGGATTCACTGGTGTGCGGCTGATTATCGAGTTGTTAATGCTTAGCTTGAAGCCAACCGGAAGATCTAACACGGCCGCTACATTCAAATTGTGGCGAGGCAGCACTGGGCCGTACGTGGCGAAATAGTTATCCGGATTTGTTGCGCCGCTGGCGACGGATAGTTCCTTTTGGAGTGCGTAGGAAAGCGTGAACTGAGTCCGCTTGCTATAGCGCTTTTGAACCTTCACGAGCAATGCGTCAAAAATAGTGCGTCCTTCGGGCATCCAAAAGGAGATGCCGCCGGTCGAGCATTCCTGACCAGGCACATACACCTGATCCGGCCTGCAAATTGGGATTACTGGACTTTGGACGCCATTGATGTGGCGGGTAAAACGGTTGAGGTCCACCTCGCCGATCTGCACGTTTTCATATTGCCGACGCGCCCAGTCTGCCGTCAGTACCATGTCATGACCCAGATCACGCTGGATTCCGAGGGACGTTTGATAGCTTCTCATAACGGGATAGCCAGGCAGATAAATTTCGCTCCCCTGTTTGGCGACATCGATACCGGTCACGGTGTAAGGCCCGCTCGATGGAGGCTTCGGAGAGAGCCGCTGGGTAATACCGCCGATCTGGTTGTTGTACATCTGGATGAAATCACCCAAAGTTATCGTGCTCAGCGTATTGAGCGGCAGAGGCGCCCCGACAGCTATGGGCTGGCCCGTGAATGCATTGATCATGTTGGGGAATTCATTAGTGAGAACGCTTGCTGCAACCGTCGAGCGGCCATCGCCGAGTGGTCCGATAGCGGCATCTTCCCGGAATCGTTGGTAAATCGGCTGTGTGTCCCAATACAGGCCTGCACCACCACGGATCACTGTTTTGTTGCTCTTTCCTGGTGACCAGGCGAACCCCAGGGCCGGGGAGATATCGAATTTGTTAGGTTGAGTTGCTCCGAGGTTATTGGCTCCAAAAATCGGTGTCAAATAGGCCGGATAAGGTATATCAGAGTCGAACAGCCCGGTCTCATATTGATAGCCGACACCGAAGTTCAGCGTGAGATTCGGCTTGTACTTCCAGGTATCGGTAACATATTCCCAGGAGCGGGTATTGCGACGTCCCTGATTGTGATGATAGCCGCCGGGCCAAGTGCCGTCGCCGATTGAGACGCCGCTGTATGTAGACGCGTTCGCGTTATAGACCGGGATCTGAAGCAAGTCAGCGTTGGTGCGTATTTGAGTCGGCAAATTCGGGAACAACGTAGCTGCGGCCGGGCCCAGCAGAGCTCTCACGGTTTCGGGCGACCAAAGATATAGGCAGCCCTGCACGCAAAAATCCCAAGGATTGTAGATTGTGTTCATGCGCTCCAGATCGAAGCCGAAACGGATCCGATGCGCGCCCTTTTGCCAGCTCAGAGTATCGCTCTCCTCGAACGAACGACTGGTGTGGTTCTGTGGGGCATTGATGTTCAAGCCGGCCTGAAATGTACTCGAACCGACCATGAAAATCAGCGACGGCAACCCTCCCCCTACGCAAGGCAGTTGGCAGGCGCTAGCCGGCTCGGTCTGATTATTGTTCTGCCAATAGTGGTACATGAACCGGAACTCGTTCACAAGAGAAGGCGTCAGTGTGCTGGTCACGCCCAACACACTTTGATCCGACCAGTTCTTGTTGATATCGAAGGAAGACAACGGAGAATTGCCGAAAGGGTTCCCGATTCCGTTGTTGCCGTCGTGCGTGTAGCGGACAAACAAATTGTGCTTGGCCGAAGCACGGTAGTCAAAGCGTGCGCTGAACAGGTTCGGCTGAGCGTAGGGCAGCGGAACAATCTGGTTGATGGGTTGGAGTGAAAGTAGGTCTTCCTGAACGATGTTGACTTGAGTCTGGTTCATTCTCTCCCAACTGGTAAAGAAGAATAGCTTGTCCTTGAGTATGGGACCGCCAATGGCAACTCCGGGATTCCTGCGAACGAAGAAGGGATTCGGGTCGAGAGCCTGTCGCCGGAGTGCAGGATACGCCGCCATGTTGTGGTCGCGGAAGAAGAAGTACCCTGACCCGTGGAAATCGTTGCTGCCGGATCGTGTCACAACGTTAATGGTTCCCCCAGATGAGGCGACTCCTGAGGACAAATCGAAGTTCACCGAAGACATCTGGAATTCTTGCACGTTTTCCTGAGAGAAATTGATGGAAATCATGCTGCCCGCGCCGTCCACTTCGTCGTTGACGACACCCCCGTCAATCGAGTAACGTACCTTTCCAATCCCAAGGATGTTCACGGAAAACAGGGTATTGAATTGCGAAGTCGATCCATAAGAGGCAGTGACGCCTGGCTCCAGTGTGGCCAGTTGAACGAAGCTACGTCCGTTTAGAGGTAATTCCTGGATTTCCTGGTGCTCGATGACGCCTTGAACGGAGTGGCTCTCGTAGTTGATCTGAGCCGTAACGGCTTCGACAGTCACCACCTCTTTGCTCGTTCCGACTAGCATTGCGAAATTGACGGTGGTCGAGCTGCCGGCTTCCACCGTGGCATCACGAATCAAAGTTCGGAATCCCTCAACTTCTGCTCGGACTTCGTATTGTCCGGGCAATAAGGCGGGCGCACTATAGATACCTTCCGTGTTGGCCGCCAAGCTGCGGGCAGCTCCCGTCGTTTTGCTGACGATCGTGATCTTGGCGGTCGGAACGACAGCACCGGACTGATCTGTTACCGTCCCTAAAATGATCCCAGTAGGAGTTTGCGCGTAAACGCTAAATCCTGACAAAACAACCAGACAAAGGAGCAAACCGCGCGGTTTCATTAGCCCTCCCCCAAACAACGAAGTTTTAATCAGGCATATGAGTTCCCTAAGTGCGTAGAATGTTAAGCCTAGCGTCCCAAATAGTCAAGAACATTGAAACGCTTCACGTCTCCGCAGACTTAATCAGGTTCTCTCAGTATGTGAGCCGTCCGATGGGACTAGTCAGTGCCCGCGTACGAGCGCGACAACTACATGCGATTGGAGCGCGAGAGCTCGAGAAAATCGCCATTCCGTGAACTATGTCCCGAGTCTGGCGGGCCGGTAAAGGCCGCCGTTCACTAGCCGGAGCAAACTTGTATTGCAAAGTACGCGCCAACTAGGGCGATCAGCATTGTCAAAAACGCAACGGTTATGTTACGTGCTCTATACTTTGGCTAACGGGACAAGACGCGCGGCTCAAGAAAACCGGAAACGCATTCGCGAAAACTGATGCGAGCATTAAAGCATATCCTCGCCTCGCTCGCTCGAGGTGAGTTCCAGCCTTACCGACCTCCAGCGCCGGCGGTGCTTGCGCTTGTGACCGTGACTTTAATGTCATACATCGAGTCCAACCCGCCGTCATTCGCAATTGCTTGGAGCCAATATTCCCCAGGTGCGCTAAAGGTGGCTTCCGTTGGACACTCGACCGTTTGGCCGTAGACGGGTGTGCTGCTCTCCTTTGAAAAGGTCACGTGGCCGCCTGTGACTGGCGCGCGGTACAGAATCCACCGAATCCAGAGACCTTGTGGCCGGCCCGCTGGACCTACCGGAGCGCCGTCAGGTCCGATGGCCGGGCGCTTCCTCGGTTTGGGAATACCGTCATCTGTCGCGGATGCGGTCAGCTTCAAGGCCTGACCGACCCCGATCGTCTGGCTGGGACTACTAGTGATCACTGGCGGCTGATTGGGCGGATCATAATTCGGAGCACCTCGAACGATCCCGTTGCCGTTTTCTTCACGGACGCCGTTATCAACCTCCCATTCTCGTTGTAACCAGCCATGAGCGCTGCTCGTTTGGCCGCGCGCCGTGATGGTCCATGTGAGTCTTTTCTCTTTATCCCAATCCTTAGGCAGATCCACCTTAAACACAAACATGCGCCGCCTCGGACTGGTCAGAAAATGAGTTGGCTGCCCGCGATCCGGCGAGCCAGGCTCGAACTTGTTGTCTGCACCCACTGGAATATCGAGCTCTTCAGTGGCGTTGCGATTCAGGTAACCGAACCACATACTGATGGTGCCATCGCTGTTTCGCTGCCAACCTTCAAAGAAGGGCTGGACACTTTGACCGTAGGCACGGGCAATATTGACCTCCGGCGGCATTTGATCCAGAATCCCTTGAGCATGGAGGGGGGCACTCGCGATCCAGCCGCCTATGCACAACGGGACCGCGATAACAAATCGAAATGGGATGTGGTGTTCCATAACTCTACGCTTACTATGCGTCAACTCTACGCTCACGATGCGTCCTAGGGTATCCGCCCTGAAAGCGTCCCGCGCCTGCCTATTGCGGCGGAGCGGTGATCGAAGCTGTCGCTTTGGTCTTGGCCTTTCGCTCCTCGGACATTTGCTTGTACTCTTCGTCCGAAAGATAGTAGTAGCTGACCCACGCGAAACTCATGTCATCAATTGTTCGTTGTCCGAATGCGACCGGATTGCTCGGATCCGGATTGAATTTGTTGCCGGAAGTGTTGTCGAACAACGAGATGATATGCAGGACTGTTCCAGCGGGCACAACTGGTTGGGCATCGTCGGCATAGTGATAGACGATGTGCCAATCAAAGTGATAACGGTCAACGCAGCTTGCCATTTCTTTTCGGGCTCTGCCACCACTCGAAGTTGGCGGATAGATGATCTCCATACATTGGGCCTGCCCACGGTTGTGCATGTGCGGCTGAAACGCGGTGATGCGAGCAGGCTTGAGGAGCATAGTATAGCCATCCGCCCTCACATTCTTCATGTTGGCCGGGATTTCGAAGTCTTCCTCATCGCCCGTATGCGCCGAAATCTCGACGTGTTTTGGGACGTAGCCTTCTGGGTACAGCTTCAGGCCAACGGCCACACTGGCCATCGTATCTTCGCCCACAGCGTGGAGGTGCATGTTGACGCTGACTTCGGTACCGGCCCGGATCAGCTTTCCGGTTCCCTCCGGGTAGATGTCGCCAAACTTTCCGACAGCATACTCTTCAAGTAATCCTGTGCTTCCCGGATGCTCTGGGTCGCTTGAACCAGCCATTTGTGCAACCGCGTGATGAACGACTTTCACGCCTTTAATGGGCTTTACTTCCACGGCTTGGATGTAGCGATCCGTCTTCAAGCCCAGATCCTCGGTGGCAGCGTCCAGCCACGCGTCAGGCTGGCCCGCTTTCACCAGAAGGTCCTTTTTTAGCGAAACCACAATGTCAGGCTTGCCGATGTGCCACCGGTCGCTGTCATCGAACTTCCGCGGTGCGGGCATGTCGGCGGCGTTACCCAACGGAGCTCCGGCGTCTACCCACTTTGAAATGAGCGTGATCTCGTCATCACTCAGGGATGGGTCATTTTTGAAATTTCTAATCCCAACGGCCCGATCAATGTACCAGGGAGGCATCTCCCGCTTGAGGACCTGAGATTTAATCGCCTTGGCCCACGGCCGGACTTCTTGATAGGTCAACAACGACATCGGCGCGATATTATTTGGCCGATGACACACTTGACACGCACGCTGCAGGAGCGGCGCGATGTCTTTGGTGAATGTAGGCTGATCCTGAGCGCTCTTTGCAGGTGCCTGTGCCCATGCGAGTTGAATTGCGCTAAACATCGCGGCGAGCGCAAGCCGCCCAGTGACGCGCACGACGTTAAAGAGCGGGTGATATGTGTCCGTGCTATACATAGGAGCCTCCTGGTGAACAAAGCTCTAGTCCCCAACACTTGATCTTCGTCACGAGAAGTTTATGCCGCGAAAATGTGCGCGTCAAGGGGTGGCATATGACAGTCATCTGCCCGGTTCTAATTGTCCCCCCTGATCGCTCTTAATCGCAGAGCAGCTCGACCCGGCCGAAGAATGTTCACCCCGAACAAAAGACAACCGCGGCGATCTACCGAAGCATTTATTCAGCGGCGCTGAATCACAACCGGAGAACTGGAGCTCCAACCTGATCATATTCGTCACTTTCCAAAAAACTGACTTTGGTGGACAGACCTGTAGAGAGGCCCGGGCCTAAGTTCCTCGAGATGAAGCTTATCGATACCTGCGTCGCGTCCTCTAGTGCGCGGCGGGTTCAAATCCCAAGTTATGGCTAAAAAAATCGAGGCAGGCGATCAGCGGCGGTTTTTAGCGGAGGCGGCGCGTTTGGTCTACGCGAGTGCCTTCCGATGTGAGTGCTGAACGTTCGCCTGTCCCCACTGCGCTGCCGTTGCTGTTTACCGCCGGCGCCGTGCATGGTGAACCCTATGCGGGTGTCCACTGTACGTCGAGTCACCATAATCGCTGCGAAGTTCAAAAAG
>Ga0126373_10002736_pt1 | contig 13042 bp, 13 predicted proteins | sample PanSoiMetPlot_11_FD_92545 | JGI IMG/M metagenome (GOLD analysis project Ga0126373, IMG submission 92545) | Tropical forest soil microbial communities from Panama - MetaG Plot_11 | ecosystem: Environmental > Terrestrial > Soil > Tropical forest > Bulk soil | place: Panama | collected 2016-02-17
AGAGGAGGTCGTCTGAATGGATGATGCGGGATCGAGAGAGGCATTGGAAGCGCTATAGGCGAGCGAGTGGACCACGCCTTCCACTTGCGTGCGACTCATAGGGTGCATCACGGGCATGCCCTTTCGCGCCGCGCAGTGTCCGCCTATACGTCAGGGCGGCGGCGAGACCATCCAGTGAAATCGGTGCGCCTCGCGTGGGCCTCTCGGAACTTCTGTCTTATCGGAACTTCTGTCTTAATAGTCATCGCGAGCGAGCGTTGCGCGATGAGTGGATCTTGGAGCGCAAGAAAGGTGGGTGTACCAGTCAGCTCAAGCGCCCTCCCTTACTTTCTCTTTCGCGGTTGACTGGTTGGCGAGCTACAACGTGATTAGTTTCCGTGGGCGGATTCCATCCGCGAAGCCGCTTCAGCGTCTCGACCATGACCTTTATGTCGCGATGATTCCAGTAGCCACTCTTTTCGGTGCATCCGTCGAGTTTGTCGAGTTCGCTGACGTCCAACTCGATCGATTCATCCGGACCGAACCCATCGAACCACGAAATGATCCGCTGTGTTTTGGTCATGCGCACACGATGAGCAATTGATGTGCCCGAGAAAATTTCACAGAATTCCATATCTTTTTGTTCGAACTGGGCGCGTCGCTCTGAAGTTTTTTCCGCCCGCCGAGGTGCCGGTGACGTTAAAGTGACGCGATTGAGCGGCTCGGTTTTGAGACCGCTGACCTTTTCTTCACCATGCCGAGCTGATTGTGATCAGGCCTTGCGGACGAAATGGCAACCGCCCACCAGAAGGCGTTCTTCATTTCGTGCTGCAGCTCGACCGCGGCTCCGCGGCTTCGTACTCCGAAATCCCTAAGGTCGTCATCGACGCGAGGGCTTAGCGAAACTCTTTTCGTCAGTGCGACACGCGCCGGCGCCAGATCGAAGGAGGATCAACCCTGCCCATCCGAAACCGCATCTGACGTCGACGATTCTGAGCGGGCGCCCGTCGATGCACTATAGGTCCCATACAAGGAATCGCGCAGTAAGTCCTCTTTGTGGTTGAGGCAGCGGCGCTCGCGAAAATGATCGAACTATTCATTCCAACTGGTCTTCATGACTGCCCTCGTCAATGCGTTAACCGAGCAACGTACTCCAGCGGAACGGATCGGTTAACGGTCCGCATCCAGAGAGATGCCCATGGACCGGTCGAGAGTGTATACTTCGCGCAAATCTGAGCGATTGAAGGCCAAATCGTAGCGAGATGCGAACCGAAAAGCGCCAGATTCCTGAGTGGCTTGAGCGAACGTACAGCACAGACCCGCGAGAACGTCGTCGCGCGATTCGTGCACTTTGCCCATGTGAACTGAAGTCTCATTCTTCGGAAGTGTGGCAACGTTTTCTCGAACTCGTCGATGATCCTGACGCGAGCGTCCGGCGTGGCATTATTCATGTTCTTTGCGACGGCTCTCCGGCGATCTACGAAGCGCAAGTAGCGCGAGCACTTGATGGTCGATACAACGATTCGGACCGCAGCGTCCGACGCATGGCGCGTCACGCCCTAGCCAAGTATCGGCATACCGGAAGCGTCAACGTTCTCTAGACTTGCACAGCTGCTGACGCAGCGCGAAAACGAGCGCTGGCGCGAGGTCACTCCTCTTTTATTTGCGGTGGTTCAGGGGGTGGGAGGCCGTGCCATCGTGCGCCCTTGAAGACCAGTCTAAGATTCAACTACGTGTACCGCATGTGCTGATGGTTTCGATTCGCCAGAGCCGCGCAACTACGCCTGCGAACCTCAACTAGAAGCTATCTTAGGGATGGTTCGTTAGCTTATAGATCGCCATCTGATCCTTTGGCCGATTTCCTATCATTGCGAACAGATCGTGACTCTGAGATTTGATGCGGTTTTCCGTCTAACAATGGGAGAGTAGGGAAGCCGGGGCTGTCGTGGGAGTCGAGAAATGTAGTTTCCATTTCCAAATTTCTAGATTCCGCGTGCATATCGACCGACCATTCACCAACATGAGGCGGGGAGGCCGTCTATCCGTGAAGCTCGAGAATTTGACGAGCGTGGAGGTTGGGCAGATCTCCCACTCGCGACAATCAGATTGGAAGGAACTTAATTGACCGGGCATCACTCTATGTGGCGACGCGCAATCAAAGAATCGCTTTAACGAAAGCCACCACCGCAGGGTGGTCCGAGGATCGGTGCGGAACGCTAGGCTGGTACGAAGAGCTTTAACCCCTTGGACAGACGCTGAGAAAGTCGCCGCAAACTTGACCCTTCTCGATCTGGCTTCAAGACTATTCAGGGCGCGCCCATGACGGATCGCCAACACCGAAATTTCCGGAACTGTCCGCTTCGATTGGAAGTGTGATCGAGCTTTTGGCGGACGACTAGGTCGGCACCTCCACTTGACAAATGAATGTTCATTCAGTAAGAAAGAATTCTGCCAGAGCGTAGGACCAATCGTCCGATGGCCGAAGCTGCACGCAATCAGTTCCCTGACCAGAAGCTCGCCGCGTCGCGGCGGCGTCAGATCTTCCTCGCCGCGTGCCGTGTGCTCGCGCGCAAATCTTTCCACGAGGCCTCAGTCAAAGAACTCGCGCTCGAAGCGGGTATCGCCGCGGGCTCGATCTACCTCTATCTCCGTAGCAAGGACGAAATCCTAGTCCTGATCGCCGAGTCTATGGTCGGTGAGCTGATGGAGCAACTCCCCGCAATTCGTGAGCGCTCGGGCGGCGACCCGCGCCACGAGCTCATCGAGATGATGAGCACTATCATCGACGTAATTGACCGTTACCGCGACGCGTTTAACGTGCTGCATCATGAGGGTCGCTACCTCGAGCGCCGAACCGAGTATAAACAGGCGATCGCGCGCGCGAGCGGACCGTATCGCTCCGCTGTCGCGACCGTACTGGAGCGCGGCCGCGAGCTAGGCCTTATCAACTTCATCGACGCGGCGAGCGCCGTCCACATCATCCATATGCTGTGCGCAGGATGGGCTATGCATGGGCGGTCGCTGCGCGGAATCGACAAGGAAACCTACAAGCGCGAGGTCGAGGCAATCCTCGAAGGGCGCTTCTTCGGCGCAGCATCGCGAAATCGCAACGGCAACGGCGCCGCGCATCGCTAGGCGCGAGCCCGGGAGAAAAACATGGCACTCTACGATAGGCGGACCCTCGACGGCGTTTACAGCGTGCGTGAGAGCGTCGGCTACCTGCAGAATTACCGCTACGCCGAGGAGCGTATGATGCGCATGATGGCGGGCTGGATCGCGCTCACGCCCGAGCTCGCGGTCAAGCTCGAGATGGCGCGGCAGGTCTACGAATGCGCTCTCCACACCGACGCACTCGGCAAGCGGATGCCGGAGCTCCGTGCGCAGGCGCAGGTCTCCAAACCCGTCAACGAAGGCTTCGTCACGTTCATGAACGCGATCGAGGACAAGGAGGAGTGGGAGGACACGACCGAGCGGCTGGTCGGAATATACCGCGTGCTGAAGCCGCATCTGATTGCGCACTACAGCGGCCACGTCGCGGCGGCGAATCCTGTCTACGAGCCGCCCACCCTGCGCATTCTCGCGCGCCTGGTGGAGGAGGAGAAGCAGCACGTCGAAAAGGGCTTAGTGCTCCTTAACGAATTGCTCGACTCGCCGGAGAAGCATCGGCGCGCGGCCAAGTGGCACGCGCATCTCGAGGAACTGCTCGCCGCATCTGGAGGAGTGACGGGTTTCGAGCAGGAGCGCGACGCGCCGCGGCGCAAGCTCGGACGAAGCTGATGAAGGGGATGGCGACAATTCCCGCGCTGGAGGACGCGATCGCCGGGCTGATCGACGCGCTCGGCAAGGGCGATGCGCGCGCAGCCGAGGTAGTGGTCTCGGATTCATCACGCGAGGCATTCAAGGAACTCGTGGGCGCTGCATTCGGCGCGGGGCCCGTGCAATCGATCGAGCGGCTCGGCTTCGCGCGGATCGGATTCCATTACATGATGAAGCTCCGCTTCGTCGCAGGCGGCGCGAAGATTACGTGGCTGCTCAGGTGGCGCGAAAGCGACGGCCGCTGGCGGCTCGCGTCGATTGAGGACCTCTCGGGTAAGCGCTCACCCTGGAGCGACGTGCCGACGCTCGTCAACCTGCGGCGGGAGACAACCAACAATGGCTGACCTAGGATTTCGCGAGAACGTGATGGGCCCGCAGCCGATCGGCAAGTTCGTCGAGGAGCCGCCCGAATTGCGCCAGACCGCCGATCGCTTGATCGAGGCGCTGATGCGCGGCGATATGGAAGCGGCCAAAGCGATGACCGATCCGCAGGCTTACGAAGACCTGCAGGCACTCGCCGCCGCGATTGCGCCGGAACACTATGACACAATTGAGTACATTGGCAGGGCGCGGGTAGCGAAGCATTTCTTTTTGAAGGTACTATTGCCGGGCACGCCGCCGGTGAAGTTCCAGTTCCGACTCGGCCAGAACGCGGCCGGCGAATGGACGATGCGCGAGGCCAACGATCTGACCGGCCGCCGTTCGGCCTGGTCGAGATAAAGGAGCGCGACTAATGGAGAGAATGATCGCAGTCGACAAGTTGGCCCGCCCCGAGGACCACATCCTGTTGCGATCGGATCGGCTGCGCAACGCGCGTGCCGAACAGGGCCTCACACCCAACAGTCCGATGCCGTACGAAGATGACTTCCTCAAATCGCGCATGCACGGAATCTGTGCGGGCGAGTTCCAGGCGATGGAAGCGGCCGGACGCACGCTCTACGACTTCCCGGATGCGCCGTGGGAGTTTCAACTCGATATGGCGCGCCAGGTATGGGACGAATCGCGCCACGCCGAGATCTACATGAAGCTGCTCGAGTACGTCGGCTCCTACTACGGCGAATTTCCCGAGGGCGAAGTGTTGTGGTCCTGCACCCAGGCCGAGGACCCTGCGGCCCGCGTCGCCGGGATCAATCGCGGGCTTGAGGGTCTCGCGTGCGACGTGTTCGAGCAGTTGATCCGCCTCGCGCAGAACATGGGTGACGAGGTCATCGAGCGGGCGGTCGACTACGTGCTCGCCGACGAAATCACGCATGTGCGCATGGGATCGAAGTGGATGCGCAAGCTGACCGAGGGCGACCCCGAGCGGCTGAAGCGTGCGCAGGCCTTCCAGGACAGTATCGACGACATCTTCAATTTCGGAAACGGCCGCACCTTCGTCGAAAACGCCGAGCACGTCAAGCAGCGCGTCGGCGACAAAGAATTCGAAATCGATCGGTCAATCACAATCGCGCGTGAGGCGCGGCTGCTCGCTGGCTTCACCGAAGAAGAGATCGATCGCCTCGTCAAGGGATTCCGCAAGAGCGCCGCGTACTGAGCGCGTCGGAGTTTTTGATTTCATGCAGAAATGTATTCCGGTTGATCGCCTCGCTCGCCCCGATGACTGGATCGTGGTGCGCTCGCGCCAAGCGCGCGAGATTCGCGACGAGCAGGGTCTCGATGCACGTCCCCTGCCCTTCGACGAAGAGGCGCTGCGCGCGCGCCTGCACGGAATCTACACAGGTGAATTGCAGGCGATGGAAGCGGCGGGCCGCACGCTCTTTGACTTCCCCGACGCGCCGTGGGAGTTCCAGCTCGATATGGCGCGCCAAGTTTGGGACGAGTCGCGGCACGCCGAAATCTTTCAGCGCCTCGTCGAGTACATGGGCGCCAAGCCCGGCGAATACGTCGAAACTGAAATCCTCTGGCGATGCACCCAGGCGGAAGATCCGGCCGCGCGGGTCGCGGGAATCAACCGCGGGCTCGAAGGCCTCGCCTGCGACGTGTTCGATCAATTGATCCGGATCGCGCAACGCAACGGCGACGAGGTGATCGAGCGCGCCGTCGACTACGTGCTCGCCGACGAAATCACCCACGTGCGTATGGGATCGAAATGGATGCGCAAATTGACCGAGGGCGACCCGGAACGTCTCGCTCGTGCGCAGGCGTTCCAAGAGATGGTCGACGAGGTGTTCAACTTCCGCGGCGGACGCCGCGCGCAAGAAGATGTCGCGGTCGATGACGGGCTGATCCTCACGATCGCGCGCGAGGCACGGCTGCTCGCCGGCTTCACCGAAGAGGAGTTGCAGCGGCTGGTTGAGTCGACGCGCAAAAGTTCGGCTTATTGAACGAGCACATCCGCACCCACGAATCGAAGCCTCGGCGCCGGCCGAGGCTTCGTCTTTTATGTACCATGAACACCTTCACATCAGAAAATTAGCCCACCCGCAGGCGAGACTTCCCTCGTGAAGTCACGCTTATACTCGACCACTTGACCATGATACATCAACTAATGTAGAGACGATTCACTCGCGGTTCATATAACTGCAATCTTCATTGAACCAGCGAGTGAGATTGGACTAGAGGGCGCCGTTCGCTCAGCTAAGACGGAGATTCAATCTGTGACCCAAGACTCGCGCACCACCAATTCTATGACTCAAAACGGCGCGCTCTTGCATTGGGTCGAAGAGTGCGCCCGCCTTACTCAGCCCGACCAAGTAGTTTGGTGCGATGGGTCCGTAGAGGAGCGAGATCGGCTGACAAAGCAGGCGGTAGCAGCCGGCCTGGTAACGCCGCTCAATCAGAAGAAGCGGCCCAACTGCTATTTGCATCGCTCGAACCCCAACGATGTTGCACGCACCGAGCAACTAACCTTCATCTGTACGCCCAGCAAAGAAGAAGCGGGACCGACCAACAATTGGGCCGATCCGGCCGAGACCTACGCAAAGCTACGGGGATGGCTCGACGGCTCCATGCGCGGGCGCACGATGTACGTGGTGCCGTACGTGATGGGCCCGCTCGGCTCGCCGTTCTCGCTCGTCGGAATCGAACTGACTGACAGTATCTACGTCGTACTCAACATGCGGATCATGACGCGGATGGGCAAGCAGGCGCTCGACCAGCTCGGCGACTCCGCCGAGTTCAACAAGGGCCTGCATTGCACGCTCGACGTCAATCCGGATCGCCGCCTCATCTGTCACTTCCCCCAGGACAACACGATCTGGTCAGTCGGGAGCGGGTATGGCGGCAACGCACTGCTTTCGAAGAAATGTTTCGCGCTCCGCATCGCGAGCTGGCTCGGCCGCGCGCAGGGCTGGCTTGCGGAACACATGCTGATTCTAGGCCTCGAAAGCCCGTCCGGCGACAAGACCTACATCGTGGCGGCTTTCCCCAGCGCCTGCGGCAAGACCAACCTGGCGATGCTTACGCCGCCGCCAGCGTTCAAGGACTGGAAAGTCACCACCGTCGGCGACGATATCGCCTGGTTCCGCGTCGGTCCGGACGGCGGCCTTTGGGCAGTCAATCCCGAGGCGGGATACTTCGGCGTGGCACCGGGCACCAGCTACAAGTCCAACCGCAACGCGATGAAGATGGTCGCGCACGACTCGATATTCACCAACGTCGCGCTGACCCCCGACGGCGACGTCTGGTGGGAGGGAATGGACATCGAGCCGCCCGAGGGTCTGATCGATTGGAGGGGCAATCCTTGGAAGAAAGGCGGCAAAGACAAGGCCGCGCACCCGAACAGCCGCTTCACCACACCAATGGCCAACAACCCGGCGATCTCCACGATGGCCGACGATCCGCGGGGCGTGCCGATCTCGGCGATCATCTTCGGCGGGCGCCGCGCAACGACCGTGCCCCTGGTGATTGAATCGAACGACTGGACGCACGGGGTTTTCATGGGCGCGACTATGGGCTCTGAAACAACCGCAGCCGCTTCCGGTGCAGTTGGAGTGCTAAGGCGCGACCCGATGGCGATGTTGCCGTTCTGCGGTTACAACATAGGCGAATACTTCGGCCACTGGCTTGCCATGCGCCGCAACATCTCACGCCCACCGAAGATTTTCCTCGTCAACTGGTTCCGCAAGGATTCAGAAGGCAATTTACTCTGGCCTGGCTACGGCGAGAACATGCGCGTGCTGAAGTGGATCGTAGATCGGGTTAACGGCCGCGCGCAGGGCGTCCAGACCCCGGTCGGCGTCGTGCCGCATGCGGCAGATATCGATCTCACCGGCCTCGAGATTTCGCCAGATTCGATCCGGCGCGTGCTCGCGATCGACAACTCTGAGTGGCGCGCCGAACTGGAGTCGGCGGGAAAGTTCTTCGCCACGATTGGAAGGACGATGCCCACCCAGTTGGACGAACTCTGCCGCAAGCTCGTCGATGACCTGAACGGTGAGGCGGCAAGGGATCGCCCAACCGCCGGCCGCTGAGCCAAGCGCAACGACCCTAGCGTAGCGGATCGCGGCGAGTGTCCCACTCGCCGCTGTTGTTTCGATTTCGATTAGCTTCACGCGACTCGCTTGTCTGGTTGGTAGCGATCCGATAATTCCCTTTTCCATAACCTCTCAAAAGGAAACTTCGATGGCAGAATTCAGGAACCGGCAATGGCTGCTCGCGGCGCGTCCCCAGGGCCTCATCAAGGAGAGCGACTTCAAGTGGAATGAAACCACCACGCCCGCGCTCAAGGACGATCAGGTGCTCGTCCGCAACTTGGCCTTCTCCTTCGATCCGACGCAGCGCGGCTGGATGTCGATGGACACGTACATGAAAGCGATCCCGCTCGGCGACACGATGAAGGCTGGAACCGTAGGCCAGGTGGTAGAATCCAAGCGTCCCGGTTTCGGCAAGGGCGACCTCGTGCAAGGACTCTTCGGATGGGAGGACTACACGATCAGCGGCGGCGAAGGCTTGATGGGCCTGCAGAAGCTGCCGGCCGGAACCGATCCGCTGCTCGCGCTCTCACTGCTAGGCACGACCGGGCTCACCGCTTACTTCGGCCTGCTTGAATGCGGCCAGCCGAAGCCGGGAGAGACCGTCGTGGTGTCCGGTGCTGCGGGTGCGACCGGCTCAGTCGTCGGCATGATCGCCAAAATCAAGGGCTGCCGCGTCGTCGGGATCGCGGGCGGCCCCGAGAAGTGCAACTGGCTCACCAAAGAGGCCGGCTTCGACGCCGCTATCGACTACAAGCGCGAAAATATCGGCGAAGCGCTGACGCGTCACTGCCCCAAAGGGATCGACGTTTATTTCGACAACGTGGGCGGTGAAATCCTCGAGCTCGCACTCGAGCGGCTCGCGTTTCGGGCGCGCGTCGTGCTGTGCGGTGCGATCTCGCAGTACAACGAAGCGGCGGGTGTTATGGCGCATCCGCCAAAGAACTATTTCCAGCTCATCTTCCACGGCGCGCGCATGGAAGGTTTCCTCGTCTTTCACTTCGCGAGCAAGTACTCCGAGGCGATCACCGAGCTTTCGAGGTGGTACGCTGAGGGCAAGATCATCAACAAAGTTGATCTCGCCGCAGGCCTCGAGAACGCGCCGAAGACGATCATTCGGCTCTTCACGGGCGCCAACTTCGGCAAGCAGCTACTGAAGATCGGCGACCCGGCGTAACCCGTGCTCCCGACCGAGTACTATCGGTGCTCGGTCGTAGTGACGACTGCGTCGCGATCGGAATTCGAACCGATCGACTTCAAGCGGAGTCAGCGCGCCCGTGGCCCGATTGATACTGAACGCGGAGATCTCGTCCGCGAAATGCATCGGTGACGTAGAGCCATCGCAAGCTCGTCTTTCTTCGCGATCGTGAACGCCGATACATTGCCGCTGTACTGATTGGCAACGAATATAAGCGGGGTCGACTGCGCCGATCGAATCCTGCCCGCCAGAGTGGCGAACGGCTAAGCGGTTAGGGGGCTCCAGGTCGCCATTCGCCTTTTTGATATTGAAGGCAGCTACGGTGTCGCAGCGATCGACTAGGTACGCAAATTCAGCCGAGCCGATCGGCGCCCGAAGAGCTCGTTGCCCGCTCCGCAGCCTGCGAGCGCCGCGGCCAGCGTGAGACCCGGAAACTCTGCGCCCGCGCACCGCCAGGCGCGACCGAAATCTCAGTTGGCATCAATCCATCCCCGGAAATATTGGAATCTCCCCCTTGATACCCCCGATCAGGCGCGGACCCGTTCCTGCGCGAAGATCTGCCGCTCTTCCTCGGTCATCTTCTGCCGTATGCGAGAACCTTTGCCAAGATGCCTATACAAGCCGCCCTCGGAAAAAAACTCCTCGTAGGGCTGCGGCGGCTCAGGGACGTCGGGCGCCCGATCGCCGATCTTAACCCCCAGTACTTGCTCGACGAGGTCGCTGTCATACATCCGCACCGCGTCATAGTCGGTGAGCAGCGCGCACACCTCGACGCAGATGTAGCAGCCGATGCACTCCTGGAAGCGATCCTGTACGGGCTGAACGCCGCGCCCGGGCAGCGTTCCGGCGGGCAGATATTCGATGCACTGGACCGGGCAGAACTCAGGGCACTTGCCGCACGGAAAGCAGAGGTTCATGTCCATGAACGCGACTTCTTTGGGGCGCTTCTTCTTGGCACCGACTTCATCGGGCGTCTCCGGAATCCGATCTTCCTTGAGGCGGCGGCGGATAACCTCGATTGCACCCATAGTCAATTCACTCCACGCGGGCGGTCGCCTAACTAAGCGTAGAGTTTCCCCGGCGCGGCGGCAAACGCCGATTGTCAACACGCACCCACGTCATGCCGTTGTCATCAAAGCGTTCCGCGTCCGGCCGCAAACGATGTAAAGTCGCAGCGTCACGGCGGAGGTGTCATGAGAAAAGAAGAGTCGCGAGCCTGGGCAATTGTCGCGGTGTTTTTCGTTTCCTGGTTTCTGATTTGGGGCGCAGGACCGAACACCGGCTCAGCCTTCTACCCGCCAATGCTCAAGTACTTCGGGTGGAGCCGCGCAAAACTTTCGGCCGGTTTCTCGGTAGGTGCCTTTTCGGCCGGCCTCGTCGGGCCGCTCGTCGGATGGCTTCTCGATCGCATCGACGCGCGCAAGGTGATGGTCACCGGTGTCGCACTCACTTTCCTCGGCTACGTCGGCATCGCCGAGTCGCACTCGTTCGCGCCCTTCCTGCTGAGCAATCTGACCATCGGCGTCGGACTCTGCGCCTGCACTGGAATCCCCTGCTCGCTGGTAATCGCCAACTGGTTCAAGGACCGGCGCGGACTCGCGATGGGAATTTCTCTTGCGGGCGCCTCGATCGGCGGCGCGGTCATGATCGTCGTTATGAACCACATCATAACGGACGCGGGTTGGCGCTTCGCCTTTTTCGTGATCGCCGCACCGATGGTGGTGATCGTGATCCCGCTGCTCGTAGCATTCGTGCGCACGCGGCCCGCCGGCGAAACTACCATCTTGGAAGGCGCCCAGCAGGCTTCGGTCGCGCTGCCCGGGCTCGAGGTTCGGCAAGCCTTTACCACGCGCTCGCTCTATCTCGTGACTCTGATCCAGTTCGTCGGCGCGTCAATCTGGGCGGGAATCGGCCAGCACTTCATCGCGTATCTGATCGGAATCGGCTACTCGAGCGCGTTCTCGGCGCACATGCTGAGCATCGTCTTTCTCGTCACCACGGCCGGAAGCCTGCTCTCCGGACCTCTGGCGGATAAATTCACCGCACGACACGCGCTCGGCGTGACCTGGATCGTCGGCGCCATTGCGATGCTCGCCCTGGTCGACGCTAAGCATCTCGGTCCGCTCGCCGTTCACGTTGTGCTATCGGGTTTCGTGATCGGCGCGACCGGAGTGCTGACGCCGCTTTTGATACTCGATTCGATTGGAATCAAGAATTACGGTTACTTGTTCGGGTTGTCTGCGGTCTTCGGGTCCCTCGGATTTGCAGCCGGGCCGATTCTGACTGGACTGATTTTTGACGTGACGCATTCCTACTCGCTGGCACTCTGGATTTTCGTGATTGGATCGCTGGTGTGTGCGATCGCGGTCTACTCATGCCGTCCTTACGAGCGCGAGCAAGAGCGGATGGCCGCGGCGACGACGGCAGCAGCTTGAGCATTGCCGCGATTCCTTTCAGGAGGAGTCTTTGATGCCGTCCAAAGACGATCAAACGAGCGAAGAGTTTTTGCGCACCATTACGATCGGCGACCTCGAGCCTCTTGCGACGAACATCCCGATCGCCGCGTACGATCCGCGCTGGCCCCAGATGTTCGAGCGGGAGGCTGCGCTGATACGCTCCGCGCTCGGCGACCGAGCGGTCCTGGTGGAGCATTGCGGGTCGACGTCGGTCCCCAAACTCGCTGCCAAACCGATCATTGACGTCATCCTCGAAGTCGCGGATTCGTCGCGCGAAGACGAGTATCTGCCATCGCTCGAGGCAGCCGGCTACGTATTACGCCATCGCGAGCCTGAATGGCACGAGCATCGGATGTTCCGGCGCCCGGGGGTGCAGGTGAACCTACACGTCTATTCTGCTGGATGCCCCGAGGTCGCGCGGATGCTGGCGTTTCGAGATTGGCTTCGCGTCAACGACGCCGATCGCGACCTTTATGAACGAACCAAGCGCGAACTCGCCGCGCGCAACTGGAAATACGTGCAGGACTACGCCGACGCGAAGACCGACGTGGTGCAGCAAATCACCGAACACGCCCTCGCCGCCGCAGGCGTGAAGCAATTTCCTTAGCGATCGAGGGAGGGAGGGCGCGCGACAAACGCGCGCCCGTAGATCTCAGAAGACTCAGTCGTGAAACACGCGCCGCTGGTGCAGCGCGCGCCACGCGTAGCAGCTAGTCCAAATGCTTACGCAGGAACGTCGGGATATCGAGCTTATCGTCGCCTTCGACCAGCGAGTTCGGCTCGAGTTTCTCGCCGTCCGCGGTTTCTGCGCCAGCCTCGCCGCGCCGGCGAAAGGCCGGAATGTCGAGCGTACTGTCGTCGACAATGAGTCCCATCCTGCGCACCGGTCGCGAGCTCGGGAACGGCTTCACCTGCGCTGACGGCGCGGGCCTTGCGGCGACTGGCGGCGGAACCTCCGCGAGTGGCCGCGCCGCAGGCACGATCGACTCGGAAGCGTCGACTGGCCGTGTTGCTGCCGCCGAAATCGCGGTCGTGATCGGCGCACCCGAAGGCGAGTAGCGTCCCAGGGTCTTGTCGAGCTCGCCGAAGCCGGTCGCGATCACCGTCACGCGGATCTCGTCGTTGATCTTGTCGTCGATCACCGCGCCGAAGATGATGTTCGCGTCCTCATGCGCCTCTTC
>Ga0126373_10002737_pt1 | contig 13040 bp, 8 predicted proteins | sample PanSoiMetPlot_11_FD_92545 | JGI IMG/M metagenome (GOLD analysis project Ga0126373, IMG submission 92545) | Tropical forest soil microbial communities from Panama - MetaG Plot_11 | ecosystem: Environmental > Terrestrial > Soil > Tropical forest > Bulk soil | place: Panama | collected 2016-02-17
GGGTGAACCCGGCTCAGCTTCGGGCCGCCGGACGCGACGACGCTGCCGAGTTGCTCGCTAACAGGCTCGACCCCAGCCCGGCGGAAGACGAGATGCTCGAGCGAGTCAAGGCCATGGACCGCAGTCAGGCCCGCGAGCTGCTGGCGACTATCGCGCTGCGACTCGGCATCAGCTTGGCGGACGTTGACGAACGCGCACCGGACTCCGGCCGCAGCAAATACGGAACAACAGGATAATTGCGCGGCAGAGACCGGTAATTGCTCGACTGAACGAGTCAGATTGGCAGGTCAGAGCGGCGGGTGGGTGTCGGCGGAAATTGCGCACAGGCTTATGCCACGAAAAGTAAGTTCGCGTGATTACCCGCAACCGAAAATAGAGATGAACGAGGTAAGGCCCACCGCCATAAGAGCCGCGAAATACTTAGGAATTGCCTGCCACTCCAGAAATGCCAGACCCTGCCGCTACGGGCAGGGTCGACATGAGGCAACCGAGCTTGGCGAGCCGAGCTCAACCTGCCCCAGGGCCACCTCCGGGGCAGGTGTTGGCTCAGTCACTCGCCGGCGGCGCGTGGCAGCGAGACGCCCTGCCAGCCGTTCAGGAAACCGCGAACTTCACTCTCGCTGTACCGGCGGTGCCCGCCTGGGGTGCGGATTGACGACAGCTTGCCGCCACGTGCCCAGCGCGTCACGGTCTTCGGGTCAACGCGAAGCATCGCAGCGACCTCGGCTGGAGTGAGGAGTCGGTTGTCCGGCTTGATCTGAGTTCTCACGAGGGGGGTCCTCTCGCACTCGTAGGTAATGGCCTTGTTACAGAACGTGACGGTCCTGGACGGTTACTAACCGACAGCGTTCTATCACAGGATGTCACATCGACCCCGGCTTTGCTGGCGTTCCAGTCCTCAACGGCAGAATTTCTATTGGCTGTCCGATCGCCGCTGCGAGTCGGCAAACAATCGCAGGTCAGCGCATTAGTGGCTGGTTCAGCCGCCAATCCCTTTATGTGCCGGTTAACGGCATCGCAAGGTAACTGAATGCTCAATCAGCACCTCGGCAGCGCCATAAGCGCTGGTTGACGGGTTAACGCCGAGACCCGACACGCTGGCACCGGCAAGCATCGGGGCGGACGGCGGTTACGGATAGTCAGCAGACTGGTCGGGCGGCTCAGCGTAGGTCGCCATTGACCATTCCGGCTGGCGCTTCCGGGACCGTCACCAGACCGAGTTCGGCGACCCCCGCTAGCAGCGGGTGACTCGGCAAGACCCGGACCGTGTAGCCGAACGGCCCTGGCTGGCCGAGCTCGGCGGCGCCGGAGTACCTGGCTACCCCGTCGCTGGCGACCTCGCCATCGAGCTTGAGAGCGGACCGGGCCGGGTCGATGATCTCGTCCGAATCCCCGGCCTTGCCGTAAACCACCTCGACGCTGACGTCGTCAGCTGCAAGCGTCCCAAGCGCGATGCTGGCCCGCACGAGTAGCCGTCCGCCCGGGCTCAGGTCTCCGTCGTCCGCCTCCACGTGCTCCACCCGGACGCCGGGCCAGGCCTCAGTGACGTGTCGCTTCCAGGCGGTCAGCTCGCGCGCGCACTCGAACGTGGCGTGACTAGGGTTTGCCGTGCTCGCGGGCCCGGATAGCGTTCTCGAAGACTGCGCGGCCGGAACATAGAGATCCGTCACGTACTCGCGCACCATCCGGCTGGCCAGGGCCTTGGGCCCGAGCGTCCGCAGGGTGTGCGAGACCATCTCAAGCCAGCGGTCTGGCAGCCCGTCCCTGCCTGTCTGGTAGAACAGCGGAGCGACCGACTTGCCGAGCAGATCGTAGAGCGCGGCCGCCTCCAGTTCGTCGCGGCGCGACTGGTCGGTGACGCTGTCGGCCGATGGGATCGCCCACCCATCAAGGCCGTCGAACCACTCGTCCCACCATCCGTCGAGCACGGAGAGGTTCAGCCCGCCGTTGAGGGCTGCCTTCATACCGGAAGTGCCGCACGCCTCCAGGGGACGCAACGGGTTGTTCAGCCAGACGTCGCAGCCCTGGACGAGAGTGCGTGCCATCGCCATGTCGTAGTCCGGCAGGAAGACAATGCGATGCCGCACCTGCGGACTGTCCGCGAAGCGCACAAGCTCCTGGATCAGCCGCTTGCCGCCATCATCGGCCGGATGCGCCTTGCCAGCCACAATGATCTGGATGGGCCGCTCCGAGTCGAGCAGCAGCCGCGTAAGCCGAGCCGGGTCATGCAGCATCATGGTGAGGCGCTTGTAGGAGGGCACCCGGCGGGCGAATCCGATCGTCAGGACATCCTCATCAAGCACGCTGCCGGTCCAGATGAGCTCGGCGTCCGAGGCGCCACGCTGCCGCCACGAAGCGCGCAATCTGCGCCGTGCCTGCTCGATCAGGCGGCCTCGCAGGACTCTCCTGACCTCCCAAAGTCGCCGTTGGTCCGCCGCGACAAGCTGCCAGAACTCTGGGTCATGGGCCGGATCGGCGGCCGCCGGGCTCCGCTTGTGCGCACCCGCGAGCCCGAAGATCTCCGGCGCAACCCAGGTGGGTGCGTGTACGCCGTTCGTGACCGACGTGATGGGCACTTCGGCTTCGTCGAAGCCCGGCCAGAGGCCGGTGAACATGCTCCTGCTCACGCATCCATGGAGCTTGCTCACGCCGTTCACGCGCTGGGCGAGCCGCATGCCCATGACCGCCATGTTGAACACACCGGGATCGCCGCCCGGATAGGTCTCCGCGCCGAGCGCCAGGATCCGCTCGGAGGTGAGGCTCCCCTCGGTCTCGTCACCGATGTTGCGGGCGACCATGTCCATCGGGAACCTGTCGATCCCGGCGGGCACCGGGGTATGAGTGGTGAAGACAGTGCCTGCCCGGCATACCTCGAGTGCCTCGTTGAAGTCCAGGCCCTGCGCTACGTACTCGCGGATCCGCTCAAGGCCGAGGAACCCGGCATGACCCTCGTTGGTATGAAACACCTCAGGTGCCGGGTGCCCAGTCAGGGCGCAGTACGCCCGCACCGCCCGTACTCCGCCGACCCCAAGAAGCAGTTCTTGCAGCAGCCGGTGATCGGTGCCGCCGCCGTAGAGCCGGTCGGTGACCTCGCGCAAGGCGGGATCGTTGGCCTCGACGTAGGAGTCAAGCAGGAGGAGCGGCACCCGGCCGACCTGTGCGACCCACACCTGGGCGGTCAGCGTCACGCCGTCGGCAACGCCGACCCGGACATGGACGGCCGAGCCCTCGGGGTCGCGCAGCAACGTCAGCGGAAGGCCGTTCGGGTCCGAGGCCGGGTACCGCTCTGCCTGCCAGCCTTCGATCGACAGTGATTGCGTGAAGTAGCCGTGCCGGTATAGCAGGCCGACACCGATGAGCGGCACGCCTAGATCGCTGGCGGCCTTCAGATGGTCGCCCGCCAGGATCCCCAGGCCTCCTGAGTACTGAGGCAGGGCCGCGGTGATTCCGTACTCGGGCGAGAAGTAGGCAATGGCAGTAGGCAGGCCGCCCGCCGGCAGGCCCAGGTCGGGACCGGCAGCCGTCTGGTACCAGCGCGGGCCTGTCAGGTATTCCCGCAGGTCATCGGTGCCCTCGCTGAGCTGTCGCAGGTAATCCTTGTCGCTGGCGACTGCAGTGAGCCGGTCCTGAGGGACGCAGGCGAGTAGCGCCGCTGGGTCCTGTTCAGCTAGCTCCCGGTTGGCCGGGTCGATCGCGGCGAATAGCTGCCTGGTACCTGAGTGCCATGACCAGCGCAGGTTCAGCATCAGCGAACGCAGCGGATCGAGGGGCTCGGGCAGCACGGGGTGGATAGTGAACCGGCGGATAGCTCTCACGGACAGTGACCCTAATCCGTACTCGCCAGTGCATTGCCCGCGAACCCCCGACTACCCAGGATCCCCGTCAAAGATCACACTGACGTCCTGGCTAACGTGCCCCCCGCGGGCATGCCCGCCGGGCAGATGGGTAGCTTTCATCCGTGATCGGACGGATCCCGATTCTGGACGTGCAGCCAGTGTTTGAGTGCGGCGATCTGCCTGCGAAGGCGGTCACCGGCGAAACCTTCCAGGTCACCGCCACCGTGTTCCGCGAGGGGCATGAGATGCTCGGCGCGGCGGTGGTGCTGACCGACCCAGACGGCGCCGACTCGGCGTTGTCGATCATGCGTGAGCTAGCTCCCGGCACGGACCGCTACGGCGGCGAGGTAACTCCGGACCGCGAAGGGCTGTGGCAGTTTCGGGTCGAGGCGTGGGGTGACCCGCTTGCCCGCTGGCAGCATGACGCGACGATCAAGGTGCCCATAGGCCAGGACGTCGAGCTGATGCTCACCGAAGGCGCGCAACTCCTGCAGCGGGCCGCGGGGCTGATCAGCACTCCGCCATCGATGGCGCCTGCGGCTGCCCAGGCGGCGCGGGCGGCCAAAAGAGCACTGACCACCGCTGCCCGCCGGCTGACAGATCCAGAGCTGCCGCCTCTCGACCGCCTCGCCATCGGGACGAGCCCTGCGGTAAGCGCGGCACTGGCCGCGTTCCCGCTGCGGGACCTGCTAACTCACACAGAGCCGTACCCGCTGATCGTCCACCGGCAGCGGGCGCTGTACGGCGCCTGGTATGAGTTCTTCCCCCGGTCTGAGGGCGCTCAGCTGGATCCCGCTCATCGACGCAAGCCCAAGTCAGGCACGCTGCTCACCGCCGCGAAGCGCCTTGATGCCATCGCGGACATGGGCTTCGACGTGGTGTACCTGCCGCCGATCCATCCCATCGGCACGACCGCACGTAAGGGCCAGAACAACACCCTGGTCGCCAGTCCCGGAGATCCCGGCTCGCCCTGGGCGATCGGCTCACCCGATGGCGGGCACGATGCCATCCATCCCGACCTCGGCACCTTCGCCGACTTCGACGCGTTCGTGGCCAGGGCACGCGCGCTCGGCATGGAGGTGGCGATGGACTTCGCGCTGCAGGCCTCGCCGGACCATCCGTGGGCCACCAAGCATCCGGACTGGTTCACCACGAGGGCGGACGGCACCATCGCCTACGCGGAGAACCCGCCGAAGAAGTACCAGGACATCTACCCACTGAACTTCGACAACGACCCCGCGGGCATCTACGCCGAGATGCTCAAGCTGGTCCGGCACTGGATGGACCACGGGATCAGGATCTTCCGGGTGGACAACCCCCACACCAAGCCATTGCCGTTCTGGCAGCGGTTGCTCGCCGACGTCGCAAAGACTGACCCGGACGTAGTGTTCCTGGCTGAGGCGTTCACCCGGCCGGCCATGATGCATGCGCTCGCCAAGATCGGCTTCCACCAGTCCTACACGTACTTCACCTGGCGCAACACCGCCCCTGAGCTCACTGAGTACCTGCAGGAGCTCGCTGGCCCGGCAGCCGCCTACATGCGGCCGAACTTCTTCGTCAACACACCGGACATCCTGGGTGGCTACCTGCAGCACGCCGGGCCCGCCGCGTTTCGCGTGCGGGCCGTGCTCGCCGCGATGCTCAGCCCGTCCTGGGGCGTGTACTCGGGATATGAGCTGTGCGAGAACATCCCGCTTGTGCCTGGCAGCGAGGAGTACCTGGACTCGGAGAAGTACGCCTACCGTCCCCGCGACTGGGACCGGGCGGCCGAGCTCGATCTGACCATCGCCCCGCTCCTGACCAGGCTCAACGAGATCAGAAGAACGCACCCGGCCTTGCACTGGCTACGGAACTTGCGCTTCCACTACAGCGACCAGCCCGCCATTATGTGCTTCTCCAAGGTGACCGGAACTCTCCAAGCCGGACGGCCCGACACGGTGATTGTGGTGGTAAACCTGGACGCTGGAGGGACGCGTGAGGCTACTGTCTGGCTTGACAGCAATTCTCTCGGCCTCGACGCAGCGGCCGGGCTCACCGTGACCGACGAACTAACCGGGCAGACCTACCGGTGGGGCCAGTCCAACTACGTACGCCTCGACCCGGCAGTCGCACCCGCACATATCTTTGCCGTGCATTGATCAGGTGTGCAGCTGACAGGCTCGCCAGCCGAACCTGTCCAATGCATGCTTATTGCCGTGCATGCTTGTTAGGTAGGCACGTCCCTGGACAGGCATGCGGGCAACCCCCCGGCAAGAGCAAGACAGCAGGAACCAGGAATGCTGGGTAACAGAACGACAGCGGGAAAGCTGGATCGCCAGCGAGCAAGCGAATCGGCCAAGGCAGCAGCATTGGCATCCGGCAATGGGGAGCGGCGGTGAATAATCCCATGCACCCGGCCCGGCAGCGCAAGGAAGCCGAGCCGGTGCACGAGTTCAAGGCGGCTCCCACCGAGCCGGTGCCTGACTCGTTCTCGTTCGAGAGGCCGAGAGACCCGCTGTGGTTCAAGCGCGCGGTCTTCTACGAGGTGCTCATCCGTGGCTTTCACGACTCCAATGGCGATGGAACCGGCGACATCAAAGGCCTGATTTCGCGCCTGGATTACCTGCAGTGGCTCGGGATCGACTGCATCTGGCTGCTGCCGATCTATGCCTCACCGCTTCGTGACGGCGGCTACGACATCGCCGACTTCATGGCGATCCTGCCGGAGTTCGGCACCATAGGAGACTTCGTCGAGCTCGTGGAGCAGGCGCATGAGCGCGGCATCAGGGTCATCGCCGACCTGGTTATGAACCACACCAGCGATCTGCACCCCTGGTTCCAGGCCAGCCGCAGCGACCCGGACGGGCCATTCGGCGACTTCTACGTCTGGTCTGATAGCGACGACAAGTACACCGACGTGCGGGTGATCTTCGTCGACACCGAGCAGTCCAACTGGACTTACGACCAGGTCCGCGGCCAGTACTACTGGCACCGGTTCTTCAGCCATCAGCCCGACCTGAATTACGAGAACCCGAACGTGCAGGACGCCATGCTCGAGGTGCTGCGGTTCTGGCTCGACCTCGGCATCGATGGCTTCCGGCTGGACGCCGTCCCGTATCTCTACGAGCGCGAGGGCACCAACTGCGAGAACCTCAAGGAGACGCACGAGTACCTGAGGCGCGTTCGATCGGAGATCGACAGGCTCTACCCCGATCGCGTGCTGCTAGCCGAGGCGAACCAGTGGCCCGCCGACGTGGTGGAGTACTTCGGTGACGCGGCGGCCGGCGGCGACGAGTGCCACATGGCCTTCCACTTCCCGCTGATGCCGCGCATCTTCATGGCGGTCCGCAGAGAGCAGCGCTACCCGATCTCCGAGATCATGGCGCAGACGCCGCAGATCCCGTCGGGCTGCCAGTGGGGCATCTTCCTGCGCAATCACGATGAGCTGACGCTGGAGATGGTGACTGACGACGAGCGCGACTACATGTACGCCGAGTACGCCAGGGACCCGCGGATGAAGGCGAACATCGGCATCCGCCGCAGGCTAGCCCCACTGCTGGACAACGAGCGGGACCGGCTGGAGCTATTCACTGCGCTGCTGCTCTCGCTGCCAGGCTCGCCCGTGATCTACTACGGCGACGAGATCGGCATGGGCGACAACATCTGGCTCGGAGACCGGGACGGCGTGCGCACACCGATGCAATGGACGCCGGACCGGAACGCCGGCTTCTCCAGGTGCGACCCGGCACGGCTGTACCTGCCACTGATCATGGATCCGATCTACGGATTCCAGGCGCTGAACGTCGAGGCACAAGAGCGCAGTACGGGCTCGCTGCTGAACTGGACCAAGCAGCTGATCGACATCCGCAAGCGGCACCCAGTCTTCGCGCTTGGCGACTACAACGAGCTGAACTCGTCCAACCCGAGCGTGCTGGCCTTTGTCCGGGAGCGCCGGGAGGGCGAGCCGCCGCCGGCCGGCCTCGATCCGACGAGCGCCGATTTCGGGCCGGACACCATGCTGTGCGTCAACAATCTGTCCAGATTCCCGCAGCCGGTGGAGCTCGACCTCAGCCGTTACGCCGGTTACTCGCCCGTGGAGACTACGGGCAACGTGTCGTTCCCGCCGATTGGCGAGCTCAGCTACCTGCTGACACTGCCAGGACACGGGTTCTACTGGTTCACGCTCCAGCCGCCCGACAAGTCCTAGGGTCACGCAAAGCAGCTAGCCGGGGCGCAGGGCGACAGTAGCGTCCCTGCGTCCCCGTCGCGAGCCGGACGCGGCGCGGCTGCTCGCCTGCATGGAGGGCGATCGGAGTAACCTCGGATGTCCGGAGTTCGCAGCCCACGAGCGGGGAGCTGGCATCGCGTGCGCAACTCGACACGACGCCGGACCGGGCTATCGCTGATCGCTTTGGCCGTACTGATCGGCTTGCTGAGCGCCTGCGGGTCCGCTTCTCCGGCCGCCAGCGCCCCACCAAAGACCAAGATCGTCTACGTTAGTCCGGTCACTCCAGCGGGCGCCCCCGCTGGGCAGTACCGGATCACCAGCACCGCAGCGAGCGCGACCTGCATCCCTGGTTCGGAGGCCATCGGTCAGGCTTATCGCTGCTTCGCCGGCAACTTCATCCACGACCCCTGCTGGCCGGTCAAGAACGCGGCGGTCAGCGTGCTCTGCCTGGCCTACCCCTGGTCTCATGCCGCCACGAGGCTGACGGTGAAGTCGCCGCTGGCCGCGATCCCGAGCGAACGCGGCATCGGCGAGCCCTGGGGCGTGCAGCTCGCCGACGGCAAGCGGTGCGCGCTCATACAGGGCGCACATCCGGTTTTCGCCAGGCACGTCATCGACTATTACTGCAGCTCGAGCTTCTTCCTGCTGCGCGGGCTGGACAAGACTAGCCTCAGCTGGCTCGCCCACAGCGTGACGAGCTCATCAGGTCACATGGCGATAGGGCCAGCGGAGAAGATCGTTCTCGCCTGGTTCGGCCGTCCCGCGCGGTAACGTCCGCGGGCCCGTGGAACGGGCGGATCGGCGATTGATGATCTTCCCATTTCTGGGCATGGTGGTGTAGACGAACCGTGCGGGCGTCCGAATTAAAGGCCTTTTGCCGGGAACGCGACGTTTTCCCGCCGACTCACGCACACCAGTCCGCGTAGGAGGTGCAAGCGGCAGTGACCGACACTGTGGCCGGACCAGCACTCCAGGACATGCTCTCCCAGTGGCTGCCGCGGCAACGGTGGTTTCCTGGCCGGGGCATCACTATCAGCGACCTATCTATCGTGTCGGATGTTCCGCTGCTCTCGGGAGATCCGCAGCTGCACCATCTGATCATCGAGGTCGTGCTGGCGACTGGACCCGCACGCTTCCAGGTCCTCGTCGGCACCCGCACGCAGCCAGGCGCGGCCGCGGGCGACTCGCTGATCGGCACCCTGCCCGGCCTTGTCGTCTATGACGCCCTGCACGATCCGGAGCTCGCCGCACAGCTGGTCCGCGGTATCGCGCAGAAGCGGGCGGCAGGTCCGCTGCGGTTTGTCAGCGAGGCTGGCGCACCGCTCGCCGACCTGTCGCACGGCAAGCTGCTGACCGGGGAGCAGAGCAACACCAGCCTGGTCTTTGGTAATACGGCCATCCTGAAGGTGCTCCGCCGCCTGTTCTCCGGCGCGAACCCGGACCTGGAGGTGGCCGACGCACTGGCAAGGCTCGGGTCAGACCGCGTCGCCGCGCCGTACGGCTGGATCGAAACCGAGATAGGCGGCGAGCCGGTGCTACTTGCGGTGCTGTCGGAGTACCTGGCGGGAGCGCAAGATGGCTGGACGCTGGCGACCGAGGGGCTGCACAGCGGCAGGGGAGAAGCGTTCGTCGGGGAGGCACATCGGCTCGGCTTGGCCACGGCGCAGCTGCACAGCCAGATGGCCACCGCCTTCGGCAGCAGAGAGATGACCTCCGCCGAGCTTGCGGCGTTTATTGGCAATCTCCATTCGAAGCTCACCGCCGCGGTCGCCATCATGCCGGAGCTAGGCGTGCATGCCGGCCGCATAGCCGCGGCCTATTCGGCGCTGTCGCAACTGAACCGCCCGGTCATGATCCAGCGCGTACACGGCGACTACCATCTAGGCCAGGTCATGCGCAGCCAGCACGGCTGGGTAGCGCTGGACTTCGAGGGTGAGCCGGCCGCGCCGCTCGCCGAGCGCAGAGCCATGACGCCGGCGCTCCGCGACGTGGCGGGAATGCTCCGCTCGTTCGACTACGCGGCGCGACATCAGCTCGTCGGTCACCCCGAGCGGCGGGATATCGCTGCCGTCGCCGCCGCGTGGGTAGCCCAGTGCCAGGATGCGTTCTGCTCTGGTTACGCCGAAGGTGGCGGGGCAGACCCCAGTGACCAGGCGACGCTGCTGCACGCCCTCACCCTGGAGAAAGCGGTGTACGAGGTGATCTACGAGTACCGGCACCGGCCGACCTGGCTGTCCATCCCGCTCGACTTTGTGGCAGCGGCATGACTGCGCAGACCCATCAGCCTGACCAGATCAGCCGCGCTGAGATTGACTCGATCGTGGCCGGAACGCATCATGACCCGCATGCGGTGCTAGGTGCGCACCTGGCTAACGCGACGGTGACCATCCGCGCCTTGCGGCCGCTCGCCGAATCGGTCGCGATCGTGCTCGCCGACGGCAGCCGAGTACCGATGAGCCATGTACACGAAGGCGTGTTCTCCGCGACTCTGGCCGGCACCAGCGTTCCGGACTACAAGATCGCGGTGACCTACCAGGGCATGCCGGAGACCATCTCCGATGACCCTTACCGCCATCTCCCGACGCTAGGCGAAGTAGACCTGCATCTGATCGGCGAGGGCCGGCACGAAGCACTGTGGACCGTGCTCGGCGCCCAGGTACGGCCTGAAGCCGGCGGTACGTCGTTCGCCGTCTGGGCACCGAACGCACGCGGGGTCCGGGTCATCGGCGACTTCAATCACTGGGACGGCCGGGCCCACCCGATGCGCTCGCTTGGCTCTTCTGGCGTCTGGGAGCTGCTGATCCCCGGTGTCGGTGCCGGCCACACATATAAGTACGACATCTGCGGTCCGGACGGCAGCTGGCACCGGAAGGCCGACCCGCTAGCAGAGTTCGCAGAACGGCCGCCGGCCACCGCCTCGGTCGTTACCGAATCCCGCCACAAGTGGGGGGATAAGGAGTGGCTGACCCGCCGTGCCGACAGGGACCTGCTTGCTAACCCGATGAGCGTCTATGAAGTGCATCTCGGTTCGTGGCGGCCCGGCCTGTCGTACACCGAGCTAGCGAGTCAGCTCACCAGCTATGTCGTCGAGATGGGCTTCACGCACGTGGAGTTCCTGCCAGTCGCGGAGCACCCGTACGGCGGCTCCTGGGGTTACCAGGTCACCTCTTATTACGCGCCGTCCGCGAGGTTCGGCACGCCCGACGAGTTCCGGCACCTGATCGACTCCCTGCACCAGGCGGGCATCGGCGTGATCCTGGACTGGGTGCCCGCGCATTTCCCGCGCGACAGCTGGGCGCTGGCCCGGTTCGACGGCACGCCGCTGTACGAGCACGCCGACCCGCGCCGCGGCGAGCACCCGGACTGGGGCACGCTCATCTTCGACTACGGGCGGAACGAGGTCCGCAACTTCCTTGTCGCCAACGCCCTGTGCTGGTTCGAGGACTTCCACGTCGACGGGCTGCGGGTCGACGCCGTCGCCTCGATGCTGTACCTCGACTACTCCCGCGGCCCGGGCCAGTGGGTGCCGAACGCCCGCGGCGGCAGGGAGAACACCGACGCCGTCGCCTTCTTGCGCGAGGTGAACGCCACCTGCTACCGCCGCGTGCCCGGCATCATGATGATCGCCGAGGAGTCCACCGCCTGGCCCGGCGTGACCCGGCCGGTGCACCTGGGCGGGCTGGGCTTCGGCTTCAAGTGGAACCTGGGCTGGATGCACGACACGCTGACCTACCTGTCGCACGCCCCGGTATTCCGCTACTACCACCACAACGAGATCACCTTCTCGCTGATGTACGCCTTCAGTGAGAACTTCGTGCTCCCGCTTTCCCACGACGAGGTCGTGCACGGCAAGGGATCGCTGCTGGGCAAGATGCCGGGCGATGAATGGAACCGGTTCGCAGGGCTGCGCACGCTGTTCGCCTACATGTGGGCTCATCCCGGCAAGCAACTGCTGTTCATGGGGTCGGAGTTCGGGCAGGGCGCCGAGTGGTCGGCCGAGCGCGGGCTGGACTGGTGGGTGCTGGGCGACGAGCACCACGCGGGCACGCAGCAACTGGTCCAGGACCTGAACCGGGTGTACCGGAACTCGCCCGCCCTGTGGCGCTGGACTACTCCCCGGAAGGGTTCAGCTGGATCGATGCCAACGACGCGTCCGGAAACGTGCTGTCGTTCCTGCGCTTCGCCGTGAGCGCCGATCCGCCCGGCCCGGCCCCGCCCGACGCCGCGGCCGGGCCGACGGTTCTGGCCTGCATCGTGAACTTCTCCGGCAGGCCGCATAGTTCCTACCGGGTGGGCCTGCCGAAGCCGGGCCGCTGGGCCGAGGTCGTCAACACCGACGCCTACGCCTACGGCGGCAGCGGCGTCGGCAACATGGGCGTCATCGAGGCGGTGCCGGAGCCCTGGCACGGCCAGCCAGCCTCCGCCGTGCTGACCCTCCCCCCGCTGGGCGTCCTCTGGCTCACGCCGCAGGACCAACCAGCCGCCGGTTCGCCGCAGGACTGACCGGCCGCGGGATCCCCGCAGGACTGGCCGACCGCGCGGTCAGGGTCAGGTCAGCAGGCCGGTCAGCCACCGCGGGCCGATCACCGCCGCCCCGGCGTCCTCGCAGCGCCGCCGCAGCGCCCGGTCGGCGGTGACCACGATCCGCTGCCCCGGCAGCCGCCCGGCCAGGCTGGCTATCTCATCGTCGCCCTCGCCCCGCGCCGCGGCCACCTGCACCCCCGGGGCCTCGGAGACCAGGTCGAGCATCGCGCAGGACCGGCCCTCCACCACGAGGACGATCTGCGGGAACCAGCGGTCACCGGCACCGGAACCAGACGCCTGTCCCGGATCCGGCTCGCCGGGAGCGGCCGTCGCACCGGGGCCGGGAACGGGGCCAGCGATACCACGGACGGCCAGCGCGGCAAGCTCTCCGTGCAGCCGCGCCATCGCCCCGGCACGGTCCCGCCACCACCCGTCAGCCCGCGAGCCCATCACGTTGGCGCCATCCACGATCA
>Ga0126373_10002739_pt1 | contig 13031 bp, 12 predicted proteins | sample PanSoiMetPlot_11_FD_92545 | JGI IMG/M metagenome (GOLD analysis project Ga0126373, IMG submission 92545) | Tropical forest soil microbial communities from Panama - MetaG Plot_11 | ecosystem: Environmental > Terrestrial > Soil > Tropical forest > Bulk soil | place: Panama | collected 2016-02-17
ATCCGCTTCGCCAATGAGCACCTCGAAGGCCGTACCGGCCGGGTCGCTGAACACTGACGTGTGGTCCGACGCGCCCTTGTGCCTCTGGTTCGCTGCGTGGCAATTTTTGTTCCGTTGCATCAGAAAGTCAGCGGACCGCCTGCAAGATAGCGGGCAATCGCGCCTGCGGCCGCGCTGCATGAAGGCGGATGGAATGCAAGAGCACGGGTGGCGCCCAGGAGATATGCGATCTCAGGCGACTCGATGAAGGACATTCCTCCCAGAGACGCGGCGGCTGACATCACTACGCGCTCGATGGTCCGCTCGGTCTCCATGTAGGCCTGCGCGCTCAGCCCGAGTATTGGTGCCGTAACGTCGCCAGGCAGCGTGGCCACATTCGTTCCGCAGATCGGCGAATGATGCAACAAGCACAACGTCGCAGGCGCGCATTCTTTGCAGCAAAGCGCGTCCCACCACTCCTGATGCGCCGGTCAGCAGGACGGTGCGCCCGAGCGTGCCCGGCGCCCGGCCGCTGATGGCCGGGCGCGCAACCTGGGTAGGCATGTGACTTGCCACTTCGGTGATAGGTGTCTCGTCGACGACATGCCCGAGCCTGGGCTCAGGCATCCTGCCCGGACGAGTAGGCGACTGCGGGGCGCCTGGCGGTGGCGGGGCGGGGCCAGCGGAACCGAGCGGTCCGAGAACGGTTGGTCGTGCGAGCCGCGCGAGCGTCAGCGATCTGCCGAGAGGCTTCAGCATTCGCTCGGATTTCCTGGTTCCGCTGTGCAGCGATGACGCGCGAGATTTCCGGGTGCATGAACATGGTGGACTCCCTGCATAGGTGGCTGGGGTTCAGCCGTGGCTCCTACACAGAGGGCGGAGTGCGATCCAGATACATGAAAACCAGGGTCAACTTGCCCCCAGCGCGAGGAACGACCACCCAGTCGCCGTCGCTACCGGGTCGGTGGCTAGCTCAGCGCGCGCGCCGCTCAGCGATTCTGCCAGCGTGCCTCCGCCACGCAGCCTGCGGTGGAGGGCGAGCATCAACTGGTCGGCGGCTTTGTCGTTGACTCGCACGACGCTGGCAATGATGCCTGCCGTTCCCAACGGCACAAGGCTGCTGGTCAGCCCGAGCAACTCATCGGCACCGGCTGGCGCGAGCAATCCAGAATCACATGCGGGAAGGATCATCTGATACGGCGCACGCCGCAACCGTTCGAAGTCGTAGACGGTCAGCGGGCCGTCATGCATGCCCAGCGAGGAGAAGAGCGGGCTGTCGAACCGGAACGACCCATGGGCGGCCAGGTGGACAAGCTGCGCACCATCGATCGCATCGAGAACCCGTGCCACCGTCGCGCTGCCGTCCCCCAGGATCGGAAGGCCGTGCTCGGCTGCGAGTGCCTCGACCGCGCCGGTCCCCAATCCCGGACCGCGCACCAGTACCACCTCTGGGCCATCTGGGCGCGGGGCGGCCCTTGCGCGAAGCCAGGCGCGCGCCGAGGGCGAAACGCTGACCACACGGTCACGCAGCGAAGGAACAACCGCCCAGGGAACGGCGTGCAGTCGGCCGGGCGGGATGATGACGATCGGCCCGTCGCCAAGGTGACGGCTGGCAGGGCCGAGGAGGATTTCTTCCAGCTTGCGTCCGATCTCTTCAAGAATCGACAGCGCATTCTCGGCGTGGTCCGCAGGGCGGCTGTGCGCGAGGCGGTTGAGACCGAACCGGGCGAAGTCGACCTCGCGAGCTGCGTCCGCCGTGCGCCCTGCAGTGAAGTGCCTGACCCTGCCAGCGCCGCAAACGAGAACGTGAATGTCGCCGCCGATGTCGGCGATCTGCAGAAGCCGCGCCTCTTGCAGTTCCCCGAGCAGGGCTCGGACGTCGAGCTCGGAACCTCCTGGGCCGGTCGACCCACCGGGCATACTGATCCCCTGGGTCCGCAGCACGCGGCCGCGTATAGCGGCCTCAAGGCGCAGTTGATCCCGTTCAAGGGCAGCTGTCGGCGCGCCGCGAGCCCGCGCCTTCTCTACCCGACTTGTGATGTCGCGCACGGCGGTCAGATCGGCCTGCAGTTCCTCATCATCAACCGGCCGCACCGGAGGAACCGCCAAAGCAGTGGAGCGCCAGCGTTCGCTCCACGCGAGAAGCAGCCTCGGGCTGGCAGATCGCAACGCCCACCGCTGCGCCAATTCCGCGAGTTCGGAGCCCTGAGCCGTGGCTTGCGCTCGCAGTTCTGTCGCCCCAAGGGTTTGCCGGTGCTCGTCGAGCACGTCCAGTCCTCGCCGACACGCACGCAGCAGGCGCCGCGAGCTGCCGGCTGCCTCCGCCCTCAGCGCTTCCGCCAGCCACCCGTAGATGCGGGACAGAGCGGGCCCTCGCCAGCGGATTCGCGCAGCCGCGGCAAAGTGGTTCTCGGCATCAGCGGCACGGCAGAGGCCCAGGGCAATCCGCCCGGCCAGCAATCGGGCCAGCGGGGCGTCGCCGGAGCCGAGTGCTTCCAGCTGGGCGGCAGAACGCTCCGCTTCACCCAGGAGCCGCGCAGACACCGTTCCAGCCGCATAACGCGCCTGGACAATGAGCAATGCGGCGTGGGCGTGCCACCAGGTCCGCTGCTGAGCGTCGAACAGGCGCCGGGCCATCTGTGCTCGTTGCAGCGCCGTCTGCGGATCGGCAGCGGCCAGCGCGGCCCGCCCTGCGGTCAGCAACAACTCCGCCCGCCTTGTGGCCGAGCCGCCCTCGTGCTTGAGGAGGTCGGCTGTGGCGTCTGCTTCGCGAAGCGCGTCGCCCGGTAGGCCGGCCGCGAGCAGTACTGCGCACCTGTCGATGCCCCATTCCGCTCTCAAGGAGCCGAGGGACGCCCCAAGAGAGGTATATCGCCGGGCCGCTTCGTCGAGATACGACAGAGCAAGGGGCAGATTCCCGGAGCGGAACGCCACCTTACCGCGATCATAGGTTGCGTAAGCGAATTCCAGGTCCTGGCTGGTCATCGCGAACAAGCCTTGTGCCTTGGCATAGTCAGCGTCCGCGCGCTCGGTGGCTCCAAGAGCCAGGTAAGTCTCGCCGCGCCAGCTGAGTGCGCGCGCCTCCCATATCGTGTCGCGGGCCTGGCGGAACACTGTGACCGCGCGGCGCAGGTCCTGGAGCGCCTCCCGGTGCCACCCGAGCACCATCAGGGTGCCGCCGCGTCGCATGAGAACCCGCCCGGCGAGCACGCCGCTCGCCAGCCTGGCCGCGTCATCGAGCGCAGAAAGGCCGGACCTCGTGCGCCCGGAATAGACCAGTGCAGTTCCCAGGGTGGCCAGGACGTCGGCCTCCCGATCCGGCGAGTCCGCCGCACGCGCGAGGCGCAACGCTTTCCGCAGTTCACGTGTCGCTGCTTCAAGGTCTCCGAAGTCGCGCAGGACAATGCCGAGGGCCTGCCGAGCGATCGAGGCATCATATGGGCCGGGGCTTTTTGCCAGTATTGTGCGAGCCTTCGCCGCGGCCTCCTGAGGGCGGCCCGCTGCCAAGGTCAGCAACTCAGCCGTTCCGCCAGACACATTGGCCCGGCTGCTTCCCCCCGCCATGGGATTGATGTTAGATCTAACCATTCGCCGGGGCTAATGAGATTTGGGGGGCGGGCGTGATGATTGAGCAGGGATGTCCAGCGGACCAAGTTCGTGCGGAGGTCGACCTCATTCGCAAGGCCTTCGGGAAAGCAGGCAAAGATATCGACGCCGCCTGGCGTGACGTCAATGACCTCGAATTCATGTATCAGAAAGGGGTCATCCTGGTCCGCGATGCATACCTCCCCCAAGTACCTAACGTTGTTGGAGGCGGTGCGCCGATCGACGGATTGATCGACGGGGTGACTCTCTACTCAATCGCGAATGCAGCGACCTCGGGTGTCATTGCCGCCCTGGACAAAATCGACCAGGAGCTGGGTGTGGGGGTTGCAGCCCCCAACTACGTCCTGTGGGCCTCAGCAGCGCATATGTGCCCGGCGACAGACCCGCAACCGGTACCGGCTGGCTCGGGTCCTCATCCGGGCCAGTGCCCTGGACGAGATGGCAGCGGGGTGCAAATTTATGTGCCTGACACCGGCCTTCTCACGAATGGGCCCGCTCACCCGTGGCTCGCAGGTGTGACCGGTGATCCAGACCCTCTCCTGGGTCCGGCAGGTGCAGAACCGCGGATTCTCTCCTATTGCGGACATGGCACTTTCATCGCCGGCGTGGCGCGATGCATGGCTCCGGTCGCGGACATATACGTGGCCAGTCTGCTGAAATTCCACGGTGCTGAACTGGAGTCCGAAATCGTCAAGCACCTGGACCGGGCGCTGGATCAATATCCCGACATCATCAGCCTGTCGGCGGGCACCACGACTCGCTGGAATCATCCTCCACTGGCGCTCGAGGCGCTGTGGCATCGGTACCGCCAGTGCAAAGGGGTCCTATTGGTCGCCGCAGCCAGCAATAGTGGCGATCGGACGCCGTTCTGGCCGGCTGCTTTCCCGCAGGTGGTGTCGGTGGGCGCGCTTGCGTCCAATTGGCGAAGCCGCGCATCGTTCAGCGATTACGGAGGCTGGGTGGACGTGTACGCACCAGGCGAGGACTTGGTCAACGCCTTCGCGACCGGGACTTATAGCAACAATTGGCCTCCGGACGACAGCGCAAGCCCGGTCACTCACGAGTTTCACGGTATGGCGCGGTGGAGCGGCACCTCGTTCTCCACCCCGCTGGTCGCCGGCCTCATCGCGGCGCGCATGTCGCGCGCGGGCGAGAACAGCCGCCGCGCTGCCGACGCGTTGCTCAGCCAGGCGCGCGCACAGGCACTGCCCGGAGTCGGACCGGTCTTGTATCCCTGCGACAAGGGTGCAGACTGTCACTGCCTGGTTGAGGAACGGTGCGAGCACGGAGCCAGGACAAGGTCGTAATGCCGGGCAAGGTTGGGGGCGGTCGTGGAATCTGATGAGATTGGCGTCCTGGTCAGAGCTGCGGCCGGGGGCGACAGCGCCGCCTGGAAGGCGATCGTGGATCACTTCAGCGGGCTCGTCTGGGCTATCACTCGTGGGTACCGCCTCGGGCCGCCCGATGCGGCCGACGTGTTCCAGACGACCTGGCTGCGGCTAGCCGAGCACCTCGACCGCATAGCAAGCCCCGAGCGTCTCGGCGCGTGGCTGGCGACGACTGCAAGACGCGAATCCCTGCGGATCGCACGCGCTGCTGCTAGGACGACCCCGGCCCATGATGGCACTCTGGTCGGCCTCGGCCATGTCGATGATCACTCGCCCGAGCAGGCGGTGCTCGACGCCGAGCAAGCGATGCTCGATTCCGAACGCGCCCGGCAGCTTTGGCGCGCCTTCCGGGAACTTTCTGATCGCTGCCAGCAACTACTCCGCGTGCTCATGGCTTCACCGCCACCGAGCTACGCCGAGGTTGGCGCCGCGCTTGGCATGCCGGTCGGGAGCATCGGACCGTCGCGCGCTCGCTGCCTGGACCGTCTACGCCAGATGCTGACGGGCAAGGTATCTGCTCGGCTGTTATGTACTCATAGATACGAGAAGCAGCGGCTGGAGAGCATAGGTGTCTGACGAAACCGACAACGCCGATCTGGAAGAGGAGTTGCGACAGGTCGTCGCGCAGATCGACTCTGTGCCTCCGGCGCTGCTAGAGGCGGCGGTGGGCGCCCTCGCGTGGCGCACGATCGACGCCGATCTGGCTGAGCTGGTCTTTGACTCGCTCGTCGATCAGGACGAGGCGGCGCTGGTTCGCGGCACCACGCACGGGCGGATGTTGTCCTTCCGAGCGCGCACCTTGAGCATCGACGTTGAAGTGACCAGTAAGGGAAACTCGCGCATGATGGTCGGCCAGCTTGTTCCCCCGCAGGCGGTCACCGTGGATATTCGTCACGGAGACAGCGTGATCACCATCGAAACTGACGAGCTGGGCCGCTTCAGCGCTGGCCCCCTGCAAGCTGGGCCAACCAGCCTCCGTTGTCGCACCGGCGGCGACACCCTACAGCGTCCGGTGGCGACTGCCTGGGTAGCGATCTGAACTCACCTCGGCCTAGCCGCCCTAACCAGCCATCGAAACAGGCTTCACGCCAGGGGCAGGCTGCCTACGGCGCTCGGCGCCGCTAGTGTCCGCGGACCAGGTGGCCGGGACGGCGCCCGGTGTCCTCGTCGTGCATGCGCGTAATCTCGCCGTTGACGACCGTGGCGACGTAACCGGACGAAGGCTGCAGGATGCGGCTCTCCCCGTTCGGCAGATCATGACGGACGAAAGGCTCGCGGATCCGCAACCGGTCGAGGTCGATCACATTCACGTCGGCTCGCCGCCCCGGCACCAGGCTGCCGCGATCAGCGAAACCGTAGAGCTCAGCGTTGCGGGCGGTCAGCTTGGCGACGACGAACGCCAGCGGGAGCCGATCCGCTCGGTCACGGGCCCAGTGGGTGAGGTGGAAGGTCGAGACCGAGCAGTCAGAGATCAGGTTGACATGGGCTCCGGCATCACTGAGACCGGTCACGGTGTTGGCGTCAAGCAGCATTTCCCTGCAGACGTCGAGGTTGCCGCCGACGAAGTTGGAGCCCAACAGGGCATAAAACGCGGTGCCGTCGTGTGCTAGCAGCAGGTCATACATGTGAGCTTGCGGGTCCTTGCCCTGCGCGGCGGCGGTGGCGAAGACGGACTGATCCAGCGACGGTTCATAGTTGACCGGCGCCGACAGCGAGAATGTGACCGGCAGTGCCAGCGCGAAAAGCCGGACGAGCCCGGCCGCCAGGCTGGGCACCGGGTCGCGCTCGTCGCTCTCGGCCAGGATTGCCTGCCGGATCTCGGGCTTGCGCATTTCGGCGACCCGCTCAGCCAGGGGCAGGCGGGCTAGGCGGCGATAGGTCGGGCGGAACATGAACATGTGGTAGGTGTCGAGGCTGGTCATTACGGTGACAGACCGCGGAATGATCTGCGGCCGCAGGCAGGCGCCGGCAGATTCCGCAGCAGCCTTCAGGACCAGCCGCCAGTGATCGGGATCCTCGAACAGCTGGGCTACGGTGAAGGTGACGGGACGCCCGCTGACACGCGACATCTCGGCCAGCAGCGGGACCTCCTCGACGGGTTTGGTGTACTCGCCACCCAGTCCTTCCAGGGAGCCGATCGTCCCAGCCACGATGGCCTCCAGGACACCGTGGCCTGCGCCGCCTACTGCTTCCGCGATTGCCAGCAGCTCCTCCGGCGGGGCGAATGTGCCCGGCACGGGCCGGCCCGACTTGGCCCGATGCCCAATTGTCCGCGACGTGGTGAAGCCGACAGCGCCAGCATCAAACGCCTCGCGCGTCAGCCGGGCCATGGCCTCCAGGTCGTCGCCGGTGGCATCCTCGTTGGCGGCACCGCGCTCGCCCATCACGTAAAACCGGAGCGCGCCGTGCGGCAGCTGAGCGGCCAGGTCGATCGCGTACGACCGCTGGCCGAGCACGTCCAGGTACTGCGGGAAGGACTCCCAGCGACCCCAGGGCATGCCGGCACTGAGCGCGGAACCCGGGATGTCCTCCACACCCTCCATCAAGTCGATGAGCGCAGCGGTTGCTGCCGGCCGTACCGGGGCGAAGCCGACGCCGCAGTTACCCATGACGACGGTGGTGACGCCGTTGCTCGCCGACGGCTCAAGTTCGTCGTCCCAGGTCGCCTGTCCGTCGTAGTGCGTATGCACGTCGATGAATCCCGGTGTGACCACGCATCCGTCCGCGTCGATCACCTGCCCGGCGGGCTCGTCTACCCGTCCGCCCGCCGACACGATGACGCCGTCCTTGATCGCGATATCAGCTGTCCGGGGCGACGCGCCGGTGCCATCGACGAGCGTTCCGCCCTTGATAACGACATCGAGCATCGGCTGCTCCTCCCGGTACTACCCGTCCCTTTTCAAATAGTTCCAGGTTCACTTTTGAGATTCAATTGCCCGACTTTCTCGCCGAGGCCGCGCGCTCTTCGCGATCGCGACGGTGACGGTGACGGGCCCGGACGTCGATGCGCGCGCTCCGTGCCGCAGACGAGAGGCCGTCACGCACCGACAGTGAACTGCTACCACGAGCCCCACGCCAGGCTCGGCGCTGGCAGCGTAGGAGGCTTCAGGAAGGCTGGCTGCGAGTCGAAGTCGAGAGCTGCCAGAGGTGCTCTTGCCGCTGCATCGCGGCACGTGAGCGCTGGCAGATTCCACTTCTCCTCGACAAGCTTGAGGACCGACGTGTGGTCAAAGACCTCCGCAAGGACGCAGTCCGGCCGGGCGTACGGCGAGACGATCACGGCCGGCACGCGGAAGCCGTAAGTGTCATAGCGGTTCGGCTCGCACACGAGGTTCTGCGCGTGCCGGACATAACCGGGGAACACCGGCTTGATGACGCTGCGCAGCCATGACGGATGCGCGATGAGGCTTCGGCCAGGAACATCATCGGGCGGCTCGGCAGCTGGTGGCGCGACGTGATCGTAGTAGCCGCCACCCTCGTCATAGGTCCAGATGAGCAGCGTTTCTGGCCACGCCTTGCCGTGCATGACTCGCCGGACGACCTCGGAGCTAAAGCTCTCGCCCTTGCGGATGTCCTGCGGGTTCTCCTCGGAGTACTCGTTGTAGTCCGGGTCGACGATACAGAAGTCCGGCAGCGTTCCGGCGTCGGCGTCAGCGAAGAATTCGTCAATGCCGCGAATATGCAGCATGTACCGGGCCATGCCGAGCGGGTACAAGCCTGCGGTGAACTGCAAGTCGCGCTTCACTCCGCTTCGCACGCGCTGAAACGGCCGTCCGAGTGCGTGCAGGTGATGTTGCGACCGGAGCCGCCGGTAGCGCAGGAAGTGCCGGAACTGGGACTGGTCGCTGGCGTCAGGCCGGTAGTTGACCCAGGACTTGCCGTACTTGGTGAGCAAGTCCAGAATCGTGCCGGCCGGCGGGTAGTCGAAGAGGTTTATCGGCAGGTCATCCATTAGCCCGTGCGCAGTCCCGGCTAGCAGGAACCGGCGGTTCGGGAACGTCGGCCCAAGACAAGAACTGAACCAGTGATCTGCCAACGGGAACGTGCTGGCTAGGCCGTGGTAGAAGGGCAGATCAATCTGCGTCCAGTAGCCCATGGCGATCGACTTGTCAGCAGCCACGGATGCGTCATCGGTGGCGGTGGCGAAACCAGTCATCTTGCCGCCAGCGAACTGCGCGTGCGCTGCCCGCCAACTCTGGCACGGCACGCCGGAGTGCTGCTCGGTCGACGGCATGTGGTAGGCGCGCACCACATGGCCCGATGCATCTGGGTTCTCTGCATCCGGCAGCCCGTCCGCGCCAAGCGGCAAGCCTTCGCCGCGGTTAAGTGTGCCCAGATAGTTGTCGAACGAGTGGTTCTCCATCATGAGGACGACGATGTGCTTGATCTGCGGCAGCCGGTCGGTCCCAGGCGCCCTGAGCGGATCAGGCCGCAACCCTGGCCGGGCTCGCTGCATCTGCCGGTCTCGCCGGCGCAGCTGTTGTCGCTCAGCGCCTTCCCATACCGCCGTGCCCTGCACGCTCAACTTGTCCTCCGATGCCACGACTACCGCGGCACGCGTAGGTGCCCGGCGACCCGGCCAGCAAACTCGGTGCTGGCCGCGCAGACCCGCGTGAATTGCCAGCGGCCCATGGGGTAGTAGCGGCGGTCATGCGAACCACAACGATCCCGCGCCCGAGCCGAAGGGCCAGGCGTGCATGGGACACTCCGATGGCGCACGCCCTGGCCAGGGCGGGGTTGGCGGCGCGTGGAGTCATCTACATACTGACCGGCTGGGTTGCGGTCCTGGTCGCGCTTGGCCGTGGCTCGCACGAAGCCGACCAGCAGGGTGCTCTCCAACTGCTCGCAGACAAGCCTTATGGCTCAGTCTCGCTATGGCTGCTCGGCGCTGGCTTCGCCGCGTATGCGTTGTGGCGCCTGAGCGAAGCCATCTACGGCGTGGCCGGCGATGGCAGGCGTACGGGTCCTCGGCTCAGATCACTGGCCAGGGCGGTGATCTACGGAGGCCTCGCTTACCTGACGTTCGAGGTGATCGCCGGTACGCGGGGCAGCCAGTCTGGCCAGCAGCAGGACGTCACGGCCAAGGCCATGCAGCATCCTGGCGGCCGGTGGCTGGTCGGCATCGCCGGCTTAATCATCGTCGTCGTGGGCCTGGTCCTGGCCATGGAGGGCCTGCGCCGAAAGTTCATGAAGTACATGCGGACATCGCAGATGAACCCCAGAACGCGCCGCATTGTCAGGCTGCTGGGCGTGACAGGTACCGTAGCCCGCGGCGTGGTCGTCGCGCTTGTTGGCATCGGGGTGATCGATGCGGCCGTCTCCCACAATCCCGCGAGTTCGGGTGGCATCGACAAGGCGCTGCTCGGGCTGCGCAACCAGCCGTTCGGTCCGCTCATGCTGATTCTAATGGCGCTCGGTTTGATCATCTTCGGTGTGTACGGGCTCTGCGAGGCGCGCTGGCGAAAGGTGTGACGCTTGTCGCCGGTCGCTGCAGTAGCCCATGCTCACAAAGCTTCGGCACATTCACGAAGGTGGATTGGCGCCCGCACGCTAGCCGTACAGAACGATGATGTGGTGGTAGCCGAGCGAGGTCAGCATGCTGTCCAGCATGGCGGTCGTGTTGCGCTGGGCGTCCGCGCGCAGCGGGCTCGCCCTGGCGGCCGCGTTGATCCGGCCGGATGCCGCGATGTAGACCGCCTGCTGGCTGTTGGGATTGCCGGCAAAGAATGCCGCGATTCGGCTGGCGAGGCCCTGCTGCTCGGCGAACACGTAGGACTGGTCCACGTTCAGCACGGCGGGCTCGAGTTGCGCCCTCGGCAGCCGGAGCGTCACGGAGTTTCCCGCCGACACCGTGATCGCGCTTCCCTTGAGGCGCGAGAAGTCGACGTAAGCAATCACGGTACCGTCGCCGATGAACAGCGTCTGGCTTCCGGCGATGAAGGAGGGCAGGAACGCGACTTGCCGCGACACGTCCACGACGACCTGGAAGTTCCCGCTGGCCGCCTCGTAGCGACTCAGTGAAGTGATGGACTTCAGGACGGGCGGTTGAGTGCGTACCGTCGTGTGCGTCGCGAACGGATTCCGCAACTGCGGGAGAAGCCGGACGGCCGACAGCACGAGCAGTAAGGCAACCACCGCGATGATCGCGCCAGCCATCGCCATGGCGCGGCTCATCAGCCGGCCCGAACGCCAGATCTCGGACATGGCCCTCCTGCGCCGGGTCAGGCGCCTGCGGCGCGCTAGCGCGCCCTGAAGCTACCCAGAAGGCGGGCAGAGATTCAGGCATCTCCCCCATGGTTCAAATGCGGCCTCGCGGGTAGCTGGACGCCGTGGCAAATGGCTGGGGCAGGTCGCCTCGCCCGGCGGCGCGGCGTTGGCAGCTGCGCGGCCCAGCCGGGTGCCTGCTGTTAGTGGCGATCCTGGTGATCATCCTGCTGATGCTGTCGATCCTCTTCGGCGGCTTCCAGCTAGGAAAGAAAGCCGCGCCTATACCCCGTCCGCCCGCCTTGTGCCTCGCTTCGCACGGCTGCCCGCCCTAGCCTCAGGTTCGGCAGCGAAGCCTCGGCGAACCGTCTTAGAGTCCCGGCTGCACTTGCCGGGTGGGCCGCTTGGTAGCGCTGCTCGCTTTTCGGCGGCGGCGCGGTCACGGGCGAACCTCGTAGTACAGGTTCCGCGGATCGTCGAAGTCATGTTGTGCGAAGCGCGTGAAACCGGCCTCTCGGCACATGCGCTCGGCCATCTCGGGGTGAAAGCCGAGCGTCCCGAGCCCGGCTCCTCCCGGCTCGGACAAGCCCGACGACATGCAGCCCGTTACCGATATCCCGTACATCATGGCGAGCATCGGATTGCGGAGGTTGTCCGTCCAGGACGGGCTCGACCGGATGTCCTTGATCAGCCACGTGCCGTCCGGCTGGATCGCCTGGCGGATGGCGGCGATCGCCTTTGCCGGGTGGGGCATGTCATGGATGCAGTCAAGGGTCAGGACGACGTCATATCGGTTGTCGTCCGGCAGGTCCTCCGCACCGGCTGTCCTGAATTTCACGTTCTCCAGCTGGCTGTCGGTCGCTTTGCTGCGTGCACGGCCGATCGCGTGCTGCGAAGGGTCGAGTCCTTCGAACCGTGACGCCGGGAATGCGGCCGCCATGGTGCACACAGCCACCCCAGAACCGCATCCCACGTCAGCCACCAGGGCGCCAGCTTGCAGCCGATCGGCCACGCCGTCCAGCGCAGGCAAGATCAGCGGAACCAGGGCGAGCCTGGTCCACGGCTCCGTCATGCGCTCTACCGTTCGCGCGGCTGCCGGGCCGCGATCGTCAAAGGTCAGCCCGATCCCCGAACGGAACGCGTCGGCTAGTCGCTCCACCACGTCCGGGGGAGCGGCGCTGCCAGGGAACGCGCCTGCCGCGAACCACAGACTCAGGCGGCTGTCCGCCAGGACCGCGACAGCCTCCGGGCTCAACTCGAACGTCTCGCCATCGTCGGTGCTGATCAGGCCGGCGGCGCCCTGGCCGCGAAGCCACTCCAGCAGCCAGCGCTCCTGCAACCCGGTGGCCGCGGCGAGATCGGCCGCGGTCATCTGACCCTGTCCGGTCATGGCCTGGTACAGGCCGAGACGATCGCCCAGGTGGATCATCAGCGAGACCAGCTCGCCCTGCTTGTAGCCCCACACACGTAGCGCAAAAGCCCTTAGCCGATCGCGCTCATCTGTTGTCATGCGGCCACACTGCCACCAGCCCGGCCACTGTTCTACCGACTACAGGGTGGTGTACCTGGCGAGCAACGTTCTTAGTCGAGCTACACGGATGCCGCCGAACCGGATGCGCTCTTTGCCCACGGTGCGGCGGCCGGCGCACACACACGGGAGCCGACACAGGTCGCGGTATCATCGCCAGGGGCCGACACAGGCGGTGATTCCGGGCGCATGGCGGCGGGCGAAGCGAGTTACGACTTCATCATCGTCGGCGGCGGGTCGGCTGGCTGCGCACTGGCGAACCGGCTTTCAGCCGACCGCGCGAACCGCGTGCTCGTGCTCGAAGCGGGCCGCCCCGACTACAAGTG
>Ga0126373_10002742_pt1 | contig 13028 bp, 12 predicted proteins | sample PanSoiMetPlot_11_FD_92545 | JGI IMG/M metagenome (GOLD analysis project Ga0126373, IMG submission 92545) | Tropical forest soil microbial communities from Panama - MetaG Plot_11 | ecosystem: Environmental > Terrestrial > Soil > Tropical forest > Bulk soil | place: Panama | collected 2016-02-17
CCGGGCCATGTCGGAAGGGGCAGGGAACGTCGCGGCGCTGCAAGAGCTACACGCAACGGGAGCCAAGGCGGCCCCATCCAGCCAGCGAGTAACCTCAGCGAGTTGATTTTCCCTACACGGAAATACTATCGTTGGTCGTAGACGCTGTTCTGTTAAGATTTTTGCGCTATGAAACTTCGAGGCATCTTTCCTCCGTTAACCACACCTTTCGCCGGCGACGGCGAAATTGATCTCAAGCGCCTGCGCCAGAACATCGAGCGCTACAACCAGACGAAAGTGTCCGGTTACGTGATGAACGGATCGACGGGCGAGTCCGTTCTGCTTGGATGGGACGAAATCGAGAAACTGTGGGGCGCGGCGCGGGAAGCGGCGAGTTCGGATAAAGTGATGATTGCCGGAACAGGCGCGGAATCTACGGCGGAAACAATTCGGCATACGAAGCGGGCAGCGGCGCTAGGGTTCAATGCTGCGTTGGTGAGAACGCCAAGCTATTACAAGCCGTCGCTGACATTCGAAGCGGAAACAACTCACTTTTTCCGTGTGGCGGATGCGTCGCCGATTCCTGTGTTGATCTATTCCGTTCCCGTGTTCACGAACTACACGGTGGAAGCGCCGCTCGCGGCGAAGTTGGCTACGCACCCGAACATTGTGGGGATAAAAGACAGTTCCGGAAACGTGCAGCGAATGAAAGACATCGTGGCGTCGGCGCCAAAGGGATTTAACGCGATGACAGGATCTGCGCTCACCCTTGCTGAGACGCTCGAAGCGGGCGCGGTTGGTGCAGTTCTCGCGATTGCGTGCGTCGTGCCGGAAGCGTGCGTGGATTTGTACGAAGCGTCGCGGAGAGGCGAGAGCGACCGCGTGAGTCAAATCAAGAAGCAGGCAATTGCCCCGGCGGCAAGTCTGGTGACGAACTTCGGGATCGCAGGTCTCAAGTCGGCCATGGATTTACTCGGATACTATGGTGGTATCCCTCGGCTACCGCTTTTGCCAGTCAGCGATACCGCGAAACCGGAAATTGAAGCCATTGTCGCGAGTATGAAGTCAACTGTGGCTGCTGTCTAACAGATCCACTTCCTCGGGCACTGTCTATTTGGGTTGTGGCTTGCGGCGGTCTTTGACAATGGGAATATGAACTGACCCGGCCCTCCCTGTGTTTTCGTCGATTGCAACGATGCATAGCTCGGCGGCGTTCCGCTCGAGCGTGAGTTGTTTCTGGAGCTTCAGCGCGCTGCGCATGAGGCTTCTGTAAGTTTCGGGCGATAGGTCCATATCAATGGTTTGCTCCGCGATGCCATTGCCGAGCGGAACTCCCTTCGCATCAAGTTGAATAAATGCCGCGATCGCCCGCCCCTTCCAGTGTCCGTTCACGAGACTCAACGCTAAACCGCGAGGGTCAACATTCAAGAATGCCGTTGCAGAATCATGTGTGCCGCCGGGCGGTGCGGGAGCGAGTTTTGCGAATACGGTCAATCCTGTGGATTCCAGAGGGCTGGAAGCAATCTGGGCGAGAATCGTGTTCTCATCTTTCACTTTCAAGGGGCTGGAGCGTGTAGCCAAGTACCCCGAGCGTGCGCGAACACTCACATTCGGGCGATCCACCTTCACAGCGATTTCGTGGAATTCGCCGTTCCACTCAGCGTTGTCGGGGTAATAGCCCAGGGTATAACTGGTTCGTGCATCATCGACGGCCTGCGCAATCGAATTCTCGATGTCATTTGTATTGAAGAACGCACGGCCGCCAGTGTTGTGCGCTATGGCATTTACGGTAGCGATCTCGCTGGGGTCCAAGCTCTGGGGAACCGTAGCGATGACGGCGTCCCGGCGAGAAGACAACATTGGGGCGCTTGTGCCGAGGTTCTCGGGAATCAGGCCGCGGACGTCCACCGGGTAGACCGCAACATTGGCGCTGCTTAAAAGCTGTGTTGCACGCTCAATGGCGTCGCCGTAGTCGCGATGCTGGTGTCCTGGCAGTTTTCCAATGTCGGCATCGAACTGGATAGGAAAGTCGCCTGAAACCCACAACAGATTTTTTCGCCCTGGAAAACCGGCGACGTGTTCAGCAATCGCGCTGAAAGCCCCTAACGTCAAGCGAACACGGTCGTCAAGGTTGGCGCCGACATCCTGATTGTTCGCGTCATTCAGAAAAGTTATCAATTCATTGAGCCTCACAGCCTGGGCGGAGGGTGGGCCACTACCTGCAGCCGCCTGTAGCTGTTGCACTGCTGGATTTTTTTCTGGATCCGGGATGGCGGCCTGTTCCATTTGGGGTGGGCGCCTGCCTTGAAGGCCGTGCAATGCGGCGACGAGGCTCGATGCGTCGCTCGTGAAATCGTGAAGAACGGTAAGGTCAGGACCTAAAACGTAAAGCGCGATGCGGTCTCGTGGCTGGATGTGCTGCAAATACCTAATGATTTGCGGCCGCGACCAGAACTGATCGATAAAATCCGTGTTCAGGCGGTCCAGCAGAATAATCGTTACGTTGTTGGGAGAGACACTCTGTTGTGCGGGCAGATTAGTGTAAACGTTCGGCGGCAGGTTAAGTGGCGCGGCCGGTACCGCATAACTGCTGACGAATTGAAATTGCACGATTTTCTGTTCGTGGCCTTTATCGAAAATATGGAAGTCGTCTTGGGCCAGGTCAGACACCGGGTGGCCCTTTTTGTCATCGACGACAACACTGACTTCGACGAGCCGAGTAGAAATGGACAGCGTCGCCGTTTTCTGCTGAGCAGAAGAACGGAGCAACAAAGAGGACACAGCAAGTACGAGAACGATCGATGGATATAGGTAGCGGAATCGCAAGGCCACTCCCTACTACGACTGCTACTGTCCGTATAACATTAGCACAATATGAGAAGCTGTTTTATGCTCGCGCGCCGCGGTTGCTGCAACCGAACCTGCCGTGTATCATCACATCCTCCATGGAGTGCGACTGTCTTCGTTTCTCCGAAATCCCTCAGACGACAAAGCTATTTGCTTCATTCAATGATGATTTTGAACGCGTGAAGCAGTTCTATGGCCATGCGCCGGATGAGGCAGGAATTCGCGCCGCGGCAAAAGAAGTCGCTCTTGATCCCGCAATTCGCAACGCTGTGGTTGAAGTTCTTAGGGCGCAAAACCGCGAGTTGGGCTCGGACGCCGAGGCCGAAAAGAATATCGAGCGGCTCGCAAACGGCGCGGTCGCCCTCGTAACCGGGCAACAGGTCAGTTTGTTCAGCGGACCGGCATATAGCATTTACAAGGCGCTGGACGCGATTCGCTGGGCGGAAAGGCTGACGAAAGCTGGCGTCGACGCAGTCCCTGTTTTTTGGATGGCGACAGAAGATCACGACCTTGCCGAGGCAAATCAGGTGTTCTTCGGCGAACGATATGGGATTGCGCGACTCGAAGTGCCGTTGCAGGAGGGCGTCGAAGGGCAAAGCGTTGGAAAGGTCGCGGTAGGCGGCTCAGTGGACGCGGTTGTGGAACACGCGGCGGAGTTGTTGCGAGGCCCCGCTAAGCGGGACATTGTCGATGCATTGAAGGCGTCCTATGACGCACGCGAAACGTTTGGGTTGGCATTCGGCAAATTGCTGGCGCGGCTGCTGAAGGACCGAGGATTGATCTTGCTTGACCCGCTAGATAGGCGGCTGCACGAACTGGCGCGTCCGATTTATCGAAAAGCGGCGGAAGACGCAGCCCCGATCACGGAGGAACTGCTCGCGCGAGGCAAACAGCTCGAGCGCGCAGGGTTTCACGCGCAGGTCAAAGTAACGCCGCAATCGACGCTTTTGTTTTTGGAGATTGATGGCAAACGCGAAGCAGTGAGGCGAAAGGGCGATGGCTTCATTGCGGGAAACCTGCGCCTGAATGCGGGCGAACTGCTGCAAAGGATCGACGAAGAGCCTGAAACGGTCACGGCAAGCGTTTTGTTGCGTCCGGTGTTGCAGGACTTCATTCTGCCAACTGCCGCATACATCGGCGGCCCAGCAGAAGTTGCGTACCTGGCGCAGGCGCAAGTGGTTTACCGGCGCGTGCTTGGGCGAATGCCTGCGATCTTGCCGCGGACCAGCTTTACGCTGATTGAAGCGCAGGTTGGGCGCACGCTGAAAAAGTATGGCTTGGATATTCGCGACGTGCTTGACGGACGTCAGCAGCTTCGCCGACAAATGGAGACGCAATTTCTTCCGCGAGGACTGGCAACACGATTTGCGCGCGACGAAAAGGCGCTACGGAAAATGCTAGCGGCCTACCGCAGACCACTGGCGGCTCTCGATGAGACGCTTGCAGGAGCGAGAGACACCGCCGAACAGAAAATGCTCTATCAATTCGAGAAATTACGCAGAAAAGCGGGACGCGCAGAAAACACACGAACCGGCGTGCTCGACCGGCATGAGGCGGAGCTCGTCAGCGCGCTTTATCCTCAGCATGGACTGCAGGAGCGAGCGTTGTGTCTGCTGCCATTTCTTGCGCGACATGGTGTCGGCTTGCTGGATAGTCTTAAATCGGCGGCTGACAGATCTTGCAGCGGCCACCGTCTAATTACACTTTGAACGAGGAGACGATGCGTCTGCTGCGTGCTAAAATTGCAGCGTTTTGGCGACCCTCGCCCAGACGTCGAGTTGCCAGCCCCGAGGAGACGGCTTATGAAGCTCACGCCCGGAAAACTGAAGGGCCTTCAAAAAGTTTCGACGGCTGCCGGCGTGATCGCCGCGGCAGCGATGGATCAGCGCGGCTCGCTGCGAAAATCGATCGCGAAAGATAAAGGCATCGATCCGCACGCGGTCACTCCCGAGATGATGTCCGAATTCAAGCAGGCTGTGGTGCGCGTACTGACGCCGCATGCGAGCGCGATCTTGCTGGATCCGGAATACGGCTTGCAGCCGGCGCGATGGCGCTCATCGAACGCGGGATTGCTGCTCGCGTATGAAAACAGCGGTTACGACAACACGCGCCCGGGGCGCTTGCCTGATTTGCTGGAGAATTGGTCTGTGCGCAGATTGAAGGACGCAGGCACGGACTGCGTGAAAATTTTGCTTTACTACACGCCGTTTGATCCGCCCGCGACAAATGACATCAAGCATGCGTGGGTGGAGCGCATCGGCGCGGAGTGCGCGGGCGAAGATCTCCCGCTGTTCGCGGAGTTTGTTGGCTATGCCGAAGGAATGGACGAGAAGGGAATCGACTACGCGAAGGAAAAGCCGGAGATCGTGACGCGAACCATAGAAGAGTTTTCCAAGTCGCAGTACGCGATCGACGTGCTGAAAGTCGAAGTGCCCGTGAACATGGCGTATGTTGCGGGAGCGAAATCCTGCAAGGGCGATTCGGCTTACCCAAAAGAAGAGGCCATGGATCATTTTCGCCGAGCGGCCGCTGCGGCGAAGAAACCGTTCATTTATCTGTCAGCGGGCGTGAGCAATGACACATTTATCGAGACTCTCGAATTGGCCGGACAGGCCGGCGTGAATTTTTCGGGCGTGCTTTGCGGGCGCGCAACGTGGAAGGACGGCGTTCCCATTTATGCGAAAGAAGGATTGAACGCGTTTCAGGATTGGCTGGCGAATCAGGGTGTCAAAAATATCGAGAACGTGAATCGAGGCTTGCGCGCGGCAAAGCCCTGGTTTGGATTTTACGGCGCGTCTGCGGCGTCGGACCTTCAATGAGTCGTGCGTGATGAAGCCCGATTCCGCGTCTGCGAAAGAAAGGCGCGGCCTCACGCGGACGATCGAAGTTCAGACTGCGCGTCACACGCAGATGAAGAGGATCACCGCCGAAGTCGAAAAGGTGGTCGCGGAATCCGGATGCAAGAGCGGAGTTTGTTACGTTTTTGTGCCACACACAACAGCGGGCGTGGTCATCAATGAAGGCGACGACCCCGACGTGGCGCGAGATATTGAAGCAACGCTCGATAGGCTCGTGCCCGAATCGCGCGCGTATAATCATGCCGAAGGAAATGCGGATTCGCACATCAAGGCGGCGCTTGCGGGAAGCACGGTGACGGTTTTCATCGAGAACGGAGAGTTGGCGCTGGGAAGATGGCAGGCAATTTTCTTTTGCGAATTTGACGGCCCGCGGCGACGCGAAGCGCGGGTGAAAATTGTTTCGGATGGATGTGCATGAGCATTCCTGAAAAGAGTCTACGGACCGTGCCGGCCAACTTTGGTGTGTACGTGCAGGTGCCTTTTTGCCAGACGAAATGCACGTACTGCAATTTTCACACCGGAGTGTTTTCACGCAGCCTGTACGCGCCATACGTGGATGCCGTGTGCAAAGAAATTCGCTCACGCGCAAGGCAACAGACCCTGCATGCGAACACGGTTTACATTGGCGGTGGTACGCCAAGCCTGCTGGAGACCACAGACCTGGCGCGGATTCTGGAAACGATTCGCGAAACTTTCGGCGGCGCATGGGAAGAAGCCACGCTTGAGGCGGATCCGGAAACGATTACGCGCGAGAAAGCCGCGGCATGGAAGGCTGCGGGTGTGAATCGCGTCAGCATGGGCGTGCAATCGTTCGACGACAAAGAACTGCGAGCTGCCGGACGAATGCACCGGCGCGACGAAGTTTATCGCTCTGTGGGGGCTCTGCACAGCGCCGGGTTCGACAATATCAGCATGGATTTAATTGCCGGCCTGCCTTATCAAACGCAGCAAAGCTGGGATTCGTCTCTCGATCAGTTACTCGCGCTTCATCCGGAACACGTTTCGATTTATTTGCTGGAAGTGGATGAAGGAAGCCGTCTGGGCAGAGAAATCCTCAACGCCGGAAAGAAATATAGCGCGGCGGAGGTGCCGAGCGATGACGCGATGGCGGATTTCTATGAGCGCGCGTGCGAGTTCCTGGCGCAGAGTGGCTACGAGCATTACGAAATCTCGAATTGGGCGTTGCCAAGGCGCGAATCCAAGCATAATTTGAAATATTGGCGGCGCGAGCCGTATCTCGGACTTGGCGCGGGCGCGCATTCATTCGACGGAATGAAGCGCTGGTCGAACACGCACGATCCTGCGGCTTACGTTGGGGCGATCGAACAGGGAAAGCTGCCAGTCGAACAAGAAGAATCCGTCACGGCAGCGCAGGCTTTAAACGAAGAGTTTTTCCTCGGGCTGCGCCAACTCGCCGGAATCGACCTCGCGCGTATCGAACGTGAATACGGCGCGAATATATCTCCGAAAATTACAAACCTGTTAAATTCAGGCCTACTGGAGCGCGACGGCGATTGCATTCGCCTAAACGCCGAGAGATTGGCGATTTCTAATGAGATATTCGTAGAACTGCTCACTTGAATACTGGGCACGACCTTCAATGTCCGCAAGAATCAGGAAGATTGAGTATTTGTCGGAGTTGGATGATGTCAACGTCGAGAACGACAACATCGACGTACATGTGATTTTGGAGGACGGTCGCGAGTACACGTTCATCGTTGCGACACCAAACAACGTGTTCTGGTGTATGGATAATGAGAATGTGGATTACCTCTTTGGTGAGCCTATGCTGTTTGTGAAGCATCTTACTCGTGACAATATTGAACGCGCACTGCGAGCCATCGTGATGGAAGATGAAGGGCGTTGGCTTACAGTTTATGGGTGAGCAACGGTGTACGACACGAAAAGCTGGAACGGACAGAACGCGGACGCAATCGTCGACCTCCGCAGCGATACGGTGACCCGTCCTACGGCGGCGATGCGCCGCGCGATGGCCGAAGCGGCGGTCGGCGACGACGTGTATGGCGAAGATCCTACGGTCAATCGGCTGCAGGAGCGCGCGGCGGAAATGTTTGGACGCGAAGCGGCGCTGTTTGTGCCCAGCGGCTCGATGGGGAACCTGATCGCGATCAAGACATGGACGCGACCCGGACTGGAAGTGATCTGCGAGCAGCGCGCGCACGTAAATCAATATGAGCTTGCTTCGATGTCTGCGCTGGCGGGCTGCTTTCCGAGGGCGACGTTCGCGCCGGACGGGATCCTGACGTGGCCGCTGGTGGAATCGCTTATTCGCGCGAAGAGTCCCAACTATTCGCAGACTGGGCTAGTCACGCTGGAGAATACGCACAATATGGCGGGCGGCACGATTTATCCGACGGAGGTTGCCGAGGAGATTTGCGACCGTGCACACGAAGCCGGCCTGCCCGTGCACCTCGACGGCGCGCGGATTTTCAACGCCTCAATTGCGCTCGGCAAAAGCGTGAAAGAACTCACGCGAAAGTTCGACTCGGTGATGTTCTGTTTGTCTAAGGGGCTGGGCGCGCCGGTCGGCTCGATGCTGGTTGGCTCGCGCGAATTCATCGAGAAAGCATTCGTTCACCGGAAAATGCTCGGCGGCGGGATGCGGCAAGTGGGCGTGCTCGCGGCTGCCGGATTGATTGCGCTCGAAGAGACGCCCAACTCTCTGCATCGTGACCATGAAAACGCGAAACACTTGGCTATCGCATTGTCCAAAATGCCGGGAATCTCTATCGACCCGCAGAAAGTGGTCACGAATATTCTGATTTTCGACGTCCGCCAGACGGGCAAGACGGGCGCGGAAATATCCGAGGACTTGAAGAAACGGAACGTGCTTGCCAATGCGACAGATAAATCCCTGGTGCGCATGGTGACACACTATGACGTAGACCGCACGAAGATTGGCCGCGCGATCGCTGCGATGAGTGAAATTTGCGCGCCGGAGCGGGCGCACGCATGAGGAATTGCGAGCCACAAATTTCCATCTATCATTTTCCCTGCGAGGTATTGTGGATCTGTCGCTAACAGATGAGCAGCAACACCTTCGGCGAACCGTGCGCGAATTTGCCGAAGGAGAAATCGCGCCCCACGTGATGGAGTGGGACGAAGCCTCGCAGTTTCCGAAGGAAATCATTCCGCAGCTTGGCCAGATGGGATTGCTCGGCGTGATTTTCCCGGAGAAATACGGCGGCGCGGGGTTGGGCTATCTGGAGTATTCGATTGTTATCGAAGAGCTGTCTCGCGTCGACGGATCCGTGGGCTTGATCGTCGCAGCTCACAATTCGCTGTGCTCGAATCACATCTACAAGTTCGGCACGGAAGAGCAAAAGCAGAAATATCTCGCGCCGCTCGCGCAAGGAAAGAAGCTCGGCTGCTGGTCATTGACTGAGCCTGGAGCCGGCTCGGACGCGGGAGGAACGCGCACCGTTGCCGTTAAGAAGGATGGCGGCTGGGTACTCAACGGCTCAAAGACATTTACGACCAATGGCCATTACGCGGACGTTTGCGTGGGAATGGCCGTCACCGACGCGGCGAAAAAACAGCATGGAATTTCGGCTTTCATCGTGGAGAAGGGCACGCCAGGATTTCGTCCGGGCAAAAAAGAAAACAAGCTGGGCATGCGTGCCAGCGACACGTCGGAAGTGATTTTCAACGATTGCCGCGTGCCGGGCGAAAATCTTCTCGGCGCGGAGGGCGAAGGCTTCATCAACAGCTTGCAAATCCTCGACGGCGGCCGAATTTCGATTGCGTCGCTCGCACTCGGGATGGCTCAAGGTGCGTATGAAGCGGCGGTGAAATACGCGAAGCAACGCAAGCAGTTCGGCAAAACAATCAGCGAATTTCAAGCTATCCAGTTCAAACTGGCGGACATGGCAACGGAGATTGAAGCTGCACGGCTGCTTGTGTGGGAAGCCGCGTATCTCGCGGATCGTTCATTACGCGAAAAAAACAGCGGCATACGCTTCACGCGAGAGTCGAGCATGGCGAAACTGTTTGCCGCAGAGGTTTGTGTTCGCGTCGCGAACGAAGCCGTCCAGATTTTTGGCGGCTATGGATTCGTGAAGGACTATCCCGCCGAAAAGTATTACCGCGACGCGAAATTGTGCACGATTGGCGAGGGCACGAGTGAAATTCAGCGGCTTGTAATCGCGCGTCAGCTCCTAGGAAAAGGCTAGCACAGCGCCGATGCCGTCCGCGTCCGTACCTCCTGCCATACCTCCTGCATCCGCAACATCGGATCAAAGGATTGCCCAATGGGCAGCGCAGGTGCAGGCGGGCGACGTACGCGCAATTTCGCGGGCAATGACGGAGATCGAAAATCGTTCACAGAACGCTGAATATCTTCTGCGCCAACTTTTCCCGCATACCGGACACGCGTACTGCGTCGGCATCACCGGCGCGCCGGGAACAGGGAAGAGCACGTTGGTGGACCGGCTTGCCGCGCACTACCGCGCGCAGCAACAGCCCGTCGGCGTGATTGCCGTCGACCCTTCGAGCCCCTTCACGGGCGGCGCGATTCTCGGCGACCGCATTCGCATGCAGGGGCATGCGTCAGATAGCGGAGTTTTCATTCGCTCAATGGCGACGCGCGGATCTCTCGGCGGGCTGTCTCAGGCCACAAGCGATGCGGCGCTGCTTCTGGACGCCGCCGGAAAGAAGTACGTACTCGTTGAAACCGTCGGAGTTGGCCAGGGCGAAGTCGAAATCGCGCGTCTCGCCGATTGCACTCTGGTCGTCCTCGTTCCCGGCATGGGCGATGATGTGCAGAACCTGAAGGCCGGCGTGATGGAAATCGCCGATGTGTTTGTGCTGAACAAAGCGGACCGCGAGGGCGCCGAGCGTTTCGAGCAGCAGCTGCGCGCGATTCTCACGCTCGTTCCGGAGCGCGACGGATGGAAGCCGCCCATCGTGCTGACGGTCGCGACGCAAAATGAAGGCATCGACGAACTCGTTCGTCAAATTGAGCGTTTTCGACAGCGTTTCGGCGAACAGAGAAATCGTCGCGCAAAAGAAGTCGCGCTCTGGAAAGAGAGGCTCGTCAATTTGTTGCGCGAAAGGCTTCTTCATCGAGTCGTGGACGTGGTTGCGGCCAGCGGGGCTCTTGACCGAATTGCTGCCGAAGTCGCCGAACGGCGGCGCGATCCTTATTCAGCAGTGAGTGACATTTTGCAGCAGGCGGGCTTGGGGAGCGGACATTGAGGCTCGGCGATCTGGAATTTTTGGTTTTGACGGATGGAACTCTGCGTCTTGACGGCGGAGCTATGTTCGGCGTGGTGCCGAAGCCGATGTGGGAAAAAAAGACGCATGCCGACGAGCGCAACCGGATTTTGCTCGCGATGAATTGCCTGCTGATTCGCGCGGCGGGGAAGACAATCCTGGTCGAGACCGGCGCGGGCGACAAATGGGACGAAAAGCACCGCAGCATCTATGCCTTTGAGGGCTCGCCGCGCTTGCCGGAGCAGCTCGCGCAGCACGGCGTAAAGCCGCAGGACGTTGATATCGTCATCAACACGCACCTCCACTTCGATCATTGCGGCTGGAACACGCGAATCATGGATGGCAAGGTTCGGCCTACATTTCCCAATGCGACGTACATCGTCCAGAAGAAAGACCTGGAACACGCGAAGCAGCCTACTGAGCGCGACCGCGCCAGTTTTCTTCCGGACAATTTCGTGCCGGTGGAAGATGCGAATCAGTGGCAACTCGTCGAAGGCGAGCATCAGATCGTTCCGGGAGTGACCGTCTTCCCGACGCCGGGTCACACCGACGCGATGCAGTGCGTGAAACTCGAAGGCGGTGGCAAAACGGCGATTTTTCTTGCTGACCTGGTGCCGACGACGGCGCACTTGCCGCTGGCGTGGATCATGGGATTTGATCTTTATCCGCTGACGACGCTTGAGAACAAAAAGAAAGTCCTGCCGCAGATCGCAAAAAATGGCTGGCTGGCGCTCTTCGCGCATGACCCGGTGATTCGTGCGGCGCATCTGCATGAACGCAACGGCCAGTTCGAGGCGGAACCCGTACCGGTCGATTAGTTCTGCCGAGTTCAAGAACAGTTCGAGGTGAGCGGAATGCCCAAAACACGAAAGCCTGCCCGCAAAGCTGCCGCGAAAAACGCCGCGACGATTGGAATCATCGGCGGCAGCGGACTCTACGCTATGGCGGGCCTTGCGGACACGCGTGAGGTGCGTGTGAAGACCCCGTTCGGAGAGCCATCCGATGCATTGATGATCGGCACCCTCGAAGGCCGGCGAGTTGCGTTTCTTGCGCGTCACGGCCGCGGCCACCGCATTTCTCCGTCGGAGATCAACTATCGAGCGAACATTTACGCGCTCAAGATGCTTGGCGTTGAGCAAATCCTGTCCGTCAGCGCTGTTGGTTCGCTGCGTGAAGATGTGCGCCCGTTGGAATTCCTGGTCGTCGATCAGTTTTTTGACCGCACGCGCGGGCGAATCGCCACATTTTTTGGCGGAGGCATCGTCGCGCATGTCGGGTTCGACAAGCCCACGTGCGCAAGGCTATCGAAGGCCGTTGCCAGCGCGTGTGAACGAAGCGGAGTTGCTGCGCACAAAACCGGAACATACGTCTGCATGGAGGGACCGCAGTTCTCGACGCTCGCCGAGTCGCGCGCTTACCGTCAAATGGGCTTCGACGTGATCGGCATGACCAATTTGACCGAAGCCAAACTCGCGCGCGAAGCCGAGATTTGCTACTCGTCCATTGCGATGATCACGGATTACGACTGCTGGCATCCGCAACACGATTCCGTCACCGTACCGGACATCGTCGCGAACTTGAACAAGAACGCCGCCAACGTTCAGAAAGTTTTATGCGAGACCTTGCGGTCGCTTGATTCCGTGCGCGAATGCAAATGCGGTTCAGCTCTTGCGCACGCGATCTTGACCGACCGCAAAGTGATTCCTGCAGCGACGAAGCGGCGGCTCGGCCCAATCATCTCGAAATATATTTCATAGCGATTGCAAGTCAGGAGAACACTCAATGTCTTTGCTCGTTGTCGGTTCCGTTGCGTTCGACGCTTTGCAGACTCCCTTCGGCAGCACCGACCGGACCATCGGCGGCGCAGCGACGTATTTCTCACTGGCCGCGAGCCTGCTCGCTCCGGTGCGTCTGGTCGCCGTCGTCGGTGATGACTTCACTGCGAAAGAGGAATCCGTTTTTCACGGCCGCAAGGTCGATCTTGCCGGTCTTGAGCGCGCACAGGGCAAGAGTTTTTTCTGGTCTGGACGTTACAGCGACGATTTGCGCAGCCGCGAAACGCTAACCACTGAACTAAACGTATTCGCGACATTCCAGCCGAAACTGCCG
>Ga0126373_10002743_pt1 | contig 13028 bp, 6 predicted proteins | sample PanSoiMetPlot_11_FD_92545 | JGI IMG/M metagenome (GOLD analysis project Ga0126373, IMG submission 92545) | Tropical forest soil microbial communities from Panama - MetaG Plot_11 | ecosystem: Environmental > Terrestrial > Soil > Tropical forest > Bulk soil | place: Panama | collected 2016-02-17
GCGCGCGATGTACTACTTCAGCATTCACCTGCTGTTTGCATCGATTGTTGCTACCGCAGCGTGGGTGCTGACATCAATCCTGCGAGCAAGCGCCACCACGAAATATTGGATCTGGGTTGTGACCGCATTCAATTTCGTTGTTCCTTCAGGTGCATTGATCGACAAGCTTTGGGCGCGCCACTTGACGTGGGCCACGCCGCTCGGTGCTATTGGCGGGCCGGTTTGGGACATGACAGAAGGCCGGACGGCCGTTGTGCTTTCTGTAATCTGGATCGCTGGCACATTCGTGATGCTCTTGCGATTGGTCTCGCGTATACGCAGAGAATGTCGTGAGGCGCAAGCGCCGGCCCGTTTCTGCGGCCCTGGTGCGACGTCCAACTTCCTAGCGGATGGCATCCCAGTGAGCTTCGGCCAGGAGCATCATTGCCCCGCAGTTCGCGGAGTTCTTTATCCTCGCATCCTGCTTCCCGTTGGCATCGATCGATTACTCAATCAACGTGAATTCGACGCCGTGCTGATCCACGAAGTGGCCCATGCAAGACGGCGTGATAATTTAATTCGTTTATTCTATGAGCTGTCATCGTGCGCACTGTGGTTCCATCCGCTCATCTGGCTGGCTGGAGCCCGGATTGCACTCTACCGCGAACTCTCCTGCGATGAATCTGTCATCAGGCGTGCGCGTGGACAAGAACTGGTTTCAGCGCTGGCCAAACTCGCGGTTCCCGAACAAGTGGGCGTTCTGCAAGCAACAGCGTCATCGCATCTGAGCTATCGCCTGGCACTCTTGGCCGGGCCGGCAAAAACGACGTCCCGCGCCGCAAGTCTGCTATTGACGTCGCTGTTTGCCGTTGTCATCGGGGGCGGCATCTTTCAAACCATCGCACACACCGCCTGCTGTTTCGTCCTGAAGCGATAACCGGCGCATGGCGCTCACGCTCCACAGGAATATGCGTCCAATTGACTTATACGTTAAATGTAGTAGCATTGCGGCTTCATGTAGTAGGCCCACGGAGGCATAAAATGGCGACATTGGGATCCGCGCGGCTACCAGGGGAGGCTGGCCTTCCAAGCTCCGTTTCGACGGTCTCGGTCACAACGCTCCCCCCGAGGCACTCTGCGGTCGTCCGTGTCACTCACTGGATATTCACTCTCTCCTTTTTTGCCCTGCTCCTCAGCGGAATCGAAATTGTGATCTCTCACCCTCGCTTCTACTGGGGCGAAACCGGAACCGTCTTGACCAAGCCGTTGTTTCAACTGCCGATCCCTTCCTCAAGAAGATTGGTGCCCACTGGTTACACTTACGTGCTGCCGGACCAGAATGGCTGGAGCCGCGCGCTGCACTTTGAAGCGGCCTGGATTGCGGTGCTCACAGGCTTGTGGTATGTGCTCTTCGGTCTGTTCACACGGCATTTCCAGAAAGACTTGCTCCCCCACAAGGCCGAGTTTTCCTGGCGCACTTTCTGGACGTCCTTCACAAGACCGTTGCGCTTTGAACGGCCAAGCGCGGCTGAGGCCTTTTCCTACAACGTGCTTCAGCGCCTCACGTACGTTTTAGTGATCTTCGTTCTGTTTCCCTTAGTCGTCTGGAGCGGCTTGGCCATGTCCCTCGGCTTTGCCTCCGCCTTTCCTTGGTCGGTTACTCTGCTCGGCGGGCGCCAATCCGCTCGGACGATTCACTTCTTTGTCTCTCTGGCTCTTGTGCTGTTCCTGTTTGTCCACATCGCGATGATTTGTCTGGCAGGATTCTGGGGCCGCACAGGAGCGATGATCACAGGCCGAATCGGTACACGTAAGGAGCACAAATGATCAAGCTTTCGCGCCGAAAACTAATCGTATCCGGACTCACAGCAACCGCAGGTGCATCGGGCTTAGCCGCGGCGGCGCTCATGGCGCAGGAGTATGGTTTGGTTCCGCCCGACCACGGAGGGATGTACGGCTTCGGGGAAACGCTAACCTATGCCTCACAGCGGCTGCTCACGCGGCGCTCGTTAGCGCGCGAATTCCCGCGCAGTCGCATTTCGCCCCGTCCATTCCCGAATGAACTCGCGCCCCTGACGGAAGATTTTAAGCACCTTCAGGCCGGGGGATTCGCCGACTGGCGGATTTCCGTCGATGGCATGGTTGCCCAACCTGCCTCGTTTTCGATCGCCGACCTCAAGAGCTATCCATCTCGCAGCCACATCACCGAACTCGCGTGCGAAGAGGGCTGGTCCTACATCGCCGAGTGGATCGGCGTGCCGCTTTCCCACGTCTTGAATCTCGTGGGGATCCTCCCGCAAGCCAGATATATTGTCTATGTCTCGATGGAACCCGATACCTGGGACAGCATCGACATGGCCGATGCTCTGCATCCCCAGACATTTCTTTGTTACGGCATGAATGGCAACGACCTTCCGGTGCCCCACGGCGGACCGCTTCGCATGCGGCTCCCTCGGCAAATCGGCTACAAGAACATAAAATTCATCACGCACCTGACGGTCACAGACAATCTGAAAAGGTTTGGCAAAGGCCTCGGCTCCGCGGCTGCCGAGGCAGGCTACGCCTGGTACACCGGCATCTGACACCCGCCAGCCGTGCCAAACCGGATTGACGTTCCTCCGCCGGAGTCAGGGGTTTCCCGGAAGGTGGTTCACACCTTCCCAGATCACTCCTGCGTTGTGGCCTCGTGTTCCATCACCGAATCTGCAGTGAGAATTCCGACGCGCTGGACGAATTACACTAGTACTTTAGGCTTACGCTAGTACTCTATCGAACGTGTTCCGTGCCCACCTGTTGAAGGCTCTCCCTTTACACTCTCCCCTTGACAACCACTAGGAGACGCGTATGCATCCACCCGGATGCCAGTAGGAAGAGAGAACTTTTGTGCCGGATGAGTCAAGCGATCTCGTTCAGGCCTTGGCGTTGCTGCGTCTTACTGGCTTGCAAAGCTTCCCTTGTTGCTTTCTCCCGATTCCTTTCCAGCCGAATCCGTCATCCGGATCAACGCTCCCATCCTCGCGTTCTCCATCGCGCTCGCGCTGTTTTGCGGCATCCTCTTCGGTCTTTTCCCGGCATTGCGTCTCTCCCGTCCGAGCATGTCTTTCTTACGGAACCTTTTCGCATTTCGCGTAGAGGCAAGTTGCCAATGAGTTCCTAAGATCAGAAGCCCGCGCGGCTTCAGACGCCAGGTGAGGCTTGACGAACCTCACCATTGTTCGCCACATACTGTGATGTCGAGCCTTCGATAGCTGACCAACAACTGCGGCTATTGCATCGCCTCGCACACGGCCTCTGCTTTCAAGAAAAAAGCATGACGGACCGATTGTTCAAGGAACTTCAAGCGGTAATCGCGATGGCCAAACGAAACCAATTTAAATGGTTACCCGGATCAGGTGGAAGTCGGCGAGCAATTTCGCCCGCCCCTCTCGCGATAAGTCTCATGCGTTTCTCGCAAAGGCTGACCGCCAGGACAGGTGTTTCCAGAAGCTGGGGCATCACCTGATTCTGGATGACCTTCTCTAGGAGCGCGAAATGATCCGGCACAACCCACGGCGCCTGGGCCCGTTTGCATTGGAAGAGTTTCTTTCGACCGCCGAGATCCTGCAGCAATGCCCGCTGGTCGTGGTCCCCGGCTAACGCCGCGCTTCGCGATGGCAAAGCGAAATGTCATTCCGCGCGCAGAGCGACGTTCGGATCGACGGCGGCCGCTCGCCGTGCCGGCAGGAGACTCGCCAGAGCTGCAGCAACAAACAGCGTCAGCCCAACTGCGCCAAATGTGACTAAATCCGTCGGTGGGACCTCGAAGAGCAAAGACTTGACCAGGCCGGTCATTGCGATGGCTCCGGCAATTCCAATAGCAACGCCGAGAGCCGCGAGCAGCAAACCTTTTCCCAGAATCATCTGCAAAATGCTCCTTGGCCGTGCGCCCAACGCGATGCGGATTCCGATTTCCCGCACGCGCTGATTCACCATCAGAGCCATGATCCCCCCAATTCCCGCCGTGGCAATCGCCAACGCCAACCCGGCAAAAATCCCCAGGAGACTGGAAGTCACTCGCGGAGACGCCAACGATTCGTAGCGCGCCTGCTCCAAACTAAGAATGTGCGTGACTGCCGTTTGCGGATCTACATCGTGCACCGCGCGGGTCAATGCCCGCGACATGCTCTGTGGTTCGGTCGCGGTGCGGACCACGAGTGCCGCTGGCTGAGGACCCTGCGCTTGCTGGCCATAAAACTCCGGCGATGGCGGATGGTCTAGACCGAATTCGCGCACGTCGCCGACAATGCCTACAATCTGCGCCCAGTGCTGGCCGCCATCCGCGGAGATTCGTTTCCCGATCGGATCCTCATTTGGCCAAAGCTGGTGCCTGGCCGCTTCATTGATAATCACCACGTCCGGGGCTTTGAACGCGGGAGTGTCGGTATCCGCGAAGAGTCGCCCCGCCTTCAGCGGAATGCCGAGGCTCTTAAAGTAGTCCGGCGAAACAGCCGCGTAAGTACTCATTGGCGGCGCCTCGCCCGGCCGCAATTGCCGACCCTCAATCTGAAAATTGAACGAGACAGCGGCCGCGCCGGCGGTAATGATCTCGGGCTCGAAGGGGTATCTGCTGGAAATCGCGGCGGTGAGCACGCCGGGTTCCGTTCTAACGCGATCGAGAAGCTTTTGGACCACCAGGCGCGTCTTCTCATCGTCATCGTATTTGGACCAGTTAAAGTCGGTTCTCATCGTCAGAACGCGTTGCGGCATGATTCCGGCGTCCACTTGCTGCAGTTTGAAGAGGCTCCGCAGCATCAGTCCGGCGCCAATGAGCAGCATGAACGAAAAAGCTACCTGCGAGACGATGAGCGTGCTCCGCAGCCGGTCTTGCCGGCGGCCAGTTCCGCTGCCGGCGCTTCCTTCCTTCAGGCTCACTGCCACGTTGGCTCGAGAAAAGAGGGCAGAGAGCGTCCCGAAAATGATGCTAGTGCCCAGCGTCGCAGCCACGGTGAACAGCAGCACGCCTGAGTCAATGTGAATCTCTCGCGCCCGCGGCGTCATCCGTGCTACGAATTCGGTCAGCAGCTGAATACTTGCGTAAGTGAAAAGCAGTCCTAGCAAGCCTCCCACGACCGCCAGCAGGGAGCTTTCCGTCAAGAGCTGACGCAACAGACGGCTGCGACCAGCACCCAACGCGGTTCGAACGGCGAGCTCTCGCTCGCGCTGGACCATTCTCGATAGCGTCATATTCGCAACGTTCGCGCACGCGATCAGGAGCACGAAGGCTGCGGCAGCAAGCAACAGCAGCAGAGTGGGCCGCGCCTTGCCCGTCAATTCTTCGAGCAGGGGTGCAGCGGAAGACGTGAAGCCCACGTTGTCCGGGTACGACTTCGGATACGAGGACTTCAGTCCGGCTGCGATGGTGGCCATGTCTGCATTGGCCTGTCCGGTACTGACGCCAGGCTTCATTCGGCCGAACACCTCCATCATGCGCATGTCGCGGCTTTCGAGGTGCATTTTGTTGGAGCGGAAGGGACAAGCTGAAGTGGGCATGTACACGTCGTTTTCGTTGGGGTATTGCGGCACAGACGGAAGGATTCCGACGACGGTATGTACCTTGTCGTTCATCTCGAAGGTTTTACCGACAATTTGCGGGTCGGAGCCGAAATTGTTTTTCCAATACTCGTAACTCAACAGCAGCACGGGCGGGGCGCCAAGTTTGTCGTCGTCGGGCAGGAAGGTTCGCCCGAGTAAGGGCTTCACGCCAAATAAATCAAAATAATTGTAGGAAACCACGCCCGTTCGGACGCGTTCCGGGTCTCCGTGACCGAACAAAGTGAAAGACATAGCGTGAAATTCGACCAGCCCAGAAAGCGTTCGATTTTGCGCGCGGTAGTCTTGAATTTCTTTGACAGAGAATCTCAGGTCCTCGACGCCAATCTGCTTTTCGTGCTGGCGGACGAAGATTAATTGCTGCCCAGCTGGATAGGGTAGCGGCCGCAGGAGAACAGCGTGTACGACGCTGAAGATGGCGGTGTTTGCACCGATGCCCAGCGCGAGCGTGAGAACCGCCATTAGTGTGAAGCCGCGATTCCTGCGCATGACGCGCGCGGCGTAAGCACAATCGCTCGTCAGGATTTGCCAGTGCTCGCGCGGCGCAGTACTAAAAATCCCGACGATCGTCTCTTTCCAAAGCTTGGCCGCCTCGAGAATTCCGCCATGCTCTTCCACCTCGCGGCGCTGTTCCCGGAACACCCCTTCCATTTCGCCCTGGTAGTTGGTGCGAAAATCGAACGGCAGTACGCGAACCAGAGCGCGAAACAGTCTTTGCGAAAAAGGCTGAGTCTGTTTTTCCATGACCACTCCTCGCTACGCCAGTTTTGGTTTTCGGAAGAGTTTCTTGGCGCGAGCCTGCACCAGTGCTTCTTCCATGCGCTGGGCTTCCGCAACCGCGACTTCGCGCCCAAATCCCGTCAACAAGTAGTAGCGCCGCCGCTCGTCGTCCAAGACAACTTCGGGCCGCCGGCTGGATTCCGCGATCAGCCCCGCGCTTTCCAGCCGCGCCAGGTTCCCGTACAGCGTGCCGGCGCTCAGCCGCACTTTGTCATCGGTGCGGCGTGCTACTTCTTTGAGGATGGCGTAACCGTGCTTTTCACCATCGGCGAGGGCCAGCAGGATATGGAACATGGCCGGCGTAAGCGGCAGAAACGACTCTGTTTCTTTTTTTGGGCTCATGGCCTTACCTCAGCCTCCGAGTGAACAATCGAGCTCCGGTCTATCGTCCGGTGGAGGACTATATCGTTAGACGGTATAGTTGCCAGCATGTTCCGTGCCCGAAGGAAAAAAGTCTAAGCTGTTGTTCTCTCGGGGGTTGCTTGTAGCTAGAGCGAGCGTCCCACTGAACAAACTGTCCGCTTGTGGGATGACCTTTCCCTCCAGCGGTCAATTCAGGGGTAGCTAGCTGCTACGGCCCCAGGTGCGGGAAGGTCTCAAATTCGGCCGGGAAGCCAAGCCTTGGAAAGACAGATGGACTCTTCGGTCGGCACAGGAGCTTTTAGACGGTCTTATAGATCAATTTGTTTCTTGAGAAATTTGAGAGGGACGGCGGCCGTAATCATGCTCATGGGACCCTTGGTGCGTACTTCCAAATCTCCCCCGAGCTGCTTCAAGCGCCCGCGCAAATCCGCGAGGCCGGGTTCCCCCGCCGCATCGTTGCTCCTGCTGTCAAGGATACCTCGAGCAAGGTCGCGGCTTTGGTCGCTAACTTCCAGAATCAAATCACTCACCTTCACTTCGATGCTCACGGTCACCGTTGGTTTGACGGAGTATCGAACAACATTCACGAGGCTCTCCTGCACGATACGGAACAACGCAACCTCGGTGTCGTACGAAATACGGACGAGCTCCTGTGGGAAATTGACCGCCACGGGGATTCCGGTTCGCTTCGTGAAGTCGCCTAGGTATCCACGCAAACCTACCAGCAAGCCGCTCTTTTCTACCAATTGTGGATGCCAGATTCGGGATGCGTTTCGCAGGATGCCCGATACGTCTTCCACAAGCCTCAGGCTATCTTCAAGGCTCTTCGCCGTCCCCGCGTTTAGTTCACGGCTTCTGTGCCTCAGAGTGTACAGCTTTCCGAGCAGTGCGCTGAGCAGGGGACTTGTTTTGTCGTGCACGTCCACAGCGACACGCCTTCGTTCGTTGTCTTGTGTCTCGACCAGTCGTGCGAAAGCGTCTCTGAGAGCTTCTTCAGCAATTTTCCGAGCCGTGCTGTCAAAGACGAAGCCGTGCAATCGATCGATCTTCCCAGAGTCCTCGACGATGGCTTGGCCCTGATCCAGCACCCAAGAGATGCGACCATCCGGGTGGAGGATTCGATATTCGAGAGCGTACGGCGCCCCGTTCCGAACGGCCTCCTCTAGCACAGCCGAAAGGGCGTCAAGGTCATCGCGATGCACAATGCTGGCGTAGGTGCGCCGTTGCTCAATGAAATCGGAAGCCCGGTAGCCGGATAACCTTTCGATGTAATTACTGACAAAAGCCATGTCCCAAGGCGCGTCGGCGTGGCGCCGGTAGATAGCGCCTGGAACGTTTGTAACAAGAGTCCTGAAGCGAATTTCGCTCTCGCGGATCTCCTCGGACTTGTTGAACAGCTCGAGAAAGATCAAAACTTTGGCCTTCAGCACCTCGGGCAGATACGGTTTGAAGATGAAATCCACGGCCCCTGCGGAATAGCCTCGCGCCAGTTGTTCTTCGGTGGCATCTGCAGCAGTAATGAAAATAATGGGAGTATTTCGGGACCGCTGCCGTTTCCTGATGAGTTCGGCGGTCTCGAATCCGTCCATGTCGGGCATACGGACATCGAGGAGAATTACGGCAAAATCCCGGTCAAAAAGTAGTCGGAGGGCTTCTTGACCCGAACGCGCGCGGACTAGATTCTGACCAAAATCCGCTAGGATAGTCTCAAGCACGTCCAGGTTCTCCTCGCGGTCATCTACAAGAAGAATGTTTGCCTTGGGCGTAAGGCTTTCCGAGTCACGGTCTGATGCCGACGAAAGCTTAGTTTTTTGGTCCATAGTTGGGACTAAATCATCTTTCTTCGGTGAGGCGCCAATCAATGAGGCCACTGAGTGGCCGGAGTGAAATCCCCCGAGAATATTGGGCGAACAGATTCGCGGAGAACCTGGGCATCCTCTTTCTCTCCAACCCCTGGGAACAGGTAAACTCCAGCAGATTCCTCCTCACGGCTTGGCGTACAGCCATACCCTAAGGAGGGAAACAAGGCGAACCGGGTCAACCGGCTTCGGGATGTAATCCGAGGCACCCGCCTCGATGCATCGCTCGCGGTCTCCGGGCATGGCCTTGGCTGTTACCGCGATAATAGGCAAGGAGTTGAAACGTTCCATTTTGCGTATCTCACGTAGCGCCTGGTAGCCATCCATTTCCGGCATCATGATGTCCATGAGAACCAAGTCGATTGTAGGATTGGAAGCGAGCTCCTCAATCGCTTTCCTTCCGTCTTGCGCGCAAACGACATTCATCTGGCTCATCTCCAACACGCTGGAGAGAGCATAGATATTCCGCATATCGTCGTCCACGACGAGGACCGTCTTTCCCGAAAACGCCGGCCCTTTCTCAGATGCGCTCTCGAGCATCTTGCGAAGGGGTGCTCCCAGTACAGCAACAGGTCGGTGCAGAAAAAGAGTGACCGCTTCAACGACATGCTCAGGAGAAGCCGCATCTTTGACTACGATTGCGCTGGTAAGCGCGGAAAGATTCGCTTCTTCTTCTCGAGAAAGGTCCTTCCCGGTATGAACAATGATCGGCAGCTGGAGAAGCCCAACTTCGGATTTTATTCTCTCCAGTAGTTGGATGCCGCTCATATCGGGCAGCATGAGATCGAGCACAAGGCAGTCGAAGGGCTTCGATTTGAGTTTCTCTAGAGCCTCGGCCGCTGTTCCCGCTGATTCCGTTGCCACGTCTTCGCCAGCGAGCAGGTCGATCAAGGTCTGCCGCTGGATGTGGTTATCTTCCACAATGAGCAGATTCTTCGGCTGCCGGCTGAGGAAGACCTGAATCTTCAATAACGCCTGAATAAGATCCTCTCTTTCGGCAGGCTTTTTCATGTAAGCAAAGGCCCCACCACGCAGGGCACGCGCGGGATCGTCACCCCCTGAGAGGACCAGCACCGGGATATGACGTAATTCTGGATTGTGTTTGAGGTAGTCGAGAAGCGCATAGCCTTCCATATCCGGCAAACGGAGATCGAGCGAGATAGCCTGCGGGCGAAACTTCCGGGCCATCACGATAGCCGCCTCACCCGTAAAAGCAAGCAGTCCTTTCATACCCTGCTCCCTGGCAAGATCAAGCAGCAAACTCGCAAAAGAGATGTCGTCCTCCACAATAAGTAAGGTTTGATCTCCAGGTTTCAGGTTCTCGCGGTCATCCTGGACATCTGTCGGGAGCAGGTCAAGGATGGCCTCTCCCACGACTGCCGGTTTGGACTCCGCAAGGGCCTCTTCCCGGTTGGCAATCGAGGCTGCCTCTTTTGGAGCCTTGGCCCTAACTGGGACGTATCGATAGGGCAGGTAGAGCGTGAACGTGCTTCCTTGGCCCGGAGTGCTTTCGAGCTTGATCTCTCCACCAAGCAGCTTGGCCACTTCTCGCGAGATCGACAGCCCTAACCCAGTCCCGCCGTATTTTCGGCTGGTCGACGTGTCCGCCTGCTGAAAGGGCTCGAAAATGACTTGGTACTTGGCCGGGGAGATTCCGATCCCCGTATCCTTGACCGAGAAAGAGATCACTTTCTCGGCGCGACCGAGGATTTCATGATCTCTTGTCCACCCGTGCGTAGCCACTCCGATATGCAGCTGGACGCCTCCTTCAGAAGTGAATTTGATGGCATTTGAGAGCAAGTTGCGAAGCACCTGTTGCACGCGCTTCGCGTCACTTTCGAAGGTAGCTGACAGCTCTGCGTCAGTTTGGATCTCGAGGTCCAGCTTCTTTGAAACCGCCAGTGGTCGGAAGTTGGCCTCCACCTCGTCTTGAATGTCCTTGAACCGGACCTGCGTCACGTCCACCGACATGGTGCCCGACTCGATCTTGGAGAGATCGAGAATGTCATTGATGAGCGACAGCAGGTCGCTTCCCGCCAAATTGATGGTTTTGGCGTGTTCTACCTGCTTGCGTGTGAGGTTGCCATCGACGTTTTGATAAAGCATCTTGGACAAAATAAGAAGGCTATTCAATGGCGTGCGCAGCTCGTGCGACATGTTGGCCATAAAGTCGCTCTTGTATTTGGAAGTTAACTGAAGTTGTTCAGCCTTCTCGTTGAGTTCGGCGTTCGTTTGTTGGAGCTCGGTAGTAAGCGCCTGGGACCGCTTGAGCAGGTCTTCCGTACGCATGGTGGCCGCAATCGTGTTGAGCACGATTCCGAACAATTCGGTCAATTGATCGAAGAAAGTCTGGTGTACCTCGCTGAAAGGCTTGAAGGACGCAAGCGCAATTACGGCTTTTACTTGTTTTTCGAATAGCACCGGAAGCACAACCACGTGCGATGGCTTGGCTTCCGCCAGCCCCGCGTTAATATGCCACCGGTCTTCCGGGAACTCATCGACGACAAGTTTTTTGCGATCCACCGCACTTTGACCGATCAGAGTCTCTGCCAGCTTTAACCGGACCTGCAGATCACGGCTTCCGGCATATGAAGTAACTAGCAAAAGTGGTTCCTCGGGATTTTCTCTTTCGTCATACGTATAAAAAACTCCTTGATGCGCGTTCACCAGGGACGCCAGCTCGGAGAGAATCTGTTGCGCAACGGTTTGCAGGTCGCGCTGCCCCTGAAGCATTCTGCTGAACTTGGCTAGGTTCGTCTTCAACCAGTCCTGCTCCGCGTTCTTTTGGGTGGTGTCGCGGAGGTTGCGAATCATCTCATTGATGTTGTCTTTGAGGACCTCGACTTCGCCTCGTGCCTCGACAGCGATTGACCGCGTCAGGTCACCTTTGGTTACAGCCGTCGCGACGTCTTTGATCGCGCGGACTTGCGTCGTAAGGTTGGCAGCCAGCTGGTTCACATTGTCTGTTAGATCCTTCCACGTGCCGGCCACATCCTTTACCTGCGCCTGACCGCCAAGTTTGCCTTCCGTGCCTACCTCGCGAGCCACACGAGTAACTTCGGAAGCGAAAGCGTTGAGCTGGTCCACCATGGCGTTGATGGTCTCTTTGAGTTCGAGCAATTCACCTTTTACTTCGACCGTAATTTTCTTCGCCAGATCACCGCGGGCGATGGCGGTGGTCACGTCTGCGATGTTGCGTACCTGGTTAGTCAAGTTCGAGGCCATGAAGTTGACGTTGTCAGTCAAATCCTTCCACACGCCACCAACACCTTCTACCTGCGCCTGACCGCCAAGTTTTCCTTCTGTGCCAACTTCGCGTGCCACACGCGTCACTTCCGACGCAAAGGCTTTGAGCTGATCCACCATCGTGTTGATCGTATCCTTCAGCTGGCGAATCTCCCCTTTTGCGTCCACCGTGATTTTTCTCGAAAGGTCACCTTTGGCCACCGCGGTGGTCACATCCGCGATGTTACGCACTTGGTTGGTGAGGTTCGAACCCATCGAGTTCACGTTGTCCGTGAGGTCCTTCCAGGCGCCGGCCACGCCCTTCACCTGCGCCTGACCTCCCAGCTTGCCATCGGTGCCAACTTCACGTGCCACGCGAGTCACTTCCGAAGCAAACGAATTCAGTTGGTCCACCATCGTGTTGATGGTCTCTTTGAGCTGCAGCAGCTCGCCCCTCACTTCCACCGTAATCTTTTTGGAAAGGTCTCCTTTAGCAACTGCGGTGGTGACTTCCGCGATGTTGCGCACCTGGTTGGTCAGGTTCGACGCCATTAGGTTCACGTTATCGGTCAAGTCCTTCCAGGTGCCCGCCACACCTTTCACCTTGGCTTGACCGCCAAGTTTGCCTTCGGTGCCCACCTCGCGTGCCACACGTGTCACTTCCGATCCAAAGGCGTTCAGCTGATCCACCATCGTGTTGATGGTCTGTTTCAACTGCAACAATTCTCCTTTGACGCGAACGGTAATTTTTCGCGACAGGTCACCGCGCGCCACGGCTGTGGTAACTTCCGCGATGTTGCGCACCTGGTTGGTCAGGTTCGAGGCCATCGAGTTCACGTTGTCCGTCAAATCCTTCCACGTACCCGCCACGCCCCTCACCTGAGCTTGGCCGCCCAGCTTGCCCTCCGTGCCCACTTCGCGCGCCACACGCGTTACCTCCGAGGCAAACGCGTTGAGCTGGTCCACCATCGTATTGATAGTGTTTTTCAGTTCAAGAATTTCGCCCTTGGCTTCCACGGTGATCTCTTTTGAGAGGTCGCCCTTGGCAACAGCCGTCGTAACTTCCGCGATGTTGCGCACCTGGTTGGTGAGGTTTGAGGCCATCGAGTTCACGTTGTCGGTCAGATCTTTCCACACACCGCCCACGCCCTCCACCTCAGCCTGGCCACCCAGCTTGCCCTCCGTGCCCACCTCACGCGCCACGCGCGTCACTTCCGACGCAAACGAATTCAA
>Ga0126373_10002745_pt1 | contig 13025 bp, 10 predicted proteins | sample PanSoiMetPlot_11_FD_92545 | JGI IMG/M metagenome (GOLD analysis project Ga0126373, IMG submission 92545) | Tropical forest soil microbial communities from Panama - MetaG Plot_11 | ecosystem: Environmental > Terrestrial > Soil > Tropical forest > Bulk soil | place: Panama | collected 2016-02-17
AGGACGGGCTTGCCCTTCATGCCATTGATGACGCCAGCGGCTGAGGTGTACCAGGCCACCAGCGCGGTGATGATGCCGATAACGCCACCGGCCTTGACCATTCCGTCGCTGCCGCCGAGAATCCCGATGAACAGGAAGATCTCGGTCAGCTCCAGGGTCAGGAAGACCAGGAACACGGCCATGTTCAGCTGGCTGCTGAAGATCAGCATGTACGTGTTGAAGATGGCGAAGGCCAGCAGAATCCAGCCCACGTCCTTGGTCCCTTGCGCCGCGTGCGCCAGGATGGCCCACAGGCCCAAGCCGATCCAGAATCCGCCGTAGGTGGAGAACGCCGTAGCGCCGAAGACGTTCCTGTTGCGGAACTCCCACATGCCGGCAAGGAGCTGGCACAGGCCACCGTAAGCCAGGGCGTAGCCAAGCCAGTCGGCGCCAGAGGTGTTCTTCGCCCAGCCGGCATTGACCGCCGACAACAGGAACGTGGTCAGCGCGAACGCTGCGAGCCCAAGCGGAGCCGGGTCGGCAATTCCCGAGCCTTGGGCGACAACCGCTGGAGCCTCATCTGTGGTGCTCAAGTGATTCCTCCTGAGGGGGGCTTGCCTGCCTGACCGCTAGCACGCTGCGAGGGCAAGGCAGGCGTGACGGACGATGCGAGGACAGCGACTTGCGAGGCCACGTGCGATTGCCTGCCGGGTGAGCGAACCCAGCAGTCAGGGGGTAACCCGTGCTCCGTGCGTTTCGGTACGAGCATGGCCAATCGCTGACCCTTCCTGAATCTTCACACCTGGCTCACAGGAACCAGATGCAAGATCTGTCCTGAGCGTAACGCCGACGGGCCATTCTTGGGGAGACCCATTTTTGGTGCCTTGAGCGCTATTTGCCGGGACTGGTCTCCGATATCACCGTGGCGACGCGCAGGATGCTGGAAAGTCCGGCCCGGGTCGCGAGCACCACAAGCCGATCCCCAGCACCGATCCTGCAACCCGGCTCGGGAGACCAGTCGGCCATTTCGTCCGCCGCTCGCCGCACGGCAATCACCCGAAGTATGCCGGTCACATGCACATCGGCGAGCGGCTTGCCAATCAGGCCGTTACCCGTCGTTGCTGGCACCTCGGCCAGCAACAAGACATGGCGCCCGACTGCAATGGTGCGCAGCACCTGATGGTCCAGCATCGCCGCGGCGAACGATGGTGCGGCAAAGTATGACGTCGACTGGGAGACCGTGTTGTCGATCGCGGTTTGGATGCGCTCAGAAAGGTCGTCGTCGTACAGCCGGACGACGATGCGCGGTTCGGCGGCCAGCGCGCGGGCGTTAAGCGCGGTTTCCAGGTTGACGATGTCGCTATCGGTGACCGACACCACAGCACGACAGGTAGCCACACCGGCGGTGCGCAGCGTCTCTTCCCGGTGTGTTTCGCCAATGACAACCGGTATCCGCAGCAGGCGCGCCAGGTCCATGCCCGTGGCCTTCGGGTTCTTGTCAACGCCGACTACGTCGATGCCGAGGTCGTGCAACTGCCCGACCACCCGTGCTCCGACATTGCCAAGCCCAGCGACGATGACGTGGCCTGACACTGGCCTGATTGACGTGCGGGCGCCGGGCAACCGCGAGCCGACTATGGCGGCCGTCACGAGCGGCAGGAATGCCATGCCGTCGAAGGTCAGCATGACCTGCGCGATTTTTTCTCCGGTGCTGTAGGTCGGCTTGGTGACGGCTGCACCAGCTGCGTCGAGCAGCGTCAGGTAGAGAGCGTTGTAGGGCACGTACCTGGCGGCCAGCAATGCGTACCCGGCGCACAGTACGGCGACCAGGCCGGCAAATGCCATGCCCGTCTTGGTCAGGACCAGCGCGCGTAGCTGACGAAGCGGAGCTGTGAGGCGCCGGCGGCGGCGCCGCGACCGCGGATTGCGCGGCGTGCCGTCAGCAACGGCCAGAACGAGGCGCGAGTCAGGGTCCGACGGTGGCGTGAGATGCGGTGCATCCGCGTCGATGCTTTCGGCCAGGCCGCAAATGATCTGGTCGGCGCCGACATCCGCACGCCTGGCCACATACAAGGTCCGGCTGGCCAGCCGCACATGCGCCAGTTCTGGCTCGCCGAGTGCTTCGGCCACCAGCGCTGGGGCAGCCATCTGCGACTCCGAGAGCACCGCGCAATCGGTAAAGAACTTCCTGATCCGGACCCCGAGGCCGGTATTGAAGATGGCGATGACCAGCCGCAAGTCCGGCTTCAGGTCCTGCGCACGCAGCGCTGCATGGAAGTTGCCCAGATCGTCTTGAGCCAGCAGTGCGAGGCCGCTGGCCTCCGTCAGGCCAGCGGCAAGGAAAGTATCGGCGGTTAGATCCTCGCTCTCGCAGATGCGGACCCTTGGCATCGCGGCAAGCCTGGCGCCATGGGCCGACTGCGCCGACGGCACGATCGCCGTCACATCTAACTCGTACCTGGCAGTTAGTTCCTCCGCCATCCGCGACGCCAGTGCATTGGCTCCGCAAATGATGACGTGACCCTCCTGGCTATCTGTGCCTGACTGCGGAGCCACGAGGTGATCTTAACCATTCTTCAAGAAGTGACCGGTATGCCCGCCGCAGCCGCCAGAGTCTCTCCGTATACCTCGTCCGGGTCGAGCCTGCGCAGCTCCTCGGCCAGGAGTTCGGCAATGTCCCGCCGATGCAGCGCCACATGCCGGTCCGGTTGACCTGGTCGTGAGAAAGTGGCCACACGTCCATCCGGGCGATCGATCGTTATGTCGCCTGCGGAAGTAGTCAGCTTGACATCAGTGATGCCTGGCCCGCCGGAGTCCTCCCTGCCGATGGGTACACCCATCCTCTGGCTGAGCCAGGCTGCCAGCAGATCCGCCGTCGGATTCTGCTCCTCAGCGCTCACCGTGCCGCCGGTGATCTCGTCGGTCACCTGATCCAGCGTTGCCGCAAGCAACGAACGCCATGGTGTCGCCCTAGTCCAGCTCAGGTCGGTATCGCCGGGCCGGTATCCCGCGGCAAGAGCCGCGAGGGCTTCGGGCGGGGCCTGAGCGCGCGCGGCGTCGGTGATGCGCCGCTGCGCCAGCGCGCCAAGCGGCAACGCTGACGGTATCGCCGGTAGAGAGCCATGCCACCAGGTCACCACGGGTGTGTCCGGCACCAGCAGCGGCATGACAACCGAGTCGGCATGCTCGCCCATAGGGCCGTATAGGCGCAGCAAGACGGTCTGACCGGGAGTGCCCTCGCCCGTCCTGATCTCTGCATCCAGGCGCGAGGTGGCGCGGGGGTCCCGGGAGATCACGGCGAGGACGCGGCATGGATGCTCACGTCCTGCCTGGCCGGCGGCCCGCACCGCGTCATGCTGTCCTGACTCGTCCGTCTTGATGATCAGGTTGAGTACTACGCCGGTGGCTGGCGCACCCATCTGATCCCGGGTGTGCCGCAACGCGGCCCTGATATCGGCCGCCGTGGTGTCAGTCAGGTCGGTGAGCATGTGGTTTCCTTCTACAGCCGGCGCCAGGACCTGCCATCGCGAGCCAGGAGCTCGTCGGCACTTCTGGGCCCGCTGGATCCGGCGGCGTATTGGTCTGGCTTTGCGCAAGTCGACCAGAAATCCTCGATCGGATCGAGGATCGTCCATGACAACTCCACCTCTTCCTGACGCGGGAACAGCGGCGGATCGCCGATGAGCACGTCAAGCAGCAGCCGCTCATAAGCTTCAGGGCTGGATTCGGTGAAGGACTCACCATAAGCGAAGTCCATGTTGACGTCTCTGACCTCCATGGCCGAGCCAGGCACCTTGGAGCCGAACCTAAGCGTCACGCCCTCATCCGGTTGCACCCTGATGACAAGTGCGTTCTGTCCGAGTTCTTCAGTTTCGGTGGCGTCGAAGGGCAGATGGGGCGCGCGCTGGAACAGGACGGCGATCTCAGTCATCCGGGTCGGCAGGCGCTTGCCGGTGCGCAGGTAAAACGGGACGCCAGCCCACCGCCGGTTGTCGATAGTCAGCCGCACAGCCGCATAGGTCTCGGTAGTTGAGTCGGCAGGTATGCCCTGTTCCTCGAGATAACCGACGACCGGGATTCCGCCCTGCCAGCCAGCCGAATACTGGCCACGAGCCGTGCCGGTAGCAAGATCGTCGGGGATGGTAACCGCGGCGAGCACCTTCTCCTTCTCCGCTCGCAGCCCTTCAGCAGCGAACGAGAGCGGTTCTTCCATCGCCGTCAGCGCCATCAGTTGCAGGAGATGGTTTTGTATCACGTCCCTGGCCGCGCCTATGCCGTCGTAGTAGCCGGCCCGGCCCCCGATGCCGATGTCTTCGGCCATGGTGATCTGCACGTGGTCGACGTAGCGGCGATTCCAGATCGGCTCGAACAGAGTGTTGGCGAAGCGAACAGCCAGCAAGTTCTGCACTGTTTCCTTGCCGAGGTAATGGTCGATGCGGAACACCGCAGACGGCGGGAAGACCGCGTCGAGCATCGCGTTCAGTTCTTGCGCGCTGGCCAGGTCATGCCCGAATGGCTTCTCGATCACGACTCGGCGCCACGGCTGAACGCCGCCTGCTGCCTCTGGCGGTGTCGACAGGCCAGAGCGCTTGAGCTGCTGCACCACCTGCGGGAACGCTTTCGGCGGTATCGACAGGTAGAAGGCGTAGTTTCCGCCGGTGCCGCGCTCGGCATCGAGCTGCTTCACGGTCTGCGCCAGCAGGTCGAAGGCCTCATCGTCGGCGAACTCACCGGGGACGAAGCGGATGCCCTCGCAGAGCTGGTACCAGACGTCCTCCCGGAACGGCGTCCTCGCATGAGCCTTGATCGCATCATGGGTGAGCTGGGCGAAGTCCTCGTCCGCCCAGTCCCGGCGGGCGAACCCGACCATGGAGAAGCCAGGCGGCAGGAGTCCGCGGTTGGCCAGGTCGTAGATCGCGGGCAGTAGTTTCTTACTCGCCAAGTCACCGGTGACGCCGAACAATACGAGCACGCAGGGTCCGGCCAGCCGCGGTATTCGCCGGTCGCGCGGGTCACGCAGCGGGTTGTGCATCATGCAGTGCGCCCGCTGGCTGCCATCTCGCTCTTAATGGTGTCGAGCAAAACTGCCCACGAGGCCGCGAACTTTTCTACTCCTTCGTCTTCGAGCACTTTGACAACGTCGTCGTAGTGCACGCCAAGCTCCTCGAGCTGCGCGAAGACCTGCCGCGACTCGTCGTAGGTGCCCGCGATCGCGTTGCCGTGCAATTTGCCGTGGTCTGCCATTGCATGCAAAGTTGCCTCCGGCATGGTGTTGACGGTGCCGGGAGCAGCAAGCTCGGTCACATACAGCGTGTCGGAGAAGGACGGATCCTTTGTGCTCGTGGATGCCCACAGCGGACGCTGCGGACGGGCGCCACGAATAGTCAGCGCTTCCCACCGGGAGCCGGCAGTCTTCTGCTCGAACAGCTCGTAGGCGAGCCTTGCGTTCGCAACTGCTGCCTTGCCGCGCAGCGCTTTCGCCTCCGGCGTGCCGATCTTGTCGAGCCTCTTGTCTACCTCGGTGTCGACTCTGCTGACGAAGAACGAGGCCACAGAGGCGATGGTGGACAGATCTCGCCCCGACGCCGCTTCCAGCCCGGCGACGTGCGCATCGATGACCTCGCCGTAGCGTTGCAGCGAGAAGATCAGGGTGACGTTGACGCTGATGCCCTCCGACAGGCAGGTAGTGATCGCTGGCAGGCCCTCCTTGGTGGCGGGGATCTTGATGAAGAGATTCGGCCTGTCTACCGCCCACCAGAGTGCGCGAGCCTCAGCAATAGTCTTCGCGGTGTCGCGCGCCAGGCGCGGATCCACTTCGATGGACACTCGCCCGTCCAGGCCGTGGGTGGCGTCATGCACCGGGCGCAGCACATCGCAAGCCCACCGGATGTCATAGGTGGTGATGGCCCGGGACGCTTCGTCCACCGATACGCCGCGTACCGCCAGATCCGCGACTTGGTCGTTGTACGCCGAGCCTTTCGAGAGCGCGTTGGCGAAGATCGTTGGGTTCGAGGTGACGCCGCGGACGTGCTTGTCCCGGACGAGGGCGGCCAGGTTGCCAGTCGACAGCCTCTCCCTGGATATGTCGTCAAGCCAGATGGCCACGCCCATATCAGTCAGCTGGGCCAGCGTGTCGGGCTTTGCAGTCATGATTGCGCTCCTCGCTTTATCCCAGTTGATAAGTCCAACCTGATGGCTCTCATCTGGTAACTACTCTGCGGCTGTTATGTCGTCCTGGCCAGACTTTCCCTGGCTGCGGTGACGACGTTCTCGGCGGTGATGCCGAACTCTGAATACAAGGTGCGGTAGTCGGCCGAGGCGCCGAAATGCTCCAGGCTTATGCTCGCGCCGGCGTCGCCAACGAAAGCGCGCCAGCCCTGTGCGATGCCTGCTTCGACGCTGACTCGTGCTCGTACAGCGGACGGCAGTACAGACTCTCGATAGGCTTCGTCCTGCTCGGCAAACCATTCCACGCACGGCATCGAGACAACTCTCGTAGCTATCCCGCCCGCTTGCAGCTGGTCGCGCGCGCTCAGAGCGATCTGCACTTCGCTGCCGGTGCCTATCAAGATGACCGCCGGCGTCCCGCCGTCGGCTTCGGCGAGCACGTAGCCGCCTCGTGCAGTGCCCTCGGCTGGCGCAAGCCCAGACCCGTCGGGCGACCGGTCGAGCACCGGCACGTTCTGCCTAGTCAGGATCAGGCCTGCCGGGTGGGTGCGGCGCTCCAGGATGGTGCGCCAGGCGATCGTGGTCTCGTTCGCGTCGCCAGGCCGCACTACGTCGAGGCCGGGGATGGCGCGCAGCGCCCACAGGTGCTCGACGGGCTGATGCGTTGGTCCATCCTCGCCGAGGCCGATTGAGTCGTGCGTCCACACATAGGTGACCGGCAGATGCATCATCGCAGCGAGCCGGACCGACGGCCGCATGTAGTCGCTGAAGCACAAGAACGTGCCGCAATACGGCCGGGTGAGCCCGTCTACCGCTATCCCGTTGCAGATCGCGCCCATGCCGTGCTCTCGGATGCCGAAGTGCAGCGTGCGGCCGTATTTGTCACCGGGGAACATCTTGGTCTGGTGCGCTTCCGGTATGAACGACGGCTCGTCTTTCATGGTCGTGTCGTTGCTGCCGGCTAGGTCGGCGGACCCGCCCCATAGCTCGGGCAGCACGGGTGCCAGCGCGCTCAGGATGGTTCCCGACGCTTTCCGAGTCGCGACCCCCTTCTCGTCCGGCGGGAACGACGGAAGGACGTCAGTCCAGTTCTCAGGAAGCTGGCCGGCTACGAGCCGGTCTAGCAGTCCCCGCTGCCGCTGGTGATCACCAGACCATGCGTCGAACGACTTCTGCCACTGGGCCCTTTCCAGCTCGCCGCGCTCGGCGACCAGTCGCGCGTGCGCGACCAGATCGTCTTCCGCTGGGAAGCTCACCGCGGGGTCGAAGCCGAGTATCTGCTTCGTCGCCGCCACCTCATCCGCGCCCAGCGCCGAGCCATGCGCGGCCCCAGTGTTCTGCTTGTTCGGAGCCGGCCAGCCGATTATGGTGCGAACAGAGATCAGCGACGGCGCCGACGTGTAGTCCCGAGCCGCGATGAACGCGTCGTAGAGCGCCTGGACGTCCTCGTCGTAGCCGTCCGGCCCGCGCCAGTTGACTCGCTGCACGTGCCAGCCGTATGCCTCATACCGCGCGCAGACATCCTCGGACTTGGCGATGTTGGTGTCGTCCTCAATGGAAATGGAATTGTCGTCGTACAGCACCACAAGATTGCCGAGCTGCTGATGGGCAGCGAGCGAGCTGACTTCGTGACTGACGCCCTCTTCGATGTCGCCATCAGACATGAACGCGTAGACGTGGTGATCGAACGGACTCGCGCCGTCGGCTGCGTCGGGGTCGAACAGTCCACGCTCGCGGCGGGCCGCCATCGCCATGCCCACCGCATTGCCGATGCCCTGGCCCAGCGGACCGGTGGTCGTTTCCACGCCGCGCGTCAGGCCGTGCTCTGGATGCCCCGGGGTAAGGCTGCCCCAGCGCCGGTAGTGCCGCAAGTCATCGAGAGTCAGACCGTAGCCAGACAGGTAGAGCTGGATGTAAAGAGTCAGGCTGGAGTGCCCGCACGACAGTACGAATCTGTCCCGTCCGAGCCAGTTCGGATCAGCAGGATCGTGCCGCATGACCTTCTGGAACAACAAGTAGGCCGCCGGCGCCAGGCTCATGGCCGTTCCCGGGTGGCCGTTTCCCACCTGCTCGACCGCGTCCATGGCCAGGACACGGATCAGATCGACGGTCCTGTCATCGGTCTTTGACCAGTTCAGTGTGTCCCGCGTATCCCCGCTCACCGCTGCCTCAGACCCCTTCCGCCGCAGACGCCGCTACGGATCGACCATATCCCTGACGCCGTCGGCTCTACCCTGCCCCATCCGGGTTAACTAGGGCGGGCCCCAGGGTTAAGGCAATGACTGAAGGAATCCGAGAATTTCGGCGTTCACTTCGTCTGGGTGACTGAGGTTGGACGCGTGCGAACCGCCCTCGACCGGTACTAGCGTGACTGGGCCGCCCAGGCCTGCGCGCATCGCCTCAGCCCGCTCCATCGGGATCGCAGCATCTGCGGTGCCGTGCAGGATAAGGGCTGGGCAGGTGATCTCGCCGAGCCTGCTGGTGATGTCGTCTCGGTCCATCAGGCAGCGAAAAGCGAGCCTGAGCTCCTGCCGGTCCGCTTGTGCCCACTTGGCGAACCACGGGTCGTAGCCGACCGGGCCGTCGGCTGGACCGAGAATGATCGAGGCGACGATGTCCTGCACCGGTCCCGGCCCGTGCTCCATCCATGTCTGCTCCAGCTGTTCGTACGCCGGCGCAACCTCAGGGTTCTCCTGACCAGCCTGACTGTCTATCAGGATGAGGCCGCGTACACGCTGCGGCGCAAGCAGCGCGGCGCGCAGGCTCAGGAAGCCGCCCTGCGACATGCCGGCCAGCACTGCATGCTCGATGCCGAGATGGTCAAGCAGCCCGAGCAGATCCTGGGCCGAATCCCAATATGAGAACGGGCCTGTCGCTTTGGTGCCCCCAAAGCCGCGCCCATCCCAGGCGATTCCGCGAAAGCCTGCCGCGCCCACAGCAGCAAGCTGGTCGTCGAACATGGCGGAATCCATCAGGTATCCGTGACTGAACACGACGGCAGGTCCGGTGCCGTCGGTGTCGGTGTAAGTGACGTTAGTGGCGTTGACTGAAGCAGTTGTCATGGGCGCCAAGCTACAGTCGCAACCACCCGAGGATCATGCCAACGGCGCGACCGAGTCCAGCTTCTGCTCGGGGTTTGGCACTGGCTCGGTGACGGTGTCGCGCGCGCGCAACGTGTACGGCAGCACCAGGGCGGTAATCCAGATCCCTGTTGATCCGGCCACGTGCACCCAGACCAGTCCGGCGGGCAAGCCAGTGAAGTACTGGGTGTATCCGATGACGCCCTGAAGCAAGATCAGGCCGGCCAGCAGCCATCCGGTCTTGACGGCCGTGGCAGGGGCTTTGGCCAGCCGCAGTCCTAGCAGCAGGCCGACCATGAGTCCGGCAAGCAGCCAGCCGATGTCCGCATGTAGCTGAGTGACGCCTTCCAGCGGGAGGCGGTAACGGGACACGTCGGCCGAGCCAGCGAGCGGTCCGGTACCGGTAACGATGGTGCCGACGGTCATCATGAGCGCTACTGCACCCAGCACGCCATAGGACGTGAGCTGAATGATTCTAGGCACCAGCGGACGGGGCGGGCCGACCTCGCGGCACCGCATGTAGAGGGCAACGGCGGCGGCGGTGAACGCCATTGACACCACAAAGTGCAATGAAACCAATGCCGGATTCAGCTTCGTAACGACAACGATGCCGCCGATCACTGCCTGCGCCACGATGGCTGCTGGTTGCGCAGCGGCGAGCCAGAGCAAGTCCCGCCTGGGCCGGCCGCCAGGCCGGAACCGCCACGCGGTCAGGCATACGCCAACCGCGATCACGAATATCGCCACGGTGACAAGGCGATTGCCGAACTCTATCCAGCGATGGATCAGCGGATCTCCAGTCGCATCCGCCGCACCCAGGCTGTGCGCTGTGCAGGCTGGCCAGTCCGGGCAGCCGAGGCCCGATTGACTCAGCCGGACTGCCGCCCCGGTCAAGATGATCAGCGCCGACGCTATGACTCCGGCCAGCGCCCACCTTCTCAAGACAGCAGCCGACGGCGTAAGCAGAGCGGCCCGGATGGGCCGCCAAGCCCGGGCGAGGGGCACATCGGGACTGACAAGATCGCCTGGCACGCGCACCATGGTAGAAGGCCTTGAGCCATCCGCGCACCAGGAGGTCGCAGGCACTTTGGGTTAGCCGCCTGTCGGCGGTAGCTGCTGGCGGTTCTGCTGAACACCTCTAGATGCTCCAGCGCAGGCAACGACGACCAGCCCGATGGCCAGCCATTGCCGCAGTACCAGGGTCTCGCTCAGCAGCACTATCCCCACGAGGGCGGCAACCACTGGTTCCAGGCTCATCCAGATGCCGAAGATGCCGGCCGGCACGCGGCGCAGCGCCTCCAGTTCGAGCCGGTACGGGATGACCGACGACAGCAGGCCGATGGCAAGGCCTTCGGCCACGACGGGAGGGCGGAACACCGCGGCGCCGGTGGTCACGGCGGCAGGTGCCGCGACCAGGACAGCTGCCACGATCATGGCTATGACCAGGCCGGACGAGCCACTGAACCGGCGGCCAGTGGCCCGGGTCAGCAGGATATAGGCGGCCCACGAAGTCGCGGCGATGAGCGCGAAGGCGATGCCAGTGGCATGCGTGCTCAGCCCAGCGAGCGGTCCTGAGGTGTGGCTGCCCGCCGAGCCGGCGGGCACCGCCGCGTCGTTCTTGGTCAGCAGCAAGACTCCGGCCGCAGCCATGATCACCCACGCAAGGTCCAGGAGGCGGCGCGAGGAGGCCACGGCCACTGCGAGCGGTCCGAGGAACTCGATGGTCACGGCAACGCCGAGCGGGATGCGGGCGAACGCCTGATAGATGGAGAAATTCATGACGCCCAGGACCAAGCCGAAAGCGACCGCCACGATGAGGTCCCGCCACGCGTGGTCGGTGATAGCGGCACGGACGGCGGCAGCGGCCCCACGGCCGCCAATGATGGCCATGATGATCGCTGCCCAGCCCAGGCGCAGGGCTGTGACACCGGCCGGGCCTAGTTCGCTGAACATCCGGCCCGCCAGTCCAGCGCCGAGCTGTACCGAGATGATGCCGGCGAAAACGAGCAGCGACGGCGGCGGGGCGCTCACGGAAGCCCGGTTCGCTCTAACCGTCACTCCCAGCGGAATGTACGGGCAGCGATCGCTATCGTGACCACCGCCCACAGGCAGAGCACCAGCAGATCTCGGCCTGGCAACCCAGCCGAGTGCGCCAGCACGGAGCGCAGGCCGTCCGAGAGCGCGCCGGCCGGAAGAAGCCGCAAGACCGGCTGAATCCCCGCCGGGAACCGGCTGAGCGGGAACAGTACCCCGCCGAGCCCGAGCATGACGAGATACAGCAGATTCGCCCCGGCAAGGGTTGCCTCCGCCCGCAGCGTGCCCGCCATGAGCATGGCCAGACCACTGAACGCAGCCGTGCCAGCCAGCAATAGCAAGGGGACCCAGATCACAGCCGCCGGATGGCTCACTGGGCTCCATCCCAGCAGCGCGCCGAGGCCGAGCACGATCGCGGCTTGGACAACTTCGACAGCCAGCACGGTCAGGGTCTTAGCGCCGATTAGGCCCGATCTCGATAGCGGCGACGCGCCAAGGCGCTTGAGTACCCCATAACGCCGCTCGAAGCCGGTGCCAATCGCCAGGCTGGTAAACGCGGTCGACATGACTGCCAGAGCGAGTATTCCGGGGACGATGAAGTCGATCCTGCTGCCCGGGCCGACGCTGATGAGGTTCTCATGGCCAAATGCCAGCAGGAGCAGTACCGGGATGATCAAAGTCAGTAGTAGCTGCTCCCCGTTACGGGCTAGCGTTCGCAGCTCGAGGGAAGCCTGCGCGGCAATCATGCGCGGCAGTGGCGCCGCACCCGGCGCGGGCGCTGGCCAGTCACGGCTGAGTAGCTCGGTCACGACCGCAGCTCCCGCCCGGTCAACTCCAGGAACAAGTCCTCCAGCGTGCGGCTTTCAATCTGCAGGTCAGTGGTCAGCACTCCGTGCTCAGCGCACCAGGCAGTGACGGAGGCGATGAGCTGCGGATCGACCCGGCCGGGAACCTCGACCAGGTAGTGGCCAGCCGGAGACTCCTTGGCCGCAGTGCCAGCTGGCAGGGCAGTTATGAGCCCATCGGTATCAAGGCCAGCTTCGGCGCGGAACCGAAGCTGGCCCGCTGAGCCGGTGAGCTGGCCGGGACTGCCGCCCGCGACCACACTGCCGTGATCGACGATCACTACCTGATCGGCCAGCCGTTCAGCTTCCTCCATGTAATGGGTGGCCAAGATCACGGCGGCGCCGGCATCCCGGAGTCCCTGAATCAGCTCCCAGGTCGCGTGTCTTGCCTGCGGGTCCAAGCCCGCCGTCGGTTCATCGAGGAACACCAGTTCTGGACGGCCGATCACCGCAGCTGCCAGGGCGAGCCGTTGCTGCTGACCGCCAGACAAGTGCTTGTAAGCAGTACGAGCCGAGCCCGCGAGTCCCAGCGTGCTCAGCAGCGCTGCGGGATCAAGCGGATGCGCATAGAAGCTGGCCATCACACGCAGGTACTCGCCTGCCCGCGCGGTCGTCGGCACGCCGCCACTTTGCAGCATGACCCCGACCTTCGGACGCAGCTGGCGTGCGTCGGCCACTGGGTCAAGGCCGAGCACTCGCACCGTCCCGGCGTCCGGCTTGCGATACCCCTCGCAGATCTCGATGGTGGTCGTCTTGCCGGCGCCGTTGGGACCGAGGATCGCAGTGACCTGCGCCCGCTCGGCCCGCAGCGACAGATCAGCGACTGCCGCGACGTCGCGGTAGCGCTTGACCAGGCCGTCGATTTCGAGGGCCGGCGCGATGCTCACGCACGCGAGTCTATGGGTCGGGCTGGGTCAGC
>Ga0126373_10002746_pt1 | contig 13024 bp, 13 predicted proteins | sample PanSoiMetPlot_11_FD_92545 | JGI IMG/M metagenome (GOLD analysis project Ga0126373, IMG submission 92545) | Tropical forest soil microbial communities from Panama - MetaG Plot_11 | ecosystem: Environmental > Terrestrial > Soil > Tropical forest > Bulk soil | place: Panama | collected 2016-02-17
CACATAGTCGATGAGCAGGGCGACCGCGGCGATCTGAGCGACCCGCGGCCCGAAGTTATCCCTGGCCACAGCGTAGGAGCCGCCAGCCCGCGTATAGACCATCACGACTTCGCGGTACGAAAGCACCACCAGGACCATGACGAACAGCACCACGCCGGTGATCGGCAGGAGAACAGTGAACGCGGCAACAGCAAGTCCGCCGAGCAGCAATTCGATGAGGATTTCCTCGGTGCCGTAGGCGGAGGAGGAGATACCGTCAGGCGAAAGCACACCGAGCGCGATCGGTTTGGACAGGCGCTGCTCACCCAGCTGCTCGTTAATCAGCGGCTTGCCGAGGAGCCTGCGTTTTAGCGAATAGCCGAGCCCCTCGGCTAGGTCGTCTCGCCGTAGCAGGGAGCCGACCGATCGTCGCATAGCCACGCTGGGCGTCCCTCCCCATCTGGCCGCACGTTTCTCGTGGCCTTCATACCATTACCCGCCCACACCGGGCGGCGCAGGCACTGAGGATAGACGGGCGCTGCGGCATTCTGGGCAGATTCCTGTTGACTACCGCCGGACCGCACCGGTGACGAGCCAGTGTGAGCTACGCGTACGCAGGGTCAGAGTTACGAGCCTCGCCACCATCCACAGGGCATAGGCAATCCACAACGCGACCAGGCCGCCCCCGGTTCGGACGACTATGGTGACCGCCGCCGCGAAGACGGCGAGCGTGACCAGCCCGGCGACGGCCAGGTAGTCCTGGTCGCCCGCGCCGATGAGCACGCCGTCCAGCACGAACACGACGCCCGCAGCTGGCTGCTGGATTATCACCACGAGCAGCACGCTCAGCAACAGGCCGCGCACCTCGGGCGTAACGCCGAACAAGCCTGGCAGCGCCGGGCGGATGGCTAGCAGCACCGCCGAGAACAGCACGCCATATCCGGCACCCCAGCCGATCATGCGCCGGGTCGCGGCCCTCGTAGCAGCAATATCCCCACTGCCGAGCTGACGCCCGATGATGGCCTGCGCGGCGATGGCGATGGCGTCCAGGGCCAGGACGAACAGGTTCCAGATCCGCATGGCCAGCTGATGAGCGGCGATGGCGGAGTCTGACTGCCGGGCCGCGATCGCCGTCATGAGCACCAAGACGGCCTGCAGCGCCAGCGTTCGCAATACCAGCGATGCCCCGGCGAATGCCGCTGATGCGATGCCCCGGCGGTCGGGGCGCAGCCCGATGCCGGCCTTACGGGCGCCGTGGGACACGACGAGGAGGTAGGCAGCCGCCGACCCCGTCTGCGCCAGCACCGTGCCAGCGGCCGAGCCGGCGATGCCCCAGTGCAGACCGAGCACGAACGTGGCATTGAGGGCGACGTTCACGGCATTCGCTAGCACGGCCACGAGCAGGGGAGTCTTGGTGTCCTGGAGGCCGCGCATGACGCCGGTGCCTGCGAGCACGGCGAGCATGGACGGCGCGCCCAGCAGGCTCACGCGCAGGTATACGACGGCCTGGTGGCTGACGGCCGGCGTGCCACCGAACGCCGCGGCGATTCCTGGCGCGAGCGGCCACCCAATCGCCAGGACGGCTAGCCCGATCCCGGCGGCGAGCCAGAGGCCGTCAATGCCCTGCCGGATCGCCGCATCACGGTGACCTGCCCCGAGCTGGCGAGCTACGGCGGCTGTTGTGCCGTACGCCAGGAAGATCGACACGCCGACGAGCGTGGTGAGCACCTGGCTGGCGATGCCCAGCCCGCCGAGCGGGACCGTGCCTAGTCGGCCGACGATGGCCGAGTCGGCGAGCAGGAAGAGCGGTTCGGCAACGAGCGCCCCGAAGGCCGGGAGCGCGAGCCGCAGGATCTCCGCGTCGCGCTGGCTGGCCTTAGCCAATGACACCCCGAGCCCGCAGATCCGCCACCTCAGCCGCGGCCAGGCCGAGGCTGGCCAGCACGTCGTCGGTGTCGGCTCCGGGGCTCGGCGGCGCAGCCGGGCGGCCGGCGGCGCTCCGGCCGAAACGCGGCGCGGGCGCCGGCTGCATGACGCGGCCGACCTCAACGAATGATTCGCGGGCCCGTGCGTGCGGATGTACTGGTGCCTCGGCGAGGCTGAGAACCGGCGACACGCATGCGTCGGTGCCGGCGAAGACGTGCTCCCACTCGGCTCTCGTGCGGGCGGCGAACGTCGCCGCGAAGCGCTCGCGGAGTACCGGCCAGCCGTCGCGGTCGTGTTGTGCGGGCAGGCCAGCATCGGCGAGCCCGAGGCCGGTCAGCAGGGCGGTGTAGAACTGCGGCTCCAGCGCGCCGACCGCCACGTACTCACCGTCGGCTGTGATGTAGGTGTCGTAGAACGGCGCGCCGCCGTCGAGCAGGTTGACGCCTCGCTCGTCTTGCCAGCTGCCGATCGCGCGCAGGCCGTAGGCGAAGGACGTCAGCAGCGCGGACCCGTCGACCATCGCGGCATCGACCACCTGGCCGCCGCCGCTGCTCGCCCGCTCCACAAGCGCGGCCAAGATGCCGAGCGCCAGCAGCATCCCGCCGCCGCCAAAATCGCCGAGCAGATTAACCGGCGGTACCGGGGATTCACCGGCCCGGCCGACCATGCCAAGCGCACCCGAGATCGCGATGTAGTCGATGTCATGCCCGGCCGTGGACGCCAGCGGCCCGTCTTGACCCCAGCCGGTCATGCGCCCGAAGACGAGTCGGGGGTTGCGCTCCGCGCACACCTGCGGCCCGAAGCCGAGGCGCTCGGCCACGCCCGGCCGGAAACCTTCAACCAGTACGTCGGCGTCGTCGACCAGCCGGAGCAGAAGGTCGATCGCGGCTGGGTCTTTGAGGTTCAGTCCGATGGACCGGCGGCCGCGGCTCAGCGGGTCGAGCGGGGCTCGGGCCTCAGGTCCGCATCGCTCGGCCCGGTCGATGCGCAGCACGTCGGCGCCGAGATCGGCGAGGATCATGCAGCCGAAGGGCGCGGGCGCCAGGCTCGCGATCTCGATGACTCGCACGCCGCTCAATGGACCCATAGTGCCTCCGCATCTGGTTAGCGGACGCTGCCGCGCGCCGCCGCTGGCTTCGTCGGCTGCGACGTGTGCGTGCCTGACCGATGGCTCCAGCCAGGTGACAGCGGACCCGCCTGGAGCCACGCACCGACCACGATGATCGAGACGACGAGGACGAGAACGCCGGTGACGGTCGCGACCGGGCGGTAAGACCAGGTCACTACCAAGCGCCACAGCGTGAGCCCGACAATCACCAGCACGCAGCAGGCGGTGAGCAACAAGACCCAGCGCACTCGCGTGTCGGTGCCTGTCCCGAGCCCGTGCACGATGGCCACCGGCCAGCACGCATAGGCGGTCCAGTGCACAAGACGCCAGGTTGTCTGGCCAAACCGCGCACGCAAGAGGCTAGTGACGATCAAGGCAAGCATCAGGTCGAACGAGATGGCGCCCAGTCCGAGCCAGAATGGCCGGTAGGACGAGATGAACGGGATGAACGCCTCGGGCAGCGGGATCGCCACAAAGCTGTCCAGCACCGTCGTCAGGACGTGCACGACCGTGAAGGTGAGCGCCAGCAGGGCGACGTTCCGATGCAGCGCGAGCGTCACAAATCTGGGCCACGTCGGTCGATCTACGCCGATCCATGACAGCAGCCCTAGCGCCATGCTGCCGGTAAGCAGGACCATCGCCACGAGGCCGGTCGCCCTCGTGGTGTACCACAACGGCGTCGACGAGTTCACGACCAGCGCGCCAAGATGCGCCGCTCCGGTCACGCTGCGTCTCCTGGCACGTCAGTGGGCCAGCCTGCTGTCGTCTGCACGCTGCCATCATCCCGGACTAGCCGGGCCGGCAGGCCCAAATCGTGGAGCCAGCCAACGGCAGCGACGCCGCGGATGATAGCCGCGGTGCTGGCGATATTCGCGTCGGTGCAGGTGCCAGCGGCCACGCTGACCGTGCGCCAGCATGACCTGGCCGGTTCGCCGGTGGCTGGGTCGATGATGTGGTGCACGCGCCGGCCGCCCGCCATCCAGGTGCGGACAGTCGTGCTAGAGGTAGCGAGACCGCCTGAGCTGATGGTTACCGTCTGTCCCGGTGTCGATTCGGGTGCCGCGTGATCGTCGATGACCCTGATGGGCCAGTGATCTGGCGGCGGCGGCCCGGCAGCCGCTACATCGCCGCCGAGGCTCACCAGGACGCCGCAATGGAGGCTGTCGGCTAGCTGCGCGGCGCACCGATCGGCAGCCCAGGCCTTTGCCGTCGCTCCGAGGTCGATCTGCGTTCCGTGCTCGAGCCAGGCACGTCGGGCGGCGCGATCGAGGTGCACCGTGTGCCAGCTCGGCAGCGGGCCGACGGGGCCGGTTAGCCGCGGCCCCACGTCGCTTGCAGCCTTGACCTCGGCGAAATCCCGGTTGTACCCGAGCCCGGTCAGGGCGCGGGCACAGGTGGGGTTCACGTCTCCGCCGGTGAGCTTTGCCGCCCGGAGGGCCGCCGCGAGCAGATCGGCGAACGTCGCGCTAACTGCGAGCGGCTTGCCCCCGGCCGCGTTGAGACGGGAAAGCTCGGAGTCGGGCCGGAACCTGCTGGCGGCGAGATCGACATCGGCCAGTACGCGGTCGGCGATGGCCCTCGCCTGGCGCACCGCCCCAGGGTCGGTCATGAGCAGCACAGCCGTCGTGCCGAACACCTCGAAGGTGTCCCTGCCGACAGCGCTGGAACTCATGCCGTCCCCCTTCCACCTGGGGCCTCTTGCGCTCTATTCTGCATGGCGCGTGACAGGCCCCGGCCCAACGGCAATCGACCAGCTAGTCGGTCCGGCTTGCTCGCTGTTCTCCGAATCGCGGTTGCGGCGCGGCATCGCCGCCGCCGGTCAGGCGGCCAAAGGCTTGCAGGTTGGCGAGGCTCTCACCGCGCTTGCGGCGCCACGCGTACTCCTTCTTGATGGCGGACTCGAAGCCGATCATCAAGGCTTGGTCGAACGTGTCGTCGGCATAGCTGAGCACGCAGCCGAGCAGCCGGTCCACCTCGTCAGGAGTTATCGCAGCCAGCGGCAGACGGCCGACAAGGTAGACGTCGCCGACCGGGTCGAGCGCGAAGTGGACGCCGTACATGCGGGAGTTGTGCTCGAGCAGGAACCTGTAGAACTCCGCGTGGTTCTCATCGGGCTGCCGGCAATAAAAGGCTTCAACCTGCAAGCTGTGCGGACCCGCGATGAACCAGGTCATCGTCTTGAGTTTGTGTTGTCCCGGCAGCGTGACCAGGTAGCTACCTGGAGCCGGGGACTCGTATTCGACACCCAGGCCTGCCAGCGCGGCATCGAGCGCCTGTCCGGCAGCCTGCCCCGCGCTCATGCCTCGACCGCGGTGGCGGCGGCAGCCTCGGCGGTAACGGTCGCGTACAGCTGGAGCAGTGCGTCGACGGTCGCCGACCAGCCGAACCGGGACGCGTGCTCCCTGGCGCCGCGCGCCAGTCGGGCCAGTCCGGCGGGCGCGGCGATGAGCTCGCGCGCGACCCAGGCGTACTGGCTAGGGTCGTGGGACTCCAGCAGGATGCCGGAGTAGCCGTGCCGGACAGCAGTCCGCAGGCCCCCAACCGCGGCGGCTACGACTGGAGTTCCGCAGGCCTGCGCTTCCATGGCGACGAGGCCGAAGGACTCGGAGTACGAAGGCACCATCACCAGCGTGGCGGCGCGGTACCACTGGGCCAGCTCGGGCTGCGGGCACGGCGGCTCAAGCCGGACCAGGCTGGCCAGGCCCAGCCGGGCCGCGAGCTCGGCCAGGCCATCCGGATCTTGCCTGCCGGTCCCGCTCGGGCCGCCAACGAACGCGACCGTGAGCCGTTCGGCCAGATCAGGATCTTCGGCAACCATCCGGGCCGCGGCGTGCAGCACGATGTCCGGCGCCTTCAGGGGCTGAACGCGGCCGGCGAAGACGATGACGACGCCATCGGGTCGTAGGCCGAGTTGCCGCCGGGCAGCTGCCTGCGAGCCGGGCCGGAACACCGACAGGTCGACGCCGGGGTTGATCGTCGCGACGCGGGCCGGGTCGGCGGCGTAGTGCCCCACCAGCTGGTCAGCTTCGTCGTCAGTGTTCGCCACGAGCCGGTCCGCGCACGCGACCACTTCCGCCTCGCCGCGCAGCCGGATCTCCGGCTCGGCGGCGTCACCCGCGGCTAGCGCTGCGTTCTTGACCTTGCCCAGCGTGTGCATGGACTGGACAAGCGGCACGCCCCACCGCTCCTTGGCGACGGCGCCCACCTGGCCGGATAGCCAGTAGTGGCCGTGCACGAGGTCGTACCGGCCAGGCGCGTGGGCGGCCTCGGTCCGCAACAGCTCGAATGTGAACTGGCAGAGCTGACCGGGCAGCTCAGACTTGTCAAGATCCTCGAAGGGCCCAGCCGCGAGGTGGCGGACCAGGACGCCGGGCGCCAGTTCGGCGACCTGTGGCTGGTCGCGTGAGACTGCCCGGGTGAATATGTCGACTTCCACACCTCGTTCAGCGAGCCGCTTGGCGACCTCGACGACGTAGACATTGAGTCCTCCGGCGTCGCCAGTCCCAGGCTGCTCGAGCGGTGATGTGTGAACGCTGACAGTCGCGATTCGCCGTGGGTAGCGTCGCGGCACAGGCACTCACCTCCGGAAGGATCCAACCCCTGAGCCCAGTCCGGTGTTCCCGGTCGCGAGACCGGCTTTGCGACGTTGACCTGGGCAAATAGGCCACGTTCCCGGCTTGATTTATAGGGTTTACTAGACGGCTAAGATCACGCGCATGAGCACGCTGATCATGATCAGGCACGGCGAGAGCGAGTGGAATGACAAGGGGCTGTTCACGGGCTGGGTCGACGCTCGCCTGTCGCAGCGCGGCGAAGCCGAAGCTGCCCGCGCTGGCGAGCAGCTCGCCGACGCTGGACTGCGACCAGATGTCGTGCATACCTCGGTCCTTAGCCGCGCGATCCAGACGGCCACTATCGCCCTGGACGTGGCCGGCCTGAGCTGGTTGCCGGTTCGGCGGTCCTGGCGGCTCAATGAGCGCCACTATGGCGCGCTCCAGGGCAAGGACAAGGCGGCCACCAGGGCTGAGTACGGCGACGAGCAGTTCATGTTGTGGCGAAGGTCATATGACGTTCCGCCGCCGCCGCTACCGGACGACGACCCGCTGTCGCAGGTGGGCGATCCGCGGTATGCGCTGCTGCCAGACGAATTGCTGCCGCGCACCGAGTGCCTGCGCGACGTCGTGTGGCGGATGCTGCCGTACTGGTATGACGCGATCGTCACGGACCTGGCCGCGGGCCGGACGCCGCTGGTCGTAGCCCATGGGAATTCGCTCCGGGCGCTGGTCAAGCACCTCGACGGGATCAGCGACGCTGACATCGCCGAGCTCAACATTCCAACCGGCATGCCGCTGATCTACGAGCTCGACGCCAGTTTCCGGCCGGTGCACCGGGGTGGCCGGTACCTCGATCCGCAAGCCGCGGCGCAGGCCGCCGAAGCGGTCAGAGCGCAAGGCGGCGGGCGTCCGTAGCCGTCTGACGTGTTCCCAGGACAGGTGCCTGGCGGGCACAATCGACGTAGCCGCCTTCGGTCGTTCTGGTGAACATTCCGCGAATAGGCGCAGCTAGTGGTGCACAACTGTGGGCGGTGCGAGGATGCCCGCATAACATCAAACCGTGGAGATGGGGGTGCATGCAGTCATGTCCGCGGACATGAGAGTCGCTGACCAGTCTCTGGATGGCAAGCTGCCCCCAGGCATCAGCTCAGTCCTCGGAGTGCTGCTGTCTTCGGCCGTCGTTCTGGACAGCGACGACCGAGTGCTCAGCTCCAGCGCCGCCGCGCGCGAGTTTGGCCTTGTCGAGGGCGACAAACTCGTCGTGGGCGAACTGCTTGCCTTGGCTCGCCAGGTCCGGCGCGAGGGTATGCCTCGCGAAGGCGAAATTGACATCATGACGAGCCGGTTCAACGGACGTGCCACGAGCTTCGCGGTCCGGGTCGCGCCGCTCGGCCCCGCCGTCGGAGACGGCGGCCTCATCTTGCTGCTCGCCGAAGACCAGACCGAGAGCCGACGGGTCGACGAAGTGCGCCGCGACTTCGTCGCCAACATCAGCCACGAGCTGAAGACCCCCGTCGGCGCGCTTGCGCTGCTGGCCGAGACCGTGGAGGAGGCGGCCGATGACCCTGAGGCCGTGCTCCGGTTCGCTGGCCGCATGCGTCAGGAAGCCTCCAGGCTGACGGATCTCGTGCAGGACCTGATCATGTTGTCGCGGATTCAGGCCGCCGAGCCCGTGCCCGATCCGAGGCTCATTGTCCTGGAGGACGTCGTCGCCGAGGCGGTCGACCGGGTGCGGATGCGGGCCAGCGCGCGCGGCATCGTGCTGGAGGTCACCGGCGATCGCGGCATTAGCGTGATGGGCGACGAGGATCTGCTCGTGACCGCTCTGCGCAACCTGCTCGAGAACGCGGTTGCCTACAGCCCGGACAAGACGAGGGTGCTGATCGCGACCCGGATGGCCTCCGCGTTCTTGGCTGAAGTCAGCGTCACCGACCAGGGCATCGGCATACCCGAGCGAGACCGCGAGCGTATCTTCGAGCGGTTCTACCGGGTCGACCCGGCTCGGTCGCGCGCAACCGGCGGCACGGGTCTCGGACTGGCCATTGTCAAGCACGTGACGGCGGCGCACGGAGGTAGCGTCGCAGTCTGGAGCCGTGAAGGCAGTGGCTCCACATTCACGCTCCGGCTCCCGCTTCGATCGAGGCGCGGCCTGCCGACCGGCGGTAAGCATCAGTCAACAGCAGGAACTGACCCACGCAACACGGCGCCATCTGTCAGGGAGGCAGTGAAGTGACTCGAGTGCTCGTTGTGGAGGATGAGGAATCCTTCAGCGATGCGCTGTCGTACATGCTGCGCAAAGAAGGGTTCGAAGTCGCAGTGTGCCCGACGGGCCCGGATGCGATCGAGACATTCGATCGGACCGGTGCCGACCTCGTGCTGCTCGACCTGATGCTGCCGGGCTTGCCGGGCAGTGAGGTGTGCCGCACGCTGCGCGAGCGGTCGAACGTGCCGGTGATCATGCTCACCGCCAAGGACAGTGAGATCGACAAGGTCGTCGGACTCGAGCTCGGTGCCGATGACTACGTGACCAAGCCGTTCTCCTCGCGTGAGCTCGTCGCGCGCATGCGGGCCGTGCTGCGGCGCCGCGGGGACGCCGACGAGCCCATCAGCTCGATCATGGAGTCCGGCCCGGTCCGGATGGACGTGGACCGGCATGTCGTCACTGTGCGTAGCCAGCAGGTCCAGCTGCCGCTGAAGGAGTTCGAGCTGCTCGAGGTCTTGCTGCGCAATGCCGGGCGAGTGCTCACTCGGATGCAGCTCATCGACCGTGTCTGGGGTGCCGACTACGTCGGTGACACCAAGACGCTGGACGTGCACGTGAAGCGGTTGCGGGCGAAGATCGAGACCGAGCCGACGAACCCGCGGCACATCGTGACGGTCCGCGGGCTCGGCTACAAGTTCGAGCCGGTTGGCTAGAGCATCAGGGCGTCTTGGTCGGCGTCGCGCTCGGGCTGGCTGATACGCCCACGCGGGCGTGGTGCCGGCCGGCCCTGATAGTCGGCGTGACCGTCGGCGTTATCACCGGCTGCGGCGGAGCGTAGGTCACAAAGTGCGCGGCCTGGGCGAACACCGGAACCGTCATTCTGACGGGGCCCGCATTCTGGAATGTCAGAACTATTCGAATGGTCGAGCCGCTGGTCAGCGTCCTGGTCAGGTCCGTGAGAACCACTTGCGGCCGCGGACCTGAGAAGTAGAGCGGGTGCCCGAAGACAACGGTGGTATTAGCAGGCAGCGTGACGGAGGCGGCGGTTCCCGGCGCGCTGACGCTGAGCAGCTTGTCCCACTTGCCCTTGCCGCCCAGCGTGTTCACTACTGCGAGGAACAAGCTGGCCGATTGGCCTGGAGCGAGGGTTCGGCCAAGCGGAGCGCCAAGAACGAAGACGTTCCTGATAGCGAGATCCCCGGCATTCGTACTCGCGGAATCGGTCGGCGGGTGGAAGGACAGCGTGGGCGCGTTGTTGCTGGCCTCGCAGCCGGCCATGACTGGAATCAGCGCCGCGGCCGCCACGAGCGCAAGCCGCCGCGAGGCACCTCTCCAGCCGCTCCCTATCACCGCATGCTCCCATCCTGGATGTCCGTGAGACGTCGGAAAGCGTAGCCACTCCGGTAGCGCAGGCTGGCGCCGGCCCGGCTTAATGCAGGCCATTATGCCGGCGCGCCTCGACGGCGGTGATTCTGCCAGAGTCCGTCAGTGGGTTAGCGCCTTAATCAGAGTTTCCGGGTTTTGCCCGGCGTGGAGGTCGGCGGCATACAACACGTTCGTCGTCTTCCCTATGAAGATGGCCGCCAGGCCGTCTTCCGGGAGCGTGGCGGGGATGCTCTCGCGCAGCAGGCTGGCGTTGCCGGACTCGGCTGCCAGCCGCACCTGCGCGCGATTGGCGATGCTGAGGCTCGCGTACAGCTGATCGACCTCAGCCTGCGTGCTGCCGTTATAGACCAGATAAGGAACCGCGTGGGCGCCCGCTACGACGTGAATGAGCCACGCGACCGTGGTGCCGCAGTTGCACCGCGACGGGATGAGCAGGAGCGCCGACTGTCTGAAGTCGGACACGGGCAGTGCCAGCCCGCTGACCGCGATGGTCGTTCGCGGGAGCAAGCCCGGTACGGTGCCCGGCTGCGGCGCCGGTGCGGTGGCCGCGGTTGGCGGCGCGGATGATGCCGGCGCTGCGGAGTTAGATCCGCCCGACACGGCCCGGCTCGGGCTGAGCGGGCGTGCAGTCGGCTTCGAGGAGCCCGGCAGGCCCGGCGGCGCAGTCTGATCCGACGTGGCGGTGAATATCGTCAGCAAGGTTCCGGTGATCAAGGCGAGGATCAGGCAGCAGGCCAGCAGCGGCAAGACGATGCCGTCCTTGGCTAGCGAGCCACGTACCCGGAGTCCTCGCTGCTGCCGCCGCTGGGCCCGCAGTTCCCGGTAGTACGCCTGCACGTCACGATCGAGTTCCCGTGCATCATCGGGAATCTCGATGTCGACCGGTGGCAGGCCACTGTCGTCCCGTCCCGGTTCGCCGCCTGGGCTCACAGTTACCTCTCCCGGCAGAAGCGAACGTCTCTTCCCAGTATGGTCCAGTGGCGAGGGTCACAGGCCAGCCTGCCCACGCCGCTAACGCCGCCGACCCGCTCCTGAGGTCGCCTACAGCCTGCGTTCGGCTGGGTGAGCGGCAGCGAGGCAAACTTGAATCGGGGTAGCCGCGCCATTGACCTGCACCTTTGCCCCTAACGAAGACCAATCGCCCCTGCTACACGTGGTAAGCTTGTGTTCAGCGGAAGGGGTACCTGCCACATGACATTCAAGGTCGGCGACACCGTCGTCTACCCCCACCATGGGGCTGCTCGGATCGAGGAAATCGAAACCCGTGCTATCAAGGGTGAAGACAAGACCTACTTGGTGCTGAAGGTCGACAAGGGCGACCTGACGGTGCGTGTGCCTGCGGACAACGCCGAGCTTGTTGGTGTCCGGGACGTCGTCGGGCAGGAAGGGCTGGAGCGCGTCTTCGAAGTCCTGCGCGCCCCTTATACCGAAGAGCCGACCAACTGGTCCCGCCGGTACAAGGCCAACCTGGAGAAGCTCGCCTCGGGCGACGTCAACAAGGTTGCTGAAGTTGTCCGCGACTTGTGGCGGCGTGACCGCGAGCGCGGCCTGTCGGCGGGCGAGAAGCGGATGCTGGCGAAGGCCAGGCAGATCCTGGTCAGTGAGCTCGCCTTGGCGGAGAAGACTAACGAGGACAAGGCCGAGGCGCTGCTCGACGAGATTCTCGCTTCCTGACCGCTGTGTCCGGCCTGCTGCCGCGAGTCGGCATCGGTGTCGACGTCCATCCGATTGGTGCAGGCCGACCGCTGTACCTTGCCGGTCTGCTGTGGCCCGGCGAGGATGGCCTGGCTGGGCACTCTGACGGTGATGTGGCGGCTCACGCCGCCTGCACGGCTTTGTTGTCTGCGGCCGGGCTCGGCGATCTTGGCAGCCAGTTCGGCACCGACCGGCCCGAGTGGGCGGACGCCTCCGGATCTGCCTTGCTGGCCGAGACGGCCAGGCTGACGGCTGCCGCGGGCTTCTTTATCGGGAACGTGGCCGTGCAAGTGATCTGTAATCGCCCGCGAATCTCGGCAAGACGCGCGGAGGCCGAGCAGGCGCTGGCGGCAGCGCTTGGCGGCGCCTCGGTCAGCGTGTCGGCGACGACATCCGACGGTCTCGGCCTCACCGGCCGGGGCGAGGGCATCGCCGCAATCGCGACGGCGTTGCTCGCCGCGGCAGGCTAACGCAGCTCCGGCTCGCCGGTCTCGACGTCGGTCGGCTGGACGTCGTTCTGATCGGCTCCGGACTCCTCGTCCTCTGTCGCTTCGTCCACGGTCATCTCGACGTCGGCCGGTACCGGCGCACTGAACAGGCGGTGGAACACTGGCCCGTCATCGTCGTCGGGCTCTCCGTCGGCGAGCACTTCGTCCTCGGCCGTTAGCGCCGAGCCGCCGTGAACCGGCTCTTCGTCACCACCGTCGTCTTCGTCGTACCAGCCACCCGCCAGTGTGTCCGAGGGATAGGGCGTCGTACCCGTCGCTGGCTCGCTGACGCTCTCGCCCGATTCGCCGTCCGCCTCCACCGCGCGCGGAGGCGGCATCGGCACGTCGAGGGCTTGCCGGATCACCGGGTGCGACGGCACTGCGACGTCCGCCGGCCGCGCCACGGTCCACCCCGATCCATATACGCGGTCGGCAGTGTCGGCCACCCGACGGAGCCTGCCGTGCCTCAGCATGACGAGCAGCAGCGTGAACGCGACGAGGACAAGCACGAATGGCATGACGGCTGCGGTAATCGCGGCGGCCTGATGAGGCATCGACCGGCCGGCCGTGTGCATGGCATCGGCTCCGGCTGCGACGGTCAGCACCAGCAACAGCGTCAGCCAGGCGAGCAACCTGCTGGGCAGCCCGGCACCGCGCAGGCCGAGGACCGCGGCGAGCACAATGA
>Ga0126373_10002747_pt1 | contig 13021 bp, 12 predicted proteins | sample PanSoiMetPlot_11_FD_92545 | JGI IMG/M metagenome (GOLD analysis project Ga0126373, IMG submission 92545) | Tropical forest soil microbial communities from Panama - MetaG Plot_11 | ecosystem: Environmental > Terrestrial > Soil > Tropical forest > Bulk soil | place: Panama | collected 2016-02-17
GAAATTTACCGCGATGAATTGAACCACAAAAATTCTGGAGAGCGCGCTCTGGCTGGCATCATCAAGACGGGCGCGGAATTCGCGCGTGCTGCGCGCATCATCCGCGAGATTTCTTTTCAGCGCCTGCGCATGCGCAACGAACAGTTTCGTTTTCCGGTAAATGACGATCAAATACGTAGCATGGACGCGACTGTTAACGTCTCAGTTACGAGACACATACAGCGCGGTAAAGTCTCACATATGACACGTAGGCGAAAGAGAGGCCTTCGTGGATAGTGGTTCTACAGAATCAAGGTTACCTTGCAGCGAGACACGCAGAATTATATTTCGGGTGTAAAAACGGCGCAGAAAGAAATCCTCTGTGAAGGAAATATCCTCTCTCTCTCATCTTCTCCGATCCTTCACTTTTTTCTTTGCAGTCACCTCCACGCTAGCAAAATCTACCGGCATCGCCATTTTCCGCATCGTCAAGCGCTGGCATATGCCTTGCGACCTCATCCAGTAGGGCAACGGCCCCGGAATGGTTGCGTGGAGAAAAACCAGAAAGGAGTAGTGCATGAAAAATAGAAAGTGGATTCTGACCGCCGTTATTTTATCGGGGAGCCTCGGTTTAGGTGTCCAATCTGTTTCGGCTCAAGAGCGTCCCATGGGCAAGCAACCGGACCGAGCCATCCCCGAGAAAATGCAGTCGCCGTCCTCAGGAATTCAGTCGCAAGGGATGGCCGGTATGCCTGCGGACGACATTAAGAAGGCCAAGGAAGCCTTGAAAGCTAAAGGACTGAACCCAGGCCCGATAGATGGAACACTGGACAGCAAAACTCAGCAAGCTCTACGTGAATTCCAGCAAGCCAATAAACTTCCAGTCACGGGAACTTTGGACCCGCAAACCGCCGAAAAACTCGGAATTACAACAGGCAGAGCCGGACCAGCTCAGCCGCGCAGCCAAGATAGCTCAGTGCCGAAGGCCAAAGGTGGCATGGAGTAAGACAGACAGCCAGGCGAAGGTCTCGGGCCGTTGCCGTACCCTGGATAAAGAGAGAGGGAAACAGACCATGACATAATCTGTTCTCACACCTTCTACTATTTCTTTCTTGACGGGCCTCTATCCATCTAATTGTTACCGCGCCAAACCTAATGGTTTGTCGGCGCTGCGGTTTTGCATTATCAGGTAACTTCCGCTACACTGCACTGAATTACGGTGCAGTTTTTTATTTCTCTTCTCATTCTCTGGTTATCTTTTCCTCCATACGCCTTAGGCAACTATCTGACTGGAGCTGAGCAGCTTTCAGCCGAAGGAGCCCAGTTTGCCTGGCCTGACGTGAGATCAAAGAGCCTTAAAATTTTCATCGAGTACCAAGAAGGCAATGGCAATTGGAAGCGCGCCAGCTTGGGATCCGGATTCTTGATCTCGCCCGACGGCCTGTTTGTAACGGCCTATCATGTGATGAAATATTGCTTGCAAAATCAGAGAGAGACGAGCTCTTTTGCGGTGAGCACTGATTGCTCCGCTATACATCAACCAGCTGTCAACTCCTTGCCGGTTTGGCGTTACAAGGCTCAAAACGACGATCAGGAGTTTGGCATACAGATTCTTTCCCACCTCAAGGAGGCGGATTCAACCGCCGGAAGAAATTTCCATACTCCCGATGAGATCATCAAGCACCGTGACTTTGTAGTAGGAAGGCTCATCGCCGAACCTGAAAAGCGCTTCTCCTACTGGGAGATGATGGATTTCGAACAGGGGACCATCAGCCTCAGCTGTCCACGGGCCGATTTTGAATTGAAGCCACTGCTGCCCCCAAAGAGGGTATTCATAGCCGGTTATCCGCGGGACCGGGATTTCGAGGTGGCCCATGGTTTCCTCAATCTTACGGAGGAGCATAATCGCGGATACTTTGCTGCAGATTTTAGAGTCTACTCGGTGGGATACTTGAAAAGCCTCGGTATCTCACCCGATACAAACTGGGGCATGCGGGTGGAAAACCACATGAGCGGCGGGGCAGCGGTTGACTCTTCTGGATCCCTGGTCGGCGTGGTTGTTAACGGGAGCGAAAATACGGCCGGAATTCTTTCAATCGAGAACATATTGGAGACATTCTTTTCCAGAGCCGGCAAGCCTGGTACCCAACCTTCAATTATCTTGACTCCAACGAAAACCCCGCTTTATCTCAGAGAGAATCCAGCGAAATAACCGCCCTCGAAACGATTCGCGGCGCATTGGGGATTGTTTTCACCGGCCGTATCTCAAGCGATATACTTTCCGCGTTGCCACTAATTAGGGCGAACTGTATGCGGTCTGTGGTCGGCGGACCTGAATATTTACAGTCGTCACCAATGAGATGTAGGATCAGAATCCACTGGCTGCACGAGAATGGAGATTGATAAATTGGAGACGCGGCGGCCGAAGCGACTGGTTAGGATGATGATACTTCTTAGCGTCGCTCTTCTCATAGGCTTGAGCTCGTCCTCACCTTCGAGCGCCGTCGAACTCCCGGTACTCAAAACCACCATCAACGACTTCGCTCGTATGATACCACCCGCGAGTTTCAGCGAGTTGGAAGATCGCTTGAAACTCTTTAAGGCACAGACCGGTCACCCCGTTGTCGTGGTCACGATCCCCAGCGTTGACGACGAAGACATGGAAGACTTTGGCCGCCGGATTTTTCGCAATCTACCGCTGGCCGAAGCGGATCGACGACAAGCAGTCTTGCTCGTGGTCGCTCGCAAGGAACAAAAAGCCGACGTCCAAATCGGCGCGGACTTGCAGTCTCTTTTTCCCAAACCCCTCGCCGTCGAGAAAATTCAGCTTCAAGTCGAACCCTACTTCAATGGACTTCGACCTGATTTGGGAATTCACGCGGGAGTTCACTATATCTTTGGCGTCATTCGGGGAGATTTCCAAGTGGGCCGCACGACGGAGGCGGAGGCGCTCGAAAATGCATCGAAGCACGGAGCCGGCGCCGGCGCGATTTTCGCTTTATGCTTGAGCCCCTTCTTAGCATTTTTCACCAGCATGCTCTGGGGCATATACGCGACCCATTTTGGTGTTCGGCGTGAAATGCGTCTTTTCATGGGCGCCATACTAGGCGGTGGGACGGCGAGAATCGTCGCCACCCTTATGGAAATGATGGGCCGCTACAGCGATAGCCTTTGGTATTTTATCTTACTGCTGAGCATTGTGGGTGGCCTTTTCGGCAGTCTAACGGAATTTTGGATGGCCGGAGACTGGAGCGGAATACCCCGGGTGAAAGACAAAGTAAAGCGCAAGCCGGAAGATAATATAGGGATCTAACGAGGCAGGGAGCACGGAACTGTAGGGGCGGACCTCTGTGTCTGCCCTGGCACAAAGAGTCAGGAGCTGGGGGCTGGGAGGACAGGACGGAGCAAAGCGCACGGCGGAAAGAGCTGGGAGCACAGAGATACGCCAAAGATCGCGGTGCAGATTGCTTCTACATCCGAACGTGGGCGATTCAAGGTCTCAATTTTGCCTTCTGCCCTTGCCAATATTAACATCGACAAAAGCAGTTCTGTATATTCACAGTTAGCGGAAAGGAATGTGAGCCGCTTCAGAAAGGATACTCGACCGTTGCCGTCGCTCGAGCCACCGTGGTCGCACTGGTGGATCGACGGCGAAGCTGCTTGTCTGGGTATAGTTCCGAGGGGAGATCCGAGCCGAGCGTATGCTCTGGTGGGTGGATGAGAATCGTGAGCGTCTTAGTAAAATCCTTGCAAACCGAGCGAGAATCGATCCCGGTAGCGGTGATTTTATCCGCGACGAAAGAAACTTTGTGCTCTCAGAATGGGCACCGTGGGAACGGCATTAGTGAACGGGGAGTGCCTCCCAATACGCTTGTTTCTGCAGCGTCCGCCTAACCCGCGGCTTAAGGCTGATGACGAGGACGCTCGCCTTTCAGGCTCGCTTATTCGCAACGACTTAGCCGCATGGCGTTAGCGTCAAGCAAAAACAGACATGTGACACGTTCTGAGGAGTTTTTTTACTCCTCAATCTTACCGGAACCTTCTCGCGGAAAGTGATACACGCCCAACGGGAGACCCCTCAATTACCGTGCGGGGTTCGGACTGCTCTTTCGTTTCTGCCGAATGTTCTGCTATCAAGAAAACAACCCACCAAGAAAGGGTTTCTGCTGTGGTGACATCGACTAATAATCAACCGGCAGCGGCTCTCAAAGCTCTGACGGCCGTTGAAGCGCGTATTCTCGAAGCTATTGCCGACAGGATTTTCCCAGCTACCGAAACGCCCGGTGCGGTGGAAGCCGGAGCAGTTAATTATATCGATCAGGCTCTCGTCGGAGACTATGGGCAGTTTCGCTCGCTCTATCGCAACGGATTGCGGGCGGTGGAGAGACATGCGCGCGAAAAATTTGCTGGCAAATTTACCGAGCTCAAAGACGTCGAGAAAGATGCGGTACTATCCGACTTTGAGTCGGGGCAGGTGCAAAGTTTCAAAAATGCCGCCGACTTTTTCGAGACGATTCGTTGCCATGTTCTTGAGGGAATATTTTGCGAACCACATTACGGCGGCAATAAGGATTTGATCGGTTGGCGTTTGGTGGGTTTCCCGGGCCAGCAATATGGTTATCCCGACGCCTATATCAACAAACCTGTGGATTTAGAGCCGGTGGCCACGGTTGAGCCGCCTTCGGAGAAAAAATGACCACGGCTGGATCGGTGGCTGACGTCTGTATTGTAGGCGTGGGATTGACGGGCAGTATCCTCGCAAAAGAATTGGCTTCGGCTGGACTAAAAGTCGTTGGGCTGGAGCGCGGCCCCGCGCCGCGGCTGGAGGATTACGCTGTTCGGGATTCGGTTAAGTTCATTGCTCGGTCCGAGCAGCTCGATTGGGTCAAGCACGAACCCACAACTTCACGGGCCAAGCTGGGACAGACCGCGGAGCTACGCTACCGTACCAGCCCTCTCAATGTGCTCGGCGGCGCGCTGCTTCATTGGACAGGGCAAGTGTCGCGTTATATGCCTGGCGACTTCAAGCTTTACACCAATGAAATACAAAGCGGCAATGCCGAACGAGCCGGCGCCGACCTCATGGGTTACGACGTCATCGATTGGCCTTTGACCTATGACGATCTGGAACCTCATTACGAAAAGTTCGAGTGGGAATTCGGCGTCTCGGGCAGGTCGGGGATGAACCCTTTCGCCGGTCCAAGAAAGCGCGGCTATCCTCTTCCGCCGCTGCGTCAAAGCGCCAAGATGGAACTGTTCGCCGAGGCGTGCAGCAAGCTGGGCTACCATCCTTACGACACTCCCGCCGGTATTTTATCCCAGCCTTACCGGCCCGCGGCCCCTTTCGATGCCAGAATCGCGGAGCGCGCGGCGTGCGTTTACTGCGCGCATTGTAACTTCTACGGCTGCCATGTTCATGCCAAAGCAGCCCCGCTCTACACCACGATTCCCGTCGCCGTTGAGACCGGCAATTTCGACTTGAAGACCGGCTGTAAAGTTTTCCGCATTGATACTGACGGGTTAGGCAAAGCAACCGGGGTCCATTATTTCGACCCGGATGGACAAGCTCACGAACAGCGCGCGCGAGTGGTGATTCTCTGCGCCTTTGTTTTTGAGAGCGTGCGTTTGCTTTTGATGTCGAAAACCGACGACGGCTCATTTGCCAACGGCCTGGCAAACAGCAGCGGCTATGTCGGCCGTAACATTCTCGCCCATGGCGACGTGCGGGCCATGGGCCTCTTCGACAATTTCATCGTCAACGGATTTATCGGTCCGGGCTCGGCGGCAATGCGCATTGACGATTTTAACGGCAATAATTTTGATCATACCGGCCTCGGGTTTATTCGTGGCGGAACCATCGGCACCAGCGGCGACGGGACGCCGATAACACGCATGGATGTGGTCCCGCCCGATATCCCCACTTGGGGCAAGGCGTACAAGGAATATTTCATGCGCTACTATACGCGCACCTTCGATTTAAATATGCAGCCCGAAACCTTGCCCCACAAAGCAAACCGTGTCGATTTGGATCCCCGCCATCGAGATCGCTGGGGCATACCGTTGCCCCGGGTCACCTTTGATTTTCACGAGAACGAGCACCGTTTGCAAAAGTTCATGGCCGGAGTCGGCGAGAAAATCATGCGCGCCACAGGCGCCAATAAAGTTTGGACTGAACGCAAGGCCACTCCCAACCGCTGGGCCGGCGGCACGCGCATGGCCGCCGATCCGAAAAACTCCATTGTCAACGAATATTGTCAGACCCACGATGTGCCCAATCTGTTCATCGTTGGCGCGTCGGTTTTTCCAACCATGTCCGGCTACCCGCCCACGGCCACAGTCGCCGCGTTGAGCTATCGCACGTCCGAGTATATCTTGCGCCAGAAGCAATGGTTCGATTAGAGCAAAGGGCGAAGGGCAAGAAGCAAGGAGCAGGGAGCTTGGAGGGTCGTTCGGAGGGAAAATGAAATTGAGTCGCAGCCTTGGTCTTTTGGTTGTTCTCGCGGCCGTATTGACGTTTGTCTCGCAAGCCGTAGCGCAATCCGGTGGCGGAGCGGCGGGCGTGATCGAAGGGGCCAAACGAGAAGGCACAGTCGTCTTTTATGGTCCCCTTAATATCAACGACAGCCAGGCGATTGCGAAGCGCTTCGAAGAAAAGTACCCCTTCATTAAAGTTGAGATCCTGCGCGTGAGAGCCGAGCCGCTGCTGAACCGCATCATCACTGAAGACAAAGCCGGACGAAACGTCGTGGATGTGATCAACAACACCGTCATCAACGCGGTAAAAAAAGCTCGACTATTGCAGCCCTACCGCTCGCCGGAGCACGCGGAATATCCCGGACAATTCAAAGATCCGAAGGGATATTGGGCTAGCATACACAACAACTATTATGTCTTGGGCTACAACTCCAGGCTCTTGAGTGCGACAGAGGCGCCCAGAGATTGGTGGGATCTTCTAAATCCTAAGTGGAAAGGGAAGATCGGCATGGACCAAGAGGAGTTTGAATGGTACGCGCAATCGGTGAATACGTGGGGTCATGAGAAAGGCCGGAAATTTCACCGCACCTTGGCCCAGCAGCAAGTTCATTGGCGTAAGGGCCACACCCTGCTCAGTCAACTGATCGCGGCGGGCGAATTTCCGCTCGGGATCGTCTATGCGCATCGAGTCGAATCCATGAAAAAAGCGGGCGCGCCCATCGAGTGGATAAAGACCATCAATCCCGTGTTTGTGGCCCAGTCGCCGGTGGGCTTGGCAGCGAAAGCGCCTCATCCAAACGCAGCCAGACTGTATCTCGACTTCATGCTGTCCAAAGAGGCGCAGCTGATCCTGCGAAGTTTCAACCGATCATCAGCTCGGAACGACGTCGAGCCTTTGGTTCCAGAAATGCATCATAGCAAGCTTAAACTCGTGGCCAGCGATCCCAAGGTCGCCGAAGACCTCAACCGTTATGCGAACGAGTTTCGCGAGATCTACTTTCGCTGAGTGAGGAGCCGTCGCTCTTTCGCTAAATTAGCTATTCCCAGGCTTGACGGGAGCGAAAAAGATTGTGGCTCAACCACTTGATGTTTTGATCAACGGCGGCGCGGGTTATGTGGGCCAGCGGCTTATTGCAAACTTTCACCCTCGCCTCTATTCTCTCCCATCGAGAGAGAAGGTAAAACCGTCAGCCTAAGGGGAGGCACATGGTTGTAACGGTGAAGGCTGCAAACATCTTTGCTGGCATTTCGCAGGCAGTCGGTGAGCAACAGTTTCAGACGTTATTCGAGAACAGCGCTGTTAAAATTGAACGCATCATTTCCCAATCTTATTCCAGTCCAGAAAACTTCTGGTATGATCAATCCGAACCGGAGTGGGTGATCGTTTTGCGCGGTGCGGCAACGCTGGAGTTTGAAGGTGGCAGGTTCATTGAAATGAAAACCGGCGACCATGTGACAATTCCAAGCCATGCTAAACACCGTGTTCATCAGACCGGCCTGGAGACTGTTTGGCTCGCCGTACACGTCAAAGGCAAATAATCGAAAAGTTTGATACAGCCATAACCAAAACGCACGGAGGCGGCCATGAAACGAATCACGATATGTTTTGATGGAACTTGGAACAAACCGGCGGATGAAAAATTGCCCTCGGACAAGCAAGTAGAAACCAATGTCCGAAGATTCTATGAATCGGTAAAAGCAACCGCGGCGGATGGAACGAAACAACTCAACTGGTACGACGAAGGCGTGGGAACAGAATGGTATGATAAATATATCGGCGGCGCCATCGGCACGGGATTAGACCTCAAAATCCTTCAGGGATACGAGTTCCTGGCTAAAGAATATCAAGACGGCGATGAGGTCTACGTCCTTGGCTTCAGCCGTGGAGCTTATACCGCCAGAAGTTTAGTGGGATTTATTCGCAATTGCGGGTTGGTCAAAAACGAAATGCTCACGCTCAGAACCGCGATGGCCTACGGCATCTACCGCACCAGAGACGATGGCCCTGATTCCTCTACGGCGAAGCGGTTCAGGTCCATGTTCTCAAGAGATATCACCATTAAGTTTCTTGGAGTTTGGGACACCGTGGGCGCGCTTGGCATTCCGCTGCATCTGCTGGCCACGTTTAACGTCAAATTTTACGAATTTCATGACACGCGCTTAAGCGCAATTGTTAAAAATGCCTTTCATGCCATCGCCATCGACGAGTATCGCCTCGCTTTTGACGTTTGCCTTTGGAATCCCGATACGGCCCCCGACCAAACCCTGGAGCAACGCTGGTTTGTCGGCGCGCACTGTGACGTTGGCGGCGGATATTCCGATCGGCGGCTTTCCGACATGACACTACGATGGATGCAAGACAAAGCCAGCGCCTTAGGGTTGGCGGTGACGCCCGTCGATGTTCAACCGAACAATTATCTAGGGGCTTTTACCGATTCCTACAAGGACTTTCTCAACGGCCTGTATGCAAAAGAACACCCGCGTCATTATCGCTCCATAGGAACGACCAAATTCGGTCACGAGGTGGTTGATGAATCGGTGCAAAAACGGCGCAAACAGGACCGCTCCTACGAGCCCCAAAATAATGGACTGCCAGCTTTAGCATAGACTTTTTTATGGGAGTTCCATAATTTAGCAGAGTAAAGAATGATTAATCTTCTGTCTTTAGTGACGGCGAATCCGCGAGACTTCCTATATCTCGGCAATAGCGCGAGCAAAATGTTCAGTTGATGGTTTACAGCCCATGACGCATCGCTGTGCAAAGACTTGATTTGGCCGCTCCTGCCTAATGCGCGTTTTGATCTACGGCTTCGGCCCCTATCGCCAGTTTCACCAGAACGTCACAGAAAAAATTTTACGTCAATTGCCAAAACAGAGGCACCTGAAAAAAATCGTCTTTCCCGTTAGATTTCACAGACGCCAGTTCACAAACGCCATCCAAAAATTCACACCCGATGTTATCCTCGGCCTCGGTCAATGTTCCGAAGGGCGTTTGCTGAGAATCGAGGCCCGGGGAGTTAACAGAAAACGAAGTGATAAGAGAGAGAAACCAAGGCCGATCGTTCAAGGCGGCGCGCACGCTCTCACGACGAATCTAAAACTAAACCTCGGCAGGTCAGCCGAGCGGTCCCGCAACGCTGGTGACTATGTCTGCAATTACTCGATTTATATCATCCTCGATTTCTTGAAACGGCGTCGTCTCTCTATTCCCTTTGGTTTCATTCACGTCCCTTACGGATACGATAAGCGGAAGGCCCGGCGAGTGTTACTAAAAGCGATCCAGCGGCTACTCAGGGTCGAGTCGATATGACGAACAAAGCAGAAGTGAGGAGATCGATTTCCCGGGAGACTGACGCCTTATTCGGCAGATCGACGTTACCTATTCCGCAGATCTGTCTGGCGTCACCATGTCAATCTATGGTCGGTAGGTTTCAGCGTGGACGCCGCTCGCGCTGGGTCGAACGGATTCCTTCGAGAATCAATTTCTCACACCAAAAAGTTACGCGCTAGCCGGGCTAATCCGTTTCGTTCTCTGATTCCGCTTTGAGGCGTCGCTGGCGCACCGCCTCTGCGAGCGTATTGAGTATCTCGTGGCTGTCTTCCCAGCCGATGCAAGCGTCGGTGATGCTCTGTCCGTAAACAAGCTCTTTTCCAGATACCAAATCCTGCCGCCCGCCTTTGAGGTGGCTCTCGACCATTATGCCGAAGATGCGCTCGTCCCCTTCCGCGATCTGCGCTGCCACCGAGCGGCCGACGTTTATCTGCATTTGGGGATCTTTGCCGCTGTTACCGTGGCTGAAGTCGATCATGATCCGCGCCGGAATGCCGGCCTCGGCTAGACTTTTGGCCGCGAAATCGACGGATTTGCCGTCGTAATTCGGTTGCTTTCCGCCGCGCAAGATGACGTGACAATCTTCGTTGCCGCTGGTGGAAACAATCGCTGAGTGTCCGGCCTTCGTCACCGAGAGGAAATGGTGCGGCACCTGCGCCGCCCGAATGGCATCGAGGGCGATGCGCACGTTTCCATCGGTGCCGTTTTTGAAGCCCACCGGGCACGACAGGCCGGATGCCAGCTCGCGGTGAACCTGGCTCTCCGTCGTGCGCGCGCCGATGGCGCCCCAGGACACCAGGTCGGCGACGTATTGCGGCGTAATCATGTCGAGGAACTCGCACGCCGCAGGCACCCCGGTTTCATTGAGATCAAGCAGCAACTGGCGCGCAATGCGCAAGCCCTCGTTGATGCGGAAACTGCCGTCGAGATGCGGATCATTGATCAACCCTTTCCATCCGATTGTGGTGCGCGGTTTTTCAAAATAGACGCGCATCACAACAAGCATATCATTGGTCAATCGATCTCTTTCTTGCTTGAGTTTGCGAGCGTATTCGTTGGCGGCTTTCACGTCATGAATAGAGCAGGGTCCCATGATCACGAGCAAGCGGTCGTCTGCGCCGTGGAGAATCCGATGGATTGACCGGCGCGTTTCATAGACCGTCTCCGCGGCGTTTTCGGTGATGGGAAATTCCCGCAGAATATGCTCCGGAGGTAACAGTTCTTTAATTTCCCTAATTCTTAAATCGTCGGTTTGGTACTTCATCTCATTCACTATGGGGAAAACTGATTATAGACGAAATTTAGCGGAAATCTAACCCGCCCTAAAGCCTGGCGAGCGCCCTACCGAGTTACCGATTAGCGCTGTAATGTTTCACGGCCCACCACCGCTAACAAAATCGCTGATAAGACCAAGAACGGGGCATAGGCGAGAAATGGCACGGCAGGACTAAAGGAGTCGGCCAGAACACCTCCCAACAAGGGCGCGCTCACGCCGCCGATTTCAGCCATGGTCCGCCGGGCAGCCTGCAGGCGTCCCCGCGCGCTGGCTGGCACCACATCATAGGTGGAGGTGGCCAATGATCCGAGCGAGAGCCCATTGGCCACGCCAAGAAACGATACCAGAACAGCCAACTGGAAAAAACTCTCCGCGAATGGAATGAGCAGGAAAGCGAGGGCCGGAATGCCAGTGCTCGGAACTGTCGCCCACTTCCGTCCGACTTTGTCAATGACGAATCCGGCGGGCAGAATCATGGCGAAGACGAAAAGGCCGGAGATCGTGAACAACAAGCCGACATCTTTGGGGGTAATACCAAGCTTGGAGCTGGCGTAGAGCGGTAGCATGCTTTGCGTCGTCATTCGGTGAGCGAAGCTCGTGAAAGTGGCAAAGACCAATACCGCGTAGGTCGCTCGCAGATTCGGGTGGATTTGATGAAAAAGCTGTCTCAGGCCGCGCAACCGGTCCATTAAGGCTGAAAGCCGCCAAGCGAGTTTTGCCGGCGGTCCCGGGACATGGGAGGGTGGCGAACTTTTTACCGCTGAGCCAATCAGTACGGAAACCGCAGCGCAACCTGCATAGGCAACGAATACCGCTCTGAAGCCGATACTTTCGGTGAGCAGTCCGCCGAACAAAGGACCGAGAGCAAGTCCCATGTTGTTGACGCCGTGAAAACCACTAAGCACTCGTCCGCGTTGGTCGGGACGGGCGAGATCGATTCCTGCCACCTCCCGGGCGATGACCCAAACACTTTCCGCCACGCCGACTAAAAAAATCAATGCCAGAATCAAACTGAACCACGGCATAGTGGCGGCCAGCAGTGCCGCGACGCATGAGAGGGTAGGGCCGGTTATAAGCGCAGAGCGCGTACCCAAACGATCCAGCACCATGCCACTAATCGGCAGGCCGGTAAATCTTCCGAGCGCCAATGCGGTAATGGTTTGTGCCGCAGTGCCGGGGGAGATTCCAAATGATTGCCCCAATACAGGAACTGCCGGAACAATCATCGACCACATTCCCGCCAGTAAAGCGCTGGTGTAGAGAGTAACGAGACCGCGGACGGTGGAGTTAGATCGAAGCGGCAAAACCATCCGGCAATTTATCTCGCTTGTTAGAAATAAGGGCCCGCTTCGTCCTCGGGGCTAGGTGCGCGCTGAACAGACTTCTAAAAAGCCTGTAAACTTTGGGGGCATCTGTTGTCTTCAAAGTTACGTCCCGCCTCGTTGCTTATTGACTATAGCCGCAACGGGAAAGCCAATATCCCGATAATTCAACAACTCCATCGATACTTTGCAAGCAGTCTCAAGCTGGTATGAGGCTTGCTCCACCAACAAATGTAAGCCTTACGAGGCGAACGTACAAAAAATAAAAGGAGGACAGGGCCATGCCAAACGGACATAAACTGGATCTTAGAAAACTCGAGAGGCGTATCGACGCTTTGAGCAACGCCCTCGCTCGATTGGGAAAAGGCGGAGACCTAAAAGAACTGATCCGGATCATTAAATTCCCCGGCTGGACCACTCCGGCGGAGTTTGCTTTTGCCCTGGGCATCGTTGAACTCGGATTCCGCAGCTGAAGGTGAAGCAAGGGTGAGGCGCAAGCTTTCCGTTGCGAAGGCAGTGGGTCTGTACCTCTAAGCAATTTGCAAGCATCGGTGTGATAACTAGAGCCCTGAAATGTTGAGAACTGAGTGGCGAGTGGTGAAAAATAGCTTTGAAACATTACGCTTTTGTGCCTTCGCA
>Ga0126373_10002748_pt1 | contig 13020 bp, 14 predicted proteins | sample PanSoiMetPlot_11_FD_92545 | JGI IMG/M metagenome (GOLD analysis project Ga0126373, IMG submission 92545) | Tropical forest soil microbial communities from Panama - MetaG Plot_11 | ecosystem: Environmental > Terrestrial > Soil > Tropical forest > Bulk soil | place: Panama | collected 2016-02-17
CGTCGTACATTCTCGTTCAAACCGACTTTTCCGGAGACGGCTACGATGCCAGTCTCGACCCGCCGAGCGTGCGGTAACAGCTGTCCGCGCAGGCGCGAGCTGGCGCCGTCGGCGCCGATCAGCACATCGCCCGTGGCTTTCGATCCGTCCTCGAAACAAGCGGTGACACCGCCCCCCGGTGCATCCTCAAAGGCGATGAACTTCTTCCCGAAATGTACGATCTGATCGAGTCCTTCGATCAGAATGCTGCGCAGCACGCTACGGCCCACCGGCAGCTCGGTTTGGCGCCAGTCCTCGCCACCGCGCGAAAGATCAAAGGCTAGTAGGGTGTTCAACCGATGATCAAGGATGCTGACAGCTTGGCTCGGAATGGCGCAGTTCTGCACCAGCTTCTCAAACAGAGGTTGCGGCAAGCAGCTATTCAGAGCGTGGCTTCCGTTCGCATCGATGCTCAATCGATATCCCTGCAAACGGTCGGTCGGTGAATAGTCGCGTTCAAAGACCTCGACTGCGATGCCATCCGCATTGAGGCCTTGCGCCAAGCACAAGCCGCCGGTGCCCGCTCCAACGATCATGACCTTGAGCCGATTGCCAGCTTCAGTCCGCTTCATTCGAGCCTCGTCACCGCTTGTCACGCCGATGATGTCTGGCATTCCATCGCTGTGATGCTTTCAAAGGAATCCGTCGTGCGCGGTGCGGCCACCGCACAGGAAACGTCCTGTTCCACCGCGCCGCGGTCTCGGCCGCTTGACTCAAAATGGCGCGGGGGCAATGCAGCCAACCGCGTTTTTTCAGCCGAAGAGCCCGTTGGGATGCCAACATGTCGCGCTAGACCTCGTTCCGGGCTGCGCGCCCTGGCTCGGCCGGAGTGCGGGTTGCCAGACGGGCGGCAGCCAATTATGATACGCTGTCGTCCAATAAATATATTATGTGGACGTCTGGGTCCAATAATTGAGCGTCACGATTTGGTGATGTCCACCGAACCCGTCCGCCGAGGCCGAGGTCGGCCCCGCGATCCCGACAAACTCCACGCCATCCTGGATGCGGCAAGTGTGCTGTTCCTGGAGCGCGGTATCGCGGCGACGACCATGGAGTCGGTCGCGGAGCGCGCATCGGTGTCCAAGATGACAGTGTATGGATACTTCCGCGACAAGCCGGCGCTGCTCACGGCGGTATTCGAACGCAATACCAAGAACATCCGCCTCCCCGACCTCTCGGCGGGGACGGATCTGAGTTCTTCGCTGGAGCGGCTCACCGCGTTCGGAGAGCGGCTGGTCTCATTTCTGACGCGGCCGGAAATCGTTAGGACAGGGCGGCTCATGTCCGCGAGCGCCGACGAATACCCCCAGCTAGCCGCAGCGTTCTATGCTGCGGGTCCTGACGCAATGCACAAGAAAGTCGCGACCTTCTTAAATTTGCTGGCTGAGCGTGGCGACCTGTCCATCAAGGATCCCGACTTAGCGGCCGAGCAGCTGATCGTCTCTTGGCTGGGAATGAGCCAGCTGCGCCAGAACCTCGGAGTGGCCGGTCCTCCCGCGGCGGACGCCATCGCAAATAGCGTGCGTTATGCGACGGATACGATGGTGCGTGCATGGTCGACGTCTGCTCCGCGGGGCGTCGGAAAGGCGCGCTCGGGGCGGACGCGATCGCGCGGGCGGCCGGACAGGCCTTAAGATTCGTCTGATCAGCCGAGCGCTGCGCGATCCGCCGCACGCAGCGGGAGCCGCGCGGCTTGCATGTTCTCTTCGAGGGGGGAACCGCGGACGTGCCCGGATCGGTGACTGGCGGCGCATTGCCATGCGCTATGACCACGCAGCCCACACGTTCTTTTTCGGCGACCTGCATTGTGGCTACCGTCATCTTTTGGCTTTGATGAATGAGCCCTGAGCCTACGGCCCCGATTGGGCGGAGCCGCGTAGTAGCGTTGCAGGGACACCGGCTCCGCGTATCCGGTGCGCCGGCGCTTGCAGGCGTCCTCACGGATGGTAGTCTTTCCCGCTCCGTCCAGCCAACTTGTCCACTACCTCCGCAGCGCTACGGGCCGCCGCCAAGCATTGGCTGTAAGCTAGCAATCCTGCCGAGCCTTGACCCCACGTTGGCTAGGTTCCCCTGCCAGGGTGGGCAATTGTACGGGTACCAACGCACTCAGCGTTTCGCGCGCAGCAAGCGGCAGAACTCAGACGTATCCGTAATCAGTGAATCACCGGTGAAAGCCAAGCTGTCCAGCGATCGTTTGGCAGCGTTTTCGTGGCCAGTGCCGCAGGCATCAGCAATGATCACTGGGATGAAGCCAAGATCCGCAGCGTGGCGTGCCGTGGGCTCGATCCCGACCTCCATAGCAATGCCAGCGATCGCGACCGCTGACACGCCGCAATCCCGCAGCGTAATGGTAAGGGGCGTGCCCTCGAAGGCCGACATGGTGATCTTGTCGAAGACCGCCTCGCTCGGAAGCGGTTGGAGATCCGGCACGAGGGCAAAGCCGGGCGAGTCCCGCAGGAACCAGGGTACCACCTTTTCCGGATCATCGACGTGCTGCCAGGCCATCGCCATCCGGTACGCAAACGCACCCATGAGCTCCTTGGGCAGGCTCATATGCCGGGTAAAAATAATGCGAACCCCCGCGCCGCGCGCAGCCTCAACCGTCCGAGTCACTCTTTCGACGATCAGATCACCATCTTTCACCTGGCTCTTGATGCCAACCTGCATATCGTAGATCAACAGGGCAAGGCGTCTTGGTTGGCAGACGTCCTCAAGCGTCCGTGGAATATCAATGCCGAAGATCTGTTTCATGACTCCGCTACTCGAACGGATGCATCAATTGGATTGCTACGATCATAGCGTCCGCCGACATCGGCCCCAAGTTCGAAATCCCCCCGAAATCGATGTCAACGGCATCGTGATCGGATTCAAGCGCCGGACCGTCCAAGAGGCGAAACGGACGCCAACGACTTCGATTGGTCCTCTATTTCGTTGGATTCTCCGTTGCAATTTTCCCTAGTATCCCTGCCTTCCACAGACACCAGACGTATCGCACTTCTTCTATGGTATATGGCCTGTTGGTTTGCTCTCGAGTGATGCGACAATCTTGACCATTGGAAGCCGCTCACGCGAAGCGCGAAATATTTGAGAGGCGGAGTGGTGAGGTCAACCGATAGGCTGCCTTACGCATATTTCCCTAACAAGGATTGCCCCCAGCCGCGCTGTGCAACCTCCGTCTGCGGGTAAGATGCTCACCATTCACGAGTTGTTGGGCCACACCACCGCTACGAACGTCTTGCCGCTTGATTTTAGGTAACGACCGACCCGACGCGCAGCCACCGAACGTCTTGCAATGATCAGAACTGCGTTAACAGTGCTATCCGCCTCCCGCGGAATTGTACAAAATAACAGCCTTGCGTCGCCCTGGGGCTACGCGCTCGATCCTGACCGCGATGACGGATTCCCGGGCCGCTTCAAGGTCGACGCCGGCCCGCTCGGCCGGCCGCTTGTTCTGCACTTGCGGGTTGGCACGCATAAGCTAGTGCAGATCGGCGTCAGCCTTGAGCATTGCTTGTATTCTCATCCTTGGCGAGCCCTGCCTCAAGCATCGCCTTCGCGAGGTCCTCGAGGATGCGGGCCGCATCAACCATGCCGGCGTAGACCTCTTGAGGGTCCTTCTCCATGGCCAGGAGGCCCACGCAGGCGTACAGCGCCTTGAGCTGGTCGCGCACGTGCGCCAACGCTCTGTCCGCGGTGATGGGCGTGCCGCCCGAGGCCGCGACTGGGGGCAACAGGTACGCTTGCCGGCCATGCTGGACATGGAAGTCGCGTTCGGTCTCGGCCTTGGCTTGATCGGGGAACAGCCGTACGGTCGGGCGATCGAGGCCGACGACGACCGTCCATTTGGTGGCGTGGGCTTGGGGTTTAGTGGACATGGTCGACTTTCGTGGGCGCCTCGGCGTCCAGCCCGGCGGCTCGCTTGGGGGATGTGGCTATCGCAGGGATTGTCTCGCGCAGGGTTCTGTTGAGGCTCGACTTGATTGCGATGATGTAGACGGTGTTCACGTAGTGCCTCGCAGCAGAATCTTCTATTAGCGCCCAAAGGACGCCGCAAGCGGCGTATTCAAGAGAAAAATGCTGACGTCGAAGACGGGAGGGTCGGTTTTCAGCCGCCGCCTTCGGCGCCTACTTACTGCCTCTCTGCGGTCGACATGCGCAACACCACAACCCTAGCCCAAGAACGAAACTTGTGAGCTTCTCCGAGTCATAAATTCAATGCCAAAGGTCTAAAGTGATTAGCAAGTTAAATCCACACGCCAGAGCACATCTTACACCTGATCCGCAAGACGTTCGCCCGTTTGGGTTTTGCGCTTACGCGGGAAACTATTGAACGAATTCTCTCCTCGATCTTAGTGCTTGTGCCAAGCATGATGATGAAGCCGCCGTTGTCCGCATTCGTCACTGTGTGGCCTAACTCTCTGTCGAGTTAAGCCGCAAGCCCGATGAGTTGTTGCCGGACGAGCGGCGAGCGCCAATCAGGCGGTGGGCATGCTGGAACAGGTGTGGTTGACTGTCGACGCGCCTACTGCGCGCCGAAACGCGCATTGACCTATCGGAGGGGCGGCAAGACGCCGACGGGGCTGGTGGTTGGCTCCTGTTCGCAATTTCATGGCGAGAGCAAACTCGCTTTTTACGGATCGACCCCTCGTACGCAGAAGCTCCCGCGGTCTCTGGGCCAGCTGGGCGAATCTCTCAGAAAGAGACACGAACCGGGGTTACTGCGTTGTCCCAGCGGCTTTTTTAAATTTCTATCCACAGGGCTTGACGAACTTGCGCGAATCGCGCTGACGCGTGGTTCTCCGATGTGATATAGAATTGCCCTGCGGACGGAGGGCGAAAGTGGACGTCCACCGCCTCGCTAGCTCGCAATATCTGGGGGTAACTACGGGTCCGACGTTGAGCGGGGCCCGGTGTGTGCTCGTATGCGTGAGGTGAGTAAAATGAGTTTCTCTCGCGAAGAAAGGCGTTCGGGTTGGCTCAGTGAATTGCTGGAACGCGCGTCTGAAGACGTGACGAAGGACAGGACTACTGGAGCACGAACGTTTCTAGTCCGGCTTCGTACGAACAGGGCAGCAGTCGCTGAGAATTCGCCATCCGAGAGCGCGCGCATGCTGCGAGAGATCGCCAGCCAAGTTCAAAAGGGCGTCGGATCGGGCAAAATATCCGATGCCAACGGCGCTCCCGTCGGCGATTGGAGCTGGGCCTGACGCCCACTTTCCGCCCCCGTTTCTCGGACCTGGACGATCGTCTCCCCAGTTTTTGAGAGGGTGCGCTCCTCGTCCGGCCAACGGCCAGGGCTTCCGCGCGTAGTCGACAATGATCGCCTCCAATGACAACAATCATTCTGACAACTGCAGCCATGAGCCCGCAATGAACGGCGCGTCCACGGACATCCGCGTGATCGAGACGGCCTATCATGACGGTGTGGTCGCCGGCGTGGCCGCTTTCGGCTTAATCGCGCCTGTGCGGCCCGAGCACGGCAACATTGAGTGCTACCGCGCGTTTCAGGCTGGCCTCGCGGCAGGGATCAAGGAGCGCCAGCAGATGGTCGTGCGGCTTTTCGTCTCCGGGTATTCTCGTGACCTGCCACCGTGATCTCGGGTGAGTCTGATTATGCAGTCGAGCATTTAACTTAGCCGAGCGCTTTAGCGAAATCTTGAAGAAGAACACACATAAGACTTAAGCAAGTGTGGGAGATCACAAACATGACGAGTGCCAGATCATCGAATTGAGTGATAGCTCCGCATGGCGCATATGACCAGCTGAGATGGTTGACACTTTGCAGTGGCTGCCGACGACGAAAATTAAAGTTACGAAGATTGATGACAGAACATGCGCGCACGTTCTCATCAATCGATCAGATGGATCGCAAGTGCGGGTCATCAGAGCGAATAGAAAAAGGTTGGTAGACGAGATCGAGCAGTCACTGGTGCAGTAAGAACGCTAAAGTAGTAAGCAGACCGCTTCGACCATCCTTTGAGCATTGTATACGAAACTCAGCTGGCTCCTCGAGCACAAAACAGGTGGCCGTATCCATGCTTGACTAATCATTTCGCATCTGCGAGATTGGCCTCCCGTAGTCGTCGCCGCGTTCACCCACCGTTTACTGGGAGGTCTCTTTAGGTCTCGCGACCTCGGGACCCGTCAGGTCAAGGGCTTTGACGCTTCGAATCGGTTCTCGGAAGCCAATACGCCCTCGGCCCGGTCGATGCGTTCCGGCGCCATTGCATTGGCGTTATCAATATCTGGATACGATCGGAGCCACAGTGCCCAATTGAACAGATAGTTGACACCTTTCTCAAACGACGAGGCCCCGGGCCGAACGGGTGGAAAGCATTTGGTCTCTCCGCGCGGTTTGTTAGCAATTCGAAGGGGAGGCCGATGCGCAAGGCGCCGCACTGGCGCAGCCGAGCCGAACGTGACGAAGGGAGCTAACCCGCAAAACCTGGGCGCCGTCCATGATCACGTCTCAACTCGCCGCGATCGGATATTTTTCAAGGATTTTCCCGATCCTCTTCAGCGCTTTCTCAGCGGCTTGTTGCGACGTCATTCCTTCCTTGATCACATCGGTCGCGGCCGTGCCCCAGATTTGTAGGGCGTCGGCCTCGGAGTACCCCGGGTTGTAGACGGGATAGTTTGGCACCGTAGGACTCAACAGGCCTTGGCGGGCGTAAGCCGCCCGGTGCTGATCTTTGGGATCAAGCCAGAAAGGGTCGTCCTGGACGAGTTTCGGCATTGCTGGGAGAAACCGGCCCAGGCCCGCTTTCAGATAGCCGTTCACCACGTTCGGCTGGATCATATATTTCAAGAAGTCTTTGGCTACTTCGATGTTGTTCGCGCCCTTCGGGACGAACCCTCCGAGAACCGCGAGCTGTGCCGGGATCGGCGTGCCCGCGTTGTCGAGCGGCATGCCCATCGTCACTATATCGTCATATTGTTCCCTCTTGTAATACAACGCCAGCTCTGTCGAAATCGTGCCGTCCAAGTCCATGATGATCTGTTTGGCGTGGAAAGCGTTGTTGTCATCAGCATCGTTCCAACTGAGCGCGCCGGGCGGAACGTAGCCTTCTTTGAAAGCAGTCGTGATATAGGTCAATGCCTTGGTCACCGCTTGCTTGACCTGTGGATCGTCAAGATGGGGCACGCCGTCCTGTGTGACGATACCATTGCCGCCATAGGCGATCATGAAGGCGTGGAATATGTTGTTGCCGTCGGCCGGTCCTGTGGTCGTTGGCTGGAGTCCTAGCGCATAGATCCCGCGCATGCCTCTGTCGCGCAGTTTCTGCTGCATCGGCTTGAAGAAATCCCAGAACGCGTCCCAGGTCTTCGGGGCATCGGCAAGCTTGTGACCTGCCTTTTCCACGAGCGAGTTCCAGACATGGATCGGAAAGACTGCGGTCTTATAGGGCGCGTAGTAGAAGCTGCGCTTCTTGGTGACACTGTTGTAGTACTGCGCCGCCAGATAGGCGGTGGGGTGATAGTGCGCCTTCTGTGTTTCCACGACCTCGGTTAAGTCCACCAGCTTGTCGTTCCAGGCGCTCTGCGGGACGATCGGGGCATTATCTGTGGAGATCACATCTGGGACATCGCCGCTGGTCAACGCCGCGATGATCTTCTGCGTGAGCGGTGCGAACGGAATGAGGCTGTAGTCGATTTTATTGCCGCTAGCCTTTTCGTACTCCGCGACCATCTGGCGGAAGGACGCATCTTCCTCGGGTACGAAGCCCTGAGTCCACCATACAGTTGCGGTCTTGGCTGCCGCATTGGCGATGAATGGTCGCGCTAAGGTTCCTGCTGTCATAACACTGAAGGACCCACGGAGCACCCCACGCCGGCTCAGCCTGCTCATAGACAATCCTCCCTGGTCTTGCACGCGCGCTGTGCGATCTGCCGCGGTCAACTCGTCCATTCGTTGGCGAAATAGTCCGTCAAACCGGACGTTCGCGACTCAGTATGGCTTACGTCTTTTGAAAGGTGATCTATCGCCAATGCCAATTGCGAATGGCGGGCACCAAACTCCATCGTGCACCCCATCGCGGGGCATGTCAATTTTGGCCTCGTCGAATGCAAGAACTCGAAAATCACGAAACGCAATTCGTCGCTGAATCTCGCGTTTTTGTCATCGCTGTGCAATTGAAATATCACCAAAAAATATCAAAAACTAACAAGCTAGGGAGCCTTGATGAAGGCTGCCCAGCAGGCTGGGATTCCCGAAGATACACCGCCCATCCTTTAGGCGCGACAGAGGCTACCGCGCCGTCGTCAAGCAACGCACCTCGGGGCGCCGAGCGGACTCAAAAACCGCAATCGATGGCTAGCGCGGCGAAGCTGCAAGTTGGCGGCGCACGACCTCCAAGCTGTGATCGATCTGGTGTTCGACGGCCCGCTGGTCTCGAGCGACATGATCGCGGACGCCACTCGGTGTCATGCCGCGAGAGGCCAAAAATCTCGTGCCCGTCTTGGCAGTGCCCGAGACCACGGGGCGCAGCCGCTATTGCGTCTGGGGGATCCTTTAAGCCTCTCGGCCAAGCCGGGCCGCGGCGACGCAGCGTCGTCGGGGGCGATTGCCTTGGTCGCATCACCCCTTAACTGAGCATGACACCAGCTCGTCGAGTAGTGTCTTGGCGTCTCGCACCATCCATGGACAGCGCTAGCGTCCCGTGGATTCGGCCGATCTCGGATTCAATCTGTCGCTCTTGTGTTGTTTCCATCAAAGTGCCGCTTCAGTGATCCGATAGAGCCCTTCTTAGGTCTGCCCGGCCATCCAATCGCAGTTGAAGAACCCAATCGTCGGAACGATGAGCGTGCCCGCATTCAACGGACCAGGTCGACTGGGCGCCGATGCCGTTTGCTGAGCGTCAGAACTTCGACCGTGAAGAAGTCGGTTGCCGCGACGACGGCGAGGTGGGTCCGAATGAATTCCGCCCAGGTAGTCGTATGTTTGCACTGCGGCGCGGGCGGCATACAGTGACGGCGCAGAGATCAAACTGCGGCTCGCGAACGTGATGGGTCGCAAAGCCGATATTTCCTACGATGTCACCAGCCCAATTCGCGATGCGCGGCCGAAACGATGCGTACAGCGCCGCATCACGGTATCTAACGATTGGAAATGTCTTCGGGTGGACGCAATGTCGATCGAGTCGTGTGACTGGTGGTCGGTGCAACTAACTTCGACCGCTTGTGCCGGCTATGACGCATAGTGTCGCCCATGCCAAAGAGATAGGCCGAGAGCGTATCCACTAAGGAGCGACTGTCCGATGGCGGGGTTGACCTCGATGGGTTCCTCTGGTTGTTCGTCGGGGCTAGCTCTGATTGCTTCTGCCGGTTGTCGCGCGCACTGCCGTTCAGGCCAACGAGATACGCCGATAGCGTGTCCGCTGAGGCGCGACTGGCCGTGTAATGCTCCTGCAGAAAACTATTGAGCGACCAATTGTTCATGCGCTTCGCCAGACCATAAGGCGTGCGATGGCAGCTTGAACAATCGGACGCGAACAGCTGCGGAGCGGATTTCCCGGCGTCAAAATCCTCGGCCTTTACCGGCATCGGGCGCACGGCGACCACTGCCATGGTGCCAAGCGCAATCATCGTCCCCTGGCGCGACTTTAGCACAAAATGTCTCCTTCACGTGGACGAGCTAGCTCGTTTCGATTTCTTCTGACGCGGACGGGGCGAAAATGCGGCAGCGCCAGACTGACCTGGCCACGCTCGGGCGCGCGATTGGCGGTCGACTACCCGGAGGACTCCCAGCACTTTAATGTCGACCCACCGGGGCAAGGCGCAGATGGTGATCGCTCGGGGTGTTCTCACGTGCAGATCTGCTTGCCATTCTGAACGACGCACTTCTTCGCTGCTTGGGACGTCGGCCGCGCCGCAGCCAGCGGGGGCGGCGTCGGTGGACGATTCATCGCCGCCGAGGAGGTAGCGGCGATGGACGGTTAAACAGGGGCTGACGGCGGAGGTAGCCCGTTCACCGACCGGGGCGGGGTCGGTTCACAACTGCGGGTGTCTGTGTCGCAAACTCAAACTCGGACGTACCGGTGGTGGACTGGCAGCGGAGCATGCAGCCTATTCTCTGGGCATCGCGTAAAATCGGCGCATCCTTCTTCAACGGGCGGACCTCATGGGTGGTATTTTTGATGGCAGCTGAACAGGTGACCAAGATGCTGCCCATCGAAGACGGTGACATGATCCATGTAATCTCGGCGAATAGAGCTGATGGGTGCCGGCCGACGTCGGGCTTCAATCCCGTCGACCCTCCGGGTGAACTCGCGGCGTATAGCGCCCGCCGCAACCTCAAACTAAAAAACAAAGATGTTTGTTGGAGGAGCCGGCAGAGTTTGGGCGCCTGTCGGCCCTCCGGCCCGGGGCTGATAGAAGCCGCAAGCTTCTGCGAAACCGCATGCCATCGTGGCGAATTGATGGCAGCAAAAACGTGGGGGCCTCGTTCAAGCTACGCGAGACGAAACGAGGCCCAGGTGCAAGAGGGAGGGGGAATGTTTGCCTGCACGTATCGCGTTCGGCGCAACCCAGCCCGACAACGACGGTTCAGTCGTGGCGCGGCCGCCGCCTATCACGGTTCGACGCCAGCGAAAACGGGGACGGTTCCACAAGATCTTGCCGAACTGTTCCAGCAGGCCAATCGTCTCCTAGACCAGGCGCCGACTTGTCCTTGTTCAAAACTTATCCGACTCACGGAGTGCCCTCAAGCGTTCGGGTCGTTCGCGTCCGGATAGAAGAGTTGTTGGCCGTTGGTCTTGTATCCAGCGGCGGCGTTCCGGCATTCCGCCGAGATTGGCCAGTCGATGAATTGCCGGCCGAGACCCGTTCTGACACTTGGATACATGGGCGGATTTACCAGTATCACTCTGTATTGGTTGAACAAACGCTTTTTGCCTTCGACCTCGACAGGTCACCAAGATTATTTTTGAGGCCAACCAAGTTCTGCGATTCGACTGCGCGCAAGAAGGCGGTCGCAAGCGAACTCATACCGATCGAGGTACGACGCGCTCGGTGAGCTAGTGGCGTTCGCCTTGGAACTGTCCACCTATACCAAGGCTCATCTTGCTATCGAGCTACAGCTCTCGTACCAGGTTCAGCAGGACTCCGGCGTTTTTCGCCTGTCGCAACCTCAGACGGAAGCAAAACATCCGCGTCGCGTAGGTAATCATGAAGCGTCCATATCGCGACGTTCTTGTGTGGCTCGCCGGTATCCGCCCCCCCGATAATAATTTGTTCGTTGAGCGAGCCATCGCTAGTGTGATTGCCATCTTGGGAGAATACGATCGGGACCAGCGATTGGCCGCGCGCTGGGAGGAGCGGTTCGCTAATGCTCGAACGAACAACTTTCCGTTTGGCGTCAGCTCGACATACCGAAACCGCTTGCGGACCTATTTCACGGAGTAAAAAAGGCGATGCTGAAATCGCTGCTGCCCCTCAACGACCTCCCGCGGCGAGGAACGACGCAGCCGTTGGGCTATTGGGTGTGGGAGCTTCACGGCTGAAGCTTCGAGGACGGCATCTTCATCGGCTCCCCCCGTTGTCAGCTGTCGGGTAGCGGCTTGTCGGCTAAGAATTCAGCCGACAAGCCATGCACTGGGAGCGCGTCGGCTGGCATGGCGCGCTCGGGGGTTGAGATAACGATGGAACATCTGGTCGGTTAAGGAGCGGTTAATAGCGCCGGGGCCTTGAGGATCAGTTGCTCGCATCGAGTTTTGATCGCGACGAGTAATGCGCGCCGTGTCCTACCGGCGGGCCCGCTGCCGAATATCCTGCGGTGACCCGCGCACCGCGATCTCGATCACGGTGCCGAGGAGTACATAGTGGGGTGGGCCGAGGAAATGGCACTGCCCCGCCCGCTCAAGCTGATTATTCATCTGCCCCTGAACGGGCTTCGCTTGAACGATTTTAACAAGCGCTTGTACTTGCGCAGGCCGCATGACGTAAGATTGGAACGAAGAGGCGGAAGCCGATCAGCCTAGGCTCGAACGGACAATCCATAACTACGTTACCTACCAACAGCAGCAGAGCGAACGCCGGCTTCGGCTTCTCTTCCGCGACATTGCGCTTTCAGGTGCCCTCGAGTTCCTATTCGTTGTATCCTGATCAGGCAGCTAGCGTATTCGTTTGGGTCCAGAGCCGCTTCGACGATCATCGCTGAAGGTATGCTGATCGCGGGCTGGGTCGCAATGTGGCGCCCCCTCGAAATCTTCCTCTATGATTGGTGGCCGATACGGCGGCGCATCCGCGTGCTCGGCAAGCTTTCGGCAATGCCGATCGTCGCGGGCGCAGTAAATACGAAATTGATGTGGCAGTATCGGCCTAGCATGCCGCCAATGCTCGAGGGCATTCGGCGATCGAATACTGATGATAAAGAACAAAAAACTCCACGCGGTTTCGTGAGTGAGCTGCGATAGTGAGTGACGGCTATTGGTTTGTACGAGTCTCATTGAAAGTGAGGCGGCCACCGGCAATTTCTTGAAGCGTCGATCTCGAGCTTGAGCAGCTCGCCGTGAATCCGCGGCGCTCTCCACAAGGGGTTGGCAACGCTCATCTCGCGAATGAGGTGGCGAATGTCCGGGGGATCTTTGGCCGACCGCCGCTGAAACGATGGATTGATCTAGACGCGGATTCATCGGACAAGCCGCCAGAAGAAAACTCGGGCTCACCAAGTGGAATATGGACCCGCGAATGGCGAGCGCCAATATGGCACGCGATCGCGTGGACGCTCGTAACGGACTTCGGTCTCGAAACCGCGTCGTCTGAACTTGATGCCTCCTTGTGGCTGGCCACTCATGAGGACTACAAACTCCGTGCCCTCGCCGGTCTCCGAGCTCAACGCCTCGTCGGAGATGATCAGGGAAGATCGTGGAGACGCTATTCCAGCGATACGATCCAATGCGTCCTGTGGAATGGCGATCCGGTCGAGCGCTGCTTTCGCGCCGACCGGGTCGGTCGAGATCGGCTCGCTGTTTCGCCCACTGC
>Ga0126373_10002749_pt1 | contig 13018 bp, 9 predicted proteins | sample PanSoiMetPlot_11_FD_92545 | JGI IMG/M metagenome (GOLD analysis project Ga0126373, IMG submission 92545) | Tropical forest soil microbial communities from Panama - MetaG Plot_11 | ecosystem: Environmental > Terrestrial > Soil > Tropical forest > Bulk soil | place: Panama | collected 2016-02-17
AATTTCGGAATGGTACGGCGTCATGGCGAGATACTAGATCTGGACCAGTGGTTGGCTGGGCGCGCTTGTTAAGCGTAGCTTAGCGAGAAAGTGCCAGGCGAACCACGGACCTGACTTAGGCAGGCTTGTCGTGGCCGGCTTCTCCCGGCAACGGGAAAATGCTTGGCAGCCGTTTCCTTTTGCGAATGAGGGAAAGGGGCGAGCGATCGCCCCTTTTCTTTTTTAGGCGCGTAATCCCGCCGCCACTCTGCTTATCCGGTTCATCACTCTTTGAGTTGATTGAGCGTCGCGATTCTTCTCTCAATCACCTTCGCGAACCCATCCACTTCATCCGGCTGATATCCGGCGGCGCGAAATGCGTCGCGAATCTGCTGGGGCGTCAGCTGCGCCAGCTGATGTCCAATCCACTGCGCATCGGCGATGGGGATTCCGCGCACCACTTGTTCGGCCTGCTTATATTCGTCGAAGTAGGTGTGGTCGAACTCCCGGATGAAAAATGGCGCCGTAGTGTGCATCTCAAAAGCCACCGTCCCACCCTTTACCGCTCGAACGAACTTGGAGTCCTCGTAATCCTTCAACGAACCCTTGGTACCATGCGGGAACAGAGGAACGCGCGAGGGCGGCCACTGGGTCTTGCCGAAAGATGCGCCGAGGTCGCTGACCACGAAATGGCGTTCGCTTTCAGTAGCGTAGACTTTGTTGTTTTTGGTGGTTAGATCCCAATTATTCATCAGCGCCATCATCACTCGCAGCCCGTTGAGCTCGCGCGTGCCCACAAACGGATTGTCGGACCAGTCCCAGTTCTCAACTTTCTTGAGGTCCTCGCCCTCTCGCTTCAACCTGACATTGCGGACAATCCCGGTTTCTGGCGAAGCTCCGAACATTTCGCGGTGAAGCTTGACGAGGCCCTTGACGTGAATCTGCGGCAGAAGGTAATCCTCGTCGGTGAAATAGCCCGCGGCCCAAACGAGACGTGTTGCAGCGGTTTCCGGCCTGGCCTCCACACCGAGCTTTGCCAGCCACTTCACTCCGTTGGAGTCTTGTAAGTTGAACTTCGTGGAGGTACCGCTCAAGTCTTCCTTGATGAAGGTGTATTCCGCGTGGGGATCTGGCGCATCGTTCGCGCCTCCTTCACCGTTCAAGAGGTCGAGCGACGCGATAGCGCCCGGATCGCGCCAGAGAACGGCGGGCAATCCGCTGGCCGCTTCGGCGTGTTTTTTTTTGGATTGCTTGTCCTTGGCTTGTGTGTCGTCGGTCTGTTTCCCGGATTCGGGTTGCGGCTTTGACTTTTCCGGCTTGGCTTGTTCCTGAAAAGAAAAAGCTCGGAGCGACGGAGCGGCGCACAGGAATGCAGCCAGAGCAAAGGCAAGCAGCCAAGCGCCCTGGCGATATGGCTTTGTCAGAGATTCCGTTTTGACCTCCCGATACTTCGGCGGCGTGCCTGAGATGGAAATGGTTCAGCTCTATTCCTCGTGCTCGGCCTATTAAGACGATTCTAGCCTGATTGGAGGCCGATTACCGCTTCTTGGTGCTGCCGAGGAGCGACCCGAGTACGCCCCGCACAATTTGGCGACCGACTGAGCTTCCTACTGCGCGCGCGGCACTTTTGGCCATTGCTTCGACCAGATTGTCGCCGCGGCGGCCGCCCGTGCTGAGGCCGGGGATGCGGTCATACCATGACGGCTGCTGTGCAGTCCCGGGAGCGCCCACGTTCGGTGCGGCGGGGCCTGCGGACTGGCCGGCAGCTCTTGCTTTCAGAATTTCGAAAGCGGATTCGCGGTCCACAGCATTTTCGTATACGCCCGCGACTACGGAAGATTGGATTAATTGCTGGCGCTCGGCGGGCGTGATGGGGCCGATCTGGCTGTGGGGAGGATAGACCAGGGCTCGCTCCACAATTCCGGGAGTTCCTTTCTCGTCGAGAAAAGAAATCAGCGCATCGCCGACGGCTAATTCGGTGATTGCGGCTTGAACGTTGAGCTTAGGATTTGTGCGAAATGTGTCCGCCGCGGCGCGGACCGCTTTTTGATCTGCCGGCGTGAAAGCGCGCAAAGCGTGCTGGACGCGATTTCCCAACTGGCCAAGGACAGTGTCGGGAACATCCAGCGGATTCTGGGTGACGAAATAGACGCCGACACCTTTCGAGCGAATCAGGCGCACGAGTTGAACGACTTTGTCTTCGATGACCTTGGGCAAATCGGCGAACAGTAGATGAGCTTCATCGAAAAAGAAAACTAGCTTGGGCTTCTCGGGATCACCTGCTTCCGGCAGGTGCTCGAAAAGACTCGTGAGGAGCCACAACAGGAATGTGGCGTAGAGCTTGGGCGACTGGTACAGCTTATCGGCGGCAAGGATGTTGACGATTCCGTGGCCGTTGGAATCGGTTTGCATCCAATCGTCGAGATTGAGAGCGGGCTCGCCGAAGAATTTCTCGCCGCCCTGCTGCTGAATCGCGATCAGGCCGCGCTGGATTGCGCCGATGCTGGCGGCGGAGATGTTGCCATATTGCGTTTGAAAATCTTTGGCGTGGTCGCCGACGTATTGGAGCATCGCCTGCAGATCTTTGAGGTCGAGAAGAAGCAAGCCGTTGTCATCGGCGATTTTAAAGACGAGGGTGAGAACGCTTTCCTGAATGTCGTTCAAATTCAGCAAACGAGCGAGCAAGAGCGGGCCCATTTCGGAAATTGTGGCTCGGATGGGATGGCCCTGTTCGCCGAAAACATCCCAGAACGTGACCGGGCACGCTTCAAAAGAAAACGGCGAGAGCTTCAGGGCTTTCGCACGATCGGCAATCTTGGGATTGTCTTTTCCCGGCTGGCTGATTCCTGACAAGTCGCCTTTGATGTCCGCCGCGAATACGGGAACGCCGATACGGCTGAAGGCTTCGGCCATCACCTGGAGCGTTACAGTTTTTCCTGTGCCGGTGGCGCCGGCGACCAAGCCGTGGCGATTGGCCATTTGAGGTAAGAGATAGATTGGGTCACTGGCTCGAGCGATTGCTAGTGGTTCGACCATGTGGGCTCCGGTGGTGATGACACCGCGGTGACTTTGAACAAGCTGACCGCGCAGAACAAGGGCGTTGCTGTTGCACAAGATGCGCTGGACAATTCTAATGTCTACGGGCGATTGTTTCCAAGCGGTAGACAGGGCTGTTATAAATTTTGCAGGAGCGAAGAAGATGACGGACCAACGAGCAATGGAGCGCGAGGATTTCCTGCATTACTTCGAACAGGTGCGCGAGCGGACGATGCGCGTGGTGAGTGCGATCCCGGAGGACAAAGTGGAGTGGACGTGCCGGCCTGACGAGTGGACGTTCGGAGATCTGGCACGGCATATTGCGGCGACAGAACGGTATGTGTTTGCTGAATGCGCTTTCGGGCGGCCAAGCCGGTACAGAGGCTGCGGGCGGGAGCTGGGTGAGGGACGCGATGGGGTGATTGCGTTCATGGAGCGGATGCATGCGGAAGCCATGGAAATCTTCCGCGGGATGACCGATGAGGATTGGATGAAGAAAGGCACGTCGCCCGAAGGCAAGCCAGTGACGGCTTGGAGAATGCTGCGAGCGATGCTCGAGCATGAGGCGCATCACCGCGGGCAGATGTATGTGTATCTGGGGATTCTAGGCGTGCCGGCGCATCCACTGTACACGCTGAACGAGCCGCAGCTGCGCCAGCTTTCCGTGTGATTCACGCGATTCGTGAAGTACAGTCTTCGCTTTATTTTCGCTATCGCGAAATCTGTTAAGATGGTTGTCTGAGCGGCACCCTAGTCCTGGGCGAGATTGCACGCGAAAGTGTAGGCTGCGGCGGAGTTGAAAAGAGCCGATGGGACGCCGGCGTCATCGGAGTACAGCCTTGGTGGCAGTGAGACGCACGATCGGGGTGCAATTGCTGTTTTGTGCACGTCGGGCAAAATTGAACGGCTGGCAAGAGGGAGATTGCGCTGAAGGATCTCATGCAAAGTGGCAGGGCGGAGCTAAGCGGGAAAGTGGAGCAAAGCCAGCAGGATAGTCGCGCTGCGAATACTTTTGTGTTGAACGAAGGACAGCGCGCGGCTGTGGAGCACGGCGAGGGGCCGCTGCTCGTCATTGCGGGTGCGGGGACCGGGAAGACGCGTGTGATTACGGAGCGGATTCGTAACCTGCTCGAGAGCGACGCCGAGCTTGCCGGGGAAAATATTCTCGGGCTGACGTTTACGGACAAGGCCGCCGGCGAGATGAGGTACCGAGTGAGGAAGTCCGTAGGCGAGCGGGCCGAGGGAGTGTGGCTGGGCACGTTCCATGGATTCTGCCTGGAGAAAATTCTGTGCGCTGCGGATTCAGTGGTGCGGCCGATTGACGATGTGGACCACTGGATTCTGCTGCGCCAGAATATCGCGGAACTGCAACTCGAGCAATTCCGAAGACTCGCGGAGCCGGGCGAATTTTTGAGCGACTTCGTGGCTTTTTTTTCGCGCTGCCAAGATGAGCTGGTCAGCTGCGAGGATTATCAGCGCTACCTGGACGGGATGCGCCGGAGTTACGAAGGGCGGAAGAAGCAGCTCGAGCCGGACGCCCAGCGTCTTGAGGAAGACGAACTGGCACGGCAGGAGGAGTTGGCACGCGCGTATCGCGTGAGCGAGCGGCTGTTGCGCGAGAACAACCTCATCACGTTTGGCGCGCAATTGATGCAGGCGGTGGCGCTGCTGCGTTCGGACGCGGCGCTGCTCGAAAAGCTGCGCGAGCAATATCGCTACATCCTGGTGGACGAATTTCAGGACACGAATATTGCACAGCTGGAGCTTCTTTATTTATTGGCCGGCGATCGGCGGAATATTGTCGCGGTGGGAGATGACGACCAGGCGATCTACCGGTTTCGCGGCGCGTCGTTCGGCAGCTTCACGATTTTTCTGAAGCGATTCTGCGGCGTGGGCAATAGCAACCTGGCAGCGGGCCGGAACAAGCATCTCGTTTCTCTGACGCAGAACTACCGGTCAACTCAAAGAATTCTTCGCGTGGCGGGCGAGGTGATTTCCGCCAACGAGAAATCGCCGCTGCTCCCGCCGAAAAGGCTGAAAACGGAGAATCCCGAAGGTGAAAGAATTCGCGTGGCCGAGTTTGGTTCGCCGGAGGAAGAGGCGCACTGGGTTGCGTCTGAAATCGAGCGGCTGCACCGGCCGGGAAATCCGTGGCGCAATTTTGCCGTGTTGTATCGCAAGCACGCGCATCGCGACAAATTGCTGGAGGCGATGCGGCGGCGCGGAATCCCTTTTGTCATCAAAAGATTTTCGATACTTTCGAGCACGATTGTGCGCGATCTGCTGGCGTATTTGCGGCTGATTGCAGTCCCTTCCGACAACGTGGCGTGCGCACGCGTGCTGGCGGCGCCCTACTGGGGACTCGAATCGCGCGACTTGGTGCGACTTGCGGAACGCGCGGATAAAAATCGCCGCCGCCCGCTTTCCGAGGAGCTGGATGCCGTGCAAGGTGAGCTGCCGTTTGCGCGCGTGGGCACACGTTTGCCGGAACTGGTGAGCCTGCTGAAGCGCTTGCGGCAGACGGCGCGGCGCCTAACCACCAGCGAACTTCTGGACGAATTGATCCGGAGTCTCGAAGTAGTGCCGCAGCCTTCGGACGCGGACCATTTTTATTTAGAGCGACTCGCAGAATTCGTGAAGGCCTGGGAGCAACGGAGCGAGGGCACAAAGCTGCGGGATTTCATCGAGTACCTCGATTTTTTCGAGGAGGCGAACGGCGATATTTGCCTGGAGGACGAACCGTCGGACGATGCGGTGCAGCTGATGACGGTGCATTCGGCCAAGGGGCTCGAATTTCCGCATGTTTTCATCCTGCACCTGAATAAGCGCGACTTCCCTTCCGGGGCGCGGCCGGTGATGTTCGAATTTCCGGCCGAGCTGATGAAAGAAGAAAGGCCGGGCGGTGATTTTCAGATTCAGGAAGAGCGCCGGCTTTTTTATGTGGCACTCACGCGGGCGCGGCAGCGGCTAACGCTCTCGACGATCGTCAACAAATTCAAGAAGCCTTCGCCGTTTCTCGACGACTTTCTGATGAATCCGCAGATTCAGAAATTCGACGCGGCGCAGTCGTCGCCGAAGGTGGTTCTGCCACCGGAAGAAGAAACGGCGGCGCCGGCTCCGGATTTGAGTGCTTCCCTTCCCTTGTTTGCGGAACTCAGCATTATCGAGCCGCGGGCGTATTCACGAGTAGCGCTGTGGGCGAAGTCGTATTATCCGCCGCTCGGTGAACCGTTGCAACTGAGCGCGTCAGCAATCGAGAGCTACCAGAAATGCCCGATGCAATACTTGTTCGAGCGCGCGTGGCGTATTCGCGGAGGCCCGAGCGCGGCAATGACGTTTGGCAACGCGATGCACACGACAATCAAGGAGTTTGTGTCCGATTTGAGAAAGAAACGAAAAGTTTCGCTTGATGACCTCATCACGGTGTATGAACGCGAATGGTCCTCGGCAGGATACTCCGACGACTATCACGAGGAGGAGTACCGCAAAGAGGGCAGGAAAGAACTCGCGAATTTCTGGCACACGTATTCGGCGAACCCGCCGGAGGTTATGTTTCAGGAAAAAGCGTTCGAGCTGGCTTGCGCGCACGACGTGATCGTAAAGGGGCGCATGGATCAGGTGAATTACCTCGGGCCCGAGCAACACGACGTGGAGATCGTCGATTACAAGACGGGGAACGCGAAAGACTTGAAAAAAGCAGATAGCAGCTTGCAGTTGAGCGTGTACGCGATCGCGGCCGAGGAAGTGCTGGAACTGAACCCGGCGCGGCTGGTTTTTTATAATTTGACGACGAATGAAGCTGTGGCCACAACGAGGGACAAGAAAGCGATGGCGAAGACGAAGCAGACGATAGCGGAAGTGGCCGACAGGATTCGCGCGAAGGACTTCGCCGCGAGACCCAGCTACCATTGCAAATATTGCAACTTCGAGCCGCTGTGTCCCGCGCACGAGCAGTTGATTTCAATTCGACCTGCGAGCCGTTAAAACAACTCCGTCTATCGAGTGCGCCAAAATAAAAACGGGGCGCCTTGTCAGCGCCCCGTTTCAGGATTGGTTCCGCGCATAACTACTGGAACTTTCTCCCCGCGAGTTCTTCGCGTCTTCGTCTCCGAATCGCGCCGTTCCCGCCTTGTTCATCTATACGGGCGTGACGGAATGAAGTCAAGCAGAAAAACTTTTCAGAGGATTGCAATCGTGGAACACTCTGCCGCATCCAGCGAACGCGTCGCGCAACACAACGCGACGCGCCGGCGAGAGGTCACTGATTAGGCTTATTCACGGCGCTTGAATAGTAGCCTTCGCGCGCGGAGACATCGAGATCGGGCCGGCGAACGCGCACTTCAATCGAGTGATAATCCTTGGTGCGATCCGCTTCTTCGGGAGTGAACGCAAGAATATATTGATTGCGGGCCTGTTCGGTGACTTTCGAGTAGAGCCGCTCGAGGTCGGCGGCATTGCCCGCGAAGAATGCGTCTCCGCCCGTATTCTGAGCATATTTTTCAAGGCGCGCCGTCTCGTGCTGCAGCAGCGCATGGCCAACAGAAATCGAATAGACGGAGACATCGGCCGTCAATAAGAGCTGAATGGTCTGATTGAAGTTGTGCTCGTTCTGACGGGAATTATTGCCGTCGGAAATCAGGAAAACGGTTTTACGGCGGTCGCGGCCACGCCCTTTCAGCATTTCGGCGGCGGCGTATACGGCATCATCGAGACATTTCGTCTGGGGCGGAATCTTGGCGCCCAGAGGCGTAGGCGCGCCGGTTTCCAGCGAATGACCGTTTGCGGTAGGTCCGGCGGTGAGCGGTCCGCCGTCAAAACCTGCGCCGGGAAAATGCGATCCGAGATCCAGGCGCTTCAGCGTGGTGAAGAGCTGATCGTTGTTGAACGAGAAATTGGAAACCGTCTTCGGAAACTGATCGTAGGTTACTACGGCAACTTCGTCAGCAGGTCCGAAGCCGGCGGCTATCGCGATCAGGCTTTTCTGGACCTGGGCCGATTGTTTCGAGGAAAGGTTGTTGTCGATCACGACGACTGCAGAAAGCGGGAACGGATCGGAAGAAAACCGTATAATCTTCTGTTCGATGCCGTCCTGCAGGATACGGAATTCGTCGCGGCGAAGATCGCCCACAAGCTGGCCGTCGTGATTTTTCACGGTGACCGGCACGACGACGATATCGGTGCGGGTCCGGATGTACGCACGCGTGTCGCCGTCCCCGGACCTTCCTTGCTGCGAAGCCGTCGAGGATGGATCCTGGGCGCGCTGGCCGGGCTGTTGATTTTGCCGGGGCTGGGCCTGAGGAGTGGTGGGCGATGTGGCGGGCGGTTGCAGAGACGGCGGTGGTGGCACTTGCTGCTGGCCGCCCTGCTGAGATTGCGCGCGAGCAGGAATGGCCATGGCGAATAGAATGGCGAGGAACGATGCGATTCGAAGCAGCTGAAAATTTCGCGTCATCTGGATGTCTCTCTTACCGCCTATGGACGACGCATGCCGAAGTTTGGTTTCACTTGCGTCTATCGAATTCGGGCCAAACATCCGGTGGCGCGTACTGTGCATCGTATCAGTCTGAATCGGCCAACTGAATTGATTCTCAGGGAGAGTATACAATGCGTCTGACCACCTTCGCGGCGAGTATTGTCACCGCTGGCCTCACCTTAGGTCTCACGCTCGGCGGCACGGGATTTCCGGCTGCGAGCGCCGCCGCGCAAGCCGCCTGGAACGCTCAGAACCCGAGCAATCAACCCGGACAGCAAGGTCAACAGGGGCAACCGCAAGATCAGCAGAAACAAAATCCGCAAGCGCAGCAGCCGCTGCGCGTTCAGGTAAACCTCGTCAACGTCTTCGCCACAGTGCGCGACAAGCACAAAGGAATCGTCTCCAACCTCAAAGAGGATGACTTCAAGATCCTGGAAGATGGCGTCGAGCAGAAAGTCGCCTACTTCTCGAAAGACGTGGATCTGCCCATTACGCTGGGATTGCTGATCGATACGAGCGGAAGCATGGACCGCGTGCTGCCGGCCGAGCAGGATGCGGCGTCGCGATTCTTGCGCCAGGTGATGCGGCCCAAGGATTTGACGATGGTGATCAACTTCGACCTGGACGCCAATTTGATCGCCGATTTCACGCAGGATGTGTCCGTGCTCGAGCGCGCGATTCGCAGCACGGTGATGAATGCTCCGGCGGCCGGAATCGGCGGAACCGTCGGCACGATCCCGAATAGCGGAGGCGGAACGGTCCTCTACGATGCGATTTACCTGGCTTGCCACGACGAACTGTCCACGGAAGCGGGACGCAAAGCGGTGATTGTTTTGACCGACGCGGTGGATGAAGGCAGCCGGCTACGCGTGCAGGATGCGGTTGAGGCTGCCCAGCGCGCCGACGCTGTGATTCACGTTCTGCTGATTTCCGATCCCGGAGTCTACGGCTTCGGCGGCGGATTCGGAAATCCCGGGCCGAGCGTTGCAAAGAAAATGGCAGACGACACGGGCGGCCGCGTGATCGACGTGCACAATTCGAAGTCACTGGAAAAGGCGTTCGACGAAATTTCCGAAGAGCTCCGCTCGCAGTACGTACTCGGCTACTATCCTACCAACACGAAACGTGACGGCACCTTCCGCAAGATTCAAGTGGAAGTAAAAGAGCCTGACGCTAAAGTGCTCGCGCGCAAGGGATACTACGCGCCCGGGCATGGACGCGATCAGTAGCTAACAACTCAGCAGCTGCTCGGGTAGCTATTTGGATGCCGGGGCGAGAGGTGATTGCGCGTTCGGGTAATAGCCTTTGCGCGTGCGAACGGTGAGATTCTTCCGGTCTGTTTCCACGTCAATTTTGCGGTACTGCCCGTTGGCGAGTGGATTCGTGGGTGCATAGGCGATGAAATACTGGCTGCGCAGCTCTGCGCCGATATCCACGAAGGATTGTTCGAGATCGTCAACGCGGTACGGGAAGAAGACGCGGCCTCCGCTCTGTTCTGCGAACTGCTGAAGAACCTTATCGCCACCTTCGACGTGCAGTTTCTTGGGCGCGTTCGTATCGGATATCGCAAGCCAGTCTGTATTCGTGCTGATGGCGTAGATCGAGGCTTCGGCGCGAATCGCCGCTTCGATCGCTTCGCTCAACGCGCGATCGCTCAAGTTGTCGTCGCCGTCGCTGATCACCACAAGTACGCGCCGGACTTCCGGGTTTCCCGTTTGCGGAAGCGGAGGGTTCGACAATTTCTCTGTTGCTTTGTAAATCGCGTCATTCAAGGCGGTTCCGCCGCCGGCGCGCTGTTTGCGAATCGCTTTCGTCAGCAAGGCCAAATCGTCGGTGTAGTTCTGAATCACTTCGGGCTCGTTGTCGAAGGTCATCAAGAAAGCCATATCTTTGTTGCGGCGGATTACGCTATTCAGAAAATCAATCGCCGCGTCCTGCTCGAATTCAAGACGCGGGCGGATGCTATTCGAAGTATCGAGAAGCAGACCGATGCGGAGCGGGAGATCCGTCTCACGGCCGAAAAAGCGGATTTCTTGCGGCGCGCCATTTTCGAAAACTTTAAAATCGGATTGATCCAGCGTGGTAATGAAATTGTGCCGGCGATCGGTGACCGTGGCGACGAGATGGACGAGGCCGGTGGTCACCTGAATCGGCGGGGTGGGCTTCTGATTTTGCAGTGTGTCTTGCTGTGGAGACTCCTTCTGGGCCGGGGCAGGCGCGTCGGCTGATGGAGGCGGAGATTGCGGCGCGGGCTGCTGGGCAGCGCTGCGCGGCGAGGCGATTGCGAAAACAAACGCTGCCAGAGGAATCAGGGAGCGATTTGGCCGCAGCGATCTCACGTGGGGAATTATAGGAACTCCTTCAGCACAGCGTCAATCGAAGCTGGATCCACTTTTATTGCTTGCGCAAGAGCTTTCAGGTACGCGGCTAGTTCCGGCGCGATAGGTGCTCGTAATTGCATTCGCTGGCCTGTGCGCGGGTGGGCAAACGCGATTCGCGCCGCGTGCAGGAAATTTCTTCCGAGCGGTGGAAGCTGAATAGCGCCAATTCGTTCCTGGCGCGGCGCGCCGTAAAGAGCGTCACCCACCACTGGGGCGCCGAGCGCCGAAAAATGGACGCGAATCTGATGCGTGCGGCCGGTATGCAAGTCCGCTTCGATGAGCGTGAAGCCGTCAAGATGTAAGAGCGCTTTCCAATCGGTGCGGGCCTCGCGGCCTTCGCGCCTTCGTGCGGTCATGCGCGCTCGTCGGTGCAGGTCGCGCGCGACGGGCAAGTCCACCCTGCCCTTTTCGCCTTTCAGTTTTCCATGGAGCAGCCCCACATACGTTTTCTCGACGGAACGCGATTGAAAATCCTTTACGAGCTTGCGATGGGCTGCATCATTTCGCGCAATCACGATAGCGCCGGACGTTTCTTTATCGAGACGATGGACGATTCCGGAACGCAGCGGCCCGCCGATCGTCGAGAGCCCGCTGACACCGCCAAACCGATGTAGCAGCGCCGCAACCAGAGTGCCGGTATCAGCACCCGCGCCCGGATGGACAATCATTCCAGCCGGCTTGTTGATGACCGCGATGTCTTCATCCTCGTAAATCAGACTCAGCGGGATATTTTCCGCGTCGACGCCTGCAGGAGGGGTGGGCGGAATATCTATAATGACCATCGCGCCCTCCTCGACCTTGTGCGAGGGCTTCATCGCGGCACCGTCGACGAGGACTCGTCCTTGGTCCATAAGTTCTTGGATGCGGGTGCGGCTTATCTCGGCGAGTTCCAAGGCGAGAAAACGATCGAGGCGCGCGCCAGCCTGCTCGGCTGGGACGACAAGTTCAATTCGCTTGGGCATCGAGTTTTCAGCTGCTTGTCGGTCGGTCATCCGCGGTATTGGGTCCTGCCGTAAGCGGGTACAAGCCCAACATTTCAGCACGCACTCTACTGCCCGGCCGCAGTGGGAGCAATCGTGGACATCGGCGCCATGGGAGCGGAACCGCGCAATCCGCGCCACCAGAGGAACGCACCGGTCAGGATCAGCGCTACGCTCGTGAGTTGCATCAGGGAGACGCTATTGTGGAACATCAACGTGCGGCCCGGATCGCCGCGGAAAAATTCGATTGTGCCGCGTTCAAAACCGTAGAGAAGAAAATACGTGCCGACGAGCTGCCCGGTAAAGCGTTGCCGGCGCGCCAGCCACACGATTATCAGAAAATTTAGAAACTCCGCCACGGATTCATACAGCTGCGTGGGATGAAGAGGCGTATGGAGTGGTGTGCCGGCGATCTGTTCGGCCAATTCGTTCTTGAAGGTAATGGCCCAGGGTACCGATGTAGGTTTACCGTAGCAACATCCGGCCAGCAGGCACCCGAGTCGTCCGATTGAATGACCGAGCGGGACGGCGAACGCGAACGTGTCGAGCAAAGGCAGGATCGGAATCTTTTTCGCGTAGGTGTAAATGATGATCGTGGCCATTGCGCCGACCACGCCGCCGTAAAACGTGCCGCCGGATTGAATCACCGTCATGCTGATGATTTCGCGCGGATTCGCTCGGTAATAATCCCACGCGGAGAGTACGAGCCAGATCTTGGCGATGATGAGCGCAACCAGAACCACGTAGATGCCGAGATTCCACACATCATCGGGATGGAGCCCGTGCTTACGCGCCTGAAGACGCGCATACCAAAGGCCGAGCAGCACGCCGCCCGCGACCAGCACGCCATAAGAGTAGACCGGCATCGAACCGATGTGAAAGAGAACTGGCAGCATCAGGAAGCTCGCTCGTGAGTGGGATGCCGCCAGTCGCGGAAAAGTTCGAGGACCACAAGACCCGCACCGATGACAATCGCCGAGTCGGCCACGTTGAACGTGTACCAGTGGTAGTTGCCGATGTGGAAGTCAATAAAATCGGTGACGCTGTGGCGCAACGCGCGATCGAGCACGTTACCCGCCGCTCCGCCGAGAATCAGCGCGAGGCCAGTCTGGCCGAGCCGTCTGCCGGCGCGTCCCGTGGCGAGAAGCCAGAGCAGCAACGCGATCACG
>Ga0126373_10002750_pt1 | contig 13017 bp, 7 predicted proteins | sample PanSoiMetPlot_11_FD_92545 | JGI IMG/M metagenome (GOLD analysis project Ga0126373, IMG submission 92545) | Tropical forest soil microbial communities from Panama - MetaG Plot_11 | ecosystem: Environmental > Terrestrial > Soil > Tropical forest > Bulk soil | place: Panama | collected 2016-02-17
AATCCAGAATGGTCCGGTGAATATTGAACTGGAGAGTCGCATCGACAGCTCTGACGGAACTTCCTACAACGTCATTGGCACGTTGAAAGGCACCGAGTTTCCAGATGAGTGGGTCATGGTCTCGGCCCACTATGACCGTTGGTGGCATTCGGCGAACGACAACGAGGCTGGTGTGGCTAGCATGCTGGAAATCGCACGCGCACTGTCGGGCAGCTTTCAACCAAAGCGCAGTGTCATGTTCCTTGCTCCCGGTGCAGAAGAGGAAGGATTGGAGGATTCCGAGCGCAGCTGGCTGGCCGGTTCGTGGGCCTTTGTTCAGGCGCATCCGGAGGTGATGCGGAGGCTGGCTTACGATCGAAATTTTGATCTCTCCGGGTGGACGGCGACCAAAGGCAGGATGCTGACCAGCCCTGAGATCGCCGAGGCACAGAAGGCAGTGATTACCGATCTCGGCCTGAGTGACCGAATCACCGTCATTCCAGGGCAAGACATCGGTACTGACGCATGGAATTTTGGTGCCGTCGGCGGCGGGGGCACAAGCTTGCTGGTCTGGAATTCTCGAATGCTGGAGCGGGACTGGAACTGGGATCCCAAGGTCGAACCAGACCCGTTTTGGAAGTACAGTCACACACAATTCGATCTTTATCGTCCCGAGTATTACCAGAATCTTCTCACCGAGCTCAGGGTCAGCACTTTGTCCGTGCTCAGGATGTCTGAGGTCCAGAACGTTCCCATCCGTCTCACTGAAGTCGCGTCTTGGGCGGAGGCGGCCCTCAATGCCGATGGAACGAATGTGACTGGTGTGTCCTTGGAGCATGCTCGAAACGCAGTAACCGAGTTCCGTTCCGAAGCGGCAAAAGTGGAATCCCTTCAGAAGAGTGCAACCTCTGCAGCGCAAGCCCGGGTGATCAACAATGTGCTGCTGAACACTCGCAAGAACCTTATGCCCTGGCTCTATTCAGATGTGGCAGGCAGCTTCCGGACAACCAGGTGCGCAAACACTTTGGCAGCCATTGAACAAGCCCGCATTGCCACAGAGAAAGCTGATCGAGCCCGCGCAATTAAAGCATTAGAAGACATAGAGGAATTGAGGGCATTTGCTGAGTTATCACCGGAAGTCGAGCAACAAGAGAGGCTGTCTTCCGAAGCCAGCAATGACTGGGGCTTGGTGTACAAGCAATTGGCCCAGCCACCTTCGTCTGGGCTGGTCGCAGTATTTCGGGATCTCGAGCAGGGCGCAGACCTGAGTGCAAGGGTAGAGAGTCTGAAAGCGCTTGAGATGCAGGCGAAAGCAGATCTATCGCATTCGCTGTGGATTGTTGCTGGACGGCTTCGTGAGGCCACCGAGGCGTTGCGATCAGCGCGGCTCGACTAGGTCAACCCATATCCGAAGGAACCAGCAGCGCGGCCCTTCAGGGCATTCACAACCGAAAGAAAAAAATGATACGAGCGAAATCAAATGCAACTCGCGGGCGGCAGAGGTTGGGCTGCGCATTTTTTGTCGTCATCGTGCTCACGGCGGCTTCATTGATGGGGCAATCTGTCGAGCGGCTCACACCAGCGGAAAAGAAAATACTGTCGAGCTTAGACGCGGAGCGCGCCGCAAAAGAAATCCAGCATCTGTCGACGGGAATCGTGGATAACGATTCTGGAGCCGGAGCAGGTTCGGCAACCGGGGGCGGTGCGGATGAGAAAAAGATCGCCGATTTCGTAGAGCAGGAAATGAAAGGTATCGGCCTGGCTGTGAACGTCGAGCCGTTTCCCGTCAGGCATTATGAGTGGGGGAAAGTCTCCCTTAGGACAAATGGTAAGTCTCTCGAGGCAATCGGGGGTGGCACATGGGGAACGAAAGACGGAGTTCCGTACGCAAGAGGAGACGCGGAGAGTGGACATTTGTTGCGGACCACCCTTGTCGATGTCGGAAATGGTTACGCAGCGGACTACGCTAAGGCTGGCGACGTGCATGGCAAGGCCGTCTTGGTCAGGGCTGGATATGCCGGCGAGCCGATGACTTTGGAGGCTGTACACCGAGGCGCGGCGGCTCTTCTTCATTTCAACGACGGGGACGCGCTAGAGGATGCGCTGCAAGGTGGGCCTGATCATGCGGACGAACTTCCGACTGTCCTCATTTCCAAAAAAAGTGGCTTGGAACTTGTAAAGCAGATCCAGAACGGTCCGGTGAATATTGAACTAGAGAGTCGCATCGATGTCAGCGATGGCACGTCTCACAATGTCATTGGCGTGATGAAAGGCACGGAGTTTCCTGATGAGTGGGTCATGGTTTCCGCTCACTATGACCGTTGGTGGCACTCGGCGCAGGACAATGCATCTGGCGTGGCGACGATGCTCGAAATGGCACGTGCGCTGGCCGGCCGCTACCAGCCAAAACGCAGCCTCATGTTTCTTGCCGATGGTTCCGAAGAGAGCGGAATGAAAGATGGTGCATGGGCCCTCATCCAGGCGCACCCGGAAGTGATGCGCCGGCTGGTTTACGACTGCAATATGGATCAGGCCGGTTGGACGGCGACGCAAGGCAGGGTGCTGACCAGTCCCGAAATCGCTGGGGCGCAAAAGCAAGTCATCGCCGATCTGGGACTGAGTGACCGAATTACAGTCACCCTCGGGCAAGACGCTGGCACGGATGCGTGGAATTTCGGCGCTGTCGGCGGAGGGAGCACGAGTCTTGTGGTCTGGCAGTCCCGGCAGCTGGCATACGATTGGAACTGGGACCCTAAGATCGAACCCAATCCATTCTTCGAATACGATCACACCCAATTCGATCTCTATCATCCGGAAGATTATAAGAACCTCCTCACCGAGGCCGAGGTCAACACATTGTCCATGCTTCGGATGGACGAACCTTTGAACGTCCCCATCCGTCTCGCCGGTGTCGTATCGTGGGCGAACAAAATTCTTGATTCGGATGCAGCCAAGGTGCCTGATGTATCCTTCAATGACGTTCGAGCTGCCTTAAGCGACTTCCGTTCTGCGGCTGACGACGTGGAGTCCCTACAGAAAACTGCAACCTCCGCGGCGCAAGCCAGGGTGATTAACGCTCTGCTGATGAACACACGCAATAGCCTGATGCCTTGGCTCTATTCGTATGTGGAGGGAAGCTTTCGGATAACCCGGTACGCGAATACGTTGGCCGCCATCGAGCAAGCCCGCGTGGCTGCGGAAAAAGGCGATCGGCCGGGCGCAATCAAGTCACTAGAAAGCATTGAGGAGTTGGAGGGATACTCCCAGTTCTCACCGGACGTTCAGCAGGAGGAACGATTGTCTGCCGAGGCCGACAATGGCTGGGGCCGGGTGTACCAGCACTTCCCCCAGCCACCTAGGCGCGAACTGGTCGCGGCATTCCGCGATCTTAGTAATGGCGGGGACGTGAGTGCGGCGGCACAGAGCTTGAAAGGCCTTGAGGCGCAGGCGCAAGAGGATCTATCGCATTCTTTCTGGATTGTTGCCGGCCGGCTGCATGAGGCTACCGAAACTTTGCGAAGCGCACGGCTTGAGTAGGCAAAGCATGCAGATCAGACCGGACCAAGCTGGGGACAATGAGCAGTCGGGAGTAAGGCGCTCCGTCAGACCCGTTCACGTCGCATCGCTCGCATCGCGCTTCGACTACCGCGATGACGGAGTGATTTATGCACAGTCATTGCAGCCTCTAGGCGAATACGAATTACGGCTGACCGACCGTTTGGAGTTTTGGTCTCGTGCGAAGCCAGACCGAGTTTTTCTCGCTCAGCGCAAGCAAGAAGGCGATTGGCGAACCATCACCTACTCTGAATTTCTGAACCGAGTACGAAAATTGGCGGCTGGTCTTCTCCGTCGCGGCCTCTCCAAAGAGAGACCCCTGATGATCCTTTCCGGGAATTCCATCGAGCATGCATTGCTCGCGCTGGCTGCAACGTACGTTGGAATACCTTATGCGCCCGTCTCGCCTGCTTATTCTCTGGCCGTGAACGAGTTTCGTGCATTGACTCACGTCCGAGACAATTTTCGCCCAGGTGTCGTATTTGTGGATGATGGGAAACGATTCGAACGTGCGCTCAAGGCTATTGTTCGAGGCGACGAAGAGGTTGTGTTTCAGTCGTCCGCGCCTGACGGGCTACCTTGTATTTCTCTAAGCGACTTAGAGACCTCGGCGAACTTCGCGAGGGTGGAGCGAGCAAATGGTCAGGTCGGCCCTGACACTGTTGCAAAAGTATTGTACACATCCGGTTCAACCGGCTTGCCGAAGGGTGTCATCACTACGCACCGCATGCTTTGTGCGAACCAGAAGATGATCTCGCATGCTTTGCCATGCTTGGCCGAAACCCCGCCGGTATTGTGTGACTGGTTGCCATGGCATCACACTTTTGGCGGCAGCCATAATTTTGGCATTGTGCTCCACCATGGCGGCACACTTTTCATCGATTCTGGAAAGCCAATGCCTGAATTGTTTGGCGAGACGGTGCGAAATCTACGTGATGTTGTTCCCACCGCATATTTCAATGTCCCTCGAGGCTATGAACTTCTGGTTCGACATCTGCGTAGCGACGCCGAACTACGCACAAAATTCTTTAGCCAGCTGCAATTACTTTTTTTCGCCGCAGCAGGTCTAGGGCAGCGAGTATGGGACGAGCTTCAAGATCTTGCTTGCCAGACCTGTGGCGAGGAAATCCTGATGGTCACTGCATTGGGCGCAACCGAAACCGCTCCAGGCGCGCTTTATACCGGCGCGAATGGTGCTGCGTCAGGGCATGTTGGCCTGCCGGCCCCTGGGGTCGAACTCAAACTCGTCCCCACAGGAGAAAGCCTGGAACTTCGTTTGCGTGGCCCCTCGATCACGCCAGGTTATTGGCGCCGCCCTGAACTGCAGGAAGTGGCGTTCGATGAGGAAGGCTACTATCGGTCAGGAGACGCAATCCGATTTCTTGATCCGGAACGACCACAGGAAGGATTTCTGTTTGACGGTCGGTTGGATGAAGACTTCAAGATGGCGACGGGGACTTGGGTAAGAGTAGGTCCATTGCGGATGCACATCCTTGCCCATTTCGGGGACATTCTTCAGGATGTCGTCATTGCGGCTCCCGATCGCGACTATCTTGCCGCACTTCTTTTCCCGGCGTTGGGCGCCTGTCGCCAACTTTGCCGAGACTTACCGGCCGATGCAGCCCCCGGGGAAGTTTTTTTCCACCCGGAGGTTCTCAGGATATTTCAGGAGCGACTTAACTCACTCGCCGCGCTCAGTACGGGCCAGTCGACATGCATTATGCGAGCGACGTTCGCCGACACACCTCCTTCCATCGAGAAAATGGAGATCACCGACAAAGGATCGATCAACCAACGAATGATCTTGAAGAACCGAGCGGAGCAGATGGAAGAGTTGTTTCGTGAACCCGCGTCTCCGTGGGTGTTTGTCGTCAATCGAGAATTGGTATGCCACGACCGCTGCTAGAAACGCTCAGTGGACAGGGAGGAAGACAAGGCAGCGCGGGCTCGCCGCTCATAGCAAGGCCATGAACTGCGACGAGTGGTTATGGTCTTCAAGAACTAAACTGCATACAGCGTATGGTCATAGCCCAATCCAAGATCGGGGAGTTTGCTGAAACTGCCTACCGCGCTCGCACACCTACGTCTTGCCAGCTTTTTGAAGCTGCGAAAACAGTTCTACCGGGGGGCGATACGCGTTCGGTGTTGTACTTTCACCCTTATCCAACCTTTGTGGAGCGCGGCAACGGTTGCCGAGTCTGGGACGTAGATGGCAACGAGTACATCGACTTTCTGAACAACTACACCTCCTTAGTTCATGGTCATGCACACCCGGCGATCGTAGAGGCAGTGTGTAATCAGGTGAAGCAAGGCACCGCTTTCGCTTCGCCTACGGAATCGCAGATTGAGCTTGCAAAGCGGCTTCAGTCACGAATGCCATCACTCGAACAAGTCAGATTCTGCAACTCCGGTTCCGAAGCAACTTTAATGGCGATTCGCGCAGCGAAGGCTTTTACCGGACGCAATAAGGTTCTGAAGCTTGAGGGCGGATATCACGGGCTTCACGATGCAGCGGTTGTAAATACAGCCAGTACGGGCCGGATTTCTAGAGAAACATCGCCAGATGAGCAACAGGGCGTATTTCGGGGGATCGTGACCGACGTCGTATCGATCCCTGCGAACGACCTCGAATTGGCGACCAAGGTATTTGAGAGATATCAGGATGACTTAGCGGCTGTAATTGTTGAGCCGGTTATGGGAGCTGCTGGAGTGATTCCGCTCGAGCTGGCCTTTCTCAATCAACTCGCCGAAGGCAGCCGCTCCACTCGTACGGTACTGATTTTCGATGAGGTCATCACGATGCGTCTGGCCTATGGTGGTGCGCAGCAGATCCATGGTCTGCGGCCCGATTTGACTACCCTGGGTAAACTCATCGGAGGTGGACTTGCCGTCGGCGCTTTTGGCGGACGCTCAGAGATCATGGCCTTGTTCGATCCGGCATCCGCTCGACTCCATCATTCAGGAACCTTCAACGGAAACCCAGCCACCCTTGCCGCCGGAATTGCTGCTCTCGACTTATTGACGGAAGAAGCGATAGCGCACATCAATCAACTTGGCGAACGCCTGCGAAGGAGGCTGCGTAAATGCATTGAAACAGCGGGAATCGATGCCCAATTGACGGGGATTGGTTCACTTATTGGGATTCATTTCACAAAAGGTCCAATTAGGAATTACCGCGATGCACTGGAGGCACCAAGAAGCCTTCTATCCGTTCTTCACCTGTTGCTCTTGAATCGCGGAATCATGACTGCACCTCGCGGGTTGTTCTGTACTTCCACAGTGATGGGTGAATCAGAAATCGAGCACTTCGGGGATGCGTTTGAGGATTCGATCACTCCCATCCAGCAAGAAGCTCAAGGTTGACGACCACGGGGGAAGAAGGCCCTTCGACCGTAAAGTTGCACGATTCGCCAGCGCTAAGTCTGAAGAACAAACTATGAGCAATTCCTACGATCGTTACCTAGGGATGCATCGCGACATCACCCGCCGTGACTTCATGAACGGCGCCGCGATGGCGATTGGCGCCGCATGGCTACCTCCCTTTTCGATGGGGGATTCTCCGGGAGGGAAGGAACCGCAAAATGAAACCGGATACTATCCGCCGACAAGAACTGGAATGCGCGGTAGTCATCCAGACTCGTTCGAGGTTGCGCACAGTTTACGAAACGGGACTTTTTGGGATACGGCTGGCGAGCCAATTGATACCGGTGAATCGTACGATCTGGTGGTTGTGGGAGCAGGGATTAGCGGTCTGAGCGCGGCATATTTTTTTCGTGAGCAAACAGGAAAGTCTGGTCGAGCGCTGATTCTTGAGAATCACGATGATTTCGGAGGACACGCTAAGCGGAACGAGTTTCATTTGGGTGGCAAGCTTCACCTCCTTAACGGCGGCACTCTCTCGATTGACAGCCCCACGCCATACAGCACCGTTGCCGACGGACTGCTGAAAAAACTCGGGGTCGATCCTTCCGAATTTGAAAAGAAGTATGCGGACAACAAGGTTTATTGCTCTCTCGAGCTCCGTTCCGCGGTGTTCTTTGACAAAGAAACGTTTAGAGAAGATCGTTTGGCGACAGCTCCGGGAAGGGGCTGGAGGGGAGAGTTCGATCAGCCATCAGATGCTCAGAATGCATGGAAGGAGTTTCTAGCGAAGACACCTCTGTCTCTCCAAGTCCAGCGAGATATTTTGCGGATTGAAACCGGCAAGATCGATTTCATGCCGGGACTTCCGTCGGCCGAAAAGAAGGCGCGGCTCTCGATGATGAGTTATCGCGACTTCCTTATTAATGTGGTGAAAGCCGACCCTGGAGTCATTCCTTTTTATCAGCGTGAAACGGAAGGAGAGTGGGGGGTGGGGATCGATGCCGAGCCAGCTCTCGACTGCTGGGGAATAGGTTTGTCGGGATTTGACGGAATGGGTCTTGAGCCGGGTGCGGCGCCGCACATGAGCTATTCCGCGGCCGGATATGCCAACGGCGGCTCCTATGATTTTCACTTTCCTGACGGCAACGCTTCGATCGCTCGATTACTTGTCCGCGAACTGATCCCCGACGCTGTCGACGGCCACACCGCTGAGGACATTGTGATCGCTCAGGTCGACTACAACCGTTTGGATCGGCAAGCCGCTTCGGTACGGCTCCGCCTGAACAGCACGGTTGTTCGCGTTCAAAACATCGGTCCGCCCAATTCTGCAAAAGAGGTGCTAGTCTTTTACGCCTCAGGCGGTAAGGTTTTCAGGGTTCGCGCGAAGGGATGTGTGCTGGCCTGCTGGAATATGGTGATTCCTTATCTTTGCCCTGATCTGCCCGATGTCCAGAAAGAAGCTTTGCACTACTTGGTGAAAGTTCCGCTGGTATATACGAGTGTCGCGATCAAGAAGTGGACTGCTTTTCAGAAACTCGGAATTCAGCACGTATCCGCACCCGGCTCCTACTGGTCTGATGTCAGCCTCAACTGGGCGATGAAGATGGGAGCGTATCAGTCTCCGACCAACCCCGAGGATCCTATCCTGCTCCATTTGAGCCGCACTCCTTGCAAGCCGGGGCTACCTGCGCGCGAGCAGCACAAGATCGGCAGGTACGAGTTGCTCACAACTCCCTTCGAAGTCTTTGAGCGGAATATCCGTGACCAACTTGCTCGCATCCTCAAAGACGGGGGCTTCGACCCGGCTCGCGATATCGAAGCGATCACCGTGAATCGTTGGCCACACGGATACGGGTACGAGTACAACCCTCTGTTCGACCCCGATTGGCCGGAAGACCAACGCCCGAATGTGATCGGACGTAAGCGATTCGGAAGAATAACGATCGCGAATACCGATTCAGCGGCCACGGCCTACACCGACACGGCCATCGATCAGGCATATCGGGCTGTAAACGAGTTGAACGAAACCTGATCACTTGTCGAACGAGTCGTAGGCCTCTAGGAAACGACAAACATGACCGATCGAAGCATCGCTGCTCTGTGCTGTGCATTTCTCGTTGTTGCAAATGCATTTGTGCTTACCTTTCTTTCGCCGCTCGCATTCGCGGCGGCGGGCGATGCCGATTCTGATCCACGACTGGTCGATGGGGCCGCAGACATCGTTTTGCTGGATGGCAAACTGATAACGATGGCAGCGGATAATTCCATCGCGCAGGCGGTCGCATTGAAGCATGCCCGTATCGTCGCGGTGGGCGACGACGCTGCGATCCGAAAGCTCATTGGACCGAAAACTGACGTAATTGATCTTCATGGCAAAGCTGTTCTTCCGGGCTTGATCGATTCGCACACTCACATTGAGGGCATCGCAGATTACCACAGGATGCTCGACCTGCACATTCCACCTCTAAAAGATGTGGACGAAATGCTCAGGAAAATTAAGGAGCGTGCCGCAAACACTCCAAAAGGAGAATGGATTGTGGGGGCTGGCGGCTGGGGACAACCCATGCCGACCCGAGTGCAGCTAGACTTGGTTACACGTGATCATCCTGTGCTGGTTCGAGAAAGTGCGCACGAGATTATCGTGAATACGAAGGCACTTGAGCTAGCTCACATTGATAAGAACACTCCCGACCCTGTGGGTTCGAAAATCTGGAGGGACCCACAGACAGGAGAGCCAACAGGGCGGTTGAGTGAACTGTTCGGCCGTATGCTCGCCCTGATACCCAAGCCGACCTATCAGGTGCGCGAGCAGAGTGTGAAGGAAGTTCTCGAAGGATTCGCACGCAACGGCGTCACCACGATATACGACTTCCCGAGCCCTGATGGTCTTCGCATGTATCAGGACTTGCTCGCAAAAGGCGAACTACCGGTGAGGTTGCGCTGCCAGCTGATTCTGAATATTGCTGGTGATCGCGATCCGGGTTTTACCTTCGATGAGAAATTCTTGCGATACGGCATCCATACTGGGTTTGGAAACGATTGGCTGAAAATTGGAGGCGTAAAACTCTTTCTGGATGGAGAGAGCGAGACCGGTCTCCGATATGATCCGCCGGGACAGAAGGAAAAATGGGTGGGCGTGCCGAAAATGGATCAGGAGACGCTCAACCGCGTCGTGGTCGAGGCGCAAACGAATGGATTCCAGGTTTGGATTCATGCGCTCGGAAACAGGGCCCAGGACATGGCGCTCGATGCCTATGAACTCGCACAGCGCGAATACCCGCACGCCGATGCCCGCAATCGAATCGAACATGCCGGGAACCAGGAAGCGGGAGCGACAAGCCAGGAACAACTCGACCGCATGAAGCGTCTTGGCGTTATTCCCGTACCGACAGGAGCCTGGATTTATCTTGGCCGTGCATACAAGGGAACCCAGGCAGAAGTACCTTTCATCTATCGCACATTGCTCAATCAGGGATTCCAGCCGCCGGGAAACTCAGATTCGCTCGGGTCCATGCCGGAATCGATGAATCCGTTTTTTTCGATGTGGGCGATGGTGACACGAAAAACGCGATCGGGAGAGTTGCTGGCGCCGGAGCAGGCGATAACCGCAGCCGAAGCGATCCGTGTCTACACGATGTTCGGGGCCCACTCAGGATTCGAGGAAACGAAGAAAGGATCCATTGAAGTGAGCAAGCTGGCAGATCTGATCGTTGTGTCCGATGATCCGTTGACAGTACCGTCTGACAAGCTCAAGGACATCAAAGTTGTAATCACAATCATCGACGGCAAAATCGTGAATTCGGTTGACAACAATTAGGGAGCATCTGCCTCGTCTGCAGCTTCAATTCCTGAATGCTGGTGCACCGACGCTTAGGCGAACATCGGCGCTGGTCACAGAATGGTCACAATAAATCGGCCACTCTGTCTAGTTAAGTTGTTGATTGATAAGACAGTTAGGCTTAGAGAGCGCAGCCCTGAAAAGGCTGGCGTCGGCGGTTCAACTCCGTCCCTGGCCACCATATTTAAGCCCCATATAATCAATCACTTCTAAGGTAATTTGACAATGAAGTACTGCGAATGTACTGTCAACCCAACTACGGGAGGCAGTCATGCACGTCATCCTTTATAAGCGCCACAAACAGTCTTGCCCCCACAAAACCGATAAAACCTACCGCCGCTGCCGCTGCTCGGTTTGGCTTGAATATAACGTCAACGGCGTACAAACCCGCAAGAGCACCAAGACTTTCAGTTGGGACACAGCACAAGAGAAGGCCCGAGCGATTGAGAAGACCTACCTGGACGCGGAGCTTGGACGCGGACCCGCTCCGGCAGAAGCCAAAAGCGTAGAGGAAGCCATCGCTCTATTCATCAACAGCAAGCAAGGGGAGGACCTATCGCCCAACACGCTCTATAAGCACACGCACACGCTCAAGCGGCTCCAAGACTTCTGTGACAAGCAGGGTATTTTCTTTGCGAAGGACCTCACGCTCGCGCACCTGACCACGTGGCGGGCGAGCTGGCCGTTCCGCTCCCCGCTGGTAAAACGTAGCTGGCAGGAGCGGGTTAAGGCTTTCTTCAAGTTTTGCACGGCTGCCGGAATCACGCCGGTCAATCCCACACTGCAACTCGCACCTATCCAGGTGAAGGCCGATGAAGTAAACCCGGCGATTCGACCGTTTGAGCCGGATGAGTACGCGAGCATCCTTGCCACCGTGGACAAAGCAGGCTTGCTGCCCGATGTGGCCACCCGTGTGAAAGCCTGCATGCAGCTCCAACGTTGGTCCGGGCTTTCCTTGATTGACGCCGTGTGGCTGACCAAGGATGAGGTGATAAAGGACGGCGATACCTTCCGCGTGTGCACTCACCGGCGCAAGACCGGGACGCGGATTAATAACGTCATCCCGTCTTGGCTTGGTGAGGAACTGTTGCGGGTCAAGAATGGCAACCCGGAGTACTTCTTCACCAGTGGTGAAGCCAAGCCGAGCGGTGCGCTCAGCACGTTCCACAAGCGCTACCGGAAGATTTTCAAGCTGGCTGGAATTGACGGCACATCCCATATGTTCCGTCACACGTTCAGCGTTGAGCTGCTTAAAGCGGGTGTGGATATACGCAAGGTCAGCCGGGCACTCGGGCACAGCTCCGTGACCATCACGGAGCGGTATTACGCGAAATGGAACAAGGCACAACAAGACATCCTGGACGGGGACCTTGCCCGAGCGTGGAAGAAATAAAGCGGCGAATCCGGGAATTAGCGAGACTTCTGCCGGTCAGCTGCCGCTCGTTCGCGTTGCCTTCTTTCTCTGATCAGTCCGGTTACCCTTTTCGCGGCGGCAGTACTCAGCGAAGGTTTTTCGGACGGCGGGAAGCCCCTCAACGGGCGTTGAAAGGCCCGTCCCGCTACTTTTCTCCAAAGCTGGATTTCCTCGACTGTCTGAAGGCGTGTGCCGAACGTGCCGAACTCGACAAGGACAACTTCTGGCTGCACAAGTTTCGAGCGACGTTCGCGACGCGGTGCCTCTGGGCTGGAGTTGATCTGCGGACGGTACAGCAATGGCTCGGGCACTCCGATATGGAATCGACGGTGCGCTACTTGAAGCCGTCGCGGAGTGAAAAGCGGCGGGAGAAGGTCAACAAGATTTTCGCGTAGCAATGCGAAAGACCGACTCCGCTGAGGGGCTGTTGGCGACGATCCTATTTTGAAGGTTTGCCGCGCTGTACAAGCCTGCGCCCAAAGCTGCCGTTGCTGCAGAGACGCAGAATCCGCTAAGAGTGCTCTTGCTGAGAGTGAGAGTGCTATTCATGCCGCCGCTTGCGGGAATGGCAAGAGGAGTTGCACGACCGATACGCACGACGGCTGCTGTGCGTGCTGCTGATCGGTCTCCCTGATCGTGCGGATGAGCCTCGATTTCACAGTCACGCCATGCAGTGCGGGTGGAGGGTTTGTGCCGTAGCCGTGATGCATCTCCTTGGTCGGCGCGAAAGCTTCTTCCACGGACCCCATGGCACCACCTAGACCCCGATCGCAGTGGTATATCATGCGGTTGAAATCGAGCTTGTGCTAGATGAGGTAATTGTGCCGGATCCACCACCTCTTTCCGTCGAAGACAATCAGAATTCGCT
>Ga0126373_10002751_pt1 | contig 13013 bp, 7 predicted proteins | sample PanSoiMetPlot_11_FD_92545 | JGI IMG/M metagenome (GOLD analysis project Ga0126373, IMG submission 92545) | Tropical forest soil microbial communities from Panama - MetaG Plot_11 | ecosystem: Environmental > Terrestrial > Soil > Tropical forest > Bulk soil | place: Panama | collected 2016-02-17
GTCGAAGGCAGTACGCCCGCCGATCTAAGTTACATCTATGACGAAATTAGTCAGACCGGCCCCTACGCACAACAAGCCGGAAACTACACCCGCTACGGCGATGTCCTTCCGCTTCTTTCACGGGCGGATGAGGAATACGTGGTTTTCGGTTCGGGGGACGAAGTCGCGTTGAATTTCAATCCTGCGACTCTCCCCAAATTGCAACCCGGCTGGGTACGCGACTACTTTTTCTACGCGGACGGGTTCGACAAAGACATGGATTTCTACGCAAAGTTTGGAGGAACCGTCAGTCCACTGCCAACCCATACTCTTCATTTCTACCCGTACCCACCGGGGATTGCGTATCCCGACGACCTCCGCCACCTTGAATATCTTTTGCTCTACAACACTCGCGCAGTCTCTGGCACCCCGCCATCCACGTATCGTTTCGTTTATCGGCAGGATCCGCCCACCCGACAATAACCGTCCCAACTTTCAGAATGGGCCATCACGTGCTCCATATCTCTCGGTCAAGACGTAAGAGCAACAACGACGGTGCTATGGGACACGTCGAGGCAATGGAATTGGGCCGCGAAGAGACTTCTTCATCTCTTTAGTGCAACGAATTGCGGCGCGGTGGAGATGGAATCGCGCGTTGTCTCGGGGGATCGGAAATCATGGGCGTTGGGCAGGAACGAACGCAGCGGGTTCGGAAGAAATCAGGAGTCATAGCCACTCTCCTCGTGATTCTCGCTGGCCTAGCCGCTGTGGACGGCATGATTCCTTCTGCGCGGGGCAACCAACGGTCCCGCGCAGCGACGTTTCCCGCCGATTTTGAGGCGAATGAAAGTCCCAATAGCCCCGTCAAATACTCAGCCCGCACGGCGTTCTACAGTCTTTTCATTTCAAACGAGGAAGCTGACGTCGTTCTGCACGGCGAGAAGATGCCGTCGAACGAACTCACTCGCGGACAGCTGATTGTCGTGAAGGCATATGCCAGCCTCGTGCGCATGCGGTTTGTTGGTTCGAACCCTCCAACAGGAATCACTCCGCTGAATTCAAGTGACAGTTCGCATCCCCCTTATACCGCCGTGGCCTACCGCGGGATCTATCCTGGCACGGATGTGCTTTTGCGCGCACAACAGCGGAAAATCGCGTTTCAGTTGAATCTCAGCTCTGGCGCTGATCCGGAAAACATTGTTCTTGAACTCTCAGGCATCACTGGAATTAAACTGGACAAAGCCGGAAACGCTATCATCAGCGTTGGACACGCATCGTTCATGCTGCAAAATCCCGCCGTCAGGATCCAAGCGACAGCCAATCGCCAATTGACCTCCGGCGCGTACAGAGTCGAGCGCGGCAATCGCCTCAGGTTCATTGTGCCCGCCGCCAACTCGGCAAATAGCGAGACGATGGGCGATTGAGAAATTTCTGCCTCTCGTCTTACCCGGTAGAAAATTGCCTCCACTTGCAGTATCTTCAATACTGGCTGCGATGTCGGAGGAATGAATGGCGGATGAGAAAGAGAAGTCTGCGGAAACAACTGTCCGAATGGTGAAATGCGTGAAGTTCGGCCGCGAAATGCCCGGGCTGGATCGCGCTCCGTGGAAAGGCGAACTTGGCCAGAGGATTTATGACCATGTTTCTAAGGAAGCCTGGAAGATGTGGGTCGAGTACTCCAAGATGGTCATGAACGAATACCGCCTCAACCCGCTGGATCCTCAGTCGCAAACTGTCATCGCCGAACAAATGGAAAAATTCTTCTTCGGCGAAGGCGCGCAGTTGCCACCAGGATATGTCCCTCAAAAATCGAAAGGATGATCAGGCGTAAACGCGCGGCTGACTTTACCGTGAAATTCTACCGGTAGCTGGATGCTCCACTGGCAACCGCCCGGAAAAATCAAAACGCAGATTCGCATACGCCTGCCGCAGCGCGGCTTCGGCATCCTCCGGTAGTGCAGCACGCGCGAAAATAAATCCCAGATAACTCGCGCCTTCGGGCCATGCTGTAATGTAATCTTTGAGCCGCGCAGTAATCTCTATTCCTGTTATGTTGGCGACTCTCTTTGCATCTTCTACGCCTTCGACACTCTCAAAAACTCCGCTCCGCGGCACGGGAATCATCATTACGCCGGAAGCATCTGATTCGCGTTCAATGTCAACTCTGCCTAATCCTAGCGCCGTACGGATCAGCAGCTCTTCCAGCGAAATTCGATCCGGGCCAAAACGTAGCACGCGTGAGCAGAGTCCGCCAATCGGCCGCGGCGCGACTTCAAGCACCCAAGGCCCGCCCTCGTTCACGCGAAACTCAGCGTGAATCGGCCCGTGCTCCAGGCCAAGCGCTCGTACGGCGCGCTGCGCACAGTCGCGAAGATCAACCTGCTGCTTCGCCGAGAGCCGCGACGGCGTTACATAAATTGTTTCTTCAAAATAGGGGCCCTCTAACGGGTCCGGCTTGTCGAAAATCGCCAACACTCTGAATCGTCCATTTTCCAGAAGGCCTTCGACCGCAACTTCCCTTCCCGGAACATAGCTTTCAACCAGCAACGAATCCAGCCCTTCCTCGTGAGTGACTTGAATCTCAGGCGCCGCGAGCAGCGCCCGAATCCGCGATATCGCCTCGCGAAACTCAGTCTCATTATTTGCGCGTATCACACCCTGGCTTGCCGCTAGCGACAACGGTTTGATTACGCAAGGAAAATTTACCATCCGCAGGATGGCGTCAATGTCGTCGCAAAGACCAAAGGAGAAGAAATGCGGTACGGGTACCCCGGCGTCGCGCAGAGCCTCACGCTGGCTCAGCTTGTTTCGGCAACGCTCGACCGCCTTCGGATCGTTTGCAGCAAGACCAAGCATTCGAGCTGCATACGCCGCTGTTGCAGTAGGACGATCACCGAGGGCCAGGATTGCATCTGGCAGCATCGATTTCACTTCTTGGTCAATCTGCACTGCTGCCTTTTGCGGAAGCGTGAAGTTCAGCGCGAGCGCTCCATCGCCCCACGGATCCGCCAGTTTGTGGCAGCGGTCCGTACCAAACTGCACTTCCACGCCAAGCTTCGCCGCAGCATCCGCAAAGCCGCGCGTCTGATAACCAAGCTTGCTTGCAAGAATCAGAATTTTTTTTCGTGGATTTGTCATCGGCTGAAGCCGGTTCGGTCACACAAACGCATCACCCTGCCGCATCGACTTTCTTGCATTAACGATGGAGGCCAACTGGTCTCCCGTCGGCTCTGCTCAACAGTACCAGGGCTCTGTCAGGTAGGGGATCGTCGCGCGCGACGGCAAGATCGGCTGCTCGATTTCCGCTACCCGCACGCCAGCCGCCTGCCTCGCCGCCCGCTCAATCAATGCGAAGGTTTCGGTCCGCGTTCGGCTCATTTTTTCGCTGACATGAACAATCCGCTGCACCTCTTCGGATAAATCGTCCACCCGTTTATCCGCATGCTTCCAGGGATATACCATGGCTGCTTGATCGAAACGTCCGACATTCGCGCGAATCTCATCGAGCTCTAGCAAACGCGAACCCACGGGAATCAGCAGACGAATCGCCAACTGAATCGGAGCCACATTTTCGATTAATTCGCTCCGGCGCAGCATCTCGAGAAGATCCAAATACCCTGCTGCAGTTGTCCACGGAGTGAAAGGCAGAAAAGTCGGCTGCAAAACCAATCGCTCAGCCCGAAATCTGCGGACGACCTCGAGAAAATCCGCTCTCGTGTGATGTTTGTCGAGCTTTTCGAGAATCGCGTCGTCGACCGATTCGACCGCGCTAGTGACGAAAAGACACCCGGTCTCACGAAGCGTTCGCAAATACTCGGAATGCTTCAGCAAATGCTCAATCTTGATGGTCACGTCGTAGGTGACCTTCGGAAATTCCTCGTGCAGCGCTTCGACCAAGGGTACAGCATGACCGATACCGTTGAAAAAATCGGGATCGCCGAAAGTAATGTGCTGCGCGCCCGCGGCAACTTGCTGCCGAATGTCCGCCAGCACAACGTCTTGTCCCACCACGCGAAAGACACCGTTATAGACGGGCACAATCGGACAATGACGGCATCGGTGCTTGCAGCCTCTGCTGGTCTCGGTATAACCAGCCGTGAGTTTTTGGCCGTCCGGCAACGCGACGCGCGCGTACTTACTCAACGGCGCCAGCCCGTCGCGGCTCGGCAACTTGAATGCCTGCCGTGATAGAGAAACTACCGGCTCCTCTTGCGTCGCGTTAGCCTGCCCGTCCGCAAGCCGGTTCGCAAGATGCGCCAATCCCTCTTCAAACTCTCCTCCCAGGATTGTCTGTACGCCGAGCTGCCGCAGCCACGCCTCATTTACAGGAGCGTACAGCCCGTAAAAACAGATATGTGCATCGGGACTAATCCGTTGCACTTCCCCTAGAAGTTGCACGGCCAGGCGAGTCGCCGTGTGCATAGGCACATAGAATCCGACAAGCGCGGCATCACGAATCGCCCGCTCATTCAGGCATTCGCGCGATGTATCGGTACAAGTAACTTCCACGCCAACCTCGCGCAGCCATGCCGCGGGCGATGCCAACCCGAACGGCTGGCGGCCGAGTTCGTAGGTCGAAATAAGAACCGCTTTCATGGTCTTCGCTGTTTGAAATTATGGCACGCGCAAAGTACGCGCGGCAAACCCGGGTGCATCCGCTCGAGCAAAATTGGACGGTGATGCCGATGATTGCGCTATCATGTTTGTGTCAAGTTCGGGAGGCATTCGCAAGTTCATGAGCACAGCTTCGAACTCGTTCAACGCACGTTCTACTCTTAAAGTCGGCGGAGAATCTTTCGAAATCTTCCGTCTGGCGTCGCTCGAAACCAGCGGCGAAGCCAATATTGCCTCGTTCCCTTTTTCACTGAAAATTCTGCTCGAAAATCTGCTCCGTCATGAGGTTGGCCCATTCGTCCACGCCGATGACGTGCGGGCCCTCGCTCGCTGGCGTCCGGCCGAAGAGCCATCCAAAGAAATCTCGTTTCTTCCCGCGCGCGTTTTACTGCAAGACTTCACGGGCGTCCCTGCAGTCGTAGACTTAGCAGCGATGCGCGAAGCCATGCGCAAGCTTGGTGGCGATCCCGCAAAAATTAATCCGCTGTTTCCCGCTGAACTCGTAATTGACCATTCTGTGCAAGTCGACCAGTTCGGAACCCCGCAATCCTTTGCGCTCAATTCTGAATTGGAGTTCATGCGCAATGTCGAGCGCTATGCGCTCCTGCGCTGGGGACAGGATAGCTTTCGCAATTTCCGCGTCGTGCCGCCGGACACCGGCATTTGCCATCAAGTGAATCTCGAGTACCTTTCACGCGTCGTTTTTCGCAGAGAGGAAGGCGGCAAACACCTTGCGTATCCTGACTCGCTCGTCGGCACCGATTCCCACACAACCATGGTGAACGGCTTGGGAGTTTTCGGCTGGGGCGTTGGCGGCATTGAAGCGGAAGCCGCTATGCTCGGCCAGCCGCTGTCGATGCTGATTCCGCAGGTCGTCGGTTTCAAGCTTCATGGCCGACTGCATGAGGGAGCGACCGCCACCGATCTTGTTCTCACGGTCACCGAGATGCTTCGCAAAAAGGGTGTCGTCGGAAAATTTGTCGAATTCTACGGCGCTGGGCTTTCCAGCCTAACCCTTCCTGACCGCGCCACCATCAGCAATATGGCTCCCGAGTACGGCGCAACCATGGGTTTCTTCCCCGTGGATTCCGAAACGCTCGCATACCTCCGATTCACCGGCCGCGCTGAAGCTCACGTGAAACTCGTGGAAGCTTACACAAAAGAGCAGGGCCTTTTCCGCACCGACGCGACGCGCGATCCTGAATTCTCCGATAAACTGGAACTCGATCTCGCGAATGTGGTCCCGACGATCGCCGGGCCGAAGCGCCCGCAAGATAAAGTCCCGCTCACGCACGCCAAGGCAGTTTTTCAGAAATCATTGGCCACCGCGCCGAAGCACACGCACGTCCAAAACAACGGCGACCGGTTCGACCTTGGCGACGGCTCGGTAGTCATCGCCGCCATCACCAGCTGCACAAATACTTCAAATCCTTCACTGATGCTTGGCGCTGGCATTCTCGCGAAAAAAGCCGTGGAACGCGGCCTGCGCACGAAGCCCTGGGTGAAAACGAGTCTCGCGCCGGGTTCGATGGTCGTCAGCGACTACTTGAAAAAATCAGGGCTCACGCCGTTCCTCGAAGAGCTGCGCTTCCATTTGGTCGGTTATGGATGCACCACATGCATCGGCAACAGCGGGCCCCTTTCCGAGCCGATCAGCAAAGCCATCAAGGAAAATGATCTCGTCGCTGTCTCTGTTCTCAGTGGCAATCGCAATTTTGAAGGCCGCATCAATCCATATTGCCGTGCCAACTACCTCGCTTCTCCGCCCCTGGTTGTTGCGTACGCTCTAGCAGGCCGCATGGACTTTGACATGGAAAAAGACCCGCTCGGTGAGGACAAATCCGGCAAGCCTGTCTACCTGCGCGATATTTGGCCTACTCCGCAAGAAGTAGAAGCGCTCATGCGCTCGTCCGTCTCCACGGATATGTTCCACAAGGAGTATGCCGACGTGTTTACGGGTGACAATCGCTGGCGCGCATTGCCAATTCCGAAAGGCGATCTCTACGCGTGGGACGCAAAATCGACGTACATCAAGCTGCCGCCTTTTTTCGACGGCATGCCGCCGAAGCCCGTCGCAATTCAGGACCTTAAGGGACTCCGCGTTTTAGCCTTTCTCGGCGACAGCGTGACTACAGATCACATTTCGCCTGCGGGTTCCATTCCCGCCGACAGTCCCGCCGGAAAATATCTGATTGCGAGTGGCGTGCAACCCAAGGACTTCAATTCGTATGGCGCGCGCCGCGGCAATCACGAAGTAATGGTTCGCGGCACGTTCGCGAACATTCGCCTGCGCAACATGCTCGCCCCAGGAACGGAGGGAGGATGGACGCTTCATCAACCTAGCGGCGAGAAGATGACGATTTTCGACGCAGCCGAGAAGTACCACTCGGAAAACGTTCCGCTGCTCGTCATCGCGGGTCAAGAGTATGGCGCCGGCTCCTCGCGCGATTGGGCCGCGAAGGGAACGCTGCTTCTCGGCATTCGCGCCGTTCTTGCCGAAAGCTTTGAACGCATTCACCGCAGCAATTTAATTGGAATGGGCGTGCTGCCTTTGGAATTTCAGAATGGCGACACTGCGAAGTCGTTGAATTTGACCGGTCTGGAATTTTTCGAAATCGAAGGCCTCGCCGAGCAGTTCAAACCGCGAAAGAATGTTCGAATCCGCGCGCGCGACGCAGCAGGCAAAGAAAAAACCTTCTCAGCGTGCCTCCGCATTGACACGCCGGTCGAGGCCGCTTACTACCAGCACGGTGGAATCCTGCAATACGTGCTGCGGCAAGTCTCCTAGCCGCCGCTGAAGCTGGTCCGCGGTTCCGTCTTTCGCTTGCGCATGCAGCAGCTATTGCTAGTTCGCCGTCACCTGGAATGGAGCTGAGAGTCCGCCCCCGGGCCCGGGATTATTCACATTCACAAGCACTGTGACACTGTTTCCTATATGAATCGGTGGAGGGGTGGAGTTACTGTTGCTGCAGCCCGCGATCAATCCCGACAGAAGAATCACGCTAGCCGTCGCGCCAATGGCGGCACGCCGCCAGCGCGGCATAGTGAAGCACGCCAGCAAACCAAGAATGGCGACGAACAATACCAACACGAAACGAAGCATCGGGCTTCCTGGTCGCGACTTCGGCATGTCGATGGGAGTTACGTTCCCCACCGTCGCAGTTAGTAAGCTTGCGGGAACGGTTACCGAGAACGACGTGCTCGTTCCCCCGGGCAACTGCGCGAGCGCCGTGCTCAGATTCGCATCAGTACCCGTCGCAGGCGTCCATATCACCTCCGAATTGGCCGTAAAGTTCGTACCATTCACAGTGAGCGTCACATTGCTCCCCGCTGTGATCGATCCAGGCGAGGCGCTCGATAGCGTCGGAACCGGTCCTTCCACGCCGAAATTCAGCGAGTTCGCCACGCCGCCCGCTACGCTCACGGGCACTTCCGCTGAATTCGCCAGCGCCGACGCGGGAACCGAGACCGTGATCTGCGTCGCGCTTGCCGCCGATGGAGTCAGTTGCGCGCTGCCGAAATTGACTGTTGGCGTCGCCGGGAATCCGAATCCGGTCAGCGTCAGCGTGATACCCGAAGAGCCCGCGGCTGTGCTCGTCGGCGAGATCGCCGTCAGCGCGGACGTGACGCCTGCCGCAAAGGGCAGCTGCAATTGCCAATCTCCGCGGCCGTGTGTCCCCACCATCAACACCCGCGCGTTGCTGTTGAGCTTCAACGAAGTGCACTCAACATGCGGCAGCCCGGAAGCAAGCTCTGACCAGCTTGTGCCTCCGTTCGTCGTAACAAACACGCCGACGTCAGTCGCCGCGTACAAGGTGTTGTTTGTGACATCGTTTGCATCCACGACGATGTCATTAACCGGCGTGTTGGGAAGGTCAGTCGCCCCCGGCGTTCCGCAGCTCGCTGTGTGGCAGCTAATATCGGTCCAGCTACCCCCGCCATTGGTTGTCTCAAAGAGATGGCCAACGGTATCCGCAAATCCCGAAAAGCCCGAAAATGCAGCAAACGCTACGCTCGGGTTTGCGGGGCTCGCAACCACCTGCGTAACCTCCCGGTTGGGCATGCTGCTTGCGTCAATTTCGGTGAATGTCGGTGTCGCGGAAGTTGCATTCGTCGACGCCCAAATCGCGCCAACGTCCGTCCCCACGTAGACAGTATTCGAACTGCTCGGCGCCACCGACACGCTTGTAATCACGCACAGTCCGCCGCTGCATTGGGGATTAGTAGTTGCTCCGGTCAAATCCTGCGACGCCACGTTCCACGAAATCCCGCCATTCGTCGATTGCCAGACGCGAAACGTTCCGAAATAGACATTCTGCGGAGCGCTTGGGTCGAGAACCAGCGGCGGAACAAAGTTCGCGTTGTCAGAGTCCATGGTGGGTGTATCCAAAACAATCCAATTCCCGCCGTTCGTTCCGGGAACGCCGTCTACCTGATTCTTGTTGATGACGCCGACTTGGCCCACATCTTCGCACGCCGCATAAACCGTGCTCGGCGTGCTTGGATCGATCGCAGTCCACCCACCGTCTCCGCAAGCTTCCGTGTCAGCCCAGTTCAGGCTGCCAGTGAACGTTTGCGTGCCATTGTCCTGAGCGCCGGCAAATCCTGCTTCAGGATTCGAAGGATGGATCGAATTCCCCGGATAGAATTGTGTGAGGTTTAGTGTTGTATTCAGGTTCGTCCAGGTCTGCGCGCCAGGCGAGCTGCTAGCTACGTTTGGCGAAGCCCAAATCCCGCCGTCATTTCCTATGTAGAAATTGCCATTGGGGCTGAACGCAAAAGCATGCGTGTCCACATGAATGAACGTCCCGCTCGAATTGTCGCAGGAAATGTCGGCCCATGTATTCCCGCCATCCGTTGAACGAATGGCGGCAGAAACACCGCTGCCTCCCGGGAAGTTGCCGCAGTTCTGCGGATCCGCTCCGCCGATCGCGGCCGGTCCCCCGCCGAGAAAGATCAATTGCGGATTCGTCGGGCTGATAATCGCCGCCATGTCGTAGAAGCATTGGGCGTTGCAAAACGCAGGCGTCGAAAGCTCGGTAAACGTTTTGCCGCCATCCGTGCTTTTGAAAGCCGCCAGTAAGTTGCTTGATCCCGTTGTGATGTCCGCGATGGAAGCGATCAATTCGCCCGGCATGCCGGAACTGGCCGCTGGTCCTGTAGCAATCGTAATGCGCCCATAGCGCGTTGTGCTCAACCCCGCAGCGTTCGCCGCAGTATCCAACGACGTCAACCGGGTCCATGTCACTCCGCTGTCGCTCGACTTGTAGACGCCATTATCCAGCTCTTCATCTCCGGCTTGGTCGCATACAGTACTCGCACAAACCGGAATACCCAGCGCCGCGTACGCCGTATTGCCAGTCGTATCTGCCGGGTCGAACGCAACACCCGTCCCATAATCATTCGGTCCAGGAAAGTTCGTAGTGTTGCTGGTTGGAGTTACGCGCGTCCAATCCGCGCCGCCGTCAGTCGAACGCCAGATCCCCGAGTTAATTGGACTGCTCACTCCTTCAATTCCAGCCAGCAGCACCTGACTCGATCCGCTCGTCGCTGGATCAACGGCAAGGTTGCCGACAAATGGCCCGGCAAAGCCCTCATTTGTCGGAGTAATCATCGACGGTGTTCCGCTCGTCGCCGTGACGAATGTATTGTCTTTTGTCCACGTAGTTCCGCCGTCGTGCGAAATCAACACACCCGCGCCATAAAAGCTGTCGAAGGCAAAATTCTCTTCGCCAGTGGCGTAATAGATCGCGCCGGTATGTCCGCCCGTGCAATCGCCTGGAGCAGGATCAAGTGCAATAGCGCCGGTTGAAATCGAAAGCTGCGCATCCGTCAACGGAGCCCAGGTAGATCCACCGTTCGTGGTCTTCCAAACGCCGCCCTGCGCCCCTCCGGCGTAAATTGTGTTTCCGGTCGAATCGCACGGATCGACCGCCAGTGCATTCACGCGGCCCGAAGTCTGCCCGAAAAAAACGCTGGATGTTGGTTGCGGCCCGACCGGCGTCCAACTGCTCATATTGATCGTGATCTGCTGAGGGTTCGCGTTGGATCCACTAAGCGAATTTCCCAGTCGCGTTTGCGCAAGGAAGTGCTCCATGAAAGTTCCGCTATTCGCCCGCATGCGCTCCAGATGCTCCACAGCTCGCACTCGCGCATCCGGCGGGATATGTTTCAGCGGATAGGCGCGTTGATGAAAAAACCACTGCTCGCGTTTCTTGATCTGCTGCGCGGAGTCTTTCTCTCTTCCTGGCTTCGCACGCGTTGGTGCTTGCCCAATCAAGGGCACGATAAGAAGTGCCAGCAACCCAGCACTCGCAAGCGCCAAAGAAACAAATTTGTGCGCCGCGAAAAAACTTCGGCCTGCCCGAATCAGAGCCATCACCCGACGAATGCTAGCGGACACTTTTGTTCCTCCTCATCGAAGTCCCAAGAACGCGCCGCATGCGGTCCCAGACACACTGGTAAGGCGGCGCGGCAACCGTACCCTGCGGCGAACGCTCGCTCAAATGCACAACTCCCCATTTAATTCACGGTGTCTCTGATGCTCTTGGCGGTGAACCGATAATAACCCGAACCTAGTTTAAGAGTTGCGTTGTTTTGCACGGTTGCCTGAGCAACAACCTTTCTCTCAGCAGGACGGTACCAGTGCTTCTCAGTGTCCGATAGCGGGACAACCGAGTCCCACTATCGAGCGTGCAAGGTCAACTTTTCGTGAGCATGTTGCATCTAACCCTCGGTATAAGCTAGGCTTACCTCGCACCCGTTGTCGGCATCCGAATTGCGACTGCTACTACCGATTGAGGAGAAGTGACTTGGATATTGTTCGCCCTGAACTTAAACGGAAGAAAAAAATCCGCAGGATTATTTACATTGTAGCCATAGTAATCCTTCTTCCGCTGGTGACCTACGGCCTTTCTCGTTTGAAGCCTGCGCCTCCTTCGGTAGACGGTTCGACCATTTGGGCAGGTGATTCTGGAACCGTTAAGCGCGGCGAGATGGACATTGACGTTCGCGGGTTGGGGACTCTTGTTCCGGAAACCATCACTCAAATTTCCGTCAGCACTGACGGGCGCGTGTCCCAGCGCCTGATTCTTCCCGGCGCGCCTGTCAAGCCGGATTCCGTAATCATGATCTTAACGAACCCCCAGCTGAAGCAGCAGCTACAGAGCGCCCAATTCACGCTCCAATCGGCTCAAGCGGCGCTCGCGACAGCAAAAGCCACCGCTGATAACCAGCTCATGACTTACCGCGCCGCCGCCGCCAACACTAGGTCGCAGTATAAGCAGGCCCAGATGCAATTAGAGGCCGACGAGACTGGATATAAGCAGGGCGTAGTTGCGAAGATTACATACGACAAGGACGAGGTTGCCGCCACGCAGTTGAAATCGGAAGACGAAATTGCCCAGCAGCAGGTCGATACCTACGCTGCCTCGGTGCAGCAGCAATTGGCACAGGCGCAAGCCACCGTTGATGGGGACAAGGAGAACGTGGCGCTCTATCAGCGCGAAGTGGAAGAACTGACTGTGCGCGCCGGCATTCAAGGCGTACTGCAGGACGAACCCGCCCAAGTCGGTCAGGAGATGACTCCTGGACAGGAGCTCGCCACCGTCGCTCAGCAAACCAAGCTCAAGGCGCAACTGCAAATCGCCGAGACGCAGGTCGGAGATGTCGAGCTCAATCAGCCGGCGCAGGTCGACACCCACAACGGCATCATTCCGGGGCACGTGACTCGAATTGATCCCGCCGTGACCAACGGCACGCGTACCGTGGACGTTCATCTGGATGGCCCGCTCCCTGCCGGCGCTGTGCCCAACCTCAGCGTCGAAGGTACCATACTGATTACGAAACTGAGCAACGCACTCTATGTCGGGCGTCCGGTGCATGGTGACGCAAACACAACGATCACGCTCTTCAAGGAAGTGAATGGCGGAACCGAAGCTGTGGCCACCAAGGTCGCCATCGGTAAGGTTTCGGTGAGCGAAGTGCAGGTTCTCAACGGCCTGAACGTAGGCGATGTCGTGATCCTCTCCGACATGTCCGCCTATGATCAATTTGATCGAATTCGCATTAAGTAAGAGTTATGATAGCGGCAATTAAGGAGCGCGTATGAACAGCACCCAGACATTGATTCACCTTGACGGCGTCACCAAGGTTTTCTACACCGACGAAATCGAAACCCACGCGCTGGCGGGCGTCCATCTTGAAATCAAGGTGGGCGAATTCCTCGCCATCGCCGGGCCTTCCGGCTGCGGCAAGTCGACGCTGCTCTCGATTCTCGGCTTGCTCGATTCTCCGAGCGACGGCAACTACACGCTGAACAACCAGCCTGTCGCGAACCTGTCGCTTTCGGACCGTACCCGCATCCGCAATCGTGAGATCGGTTTCATTTTCCAGGCGTTCAACCTCATCGGCGACCTCAC
>Ga0126373_10002752_pt1 | contig 13010 bp, 9 predicted proteins | sample PanSoiMetPlot_11_FD_92545 | JGI IMG/M metagenome (GOLD analysis project Ga0126373, IMG submission 92545) | Tropical forest soil microbial communities from Panama - MetaG Plot_11 | ecosystem: Environmental > Terrestrial > Soil > Tropical forest > Bulk soil | place: Panama | collected 2016-02-17
CCTTCACCATCGATCAGACTTCGGGACAGCTCACCGCAGTCGCCGGCAGTCCGTTCCCAACCGGGTTCGCGACGGGCTCGACCTATCCCGATATCGCCGTCGATCCGAAGAGCGCACATCTCTATCTCGCAAGTGCCGGCGATGCCAAGGTCGCGGGGTTTGCGATCAACTCGACCTCCGGCGCCCTCACAGCCTTGTCCGGCAGCCCCTACGTCGCCGGTGCGGGTGCCGGCGCAATCCCAGCGTTCAGCCCCAACGGCAAATTCCTCTACGTGATGGATCAGGCTGCCACCGGCACCGCCGCCAATAGTGTTTTCGGATACTCGATTGGGACCGACGGCTCCCTGACCGCGATTGCAGCCGCTGGTTTTCCCGCGGGAGCGGATCCGAGCTGGATCGCCTTTACGCCGGACGGCAAGTACGCTTACGTCGCCAACTCCAATGCAGACACCATCTCGGCCTATTCGGTGAATGCCACGACCGGCGCGCTGACGCCGCTGGCGACCCCGACCTTTGCAACGGATGAGCATCCCCAGGATCTGACCATCGACGCGTCCGGCACACACCTGTACGCGCCCGTGGCCAACGGGTCGACTGCCGGAGCCGTCGATTGGTTCCCGATCAATGCCGACGGGACGCTGGGAACCCGGAGCAGCATCCCCGCAGGTGTGAAACCCGTGTTCCTGGCAATTGACCCAGCGGCCGCGTTCGCCTACGTCGCGAGCGCGGGAGGCGCGGAGGTATATGGATACGCGATCAGTGCGACTACGGGCGCGCTCACGGCGGTCACGGGCAGCCCCTTCAGTACCGGCGCCGGCAGCCTGCCGCAGTTCATCACGATCGATCCGAGCGGCAAATTCGGCTACACCGCCAATGAGGGCACGGCGAACCTATCCGAGTTTACGATCGATCTGACCCATGGGACGCTGACTGCGGTGACGGGCAGCGCCAGCATCCCGGCAGGCCTGAAGCCGATCTTCGTCTCGATCTCGCCGGAGGCGCCCGGCATCCGCGACTGAAGTTCCGCATAAAAGCAAGAAGGGATAAAAGCAAGAAGAGAGTGCGGCGGCCCGGGGTCGATCCTGGGCCGCCGCCTTTTGAGTGTGCCTCTATCGAATGGGCTGGTGCGCCTGCAAGGCGGCAAGCCCTATACTGCCGGGTAGGGCCTCGCCACGCAGGCAGCGCTTGCGCGCGGCCGTTACCGTATTCGATGCGACTCGAAGGTGCGCAATGAAGGCACGATCTCCAGTCCTTGCCCTCCTCATTCTCATCGCAGCCGCTCCGGCTCGGCAGGCGCTGGGCGCGCCGCGCCCGCCCACCGGCGGCAACTTCGTGCCCGTGCGCGCGGCGCACGGCATGGTGGCAAGCAGCAGTGCACTGGCCTCGGAGGCCGGTGTCGAGATCATGAAGGAGGGCGGCAACGCGATCGATGCCGCAGTGGCGACGGGATTTGCGCTGGCCGTGGTGCATCCCCAGGCCGGCAACCTTGGCGGCGGCGGCTTCATGCTGATCCGCTTGCACGACGGCGCGACTCACTTCATCGACTATCGCGAGGCCGCGCCTGCCAGGGCCACCGCGACGATGTACCAGGATGCTTCCGGAAACGTGATTCCGGACCTGAGCAGGGTGGGCTACAAAGCGATCGGTGTGCCGGGCTCGGTGAAAGGCCTGGTGTATGCCGAGAAGCATTTCGGCAAGCTCGGGCTCGCGCGAGTGATGGCCCCTGCCATCAGGCTCGCGAGCGAAGGTTACACGCTGGGCTACGGCGAGGCGACGCTGATGGATACCGACACGCGGCTCGAGGAGTTCCCGGATACGCGACGCGTGTTCCAGAATGACGGCAAGGGATGGCACGAGGGCGATGTCTTTCGCCAGCCCGAGCTCGCACGCACGCTGGAGCGCATCGAGCGCGATCCCGACACCTTCTACAGCGGCGCGATGGCGCGCCAGCTCGCCGATTTCATCCAGAAGGGTGGTGGTCTCATCACCGCGAAAGACCTCGCCGACTACCGGGTGTTCGATCGCAAGCCGGTCACGGGAACTTACCGCGGCCTCACCATCATCAGCTCGCCGCCGCCTTCCTCCGGCGGCATCGTCCTCATCGAGCTGCTGAACATCCTCGAGGGCTACGACCTCAAGAGCGCGGGGCTCGACTCGGCCGCATCCATCCATCTGATCACTGAGGCCTACCGCCGCGCCTTCTTCGACCGCGCGGAGTTCCTGGGCGACCCCGCGTACACGGACTCGCCGATGATGATGCTCCTCGACAAGCGCTATGCAGAGGCCTGGCGCAGCTCCATCCTGCCGGATGACGCGAGTCCGTCGCTGCCGCTGCGCCGCCCCACGATCTTTCCGCAGCTCACGCGCTACGCTGCGGCGCATCCGGTCCTGAAGCAGCGCCCGGAATCCCGTGAGACCACGCACTATTCCGTGGTGGATACGTCAGGCGATGCGGTTTCGGTAACCACCACGCTCAACGCCTGGTACGGCTCCGGTGTTACGGCGGGACATCTCGGTTTCCTACTCAACGATGAGATGGACGACTTCGCCGCCAAGGTGGGCGTGCCGAACATGTTCGGCGTGCTGCAGGGGGCCGCGAACTCCGTCGGTCCCGGCAAGCGGCCGCTCTCCACCATGACTCCGACCATCGTGTTGAAGGACGGCAAGCTATGGCTGGTCCTCGGAAGCCCTGGCGGCCCCACGATCGTTACGACCGTGGCCAATGTCCTGATCGATGTCGCGGACTACGGCCTCAACATCAAACAGGCGGTCGCGGCGCCGCGCTTCCACCAGCAGTGGATGCCGGATGAGGTCTTCATGGAGGAGGACCGCTTCTCGCCCGATACGCTGGGGATCCTGGCGGCCCACGGCTACCACATCGCCTTTGGTGACCATGGCGATGCCGAGTGCATCGAGGTCGATCCCGCCACCGGCGAGCGTCTCGGGGCGAGCGACCCGCGCACCGAGACGGCGCGGGCCGTCGGCTACTGATCCGGGTATAATGTCTGCGGAGGGGAGTGGACCCCGTCGGAGCTCGGCCCCAGGCCGTGAAAGACACAACCCATGCACTCGCTGGTCATGGCGCTGATCTCGTTGCATGCGCTGTCCGGGGTCTTCTGGGCGGGGTCGACTCTGGCGCTGACGCACACCTCGCCCGCGCACAAGATCACACCGGAACTGTTTCGCGCACAGATGTCCGCTGCCGTCCTGACGGTCGCGGCCGGCGCGGCGCTCTGGGGCATCGTGCTTCGCGGCGCCCATGGGCCGATGGAGAATACTCTCGGGATCGGGGCGCTTTGCGCGATCGTGGCTGCGGGCGTGCAGGGTGGGATGCGCAAGTCGCCCGTGATGGCGCAACGGATCGCGGCGGTGTTGCTTTCGGCCACCGTCGTCTGCATGGTCATCTCGCCTTACGTAACCTGACACGATAGGTGCTCTAATGCCCGGAGTGTGGGGTCGACGGTGGCTGATCATCCTCGCTATCCTCGCGGGGCTGGTGGGGCTGTATGCCGCGGTAGGCTTTCTCCTGGTTCCGCGGTTGGTGCGCTCGGAACTGGTCGGGCTCACCGCCAAGGATTTCGGCAGGACGCTCTCGATCGGAGACGTCAGCTTCAACCCCTTCACATGGACGCTGGATATCACGGACTTCTCGCTTCCCGATGCCGACGCCCGGCCGATGATCACCTTCGGCCGTCTGGAGATCGCGGTGGGGATCTCCAGCGTGGCGCGTCTAGCGCCGAGCTTGAGCGATATCGTCCTCGACGGCCCGCATGTCAACGCGGTGGTGCGGCGCGACGGCAAGCTCAATCTGGCGGATCTCGAGAAGCCGTCCGCACAGCCGGCACAAGCTCAGGCTCCCAGCGCCAAGCCTTTCAAGCTGTTCGTCGATCGACTGGCGGTCGCGAACGGCAGCGCGACGTACGAAGATGACTCGCGGCCGATGCCTTTCCGCCTCGACCTCAATCCGATCGGCTTCGAGCTTCTCAACTTCAGCACCACCGGCAATACGGCGGGTAGCTATCACCTCACCGCCACGATCGGCCAGGGCGGTGCGCTGGACTTGACCGGGATGATCCGCGCACAGCCGGTCTCTCTGCACGGCGCGCTGAAGCTCAACGGCTTGAGCGCGCGGATCGTCGGCACGTACCTGGGTCCGGTGCTGCCGGCCGAGATCTCACGCGGCACCGTCGGGTTCCAGGGCAGCTTCGCGATCGACAGCCAGTCCAACGGCGCCGCGGCCCACGGTGTCAGGATGACCATCGACGTGCCGCAGGCGCGGGTAAGCGGCCTGGGTGTGCGACCGCGACAAGCGACCTCGGACTACGTGCAGCTCAACCGCCTCACTCTCGGTAATGCGCACATCGATCTCGAGCAGCGCGCCATCCGGGTGGGCCAGATCGCGCTCGCCGGCGCCGATGTCAAGGGGTGGCTGGATGAGCACGGGAAGCTCAACCTGCTGGAGCTTCTCGGCCACTCCGCCAGTAAGTCGTCGAGCTCTGCGGCGACGCCGAACGGTGCGGCCGTGCAAAGTGCCACGCCGCAGAGCGCGACGGCACAAGGTGCAACACCGCAGAGTGTGACTGACCCCGCGCCGCCCGCGACTTCAGCGAGGCCAACCTCCCACGCCGCTGCTTGGCGCATCGCCGCCCCGGACATCCGCGTCGACGACACGCGAGTGTCCCTGGAGGACCGCGGCATCAAGCCGGCCGCCCACCTGACTCTCAGCGCGATAACGGCCCGGATCACGGGCTACGACACATCGCCGCAGAGCCACATCAAGGTTTCCCTGCAAATGGCGGTCAACGGCAAAGGAAAACTGCAGCTGACGGGGGAGGGAGCCCTGCAACCCGAGGCGCTGAGCGCGAAATTGGCCGTGGACCGCGTCGATTTGCGTGCCCTGCAGCCGTACATGAACAAATACACGGCGCTCACGTTGGACAGCGGCTTCCTGAACACCACGCTCGACATCGACTGGCGCGCCGACGGGCAGCTCACCACGGCCGGCCGCATCGATGTGGAAGACCTGCGCGCAGTGGATGACGATCTCAAGCAGGACTTCGTCAAGTGGCAGGACCTGCACATCGTCGGCTTCCGGTACGCCTCGAGCCCCGCAAGCCTGTATATCGATCACATCACCGCCATCGCGCCCTACGCACGCGTCATCATCGGCGCGGATCGCACCATGAACGTGACGGAGGCGATGCATCCGCGCGGCTACCACGCGCCCGCCAAGACCGCGCAGGCGAAGGGCGAGCAGGCGCAGACCCCTGCAGCGACCGGAAAAGGAACTGCCGCGTCTTCGAAGGCATCGATGGCAATGGCCATCGGCCTGGTGCGCATCGCCAACGGCACCGCCGACTACGCCGACTTCTCGATGCAACCCAACTTCGCGACCGGCATCCAGGACCTGCACGGCACCATCAAAGGCCTGTCGTCCGACCCGAGCTCGCGCGCCACCGTCGATCTGCAGGGGAGGGTCGACCGCTACGCGCCCGTCGAAATCAGCGGCGTCGTGAATTTGCTCGCCGCCACTACCTACTCGGACATCAGGATGAAGTTCCGCGGGCTCGAGCTGACGCGCATGACGCCCTACTCCGTGCGGTTCGCCGGTTACAAGATCGCGAGCGGCACGCTCGATGCCGACCTTCACTACAAGGTGGACCATGGCAGGCTCGACGCCGATCACTCGCTGGTCATCGACCAACTGCAGCTCGGTGATCAGGTCCCGAGTCCGCATGCGACCAAGCTGCCCTTGCGGCTTGCCATCGCCCTGCTCAAGGATCGTAACGGCGTCATCCGGCTCGGATTGCCGGTGACCGGCAGTCTCAACAACCCACAGTTCAGCCTCGGGCCCCTCATCGGCAAGGCACTCATCAACGTGCTGGAGAAGGCGGTCACGGCGCCCTTCGCGATGCTGGGGCGGATGTTCGGCGGTGGGCCGGACATCAATCGGATCGACTTCCCGCCCGGAAGCGCGACCCTCCTGCCTGCCGGGCAGGCCCGCGTCGCGGCGGTCGCCAAGGCGCTCGCGCAGCGGCCGCAGCTGACTTTGCAGGTACCCGCCGTGTACGCGGCTGACGTCGACAGACCGGCGCTTGCCGAGCGGAAGTTGCGGGACGAGCTGATCACGCTCGCACGCAGTGGGGCGGGCGCCCGCGACGGCCATGGGCAGGCGCAGCCGACGGCCGGACGCGAAGTGCTGGAGCTCCCCGGGGAGCACTACCGGCTGCTGCGCGCGGCGTACCAGAACACCTTCGGTCCCAAGACGCCACTTCCGGCCGTGGCGCAAAAAGTGCCGCCCTATGACGCTGCCATTCTCGAGATGCAATCGGCCTTGCTCAAACGGACGGACGTGTCCGACGCCGACCTGCAGGCTCTCGCGCAGCGCCGGGCGGAGGCGATCAGCTCGGCCATCATCAAGGCCGGGGGCGTCGCTGCCGGACGGGTCGCAATCACCGCGGCTGCGGCGCAGCCTCCCGTGGCGGGCAGAGTGGCGGTCAAGCTCGGTCTAAAATAGGCAGCTGCGACATGCGGTCGGGAATGCGGCTGGCTTGCAAGCTCCGCTCCGGGTTACGAACCATGAGGAACAGGTGATGCATCGACGTGGTTTTTTGCGTGCGGGCGGCTCCACTATGGCGGGATTCGCTCCTTGGCCGTGGGCGTTCAACCGCCGCAAGCCGCCGGCGGCGGCGGCCAAGGGCGTGACGCTCATGGGCAAGCCCGCGCCCTTCAGCTACGCGGATCTCAAGGGGGTCGCGCGCTCCATGGGAGCCGCGCCCTACCGCGAGTCCTTCAAGCCGCTACCGGAAGCCCTGCAGCACCTGAGCTGGGATCAATGGGAGTCGATCGTCTGCCGGACTGAGCGGGCGCTCTGGTACGGCGAGGAGGATCTCCTCTTTCGCATCCGCTTCGATCACCCCGGCTTCAGCTTTTCCAAGCCCGTGCAGTTGTACGTCGTGGAGAGCGGCCAGGCGCGCGAGATCCTGTTCGACCCCACTCTATTCGACTACGGCAGGTCCGGACTCAAGTCCGCGGACCTGCCGAAGGATCTCGGCTTCGCCGGCTTCAACGTGCTCTTCCACACCGACTGGGCGAGCGATCGGGCGGTGTTTCAGGGCGCCTCCTACTTCCGCGCGGTGGACGGGGACGGACAGTACGGCATGTCACAGCGCGGCCTCGCGATCGACACCGGCATGCCGCAGCCGGAGGAGTTTCCCGACTTCGTGGCGTTCTATCTCGAGAAACCGGCGAAAGGGTCGTCGTTTCTCACCGTCTATGCGCTGCTCGACTCCCCGAGCGTCGCGGGCGCGTATCGGTTCATCATTGACGTCGCGAGCACCCTGGTGATGGATGTCGATGCGGCGCTCTATCCGCGCAAGGAGATCCCGCGCCTCGGGATTGCGCCCTGCACCAGCATGTTCCTGGTCGGCGAGAACGACCACCGTGTGGATGACGACTGGCGGCCGCAGATCCACGATTCCGACGGGCTGCAGATGAACACCGGCGCGGGCGAGTGGATCTGGCGGCCGCTCGTCAATCCGGGCGCGGTGCGTGTCAACACCTACGTCGACGAGAATCCGCGCGGCTTCGGCCTGATGCAGCGCGAACGGCGCTTCTCGCAATATCAGGACGACGGCGTCTTCTACAACAGGCGCCCGGACTGCTGGGTACAGCCGAAAGCGCCCTGGGGCAAGGGCGGCGTCATACTGGTCGAGATCCCGACCGGCGACGAGACCATGGACAACATCGTCGCCTTCTGGAGCCCTGCGGATAAGAGCGAGCCCGGGCGCGAGTACCTCTATGGCTACCGTTTGTACTGGTGCCGCGAGAATCCGTTCATTACTCACCTCGCGCAGGTGCAGGCGACGCGCGATGGCATCGGCGGCGTGGTCGGCCAGAAACGCACTCATTTCGCGTGGCGCTTCGTGATCGATTTCGCCGGCGGTGATCTCGGGATGCTCGGTCCGGATGCCAAAGTCGTCCCTGTCATCAGCGCCTCGCGCGGAAAGGTCGAGATCACCTCGGCGCGGCCGTTGCTGCCGGTCAACGGCTGGCGTGCGATGTTCGATCTGGTGCCGGACGACAGCGGGCAGCCGATCGACCTGAGACTCTATCTGTCCCTGGACGGGCAGGCATTGACGGAGACCTGGATGTACCAGTATGCCCCGCCGCCAGCCGCCCAGCGGAAGCAATATCTGTAGTATGAAGAAACGTCAACGCGGAACCCCTGTTGCGCGTTGGCGTCTAATGCGACAGGTATCTCCGGACAATGCGAGGTTGCAATGAACCTCATTCAACAGGTTGCGCGATTGGCTTCCGCGGCGGCCGCGACGGCCCTCCTTGCCGCCGTGCCCACCTTGGCGGTGGCTCAGGACAGCGTTTCGGCTGTGTGGGTGCCGAAGCACGTCCAGTTCATTTACCAGGGCTTCACCACCCATTACTCCTGCGACGGGCTGCGGGATGAGATCAGGGGCATGCTGGAGAAGCTCGGCGCGCAGGACCTCAAGGTTCAGGAATATGGCTGCGCGCGGCCGGTCGGTCTCGACCCATTCCCCGGTGTATCCGTGAGCATGCGCGTGCTGGTCCCGGCTTCTTCAGGCGAGGCCAAGAGCGCGAGTGCTCCCGTGGACGCCCAGTGGAAGGACGTGGTGCTCCTTTCGGGGAATTCGTCCTTCGAGGATCAGGGCCAATGTGAGCTCATAGAGCAGTTCAAGGAGACGTTCCTGCCGCTCTTCGCCACGCGCGACGTCAAGTATGGGTCGACCTGTGTGCCGCACCAGCTCAATCTCGGCACCCATCTCAGCGCCCAGGTACTGATGCTGCCCGCAAAGGTGGCCAGCAGCCGTCAATAAGCGGGTTGCTATCAGCTCCGCGCCGGCTTTACGGCGCCCGCGCTATCGACGTCGGGCAGAAAGCCCGCCAGCAGGCCTATCACCGGCAGGAAGGCGCAGATCTCGTAGACGAGGTTGATGCCGAAGGAGTCGGCGACCTTGCCCAGCACCGCGGCGCCGATGCCGCCCATGCCGAAGGCCAAGCCGAAGAAGAGTCCCGCCACGGTGCCGGTACGGCCGGGAAGCAGCTCCTGCGCATAGACGATGATGGCCGGAAATGCGCTGGCCAGGATGAGCCCGATGGGAACCGTCAGCACGGCTGTCCAGAGCAAGTTGGCATGCGGCAGCGCGAGCGTGAACGGCAATACGCCGACGATGGAGCCCCAGATGACGTACTTGCGTCCGAAGCGATCACCCACCGGCCCGCCGAGAATCGTCCCGAGCGCGACAGAGCCCAGGAACACGAAGAGATAGATCTGTGAGGCCTGCACCGACACGTGGAAGCGGCTGATGAGATAGAAGGTGTAATAGCTGGTCAGGCTCGCCAGGTAGAAGTACTTGGAGAAGATGAGCGCGAGCAGCACGCTCATGGCCACGGTCACCTGTTTGCGCGTTGGCCCTGCAGGCGCATCGGCGGCCGCGGCGCTGGGCTTGAGGCGCGCCATGCCGTGGAGCTTGTACCAATGCCCGACGTTGAGGAGCACGAAAATCCCGAGCAGCGCCGCACACGAGAACCAGAGAACGCTCGTCTGGCCGTGCGGCAGGACGATGAAGGCCGCCAGGAGCGGCCCGATCGCGGAGCCGAAATTGCCGCCGACCTGGAACACCGACTGCGCCAGTCCGTGCCGGCCGCCCGAGGCCATGCGCGCCACGCGCGACGACTCCGGGTGGAAGACCGAAGAGCCCGTGCCGATCATCGCGGCCGCAAGCAGCAGCAGCGGATAGGTGCGCGCTGAGGCGAGAAGAGCGAGACCGGCCAGGGTAAAGCCCATCCCCGTGGCGAGCGAGTACGGGCGCGGCTTGCTGTCGGTGTAACGGCCGATCAGCGGCTGCAGAAGCGATGCCGTGATCTGATAGGTGAAGGTGAGGATGCCGATCTCGCCGAAGGTCAAGGCGTAGGAAGTCTTCAGCATCGGATACAGCGCCGGCAGCAGCGACTGCATCATGTCGTTCAGCAGATGGCAGAAGCTGATCGCGGCCAGCACCGAGAAGGCGGTGCGGCCGGCGGCTTCGGCCCGGCTGATGTTTGCCGTGGCTTCGTTCACTGAGCTTCCTGGGGCTTTACCGGGGGTCACTGTGCCGCATTGCGGCCCAGAATCCCATCTCTCCTTTGGCGCAGCCGGAAGGGGGGAGGAGGCCTGAGGCAGGGGATCAGGTTTCGGGCTTGGGGAGGGACAGGGCTGCGCCGACGAAAGGCGGCCGCAATGATGATAACTGGTGAGGCGGCCATGGCGGCCGCCTCACCAGGGCAGGATCGCCTAATTATTCGGATTGCTGCCGGGGTTGCTGTCCTGCAGCGGGAAGGCCTGGGCTGGCTGTCCATTCGGCCGGGCGGGCTGCGCGCGCTGGGCGGCAGGATCCGCTGCGGAGCTCGCTACCGAAGAGGCCGACTGCATGCCGGTGCCCTCCGATACGGCAGTCAGGAACCGCTGAGCGGCATTGTCGTCCGTACGCACCGCGCCCGAGATGATGTCGGAAGCCAGCAGACCTGGATGATGATAGAGCGCCGCGTTGGCGGAATCGTCTATCGTGAGCGCGGCGCCCGAGAGCGCGACTCCGGCAAAGATGCCCCGGGTGGCCGAGTACGAGTACACCCCCGCGTTGAATGCCTGATCGGTTGCCGCGGAAGCCTGGCGGCCAACCGGTCCCGCCGCTACGGAAATGTCACCGCCCAGCGTGAGCTTGCCGCCGGTGATGCCTTCGATTCCTTTCTCAGAAGTGAAGACCAGCACGAGATCCGTCTTCTGCACGCCCCACTGGAAGCCGAAGCTGCCGCCCGTCAGTGTCACGAAGATCGGGCTGGAGAAGTGCCCGCTTCGATCCCTGACCACGACCACCCCGTGCCCGCGTGCGCCGCCGAGGAAGAACGCTACTTTGGTGAAATCGGGAATGACCGCTATGCCGTAGGCGCGTTCGAGCAATCGGTCGGGAATGCCTTGGTCGCGTGCATCGCGGATGTCGGTGAGTGTCTGTGTGGCGAGGAGGAGGCGTCCTTCCTCCCGAGCCTGCGCGTGCGCGGCGATGGCCGTGAACGCCAGCACCACGCCGACGAGAGTAGAGAGTAATCGAGTTCGCATGCCTTGGATCCCCTATGCTGTCGCCGGGTACCGACAAGCCGGAGCCGGCGGCCACTGCTTACAAAGTTTACCGCAGATCGACAGCATGGAGTTAGCCGTCACCGATGAACGGTGCGCCCGGCTCGCGCAGGTCTTCGTTCAGGGGCCGTTCAGAACCAGAGCGACACGTACGCCTGATAGATGCTGGCGTCCAGCGTGTAGAGCGGCTCCGCGCCGCCCTTGAACACGCCCGGATCGAACTTGGAGTAGAGAGCGTCGCGGTAATCCTGATAAGTGACCATCATGCGATTGAAGCTGAGCGTGGCGGTGCTCTTCTGAATCCAGGTCAGGCGCGGTATGGAGAACGCGTACGACGCCTCCAGGCCGAGGGTGATGCTGTGGAATGCCGCCAGCTCACGGTCGCGGGCCATGAAGTTGGAGTAGTCGGCGTAGGGGAAGATGTCGCTGTAGAAGCTGGCCGCGCCCTGGCGGTAGTAGCGGATATTGCCGTCGAGCGTCCAGTGGTGCCGGACCGGCTGCACGTAGTCGAGCTGCAGGGTGTGAGCGACGATGCCCCACGAATCCGTGAAGAAGCGGTACTTGCCGGTGAGCGCCGCGCGGTACGGAAGATAGTACTTCAGCGAGGCCGACAGCGCGTCCATGGTACGGGTCTTGGGATAGACCTGGGGGGCGAGCGTGTAGCCGATGGGATTGTTCGGATCGACGTAGCGGATCTCGCGATAGGGGCTCGCGAGATAACCCTGGTCGGTGGAGAACTGATAATTGAGGGTGCCGATCAGGCTGCGGGTCAGGATCTGGCTGATGCTCACGCCGTAAACGCGGTGATCGGCCCGCTGGTGAAACGTCGGATCATTGACGATCTGGCCGTTGACCTTGATGTCCCGGTAGATCTGATCCCAGCCGCGGCTGTAACTGAGCGTGACGGTGGTGAGGTCGCCGAACATGTCCTGGCTGATCGAGTAGTACGCGGTGTTCGCTTTGTAGTCCGGCTCGACGCTATTGATGAATCCCGCGCTGTAGGTCGTCTTGCCATGCAGGTACTCGGCGCCGACGCTCTTCTGCGTGCGCGTCTCCTTGTACGGGCTGGCGGACAGCAGCACATCGATCGATGCGCTCGAGATCATGTCCTGGTAGTAGTTGGCATTGACCGCAAAGTGGTCGCCGATCTTCTTCTGCACCAGGATCGAGGGTCCCTGGACGGTGATGCCGCCACCCTGGTAGCGATGGTAGAGGAAGTCGGCGCGGTCTTCCGGCAGCACGCCTGCCACGGCCGGCACGGCGGCCAGGCAAAGCGCCGCCAGCGCGGGCCGAGACGCGCCCCTAAGTGACTGGCTCAGTTGCATCCGCAGCCGCCGCCGACACCACCCGTGGCGCCTCGCGCGCCCTCACGGGTCTCGAACACGTGGTCGAGGTAGGTGCTCGAGACCGGGTTCCGATCGAGTGCCATGAGGGGATCGGCCAGATGCTCGCGCTCGTATGGCTTCACCCACGGCTCGATGGGCGAGCACGCCGAGACCGCCACCAGCAGCGCTACCGCGACAGCCATTACCCGCAATGAGATGTTCATCGGCGTGGCCTACTGGACGATCAGCGCGCGGATGCTGTTCATGTATTGGTTCTCGTCACCGGGGAGATAGCCGTTGTGTACGAAGCGCACCACACCCTGGCGGTCGACGATCACCGTGGTGGGCATGGCCTGCACCTGGTAGAGCTGACTCACCTGGCTCTTGGGATCGGAGAGAATGGGATAGCTCACCGGCGTCTTCTTCAGCCAGGCATCGGCATTGTGTGAGTCAGGCTCGACGTTCACCCCGATCAGGGTGAAGCCCATGTCCTTGTACTGTTTGTAGATGCTGTCGAGCAGCGGCATCTCCTGCCGGCA
>Ga0126373_10002753_pt1 | contig 13005 bp, 12 predicted proteins | sample PanSoiMetPlot_11_FD_92545 | JGI IMG/M metagenome (GOLD analysis project Ga0126373, IMG submission 92545) | Tropical forest soil microbial communities from Panama - MetaG Plot_11 | ecosystem: Environmental > Terrestrial > Soil > Tropical forest > Bulk soil | place: Panama | collected 2016-02-17
CGGCGCAGGACCCGCTGGGGGCGGTGTTCTCATCTGCCTTGTCCTCGCTTTCGAGCACGAACCTGACAAACGCCGAGAATCTATACGCCGAACTCACGGGCCGTGTTTCATCCGTGAACATCTCAGTCGGACGCCCTCTTGACCCTTCGACAAAACAATACAAACCGTATGGCGCGTACAATCTCAACGAAGTGCAGGCCTCAACCGGAACGTGGTTTCAGGACAGTTGGCGTATTCGCCCGGATCTGACGCTGAACTATGGCCTGCGGTGGGATTTCGTCGGCGACGATCACGATGTGAACGGCGGCTATAGCACTCTGCCGACACTGGGCGATATCTGGGGGCCAACCCCCGTTGGAAAGATCTTCAGCCCCGGCACGCTCGGCGGGGTCATGAATCCGCAATTCGTTGCTCGGGTCCACGCCTACAATCCTTCCTACCTCAACCCCTCACCTGCCTTCGCGCTTGCGTGGAATCCGAAATTCAGTGACGGGCTTCTGCATGCGCTCGGCGGCGACGGGGGCTTGGTTATCCGCGCGGGGTATTCGTTACGTCACTATGCGGAAGGAGCGCAGAACTTCTGGGCGTTCGCATCGAATTCGGGACAGTTCTTCTTTCAGGGCGGCAACCTTACTTCGAATCCGACGTCGGCCTTGGGCAACTTCACTCCGGGTTCACTGACGCCCGGACCGGCTACGCAGTTGCCTCCTTACTTCCTTTCACCGGCGGCCTATTCGAGCACGACGCCTGCCGCCAATCTGTTTCCAGGTACGTTTTGGGGAATGAACCCGAATATTTCGCAGCCGTATCTGCAACAGTGGAACGTTGGCGTTCAGCGTTCGCTCGGCAAATCCAGCGTCTTCGAGGCCCGTTACGTTGGGAACCTCGCGCTGCATCAGTGGCTTGGTTACAACATCAATGAGGTAAATATCTTCGAGAACGGGTTCCTCAACGAGTTCCAGCACGCGCAGGCTAATCTGAGCCTCAATCAGGCAAATGGTAAGGGCGCCAGCTTCGCCAACAATGGCCTTCCCGGGCAGTTCCCCTTGCCCATCTTCGCCGCCGCTTTTGGCAGCGCGACCGGCAATTACACCAACGGCACGTACATTACCAACCTGCAAACCGGCGCGGCTGGAAGTCTGGCGAATTCACTTGCGGGGAACACCACGTTCTTCTGCAACATGGTGGGAACAACGGCGTTCCCGATTTGCGCCAGCAAAGGCAACTTCGCCGCGACGGGCGCCTATCCCATCAATTTCTGGCAGGTGAATCCTTATGCGTCTGGAGCGAATGTGAACTATCTGGATTCCGCCGGATCCTCGAATTACCACGGGCTTCAGCTCGAATTCCGTCAAAGACCAACGCATGGCGCGCAGTTTACCGTGAACTACACGTGGGCGCACTCTCTCGGAATCAGCGCGCAGAACGGAATTCAGGGCCAGGGCAACAACATCTATTACACCGACCGCAACTTCAACCTGAACTACGGACCGGGACTTTTCGATATACGACATGTGGTGCACGCCAGCGGCACCTACGATCTTCCATTCGGCGCGGGACGAAAATTCCTCAATCATGGCGGCGTTATCGATCGCATTGTTGGGGGATGGACGCTCGGAACCATTCTCGTGATTCAGAGCGGCAATCCGGTCCAGATCGGCAACACCAACAACAACACTGACGGCTACAACACCGCTAATAACAATGACGCAGGCGTCTACTTCAACGGGATCACTGCAGCGCAGTTGCAATCCAACGTCGGCGTTTACCACACCGGTAGTCCGTGGGTATACACGATCAACCCTTCTCTGATCCAGCCGAGCGGTATCGCCACTTCGGGCTTGACGCCCGCAAATATCGCCGGTCAGTGGGGCTATCGCCCGTTCCTCTACGGTCCGCATTGGTTTAACGACGATCTGTCGGTCAACAAAACCATACAGATCAAAGAGCGCGTGCGTTTTGTCTTACAGGCGGAATTCCTGAATCTCACGAACCATCCGACCTTCAATCTGAACAATCTGAGCGTGCGCGCGACCAATTTCGCCCAGCAGACCGGTGTCGGGTCGACAGCCCAACCGTCAACCGCCCGCCGGATCGAACTTCGCGCGAATATAGAGTTTTAGGGAAGAAAATCATGCGGAACTCAAAGAAGTCTCACTTCAGCCGCCGGGCATTTGGTGGCGTTATGGCGGGGGCAGGGGCTGTGGCTTCACTGAGCGCTCAGCAGGCTCCGACCCAGCAGCCGGCCGGACCGCCGAATCCGAACACGAGCGCACAGCAACAACGTAGGAACGGGCCGCCTCCCGAGGTGGAACCGTTCGCCGACGCCATTGAATTCACGCGTCATGATGTAGCGCCGAAAGTGCAGCCTTTCGACATGACGGAGGTTCGCGTCACCGGCGGCATCTTCAAAGACGCCGAGGAATGGGACCGCGGGTATATGAGCCGACTGCCTGCCGATCGGCTCCTCTACAATTTCCGCCAGAATGCCGGGCTCGACACGAACGGCGCCGAGCCGCTGGGCGGCTGGGAAGCCCCGGCGGACGGCAAACGCGGCACGGAACTGCGCGGCCACTTCACGGGCCACTTTCTCTCGGCCAGCGCGAACATGTACGCTTCGACCGGCGACAAGGCGGCCAAGGAGAAGGCTGACTATATGGTCGCCGAGCTCGCGAAAGTACAGGAGAAACTCGGTGGCGGGTACCTCAGCGCGTTCCCGATGGAATTGTTCGACCGGCTCGACGCTTTAAGCGGCAAGCCGCGCTCGGGCCCTCCTCAACCCGGCGAGCCGACGCTGCCCTGGGCGCCGTTCTACACGATTCACAAAATCATGGCCGGTATGCTTGACATGCATACGCTCGCCGGCAATCACCAGGCTCTTGAGGTCGCAAAGGGGATCGGCAATTGGGCAGATGGCTGGTCGGCATCGAAGACCGAAGAGCACATGCAGCAGATCCTCAACGTGGAGTTCGGTGGCATGGCCGAGTCGCTGTACAACCTCGCCGCTATCACTAACGACGAACGTTACGCGAAGGCGGGAGACCGCTTCCAGAAGAAGCGGTTTATCAATCCCCTCGCGTTGCGGCGCGACGAGTTGAGGGGCCTTCACGTCAACACGCACATTCCGCAGGTGATCGCAGCCGCCCGCCGTTATGAAATCTCGGGCGACATGCGTTTCCACGACGTCGCCGATTTCTTCTTCGACGAAGTCACATCGGCGCGCACTTATGTGACAGGCGGGACCAGTAACGGCGAGAGTTGGCAGACGGAGCCCCGCAGGCTCGCAGCGGAACTCAAACGGAGCGTCGCAACCACCGAATGCTGTTGTTCTTACAACATGCTCAAGCTAACCCGGCATCTTTATAGCTGGAATCCCGAGCCGCGCTACTTCGATTATTTCGAGCGCGCATTAATGAACGCGCGCATCGGAACAATTCGGCCCGAGAAAGGTTATACGCAATATTATTTGTCGCTCACGCCGGGCGCGTGGAAGACCTTCAACTCAGAAGACAAGTCATTCTGGTGCTGCACGGGCACGGGCGTCGAAGAATACGGAAAACTGAACGACAGCATCTACTGGCATGACGATCGTGGACTGTACGTCAACCTCTTCATTCCGTCGGAGCTGAACTGGCAGACGAAAGGCCTTCGCGTAAAGCAAGAAACCCGATTCCCCGATGAAGGAGGCACGAGCCTCACCATAACGGCCGACAAGCCCGTGCAGATGGCGATCCGCCTTCGCGTTCCCGTTTGGACAAAAGCCCCTCGCGTGAAGCTCAATGGGCGCGGGCTCGAAGGTTCAGCTGAACCGGGAAGCTACTTCACACTGGACCGCGCCTGGAAAACCGGCGACCGTGTCGAACTCGAAATGCCGATGCATCTTTCGGTCGAAGCCATGCCCGACGACTTGAAGACCCAGGCGTTCCTGTACGGACCACTGGTTCTTGCCGGAGACTTGGGCGATCAGGGGATAACGGACCCGATGATTATCGGTCCCAGCGCGCCAAATCTGTACCATCCGCCGCGTCCGGCCCCGGCGGGAGCGCAAACGCGACCCGACACGCGGCCTATGGCGCCTCCACTGGAGGCTCCCTCGTTCCAAGCAGCCAGCGCGGACCCCTCTTCGTGGATTAAAGCCGGCGAAAAACCGATGACCTTCCGAACGGTCGGCCAGAAGCAGGACGTTACCTTGGTCCCCCTCAACAAGCTATTCGACCGCCGTTATTCCGTCTACTGGGAAGTCTCTTAGCCGCGATCGTCTATTGCAGACAAGCCTCAGGCCGGCGCTTTTTGCGCGCCGTCCAGTGCAGGGGAGGGGCAGCCATAAACTCTTTCGGCTCATTGGGAAGTAAACGTCGCAGGGCGTTTCTCAGCCGAATATGGCGTGAAATGGCCCAGGACAGTCACTTCGCAGAGTGACCGGGGCCTGGGGCAAAGTGCGTCATTAGCCGCAGCCCCCGCGCGTGAACACGCCACTTCTCCACCGGCGCCATGATTCGAAACGCGTTTCTTTGGACGCCTACGTGTACCGTACCGCCAGTTGTATCGCGCGAACTGTAGCCGTGTGAACCGAGTGGCGTGACTTAGGTCACTGCACGCAATCTCATCGCGGGGCTACTCTTTGGCTGAAGACAGTGGCGCGGTCGACACGAACACGCGAGTCCAACGATGCCGAGTTCGCGCCGCACGGAGAATCCTGTGAGTTCAGGAAGACGTACATGCCGTCGAGTACAGATTCATGCGTTGACACGCGTATGCGTATCTGTCACGGCGGTGGTACTGACAATCGCCCCGTCCGTCTCTGCCCAGAGCGCAGAAGCGTTTTATAAGCGCAATTGCGGCGCGTGCCACACCATCGGCGGGGGCCGTATGCTTGGGCCCGATTTAAAGAATGTCGAACAACGGAAGGATCGCAAATGGCTGATCGATTTCCTGATGGACCATCGCCGAAAGCGGTGTGCTTATAGTCGTGGTAGACCTGACGCTTGCGCCGGAATCGCCGTATCCCGCTTGTGTGCAGGATGCCAACTATGCGGTCCGCTGGCTCAAAACGAGAGCGGCATCATGGAACGGTGACCCGGTGAAAATCGGCATTTAGTTCGAGCGGCGGCCATGTCGCAGAGTTGCTCGCCATGCGGCCTCGAGATCCCAGATACGATGCAATCCCTTTGTCGGAAGCGCCAAAAACGGATTCTTCGGTCACATACGTCGCGATGCGCTCGCCTATCAGCAACACCTTCGCCCGGTATCAGAATGCGAGAAACTGAAGCGTAGCGCGATGGTCAGAAACAATACGATGTTCTTTGTTCCTTGGGAGACAATCCACGAAAGCAATCCCCAGGAGATCCTCGACCGGCGCGAAACGATCACCAGGGTTCCATTCCTCATCATGCAGGGCGCGCTCGACGACAACGTCCTTCCGGCGGTACAGGAGAGATTCGTTCGGAGTTATAGCGAGGCAGGCGGCGATATCCAATACCAGTTGTTCGAAGGTTGCGAGCACGAATGGGTTGCCCGACCGGGACCACAGACTGATCGCGCGCGGGAGATGGTGAAAGCCTTCATCGCACGGCAGGTGAACGACTCGTAGTCGGAAGTTTGGGACCTGGCCTCTCGCGTGATCTACGAATATCGGTAAGCGGTTCGATCGCGCTCAGACGGTAAAATGATGCTTTAATGTCTAATCGGCGATCGTTTCTCCGCAACGCTGGCGCCACTGCGCTGACTGCCCCGTTTTTCATTCGGGAGTTGCTCTCGAAGCCGCCTTCGGCTACCGTGCGGCTCGCCAGTTTCGGCGCCAACGGAATGGCGTTCTCCACCCTCGACGGGATCGCCTCGCACCCCAAAGTCAAACTCGTCTGTGTCGCGGAGGTGGATTCCAACCGGCTCGATCGCGTAAAGCAGAAGTATCCCGAAGCGCGCCTCTATCAGGACTGGCGCGAGATGCTGCGCAAAGAACACGGCCAGATCGACGCAGCCTGCGTCGGTACGCCGGACCACATGCATGCGTCGCAAGCCATAGTTTCCATGCGCGCAGGCCTTCCGGTGTATGTGCAAAAGCCGCTCGCGCACGATGTGCACGAAGTTCGCACGCTCATGAAAATGGCTCGTGAGAGAAATCTTCCCACCCAGATGGGCATCCAGATTCATTCCTGGAGCGAATACAAGACTGCTGTCCAGCTCATCCACGACGGCGCCATCGGCAAGGTGAAAGAGGTCCACACCTGGAGCGAGAAAAAGTGGGGCGATACCGCAAAGCTCCCCCTCTCCCAGGACCCCGTGCCGGCAGGTTTCAACTGGGATGACTGGCTCGGCGTGGCAGCCATGCGCCCTTTCATCAAAGATGTCTATCACCCAGGCAACTGGCGTAAGCGCCTCGATTTCGGCACTGCGACCTTTGGCGATATGGGCTGCCACATTCTCGATCCGGTGTTCAGTTCGCTCCAACTGGGCTCGCCCCTTACGGTGAGAAGCGAAAGCGAGCCGCCGAACGGAGAAAGCTGGGCGATCAACACTTTGATTCGTTACGTCTTTCCAGGCACACCGAGCACTGCGGAAAAAACTGTCTCCGTTACCTGGTACGATGGCGACCGGGTTCCGCCGGAAGAGATTCGCGCGCTGCTCGGAGACGTCAAATTTCCCGGTCAGGGTTCCATTTTCATTGGCGAGAAGGGGCAGATGTTGCTGCCCCATGTAGCCATGCCCATACTGCTTCCTGCGAAGGATTTCGCCGGCTACGTAATGCCGCCTCACGAAAGGACAGATCATTACTTCGAGTTCGCCGAAGCCGTGCTGGGCAACGCCAAGACCTCCACGCCGTTCGACTACTCAGGTCCACTCACCGAATCTGTGCTGCTCGGTCCGCTCGCAACGCGGTTCCCGAACACTACCCTCGAATGGAATGGCGCGAAGGCGAAATTCCAAAACTCGGAGGAGGCGAATGGCTTCATTCGGCGAAAATATCGGGCAGGCTGGTCGGTTCACGGAATGGCCTGAACCCTTTCTGACCAACTCACCCAGTTGGTCCCTCCTCCGGGTCCTGCGATAGCCAACTTCCGGTTGACGCGCAATCTGCTGAGGTCAAGAGGCTGATCATTGGGCTTGGGATATACTGACGGAACCGATTCGGGCTAGGATTATTCTGAGGCCCGGAGAATTCATGCAATTCACGGTTGTTTCTGGGTTCAGCGTGAATATGCCTGACTGGAGAGACTGCGAAGGCCAACTGCTCGACGGGAGGTACCCCTTGGAGCGGTACGTCGGCGGCGATGAAGGCAACGCCCTGTTTCTTACCGGGTCTGCCTCCGCAACAGTCAGGATCCGGCGTGCCGATGCGGCCCATGCCCCGGTATTGGCGGCGCGCTGGAATCGTGCCAAACTCCTCCGCCATCGCCATCTTTTGAAGATTAACGAGGCCGGAGTTTCGGCGATGGCCGGCGAGACGGTGGCGTACCTGGTCGCGGAACACGCCGAGGAGAACCTCGCCGAGATTCTATGCGCCCGTCCCCTGACTACGGATGAAAGTCGGGAAATGCTCCTGCAGGTCGCCGACGCCCTGGACTACCTGCATGCGCGAGGCATGGCGCACAGCGATCTGAAGGCGTCGAACATCCTGGCGATCGGAGACACAGTCAAAATCTCCAGTGAGTCGGTTGTGGAGGGTGATGCGGCGGCCGATATTCGGGCCCTGGGATTCACATTGATACACGCTCTGACTCAGCGAGTAGAGACGTTCGCGCGCGACGATCCGGAACCAGCGGCGGACCTGCCCGCCCCATTCGACGAGATTGCGAAAGGCTGCCTCAACCCCGATCCAGCGCTCCGATGGACTGCGAACAAGATCATCGCCCGACTGCGGTCGCCTGAGGATACTGGATCGTCCCTGCCGGCCTCCCCGGCGATGGCCGACAAACCCACGACGATGAGGATGGGCCTCCGACGCTTCGCCGGACCCGCGGGCCTGGTAATCGCCGGGCTAGCGGTCGTGGCGGGTGTAGTGATGCGCAGAACGGATGCCCCCTCACCTGCACCCGGCGACTCGCGGAAGCCGCCCGCGGCTGTCGCGCCTGGACCGGCGCGGGCCCCAACGGCATCGGGGTCGAAGACCGTTGGGCCAGTCCGGTTGGCCGAGAGGGCACAATCGACGAGCAAGAGGCTGGTAAGCGAGGATGGAGTCACGCGCCGCATCGTGCCGAATGTCCCCGAAAAAGCCCGAAGTACCATCGAGGGCAAACCGGCGGTGGTCGTCCGAATCAGCGTAGACCCGAAAGGAAATGTAACGAAGGCAGCGTTGGAGCGTAGTTTCTCGCCGTACTTCAGCAACTTCGCTCTCCAGGCGGCACGGCAATGGAAATTCACGCCCTACGAAGGCGCGAGCCCCCGGGAATGGATTTTGCGGTTCGAGTTCACCCGGACGAACACGCAGGTCGTGGCTCAGAGAGCAGTCAGGGAATAAGGCTGGCCATTTCGGAAACAAGTACCTCGTCGGGATCGCGATGGCCATCCGTCAGGCGAATCGATTGTCTTTCGATGAGCGACTTCTCGCTGTTCCACCGCCGCGCCGTCGATGCGAACCGGCTGCCGTGTCAGGCCGTGCGGCGGACGGCGTGATAGATAACCAGCACGACGATGGCGCCAACGATGGCGACCAAAAGACTATAGAGGTTCAGCCCCGTCACACCGGCCCCTCCGAATAGTCCAAAAAGCCATCCTCCAGCTACGGCGCCCACAATACCGAGGATGATGTCTAAGATCAGCCCCTCACCTCGTTTGTTTACGATCTTGCTGCCAATGAAGCCAGCAATCAGCCCGAGGATAATCCATGCGAGAATCGACATCTGTAAATTCCTTTCAAATCCACCGGCGGACCAAGAATATGCTGAACCGCTCAGGTTATAGAGTCAAGCCGTCGAGGGAAAATAAGCGGCTCGGCCATGTCCGTGAACCGGCATATGCAATGGCGATTGCCGAGTTGAAAGAATCGGGCGAACTGACCCGAAATGCGGCTGCCGACCGTCTCCCGATTTGAACAACATCATCGAGCAGGATCATCGTTTCGTGAAGAAGCAGGTGACCACGAGGCAGGGATCGGGGTGGCCATAGTTCCGGCCATAGTCGCAAAAAGAGCGCCAGCGAAGAGTCGTCTGCGACTCCAAGGAACTATTCGATGTAAGTGGGTTAGATTGGTCGGGGCGAGTGGATTCGAACCACCGACCTCCTGGTCCCGAACCAGAAGACGACGATAAATCAACAACTTAGCAGGATTTGGCTCAATTGCGAATGGGAGCTAAATGTTTATATGTTTCAGCGAGTTGCGGGCAAAACGTCGGGCGCGGTTAGCAAGCGGGCCCACGCTGTCTATGCACAGGGTGGGCACAAAATCGGGCACAGCGACTTCAGCGGCGAATCGACAAGCATCCTGCGGCGCGCGCCATTGAGGCGTTGGGAAAAACCTTACTGGCAAGCTAATACACGCCGAGATTGTAGACCGCGCCGCTCGGATCAAAGATAACGTTCAAACGTCGATCGTTGTAGACGTAAGACCGTGTCCCGTTCGCGTTCCGAACTTCCCGGTAGTTCCGACCCCAGATCTGCTGAACATCCTTCACATGCATAGATCCGGGGGGAGGATAAGCGTATACCGCCTGGAGCGGACCGATTTTTGAGAAATTTAACTCGAACTCCCGCATCGCCGAAGTGGGATCGGGGAACGCATAGATGACGCCGTCAACGTTCTTGTTCGCGTCCAATGAATCGCGCTGCCGAAAAGGCTGCCCCATAGCGTTGCGCGCATCGTCCAAAGTCCAATGTCCGATTTGCTTCTCCAGAAAAGCAAACGATCCTTTCCGCATTTCGTCTGGCACGGTGACGGGCGCGGTAGTCCCGGCAGTCGGAGCCGGCTTCGCCTCAGCCTTCGCGGGAGGCTCTTCCGGTTCGTAAATCGAGGCGAGAGGCTGAGTCTGCGTCATCCCGAGCATTCCTCTCGCATAGTCGATCGGGATTGCAAAATTCAGATTCTGTCCGCCCTCAATTGTCATCACCGCGATTCCGACGACCTCTCCGGCGCGGTTGAATACGGGACCGCCTGAGTTGCCGTGGCTGATCGGAGCGCTGATCTGGAACAGCCGATATCCGTCCATTTCCCGGATCGCACTGATTAACCCTTCAGACAAAGTATTCTGCAATCCAAGCGGGCTGCCGATCGAATATATTGTCTGTCCAATTTCAACAGCGTTTGAACGACCCAATTTGACGACCGGCATATCCACCGCCGGAATCTTGAGAAAGGCAATATCCTTGCGCCTGTCAACCGCGATTACATCGAGTTGATCGTAGGCATCTCCGTTCGCAAGCCGAACGGTTGCCTGTTTTACATGCGCGACAACGTGGTAGTTGGTCAGGAGCCTACCATCGGCGCTGACCAACATTCCGCTTCCGGTCACGACGGTCTTACCATCGCCGGCCAGACCCTGGATTGTCACGACTGCGGGCGATGCGTTCTTGTAGACAGTCCCGGCGTCAATGGGGGATTGTGCGTCGAGGGGGTTGCCTGCGGTTGTAACGAGCGCGATCAGCGCGATCTTTGTCCAGATCGACGATTGCGTTCGGTAGTTATGCTGCCAATCTGTGACAAGCAAGGATTTGTAGCGCGTAAGAATATGTGATTTCACCGCACGGCCTCAACTCTGGGCATATTTGGACTCTCCGCGCCGCTTCTTGATTTTTTTTGGGGCGAGAAATAGACCCTGAAACGTTCCGCCGAACCCGAGAGCCCAAGTTCGTTGAGATGTTTATCCCCAGCTTGTATAGAACCTAGTGCACGGACTTTTGGGCCCAGTCCTGGGCAATCAGGGCGCAAGCCTTCTTCATCGCACCTGCGATACTCCCACCCTCTTTAGTTTTAGCCAGCAGATCTCCGTCTTTGTTCGCGACCTGTACTTGATTGTCACGAATAAAGGCACCAATCTCGATGTGATTCAGCAATATCACGTAGTCTGCAGCCTGCTGGTTGATCGTCACCCGTACGGATTGGCAGTCCCTTTCGAGATCTCTGCTCATCTCCATTGACTGGTCACGAAGCGCGTTTTGGTTTGTCCCCTTGCTGGCGGATTGTAAGAAAACTCTCGGCGTAGAGGCTGAGGCCGATGGCTGGGCCGCGGTGAATGTAGTCGTCGGAGGCACTGGAGAGACCGCAGCCTGTTGGGTCGGTGCGGGAGAAGATGCTTTCAGGACGATGGCGGAAATTGCCTTGTCACCGAGACCCGCAGATTTCAGGGCGATGATCCCGTCTGCTGAAACATCGTAAGCTCCCGGAGATGCGTTGACGGTGGCAATGATGACGTCTTCAGAAAGACCAGCCTTAACAAGCTTGATCACGGATTCGTTGTTGAGTGGTTGCTGAGCCTGCAGAAATGGGCAAATAGCCAATAACGCGGTCGCTAAAACAGTTCGCATAAAAACAGTTCGCATAGTTCTCTATTCGGTCGGCACCCGCGATTAGGCACATGCAAGCCACAGATGAGGCAGCCTGAATCTGCTGATTTCACGGTGCTTAACAAGCGTTCTCCTTTACTACTAGTTAGTATAGGGTTTTATCTTGACGATGTCAAGATGATTCTTCGATTCAGGAGCAAACCGCGGCGGTACAGGCGGGGCACCGAAGGCGAACAAAAGGAGAATATAGAGGGGTGCACCCGCCGCCCTTCCGCTACGATCACAAACTCTCAGATTGGCCGGACTGTTGGCTCGAAATGCGCTGCAGGAAGTGCAATGGCCGTTCGGTTCTGGCGCCGATGAAGTTGCTCATCCGCAAACATGGCGATCGCACGTTTCTCGATCTGATCCCGCGACTTCGCTGTTCTCAGTGCAGGAACACAGCCGCTCCGGTGTATCTCTGCGCTTCACCGCAAAGGACCGGAGGGCACGGAGGGCCGGGCACGGACTGGGCTATCGAGATCGTTCCGGAAAACGAACTGAGGGCGCAGCCGTGAATCCAACGCCTTCCGCGCTGTGCCAAGAACCCTGCTGGCAAGCTACACGCGGAGATTATAGACGGCACCACTCGGGGCAAAGGCCGTTCAAAGAACCTCTCACATGCTGGGAGACAACGAAATCGGTACGGCAAATTCGAAACACTGCGGAAATCCGTCAGGATTTCGCTCTGACGGCGCTTTTAATTAGATCGCGTATCCCCAACCAGAATCAAATTGGGCTACGTCTGTGGGAGGGTACATTGCATCTAAAGCAAGTCCTAGCGGTTCTGATTGGTTTCTTGAGCGTCGCCGTCGCCTCCAATGGCGACGAGGTGTCCCAAGAATCTCTAAGGGGACTGAAAGGAATAGCGGTTTACGTTGCTCCTGTCACTTCAGACATGGAAAAAGCAGGGCTGCACACTGACAAATTCCAAACCGATGTCGAATTGAAACTGCGATTGGCCGGGATCACCGTATACCCAATGGGCCAATCACCTGCAACCCTATGGGTTCACCTTAATACAGCCACCGCAAACGAGGCCGGAGTGTGGGCCTACAGTGTGGGCGTGGACGTGAGGCAGAGGGCTGTACTGTCTCGGGCGGATATCACGATTCCATTGGCCACGACATGGAGCGTGGCCAATGTCGCAATCGGTCCTCCGGGCGATATGGGCATACGAAATACTGTTAAAGACCTTATCGATGTCTTCATCGATCAGTATTTTGCGGTGAATCCGAAAGAGTGACGGTTCGGCGAGCGGTCAGCACATCGGGCTCCCGGCGCGGCGGAACGCCTGATCTGTTGCAGCTATTCTGCCGGGCGAGCAATAACCTGCGCTTCGATTTCTTTCGCCCGCTTTGCGCGTTCCTCTGCGCCGATCTGGCGTAAGGTATCGGCGTGAATTCCGGCCAGGTTTACGATCAGGCCGGGAGCGATGCGCTCAGTGCCGTATTCAGACCGGGACCATCGGGCCGCTGCCCACATGCGAATGTCACATCTTAATCGCGCGCATTGAACGTCACCGGGCTGAGC
>Ga0126373_10002754_pt1 | contig 12998 bp, 12 predicted proteins | sample PanSoiMetPlot_11_FD_92545 | JGI IMG/M metagenome (GOLD analysis project Ga0126373, IMG submission 92545) | Tropical forest soil microbial communities from Panama - MetaG Plot_11 | ecosystem: Environmental > Terrestrial > Soil > Tropical forest > Bulk soil | place: Panama | collected 2016-02-17
ACCAGGTCGGCCCCGTCGGCGTCATAGACCTTTGGTACCGGGAATCCTGCCCGATCGAGGTAGATCATGAGCTCGGCCTCGGCCCGGACGTCGTGCGGAAAACGGAATCGGCGCAGCACCCGGTCCTTATCAAGTGCGAAAACGTCGGCCGACCGGCCTACCCCGATTAGTTCTCCCGGTGAATCACCTGTTGCCATCGACGTATTTCCTGCCCGGACTGCTGATGACCTGGAATACCCCGTTCCCTGCCTATATACCAGGCAGTGCGGATGCGCGCTATCTACAAAGCCGCAGCAAACGAGTCCGCATCGTCGAACGGGCCGACGATCGCCAGCGCCTTAGGCTGCGCAAGAACTTCCCGTGCCACCTCGCGGACCTGGTCATGCGAGACGCCATCGATTTCGGCCAGCACCTCGTCCACCGGCTCGAGCCGGGGATAAACAAGCTCGGATTTGCCAAGTCGGCTCATCCTGGACGACGGGTCCTCCAGTCCCAGAACGATGGAGCCGCGCAACTGCCCCTTGCCCCGGTCGAGTTCCTCGTCGGTCAGGCCGGATTCCAGCACCTTGCTGATCTCGTCCTGACAGATCGCTAGCACTTCCTCGGTTTTGGCTGGCAGGCACCCGGCGTAGATGCCCCACATCCCGCACTCAGCGTGCTGCGAGCTGAAGCTGTAGACCGAATAAGCCAGGCCACGCTTCTCCCGAACCTCCTGGAAGAGGCGAGAAGACATGCCTCCGCCGAGTGCCGCATTAAGGACGCCTAGCGCGAACCTGCGATCGTCTGTCCTGGCCAGGCCGCTGCATCCGAGTACCACGTTCGCTTGCTCCACTGGCCGGGACAGCAGCCGCACTCCGGTGCCTATTGCTGCGTTCGCCTGGTCGCCGTCAAGCCGCGGTGACGCCGGCTGCTTTCGTCCGCCAGCATCGAGCGCCTGGCTGAAAGCGGCTGACGTCAGCTCGACGACCGCGTCGTGGTCGAGGTTGCCTGATGCGGCCACCACCAGGCTGTCCGGGGTATACCGGGCACGGTAGTGCTCGGCGATCCGGTCGCGGGTGATGGAGTTGATCGAGTCGACCGTGCCGAGGATCGGCCGCCCGAGCGGCGTGTCGCCGAACAGTTGAGCGGAGAACGCTTCGTGCACGAGGTCGGCCGGGTCGTCCTCGTTCATCGCGATCTCTTCCAGGATCACGCCGCGCTCGGCGTCTACATCCTTGGCTTCGATCAGCGAGCTCGTCACCATGTCGGACAGCACGTCGATGGCGAGCGGGAGGTCGGCATCGAGTACACGGGCGTAGTAGCAGGTGTACTCCTTGGCTGTGAACGCGTTCAGCTCGCCGCCGACCGCATCCATCGCCGCCGAGATGTCCAGCGCGCTGCGCCGGCTAGTGCCTTTGAACAGCAAGTGCTCAAGGTAATGAGTTGCGCCTGTGTGATGCGGGTCCTCGTCGCGTGACCCAACCCCGGCCCAGATGCCGAACGCCGCGGACCTGACTGCAGGCAAGGACTCGGTGATGACCCGCAGGCCTCCCGGCAGGACGGTACGGATGACCGTACCGTCGCTGCCAGCGAGCCGCTCGCTACCAGCCCCCATCAGGAGTTGCCGGACCCGGAGGCGCCTGCGCCTTCCGACCCGTCTGCGCTGCCTGCGTTGTAGCCGCCACGGCTGCGCGTCCGGGTACGGTGCCGGTCACCGCGATCGCCGCGATCGCCCCGGTCACCACGATCGCCCCGGTCACCGCGATCGCCCCGGTCACCACGGTCGCGGCGGTCACCACGATCGCCGCGGTCACGCGAGCGCGGTTCGTCGTGGCCGCCGAGGTCCTCGCCGGCAGCTTCCCGCTCCACTACCTCGACCGGCACCAGCGACAACTTGCCGCGGTCGTCGATCTCGCGGATCTCCACCTGGATCTTGTCGCCGACCTTGACGACGTCGTCCACGTTCTCGATCCGTGCGCCCCCGTGCAGTTTGCGGATCTGCGTGATGTGCAGCAGACCGTCCTTGCCAGGCAGCAGCGATATGAACGCGCCGAACGTAGTCGTCTTCACGACCGTGCCGAGGAAGCGCTCGCCAACTTCAGGGATGTGCGGGTTGGCGATCGCGTTGATCGCGGTGCGCGCAGCCTCGGCGGAGGTGCCGTCCGTGGCGCCGATGTAGATCGTGCCGTCGTCCTCGATAGTTATGTCGGCGCCAGTGTCTTCCTGGATCGAGTTGATCATCTTGCCCTTAGGCCCGATCACCTCGCCGATCTTGTCGACCGGCACCTTGATGGTGATGATCCGCGGAGCGAATGCGCTCATCTCCGCCGGGGTGTCGATGGCCTCCCGCATCACATCCAGGATGGTCAGCCGCGCACCGCGTGCCTGTCGCAGTGCGGCGCCGAGCACGTTTGCCGGGATGCCGTCCAGCTTGGTGTCCAACTGCAGCGCGGTAATGACGTCACGCGTGCCCGCCACCTTGAAGTCCATGTCGCCGAATGCGTCCTCGGCGCCGAGGATGTCTGTCAGCGTTACGTACTCGCCACCCTCGTGGATGAGGCCCATGGCGATACCGGCGACCATGTCCTTCAGCGGGACGCCGGCATCCAGTAGCGACATCGTCGAGGCACACACAGAGCCCATGGACGTCGAGCCGTTTGAGCCGATGGCCTCGGAGACCTGCCGGATCGCGTAGGGGAACTCCTCGCGCGTCGGCAGCACCGGGACCAGCGCCCGCTCGGCGAGCGCGCCGTGCCCGATCTCGCGCCGCTTGGGCGACCCGACCCGGCCTGTCTCCCCGGTGGAGTACGGCGGCATGTTGTAGTTGTGCATGTAGCGCTTGGTGCGCTCGGGGTTCAGCGTGTCGATCATCTGCTCCATCCGGAGCATGTTCAGCGTCGAAACACCGAGGACCTGGGTCTCGCCACGCTCGAACAATGCCGAGCCATGCACCCGCGGTACGACGCCCGCTTCGGCGGAAAGCTGCCTGATGTCCTCCAGGCCGCGGCCGTCAATGCGCAGCCCGTCGCGGATGATGCGCTGGCGCACAAGCTTCTTGTTCAGCGCGCGGAACGCTTCGCTGATCTCCTTCTCCCGGCCTTCGAACTGACCAGACAGCTTCTCTGTCGCCAGAGCCTTGATCCGGTCTGTCTCGGCGCCGCGCTCGTTCTTACCAGCGATCGTGAGCGCGTTGGCGAGGTCGCTGCCGACCTCGGCCTCCAGCGCGGCGAGCACGTCATCGCCGTAGTCCAGGAAGGTCGGGAACTCGGCGGTCTCCTTCGCAGCGTGCCGGGCAATCTCAAGCTGCCCTTCGCACAGCTCCTTGATGAACGGCTTGGCAGCGTCGAGACCCTGCGCCACTGTCTCCTCGGTCGGTGCGACGGCACCGCTTGTTGCGTCGGCGACCAGGCGCAGCGTCCTCGGCGTGGACTCGGCCTCGACCATCATGATCGCGACGTCACCGTCCTCTAGCACGCGGCCGGCGACGACCATGTCGAACGTGGCGTCCTCAAGCTGCGAGTAGGTCGGGAAGGCGACCCACTGGCCCTTGATGAGCGCCACCCGGACGCCGCCGATCGGGCCGGAGAACGGCAGCCCGGCGAGCTGGGTTGACATCGAAGCGGCATTGATCGCGACCACGTCATACAGGTGGTCAGGGTGCAGGGCCATGACCGTCTCGACGATCTGTACCTCGTTACGCAGCCCCTTGACGAACGACGGACGCAACGGCCGGTCGATGAGCCGGCAGGTGAGGATCGCATCCTCAGATGGCCTGCCCTCGCGACGGAAGAACGAGCCAGGAATCCGGCCCGCCGCATACATCCGCTCCTCGACGTCGACGGTGAGCGGGAAGAAGTCGAAGCCCTCTCGTGGGGCCTTCGACGCCGTGGTGGTAGACAGCACCATCGTCTCCTCGTCGAGGTAGACGACGGCTGAGCCGCCTGCCAGTTTGGCGAGCTTGCCGGTCTCGAACCGGATCTTGTGCGCGCCGAATTCGCCGTTGTCGATCGTGACTTCGGCGGTGTAGACACCCTCCACGGGTGACCTCCTTGACTGAAGGTCCCGCGCCTGTCCGCCGCGTTTCGGAGCGCCAGGGCCGGCCATCCGGGCGAGGTTCAATGCTCAGCCACGGTGCCGGGTCGGCTGCCGGCCGGTCTTCGATCGAAGCCCTCGGCCCCTGGCGAATTCGCCACGGACCCGAGAACCACTACCGAGGACCGGCCCTTTGGGCGCTAGCTAGCGCTCCTGGCCGGAGCCGCGGGACGTGATGTCGTCTTTAGTTGGTTTGACCTTATTGAGTTATCTATATGAAGACAGCGCGGCGAATTCGCCGCGCTGCCGCGCTACCTGCGCAGACCGAGCTTCTCGAGCAACGCTCGGTACCTGTTGATGTCCTTATGGGCCAGGTACTGCAGCAGCCGCCTGCGGCGACCGACCAGCAACAGCAGCCCACGACGGCTGTGGTGGTCGTGCTTGTGGACCTTCAGGTGCTCGGTCAGATCAGCAATCCGCCGAGTAAGCAGCGCAACCTGGACTTCCGGCGAACCGGTGTCACCCTCATTGGTCGCGTGCCCAGCGATGATGTCTTTCTTCACCGTGGTGTTGAGCGGCACGTTGCTCCCTCTTATTACTCATATGCGTAGGATGCCCAGGCTGAATGTATGTCGCCTTGAATGGGCTAAGTCAGCCGCCTGAGGGCGCAGCTGACCGGGCCAGATGTTCCGGCCGCTCCCCTAAAGTAGCACGCCAATGCCGCTGCTCCGGCATTAGCCCAGGCAGGCGCGCCTGCGCGGGTTAGCTCCCGTGCCGCTACGGCTCCTTGTTACCAGATCGTTGCCTCAAGTACCAGGCTCAGCTGAAGAACTCGTCGTTGGCGGCTGAGTCCTCGGGGAACGTCCAGAACTCCGTCGACTTGCCACCGGCCAAGTGCCAGATGTGTACCTGGCGCATGTCCAGCGCCCTGCCATCGCGCTCGGCGTGCGCAGTGCACAACACGGCGCCGTGAGTGTCGTTAGCGAGCACGTCATGCACGTCCAGCTTGAATGTGAACCCGGTAACGTCCATCAGCTGGCCGAAGAGTCCTGCTACTGCCTCGTGCCCGGCGTAGTCGCCGGCTAGCGGGCTAGAACCGCCAACATGCCAGACGATGTTGTCGGCCATCTCCGCGAACACGCCGTCCATATCGCCAGCCGCGAACGCGGCATAGCCGCGGGCCAGCAGTTCTTCGTTCGAGTTTGCCATCGTGATCCCCCCAGATTCACGCGAGTGGATACAGCTCTAACTGCTACCGACTATGCGCCTGGCCTTGTCGACGTCCGCATGCATCTGCACGACCAAGTCGTCTACCGAGTCGAACTTGACCGTATCCCGCAGCCAGGCCGCGAAATCGACGGCCACGTGCTCCCCATACAGATCCAAGTCGTCCCGGTCGAGGGCGTAAGCCTCCACAGTTCGATCCTGTCCTTCGAAGGTCGGGTTGGTCCCCACCGAAATGGCAGCCGGCCAGCGCTCCAGTTCGGCGCCTTCGCCGTCAAGGCGCGCCAGCCAGCCAGCGTAAATACCGTCGGCCGGAATCGCAGTATGTGGCGGCGTCTCCAGGTTGGCCGTGGGGAAGCCGAGCGCCCGTCCACGCATGTGGCCGCGCACCACCACGCCCTCCACCCGGTGCGGTCTGCCCAGATCGCGTGCCGCGCCCTCGACATCGCCCCGAGCTAGCAGCTTCCGGATAGCCGTCGACGAGATCGACTCACCGTTATCAGTCAGCAGCGACAGGCCCTCAACGGTGAAGTCGTACTTCTCTCCTAGCTCGCGCAGCAGCGCCACGTCGCCAGCTGCTTTGTGCCCGAACCTGAAGTTCTCCCCGACGACAACTTTCGCCGCATGCAGTCGGTCGACCAGGACCAAGCGCACAAATTCGTCCGGGCCGAGCTGAGAGAACTCCAGCGTGAACGGAATCACGCAGACCGCGGCGACGCCCAGCTCCGCCAGCAATTGCGAGCGCCGGCGAGCCGTGCTCAAAGCCGGTGGATGCGACCCGGGCCGCACGACTTCCATGGGGTGCGGATCGAAGGTGACAACTACCAGCGGCAAGCCAAGAGCGTCAGCCACTTCCCGAGCCCGCGCAAGGATTCGCTGGTGACCGCGGTGGACGCCGTCGAACACGCCGATGATGACGACCGAGGCGCCCCAGTCGTCGGGCACATCTTGCGGGCCCAGCCACCGATGCATGATGCAAGCCTGCCATGATGGCCGGTCGGCGGGGACGTCAGGACCCACCGCCACCGCCGGTTGCGAACACCGCCAGCGACCTGGCCTGGCCATCCTGGTCGGTCAGCAAAGCGATCAGCGTGCCGTCTGGGCCGAACGCGGCCACCGGCCCGGCGCCAGTCCCCGAAACTTGCAGCCGTGCGCCGTGCCCGAGTGCTCGCGCCTCATCGGCGGACAGGTCCCGGCGTGGGAAGGCGGCCGCAGCTGCCTGAGCCATGTCCATCATTTCGAACTTGTCTGCCAGCTGCTCCAACGTCGCGGCCTGGCCGACCTGATACGGCCCTACTCTGGTCCGCCGCAACGCGGTCAAATGCCCGCCGACACCAAGGGCTGCGCCGAGATCGCGTGCGAGCGCCCGGATATACGTGCCGCTCGAGCAGGTGACACGCACGTCCACGTCGGTCACGTCGTTGTCATCGTCGTGTCGCAGCTCATCTATCTCGAACGCGCTGACTGTCACAGTCCGTGCCGCGAGCTCGGGCGTTTCGCCTGCGCGAGCGAGCTTGTATGACCTGGTCCCGCCCACCTTGATCGCGCTCACGCCGGGCGGCACCTGGCTGATCTCTCCTGTCAACGCGGCCACAGCGGGGCGCAGTTCGTTCAAGGTCAAATTCTTGCTGGAAACGTGGTTGATCAGTACTCCGTCGGCATCGTCTGTATCGGTCGTCTGGCCCAGTCGGATCGTGGCGGAGTATTCCTTCTCGGTTAGCGCGAGATAGCCGAGCAACCGAGTTGCCTTCTCCACTCCGACTACAAGTACGCCCGTCGCCATCGGGTCGAGAGTGCCAGCGTGGCCAACCCGGCGGGTGCCAGCAAATTTGCGGATCTTCGCGACGACGTCGTGGGAGGTCCAGCCCTGTGGTTTATCAACGATGACGAGCCCGCTCGGTGTAGTCACGCGCTTTCCAGCTGGGTCTTTAGAGCTCCCATGGCGGCGGTAGCCGCGCCCGCGGTGTCGCTCCCATCGTTGCACGATTCTCGGGCGGCGGTAGCCCCGCCCGCGCCGCCGGGAGCGGAGAAACCGGCGGCCCGGGCGTGGCCACCTCCTCCCAGCGCCGTACATGCTGCGCCAACATCAATGATCTCTTTCGACCGGACCGATACCTGCCAGTTGCCGCCGTCATCCTCTTTGAGAACGGCGGCGACTTCGGCTTCGTCTGTTGTTCTGATCAGGTCGATAACCGAGTCGACTGCGTCTAGCGGCAGCCCGCCGGCATGCTCGCGGTCGGCCTTGGTGATTGTGGTCCAGACCAGGCCGAGGCCGCGCGCAGCGCTTGGCTCGAGTTTTGCGCGCTGCAGCGCGGCGGCGAGCAGACCCACGTAGCTGAAAGGCGCGCGGTCGTACAAATTGCGGGAGATCCCCCCCGGGTCAATGCCGGTCCGCAACAGGCGGGCGGCAAGTTCGTGTACTTGCGGCGTCGTCGACGAGAACTTGAATGAGCCGGTGTCGGTGGCAAGGCCCGCATACAGGTCCGTGGCAATGGCCGCGTTGAGCGGGATGCCCAAGCGATCAATTAGCTCGCAGCTCAGCACCGCGGTTGCTGCAACAGCTGGGTCGACGAGGTTGACCGTCCCAAACCCAGCGTTCGAGGCGTGATGATCGAGCACGATCAGCTCAGTCGCGGCTGCTGCGGGACCAGCAAGGAGGCCGAGCCGATCGATGCTCGAAGCGTCGAATGACACCATGACCGCAGGCTGCGCCGGGACGGCCGACGGTTCAGCTAGCAGCTCCAACCCAGGTAGGAAACGCAGGATCGCGGGCACGTCGAACGGCTCCTCGCCAAAGGATGCGACGACTCCGCAGTCACCGCGGGCGTGCAGCGCCTGCGCCACGGCCAGCATCGAGCCGAGTGCATCAGCATCCGGCCGGATGTGACAGGCCAGCCAGACATCGGCTGCGCTATCAATGATCTTGACAGCGCGAGCCCAATCCATGTCAGCCTTGCTCGTCATCGGACGCGGAGCGATAAGGATCCGCGTCACCTGCTGGTACGGCACCCGCCCGGGACGCTGCGACCGCCGCATCCGCGGCGCGCGCCCTAGCGACGGCGTCCTCGATGTTGCGCACGGTGTCGGGGACCGTGTCGCGGGCGAAGCTAATCGACGGCGTGTGCTTGATGCCGGTTTGCTTGCCTACCTCGGACCGGATCAGGCCGGTTGCGCTCGCCAGCGCGGCCGCGGTTTCGGCCACTTCGTCATCAGAGCCATACACCGTGTAGTAAACCGTCGCATCGCGCAGGTCGCCGGTCAGTCTGGCCTCGGTCACGGTCACGAACCCGAGACGCGGATCTTTGATCCGCCGCTCCAGCATTTCGGCCACAATTTGCGCGATCCGGTCAGCTAGTTTGCGCGCCCTGGCCTCGTTCATGCTGGGTCACTCCCCCTCGTCGGTGAGGAGCCGCTGCCTGGCGGCCAGCAGCTCGATCTCGGGACGCGCTGCGACGAAGCGTTCGCATGCGTCAAGCAACTGCCTCGCGTTCGACGCTGTCGAGCTAACGACGGCGACGCCGATCTCTGCCCGCCTATGCAGTTCTAGGTGCCCAGTCTCGCCAACAGCGATGCCCGGGAACTTTCGATGCACCTCGGCTATGAGGGGCCTGACCACCGAACGCTTCTGCTTCAGCGACCGAACATCGCCAAGCAGAATGTCCAGGGTCAGGGCCCCCACATACACGCCAACGCCGACCTTAGGCCCGCGGCCGCTCCCTCAGCTCGAATGTCTCGATCACGTCACCGACATGAACGTCGTTGTATCCGACGCCGATGCCGCACTCGAAGCCCTCCCGGACCTCGGTTGCGTCGTCCTTGAACCGGCGCAGCGACTCGACCGTGAGGTTGTCCGAGATCACTACTCCATCGCGGACCAGACGGGCCTTGCTGTTGCGTGTAATCGTGCCGGATCGGACGATGGAACCCGCGATATTGCCGACCCGCGGCACCCGGAAGATCTCCCGGATCTCGGCCGTACCGAGCTGAGCTTCCTCGAAGATCGGCTTCAGCATGCCCTTGAGGGCTGCCTCGACTTCTTCGATCGCCTGGTAGATGACCGAGTAGTAGCGGATGTCGACGCCCTCGCGCTGGGCCAGCTCGCCCGCCCGGCCGGCTGGCCGCACGTTGAAGCCGATGATGATGGCATCGGATGCGATAGCAAGGTTCACATCGTCCTGCGTGATGGCGCCCACGCCACGGCCGATGACGCGCAGCTGCACTTCCTCGCCGACATCGAGCTGCAACAGCGCGTCTTCCAGCGCTTCGACCGAGCCGGACACGTCACCCTTGATGATCAGCAGCAGCTCTTCGCGCTCGCCGGACTTCAAGGCGGACTCGAGATCCTCCAGCGTGACCCGCGGCCGACGCTGGGCGAACATTGCGCTGCGCTCCCTGGCTTCGCGCCGCTCGGCGATCTGCCTGGCCACCCGGTCGTCATCAACGACCAGGAAACTGTCACCCGCATCAGGTACGGCGGTAAGCCCGAGTACCAGCACCGGCCGCGACGGCGGAGCCTCGTCTACCGGATCGCCGTTCTCGTCCAGCATGGCCCGGACCCGACCGAAGGCCTCGCCACAGACAATGGAGTCGCCAACTCGCAGCGTGCCTCGTTGCACAAGGACCGTCGCCACCGGACCGCGGCCCTTGTCCAGGTGGGCCTCGATCGCAGTGCCCTGGGCCTGCTGCGTGGGGTTGGCACGCAGGTCGAGCTCGGCGTCGGCAGTCAGGATGACGGCCTCAAGCAGGGCCTCGATACCGGTCCCGTTGCGCGCAGACACATCGACGAACAGCGACTGACCACCGAACTCCTCGGCAACCAGGCCATACTCGGTCAGCTGCGCCCTGACCCGCTGCGGGTCAGCGCCCTCCTTGTCTATCTTGTTGACGGCGACCACGATGGGCACGCCGGCTGCCTGGGCGTGGTTCAGCGCCTCGGTGGTCTGCGGCTTCACACCATCGTCAGCGGCCACAACCAGGATCACCAGGTCGGTGGTCTCGGCGCCACGGGCACGCATGGCGGTGAACGCCTCGTGACCCGGGGTGTCGATGAAGGTGATCTTTCGGTCCTGGCCGTCGACCTTTGTGTCGACCTGATAGGCACCGATGTGCTGGGTAATCCCGCCTGCTTCGTGCGCGACGAGGTTGGTGTGCCTGATCGCATCGAGCAGCTTGGTCTTGCCGTGGTCAACGTGACCCATGACGGTCACTACGGGCGGACGCGCCACAAGATCAGAGTCGCCGCCTTCGTCCTCGCCGAACTCGATGTCGAACGACTCAAGCAGTTCCCTGTCCTCTTCCTCCGGGGAAACCACCTGGACGTTGTAGCTGAGCTCTGCACCGAGCAGCTGCAGCGTCTCATCGTTGACCGACTGGGTAGCAGTGACCATCTCGCCGAGATGGAAGAGCACCTGCACCAGTGATGCCGGGTTAACGCCAATCTTGTCCGCGAAGTCGCTGAGCGATGCACCCCGCGACAACCGGATCACCTGACCGTTTCCGCGCGGGATCTGCACGCCACCGATCGCTGGCGCCTGCATGTTGTCGAACTCTTGACGCCGCTGCTTCTTGGACTTGCGGCCACGGGAGGGCTTCCCGCCTGGCCGGCCGAAGGCACCGGCCGTGCCGCTGCGACCACGACCGCCTGGGCCAGGCCTGGATGGCGCCATTCCTGTCCTGGCGCCGCCAGCTCCGCCGCCACCACCGCGCGGACCGCCGGGTCCGCCGCCTGGGCCGCCGCGCCCAGGCCGAGACCCGGTGCCCGGGCCGCTCTGCCCGTATCCGCCGCCACGCGGTCCGCCAGGTCCGCCGCTGGGTGCAAAGCCGCCGCGGCCACCCGTGGGCCGAGGCGGCATGCTGCTGGGTGTGGGCCGCGGCCCGCCTGGACGCGGGCCGCCAGGCCGTGCGTCGCCCGGACCCGGTCGGCCGCTGGGGCGCGGGCCTCCAGGCCGCGGGGCAGTTGGCGCGGCGCCGCCACCTTGAGCAGGTGTGCCCGGTGCCGCGGTGCTGCCAGGCGGCGCAGTCCTCGGTGTCGCGCCCATACCGGTCGCGGTTGAGCTGAATGGATTGTTGCCAGGACGCGGCCCCGGCCGCGGGGCATGACGACTCGGCGGCGCCGTCGGTCGCGGGCCACGGGGGGCGGCTGGCCGCTGCTCGGCAGTTCCTGGCTGCGCGGGTGCCGCGCTGGCAGCCGGCGCTTGCGGCGCGTCAGCTGGCTCCTGCGGGAACGGGACCGTGACAGCGGGCGTTGGGCGCTCGACTGCCGGCTGAGCAGGCCTAGCCTGCTCTGCAACGGGCGCCTCGGCCTGTGGAGTCTCCGCTACCGTCGCAGCCTCGCTCGCGCGGCCGTTGGCTGCACGTTTAGCCGCTGAGGGTGCCTTAGGCGCAGCGCCGTTAGTAGCCTGCGCCTGGCTTGCAAATGCTTCCTTGAGTCGCCGGACCACTGGCGCCTCGATCGTCGAGGACGCTGACCGAACGAACTCTCCCATCTCCTGGAGCTTGGCCATCACGGCCTTGCTCTCTACGCCGAACTCCTTCGCGAGTTCGTAAACCCGGACCTTCGCCACTGCGCTCCTCTACTCGGTCCGGAAATCATCCGGACCTGCCAGCCGGCCGGGGCAGGGCGTGCTCCGTCCGGCGTTAACTTGTGCTGTTCATCGCCGCATGCTCATCGGGCGCTCATAGCAATCTCAGCCTTCTTTCTCCCGGTGCCTCCGGCTGTCGGCACCGCATTACCCAGCTAGTCCTCACCCACTCGGGTGCCCGCTAGACGCTCCACCAGGTACTCCGCGACCTTCCCGGCCGGCAGTGCAGCCGGCAGGCGAAGGGCCCGCGAGAATGCCTTGCGGCGCTGGGCTCGTTCCAAGCATGCCAGGCTTGGATGCAAGTACGCACCCCGGCCAGGCAGCCGCGAGGCGACGTCAGGAACAATCTCGTCTCCTGTCGCCACCAGGCGGATCAACTGTGGCTTGGCTGTCCGTTCGCCACACCCCACACATGTTCGGGTCGGTGACGCCGGGCGTGGGAGCATCGCAGACCGCCTAGCCTTGCCAAATAGCTTACAGTGCGCTGGCGTCCTCGGCACCTGTCGCGTCGTCAGGGCCGGCCGAAGCGGCGACTGAGCCAGCGTCAGCTGTGTCTGGCCTGATATCGATTCGCCAGTTCGTCAGCCGGGCCGCCAGCCGGGCATTTTGCCCCTCTTTGCCAATCGCAAGCGACAGCTGGTAGTCCGGCACGATGACCTGGGCCACCCGCGCCTGCATGTCGACAATATTCACCCTCGTGACCCTTGCCGGTGACAAGGCATGCGCGACGAACTCGGCGGGATCGGCCGAGTAGTCCACAATGTCGATTTTCTCTCCGTGCAGCTCGGTCATTACGTTGCGGACCCGGCTACCCATCGGCCCGATGCAGGCACCCTTGGCGTTCACCCCCTGCTGGTGCGAGACCACTGCGATCTTGCTGCGGTGGCCGGCTTCCCGCGCGATTGCCGCGATCTCGACCGCGCCGGAAGCAATCTCCGGCACCTCCATCGCAAATAGTTTTTTAACCAGGTTTGGGTGGGTTCTCGACAGGGTGACCGACGGGCCGCGGTACCCCTTACGCACGTGCAGCACGTAGCAGCGGAGCCGCTCGCCATGCACGTAGCGCTCGCCGGGGACCTGCTCTGTCGGCGGCAGAATCGCCTCCAGCTTGCCCAAATCCACCAGAACCGCGCGCGGATCTTTACCCTGCTGTATCACTCCCGCGACGACGTCGCCCTCCCG
>Ga0126373_10002755_pt1 | contig 12995 bp, 11 predicted proteins | sample PanSoiMetPlot_11_FD_92545 | JGI IMG/M metagenome (GOLD analysis project Ga0126373, IMG submission 92545) | Tropical forest soil microbial communities from Panama - MetaG Plot_11 | ecosystem: Environmental > Terrestrial > Soil > Tropical forest > Bulk soil | place: Panama | collected 2016-02-17
CAGATCTCGAGCGACTGCATTCCACCTTCATTCATGTAAATGAGCCGGCCTTCGAGATCGAGCACCTTGATGCAATCGCGGCTGCAGGCAAGCAGACGGTCTTTGAATTCTTCGCTAGCGCGCAAGGCTTCGGTAGCCGAATCGGCGCTGCTCGCTACTTTATTCAGGTCGGTCTTCGTTTTGCGCAGCTCAATCTGGGTGACCGCCTGCGAACTCAACAGTCGCAATGCCGCGCGTTGCTGGTCACTGAGCTCTCGCGGAACGTAGTCGAGCACGCAGAGCGTGCCCAGGGCGTGGCCTTCAGACGTAATCAGCGGTGCGCCGGCATAGAAACGAATGTGCGGCTCTGAGGTAACTAGGGGATTATCGGCAAAGCGTTCATCCGAAACTGTATCTGGAACAACCAGCAAATCCTGCTGCAAAATGGCGTGCGCGCAAAAAGCCACATCGCGGGATGTTTCCTGAAACGAGACTCCGAGCTTCGACTTAAACCACTGACGGTCAGAATCGATAAGGCTCAAGATTGCGATTGGCATGCCGCAAATGCTGGCCGCCAGTTCGGTTAATTGATCGTAGGATCGCTCCGGCGCAGAATTGAGAATTCCGCTGCCGTGCAAGGCCCGCAGGCGTTCCTGCTCGTTTGGTGGTAACGGAGCTTTCACCTCAAGCTCCTGACGGACTGGCACAGACCGGCGTCTTTACCGGTCGACATCCTTGACAAAAATCGTATCAAAAAGAAGGCTAATCTGTCCTCGTAACCCGATGGTCGGTGGTTTTCGAGTTCTGGGACAAATAGCACTCCCTGCGGCTTGCTGAATCCGGAGACGCTTCGCTTCCACTTGCCAGCTTGTAAATCGACCACCTCCAGCATACTGTTCTCCAGCCCAGCAATGAAGAGCCGCTTACCCTTGACGTCCAGGTCCATGTGGTCAAGGCGGCCTTTGACATTTGGCATGGGAATTGTCTGGACCAGCCGGAGCGGCTGCTTGGCGTTCTCTTGAGAACATGCAATTCGAGTGCATCCAATCAGGACGACAAACGCCAAGAGCCACATACAAACAAGCCTGTTCATAATTAATCCTCGGGGGCATAGACCCACAGTGCGGCGCCCTGCTTGGAACTCGCGGGTACCGCCAAATAGAACCGGTCTCGTTTTTCATACCACAGACCCGTGCGTGCTCCGATCGTCGTCGAGATCTTTGCCAAAGGCTGATAATGATCTGCGTCGGTTTGTTGGATGACACTGATGAAACCCTCACCGCCGGGGACATAGATACGTTTCCGGCCAACGTCGTAGTACAGATCGTCAGCGTCATTCACACAAGCGACGCTTGCGATCATCGAACCGCTATCCGAATCGAGCACTACGAGCTGCGCGGGCCTTCGAGTGACTACAAAAATTCGATGATCCCCTTCATCCAGCGCCATCGGATAATTCGATCTGCCGGTGTTAAACGGCCAGTCAGTGACCTTATGCGTCGCGCGATCAATCACCACAACCTTCGCTTTGGTGGCAATGTTGGCGAAGATCACAGGTTTTGACGTAGCAATCTGAAACGACTCTGGGTGGGCGTCTAGCTTGGCGACGTCCTCCAGGCGTTTGCCTGTCGTGGCATCTATCACCGCAATACCACCCCCTTCGTCACCACCAAACGCAACGTAAACTCTCTTTTCCATTGGGTCATATCTGACGTTGTCAGCATCTTCCCCGACGTCCAGCATATTCAGAAGCTTGAACGAATCTCCGTCGTATATCCTGAGCTTTCCGTCTGTCCCATTCGCCACGAACAGCTTGTTGAGATCATCCACGAACACCACACCTTGCGGTGCCGCTGCGCCTGTGATGCTATGTATGTCCCGACCCGAAAATGTGTCTACAATTTCGACGGTGTTGTTGCCGAGAGCTGCACCAATGACGCGCTTGCGTTTTGCATCGAACGTGAAATGGTCTATGCGACCACCGACGTTCGGTAATGGAATTTCTTGGACCAGTAGCAAGGGTGCCTTCTCAGGTGCGCCGGGCTGGTCCTGCGACAGTGCGTAAGCTCCGATAACCAACAGTGTGATACAAAGTGCCGCCAAGTGTTTCATGTTTATCTCCCCAGTCTTTGCCCACTGCAGAGCATTGATTTCGATACCGCACTGTCCGAGGCTTCAGGGTACCCCTATCAGCACGCTGTCACATGACCACTATCAAAATCGATCATCACCAGCCGTGGCGACTTATGCGTGGTCAGAAAAGCAAAACCGTGATTCGGCCCATCCAGCAACCAAGAGTCGATTACTTCTCATTTTGCCCCGCACATCGATCACCAAATCAGTTTCACCGCAAACTGTATCTGCCTCGACGGCGTTTGGGTCGAGGTGATGAGCCCTGCATTCGCTACGCGGTTTCCCGTCGAATCGAAAATATTTCGGTTGTCCAAGGGCGGTGCAAAATTCGGGTGGTTCAAGACGTTGAAAAACTCGGCGCGAAATTGCGCATTGAAGCGATCGGAGATCCTTTTGATGTAGTTGTTCTTGAAGACGGAGAAATCGAAGTTAACCAATCCGGGTCCGATAAGTGTGTTTCTGCTCAGGTCTCCGCGGAGTGTAATAGGATTTGGGACCGCGAAGCACTGCGTCTTGATGTAGCTGACGGGATTACCCGGATTCACTGGCGAACTGCAACCTGGACCGGCAATCAGGTTGGGAACATCGATGTTCGGATCTGTGCTTTTCACTCCGAGCGCGTCCCCTCCAAAACCGGGAGTGAAAGGTACTCCGGTGCTAGCTTCGAGTACTCCTCCTACTTGCCATCCTCCCAGCAACCACGCTTTGCTTCCTGACGCCCACTTCGGCGTTCCGATTTCCCACGTGTAGTTGACCTCCAGGTTTTGAGCGATGTCAAAATCGGACAGTCCACGATTTAATCTTGGGTTGAACCATAGCGGACTGGAGATTGAATTAGTGTATTCGTCCCCTACCAAACTCCCGGAAGAAGCGTCTATAGACTTGCCCCAGGTGTAAGAGAGTTCGAGGGAGCCTCGTGCGATCTTCTTCTTGATCTGGGCCTGCAGTGCGTTGTAATAGGAATCTCCGGTCCAGAATCCGGCGGTAATTCGACCAGAATTGAGGTTCACTCGTGTCCCAGTGCCTGCGGGAGCCGGCCACAGATAGCCTTGCGGTGTGAGAGTTGGCAGGACAATGTCGACGTCTTCCACGCGAAACGGTTGGTGAATGCCGCGCGAGCCGACATAGCTAACCATCGCGCTGAGGTCCTTGGCAAGCTCCCGTTGGATCGTGAGATTCCACTGCATCACGTAATTCCGCGGCGGATTGGGATCGAAATAGGCTTGACGAAACGTGTTGAGAGAGCCTAAGAACGCAAACGCGGCGCTCGGAAAAGATCCTGACGGTAGGTTGGTGGCATTTCCGCCCTTGAAAAAAGGCGCCGAAAAGAGTTCGTTGAACTGAATGAGATAGGGGAGCGGCAAAACGTCGAAAATCCCGAACCCAGCACTAATTGCAGTCTTGCCGCTGCCGAACGGGTCCCAGGATACTCCCACTCGCGGCTCAAAATTACGCCGCGTGGGGTTAGCGAATAACGGATCGCCGATGTGGGGCGCTGCATCCCTAATGTGGTGGAGCGTCGTCAGGTGACCCTGCACTTCGGTCGGGACGGTAGCGGTTTCATACCGTAGGCCGAGGTTAACCGTCAGGTTCGGACGCCAACGCCAATCGTCCTGAATATAAGCTCCAACTATTGTCTGGCGGAACCCGCGCTCGGTTATCGCGCTTGGAATGGCGGCACTTAGAAAGAACGGAACGTTAGTCAGGAAATCAGACAGCGAGTTAAAGGAAAATACGCCTCCCGCGTCCGATATCGCCAGGATGTTGTCTCGAAGCCGCTCCACTCCAGTGCCAAGCTTCAAAGAGTGTTTCGCCCTGTTCAAGGAGAGCTCTTCATAGGCTTGGATCGACGTCCAGTGAAAATTGTATTGTGAAGGCGATCCGAGTCCTCCTGAAAACTGGGTGAGTCCCGTCACCGATACCCCGGCTGCGGTCTTGCCAGGCACAGTGCCAAAAGACAGATCGGACGCATTCGGGTTTCCGCTCGGGAACGTCAGACCTGTTGTCGCTACTACCCGGTTGACTCCGAAGCGACAGGAGTTGAGAACGTGGGGACTAACCGTGTGCGTCTCGTTCGCGGTAAACACCTGCCGCCGTGAGTCGTACCCAGTCCGCTTATCGTTGAGTTCGTCCGGCTGCCTGACCGTTCCAGTGTCGAACATGTACATGCCTGAGAGCGAATCCTGTTCCGACACTTTGTGATCGAGCTTGGTCGTGAAGTAATTCTCGGGAGTAACCTGCTGACCCGAAAAGTTGAAAATCCCTGTATCTCCTGTTCCGAGGAGCGAACCATTTGGCAAGGGATAGAAAGCATTCACAAAGCGAAGCACGGCTGGGTCGACAGTGATGTGCCCGGTAGACAGATTACCTGCTCGGGCGGCCGCTGACGGCACCGTATCGACCTGGGTCACACCCAGGGACGAGTGCAAACCTTCGTAGTCACCAAAGATGTAAGTTCGATCTTTTCGAATCGGCCCACCGAGCGACACGCCAAACTGATTGCGGTGGAAAGGTGGCTTCCTGGTGTCGAAGAAATTTCTCGCATCTAACGCGCTGTTGCGAAAGAACTCGTACACAGACCCATGAAAGTCGCTCGTCCCCGAGCGTGTGGATGCACTAATGATGCCGCCCGATGAGCGGCCGTACTGAGCGGGGTAATTGCTCGTCAGCACTGAAAACTGCTCCACAGCGTCCACACCCAGGTTCACGCCCAGCGCACTCCCGGGCGGTCCATTCGCATAGTCGTTGACGCTAATACCGTCGAGTCGAGAATCGTTCTGCCGCGGACGCCCTCCCGATATAGTCATCTGTGTTCCAAATCCTCGCTGCGCTTGACCTGAGGTCTGGGTACGAGCTGTTGCCACTCCCGGCTCCAATGTCGCAACGTCGGAGGCGGACCGGCCATTCAGTGGTAGCTCGCTGACACTAACGGAGTTGACCACTCCTTTCACGGTTGAAGAGCCCGCTTGTTTGCCTGCTTCGCCGATAGCGTTTGCCTGCATTCGGACAGTCACCAGTGCGTTGCGGTCTCGGCGTATCGCCACCGTCGCGTGTGCATCCACAAACCCGGGTGCTGAAACGGTAATTTCGTAGGTGCCCGGCGGAAGATCGGCCACCAGGTATGTTCCGTCGCTATTCACCTTTACCGATCTGGTGTCAGAACTTGTGCTGTTCTTAAGGAGAAGCCGCGCACCGGCAATTGGGGCACCGGATGCCGATGTAATCCTCCCGGAAAGAGTTCTTTCTACAACCTGCGCCTGGACTTGAATACATCCCAGAATGTAAATTTGGAAAGCGAATAAGGCCAACAAAAGGACTGACTTTTGGCTCGAATTCGACTGGAAAACTCGCACCTTGCCAGCTCCGTTCTATCCAGCACTCTCCGTATGAATAATCAGTCGTAGCTACGCGGTCTGAAGATCTAATGAAAAGAAGGTAAATTACTGTTCATGAAAGGACTTCGACAGAGTCAGTCGTTTCCTACCGCCGTTAAGCCGTCGTTGGGCACAGGAATCTGAACTCGAAAGACTGACCCTTCATCAACTTTACTGGCAACCGAAATGTTGCCCTGATGAGCTTCCGCGATCCATTTTGCAATGGATAGGCCAAGCCCAGCTCCGCCCGATTCCCTGGAACGCGAGGCGTCGGCCCGATAGAACCTTTCGAAAATGTGAGGTAGGTCGGACGGCGAAATCCCTACCCCGCTATCGCGAATCTCTGTCACAGCAGTGCCGTTGCTGGTATTCAGTACAACCGAAATGCGGCCTCCGCGCGCCGTATATTTCACAGCATTGTCAATCAGAATCAGGAACAATCTCCGCAGGGATGGAGCGTTTCCGTTGATACGAATCGGCGTCTCCGGGAGCCCTTGGTCATAGTGAATGGACTTTCCCATAGCCAGAAGTCTCGCTGGTTCGTATATTTCGAGAAGTACTTCATTCAGATTTGTCGAGCGAAACTGAAGTGCCTCACTGCCCGAATCAGCACGGGCGAGAGTCATCAAATTCTCAATAAGGGTGGACGTCCTTTCCAATTCTTGGTGGATACGAACCAGTGTTTCCCTGTAATCAGTTTCCGATCGCTGTTTCCGCAATGCGATCTCAGTCCTGGTGCGCATGAGCGCAATAGGGGTCCTCAGCTCGTGCGAAGCGTCCGCCGTAAACTGCGTGATCCGTTTGAACGCACGCTCCAACCTATCGAACATCTGATTCAAGGTTTCAGAAAGGCTCTGTAGTTCGTCTCCCGTCTGCAATGTGGGCAAACGTTTGGCTAATTCATGTTCGCTGATCGACTGTGCTGCTCGGGCTATTTCCCCTACCGGAGCAACCGCCTTCCTACTTAGCCAGTAGCCCCCCGCTGATGCCACCAGCAATAGGAGAGGAACGGAGAACAGAAGTAATAAGGCGAACCGGTTCACCGCGTCATAGAAGTCATCCATGGGCGCGGCAATCTGAAGATCGTATGCTTTGTTGCCGGCACGGAGTTGCCCGTTCAGGACTCTGAGTGGCATGTCCCCCGAATACGTCGTCGAGAACTGAAACTTTCCGCCCGGATTTCCTGGGCTCACCAGATGCAAGCTGTAGCGGAGAGCGGAAACAGAGCTATACGTCCACTCCCCGTGCGCTTCCGCGATCTGGAGAATGTCGTCTTCGCCTCGAAGACTCGTACCCTCGGCCAGCTCGCGTTTCACTTGTTCAGGAGATAACTGTCGCTCCAAGAGCTCTTGAATGTCAGCGGCGCGGTCACGGAGTCCTTCGTCTACGGCTGAGTGAATGCTTCCGCGCACTTCGAAGAAGGCGAGTACGGAAAAAGCACCGAACGTCAGGCAAAGCACGAGAAAGTACCATGCAGTCAGCCGCACTCGCATTGGCAGAGGTCGCATAACTATGCGCTCGCGCTTAGTGAATTCGCGACTCCCTGCACGACTCTGATGAGCCGATCGTCGAAAGGCTCATCGATTTCTTCGACAACCAGCCGGGTGGACCCGTCCACAGTCTTGTTGCTGCTGGCTGGGCCGTGCAAATGTATAGAAGTCATTCGCGGTAAGAGCTCAGTCTTGTACCTCATAAACCCATAATTCCGCAATTTGCCCAGCATGGGATGGGACCGCCACATAAAGACGGTCCGTGTCATGTGTCGGAAAGTAAAATCCCGTTCGTGCGCCGATGGAAGAGGGGATGTTTGCCCTCAGCTCGTAATGATCGGGGTCTTTCTGCTGGAAAACGCTGATGACTCCCTCGCCCCCAATCACGTAAACACGCCTACTGTGCGCATCATAATACATATCATCTGTGTCGCCAGCACAGGTCAACGCTGTGACAATGTTGCCTGTTTGTGCGTTAAGAACAATGAGCTTGGATGGCCGCCTGGTTCCAACGAACAGGCGATGATCTGCTTCGTCCAGTGCCATTGGGAAGTTGAATCGATTCCCGTTGAGCTGCCACTTGGAAATCGCACCCGTACCACGATTGATTACCAAAGTTACATTTCCGCCATCGGGATCGTTCACGAAGATTCTGGATCCAGACACTTCGAGCTGAAACGATTCTGGGTGGCCTCGCCCAAGGTTGTAATCGCCGCTAAGGCGCTCGTAAGTTGTCGCGTCAATTATTCCGATCGCTCCGGTTTCGTCTTCGCCATACCCAACGTATATCTTTTTACCGAGGGGGTCGTAGCGGATGTTGTCTGGATCCTTGCCGAAGTCCAGAGTTTTTACTAATTCGAAGGAAGTGCCATTGTAGACTCTAACTTTTTGGTCTCTTGAGCTAGCTACAATAATGCGGTCATTTTCTGGAACGTAAACCACCCCTTGTGGCCCATCTAACCCAGCAATTGAGTGATCCACTTTGCCCGCAAAGAGACTGACAATTTCTACGGTGTTGTTACCTAGAGCGGACAAGATCATACGCTCCCGCTCTGCGTCCACGGTGAAGTGGTCAATTCGCCCCTGGACTCCGGGTAGCGGTATCTCCTGGATCAAGCGAAGCGGAGGAGCCGCTCTGGACCTCGGCGCCCTCTGCGAAACGCAGACGTTGGAGAAGGTCATGCATCCAAGAAGTGCCGTCAGGCAAAGAATCCCAAATCTTTTCATTGTTCTTCCCCGCAGACGGAATTGCGTGCTCTAGTGCAAGCACAATCGCAACTCCCTAATCGCGCGTTTCGTGTACCCATAGTTCCGCTCCTCTGTTGGAGCGCCCAGGAACAGCAAGGTAAAGGCTGTTGTGCTTTCCAACTTGGCCGTAATAAGCACTAGCTAGTGCGCGCTCCAATCGCGCTCGGAATTTTCGCAATACGCTCGTATCGGTCAGGATCGATTTGCTGGTAAACGAAGATAAAGCCTTCTCCACTGGGAATGTAGATGCGTCTGCGAGTGGCATCGTAGGCCATATCGTCCGTGTCCGCCGCACCAGGCAGGCTGGCAATCAATTTGCCTGAATCGGTGTCCAGCACCAATAACCGCGCCGGCCTGCGAGCCGCAACGAACAGCCGGTGATGCTCTTCGTCGAGCGCCATTGGAAAATTGGTTCCCGCGTCCTCAAGCTTCCATTTCTCGACCTTATGAGTACTGCGGTCAATGACCGCGACTTGGCTGACGGAGGCTAGGTTGACAAATATCCTGCTCCCTTTCTGTTCGAGTTGAAATGATTCGGGATGCGCTCCGAGTTTCAAAATCACCTTCGATGCGCTTGTTGGTCGTCGCATCGAACATGCCTATGGCACCATCTCCATAGCCCACATAGACGCGCTTGGTAACCGGATCATAGCGGAGCTGGTCAGCATCGTCTGAAAACTTGATGGTGTCGATCAGCTTGTAGGTGCCCGCGTCCAAGATCTTGCAGGATCCATCGCCCTCGTTTGAGATGACGATCCGGTTTGAGTCGGGAAGGTATGCAACCATTTGCGGCTTGATGAACCCCTCCCGGATGCTGTGCACTCTCTTGCCCCTCTGAACCTCAAGCACTTCGACGCTGTCATTGCCATAAACGGCCGCAAAGATTCGGCCAGTTTTGCTGTCGACCCCCATATGGTCGAAACGGCCCTGAACATCAGGCGTAGGGATAATCCGCACCAGAACGAGAGGTGCGAACTCATCGTTAGAAGGACTGTCTTGTTCCGCTGCGCTAAACAGCGCAAAGAATAAGATGAAAAACAGGCAACACAACTTTTTCATTTCCCGCTCCAGAACGTAGGTCCTACAAAACAACTCCGTCGACATCGGTTGAGCACACAAACTATGTGCTTGCTCTCATCGAATATCCGATGCCCCGCACAGTCCTAATCAGTTTCCCATTATGCGGGTCATCCACCTTTCGTCGTACAAGACGGATAAACGCATCGACAGTGTTGTCGTTCACTTCGTCGTCAACACCCCACACGGCTTGAACGATCGTGTTGCGAGAAACCACAACTCCAGGACGCCGCATCAAAAACTCAAGCAGTCGGAACTCGGTCGCGGTTAGATTGATCTCGCGTCTACCTCGGAATACTTCCCTGGTGGCACGGTTAAGCACCAGATCCGCTACTTGAAGCAGACTCGTCGGTTGCCCATACTGTCGTCGGCTGGCGGCTCTCAACCGCGCCAATAACACATCGAAGGAAAACGGTTTCGTGAGGTAATCATCGGCTCCCAAATCAAGCCCTTTCACCACGTCGGGCACAGTATCGCGCGCAGTGAGCATCAGGATTGGCGTGCGGTTCCCTTTGGCTCGGAGACGACGTGCAACCTCAAACCCATCGAGTTTTGGAAGCATTACATCAAGAACGATCACGTCGAAGCCGCAAGCCCGCGCCACCTCCAAACCGGTGATACCGTCGAAGGCAACGCTGACAATGTGGTTCTCTTCCTCCAAACCCACTTTCAGAAGTTGTGCCATCTCCCTTTCGTCTTCGACAATCAATATCCGCATGAGACACGACACCGAGCAACGAATCTTAGAGCATCAATCTGAAATTTTGACTAAAAAGCAGGGCTTTCAGCAAATATTCATTTTTCTGAGCTAATCTCGGTCCAATACGAAAACTGCCTGAGCTCGTGTGACGGGTTGCTAGCCTCGCGCGCAGAGGAGTGGGACGTCAAGAAACTCGGAGTCATACTCTCGGCAATAGCTGGGCAACGAATCAACGTCGAATTTCCCTGTGCCAGGAGACGCCATGAGTAAAGCGACTAGGTCGAGGGTTGTCCTGTTGGTGATCAGTGTTGCGATCGCCACACCCATAGCAATTGCTCAGGAAACTCCGAGTGATTACCAACAGGTCTTGAAGATTGTAGGCAAGTCGGGAGATTACAAATCGAATGTCCTGAAGGTGAATGTTCCCCGCAATGACCTGCAGGCCGAAATTGCAGGCTACCCAACTCCAACTCCATTCGGTTTTGGCGGCTGGTTCGCGATGACCAAAGGGGATGGACGAGAAGACGTGGTGATGGGCGATCTTGTTCTAACCCAGGACGAAGTGAATCCTGTGATGTCCGCTCTGCTGGACCATGGACTGGAGGTCACTGCCTTGCACAATCATTTCTTTTGGGATGATCCCCGCGTCTTCTTCATGCATATCCATGGCCATGGGATCGCCATCGATTTGGCAAATCAGATTAAGCCAGCCATCGATTTGATAGGGCACGTGAAACCGGCTAGAACCAGCACTCACGAGGCGAAAACAATACCTAAGCAAGGTGCGCTCGATACTGATCGGATAGCGAAAATCGTTGGCCACACGGGTGAACAGAATGGTCCCGTATATAAGATCACCGTGGGACGAGACGATCTCGACGTGACGGAAATGGGAGCCAAGATCAGCGCTCGTATGGGTCTCAACACCTGGGCAGCCTTTCTTGGAACTAACGATGACGCTGCTGTGGCCGGGGATGTCGCAATGCTGGAAACAGAGGTGATGCCAACGCTTAAAGGCCTGCGATCCCACGGGCTGGATGTGGTCGCAATTCACAATCACATGATCAACTCAAAACCTGTGATCATTTTTCTCCATTATTGGGGTCGAGGTCCGGCGGACAAGCTGGCGACTGGCTTCAAAGCCGCCTTGGACGGACTGGGCAAGGGGAACAAGCAATAAGAACAAGATTGGTCGTCGCTCGGCAGCGTGAGTCGAGCCCTGCGCTCACTCGATTTCGGATTCGAGGAAGGAAACGATGAAGCTCAGAACATGGTGGCGGTGGAACCAAGTTGCCGCCTTCGCAATCACGGTGTGCGTATGGGGCACGACCATTTCAACGGTGTCATCAGAGACCCATCAGCGGTCCCCCCTGAGGAAGGTGGCGGATATTCTCTTGCCGGGAAAGGCCGTTCGCTTCGATTACCAGAGCCTGGACGCCTCGCATGGGCTGTTATACATCTCGCACATGAACGCCGACCAACTCGTGGTCTTCGATACAAAGAAGCGGGAAGTTGTAGCGAATCTTGACGGCTTTCCCAGCGTACACGGCGTTTGGGCTGTTTCGGAACTGGGGAGGGTGTATGTCTCGGTCACCGGGGAGCACAAGGTTGCGGTGGTTGATATGGAGAGCCTGAAGATCATCGCCAAGGCAGGACCAGTGCAGTATCCGGACGGCATTGCGTATGCGCCCGGTCCTAAGCGCGTGTTCGTCTCTGACGAACACGGGGATGCGGACGCTGTGATAGATGCTACGACGAACACTCTTCTTACTGTAATCCCTCTGGGCGGGGGGGCAGGGAACACGGTCTACGACTCGGGATCGGGCCGCATCCTGGTAGCGGTCCACGAGAAGAATGAACTCGTGGCTATCGATCCGGCAACGGCCAAGATTGTCGGACGCTATCCCGTGCCGGGAATTGAGAGTCCTCATGGTGTGGCCCTCGACCTGAACGGGCGACTGGCATTTGTTGCCGGCGAAGAAAACCAGAAGCTGGCTCTGGTCGACTTGATGAATATGCGGGTTTTGGCCACTTATCCGGTGGGGAAGGATCCGGATGTCCTGGCATTTGATCCCGGGCTGAAGCAGTTGTATGTGTCGGCAGAATCCGGAAAAGTGACTGTGTTTCGGGAGAAGGGGAAAACACTAGTCAACAAAGGCAGCCTTTTTATACCGCATGCCCACACGGTGAGCGTGGATCCGGAGACGCACCTCGTTTATTTCCCACTGCAGAATGTAGGCGGCCACCCACTATTGCGAATCATGGAGCCGACCCCGACGGATTAGTCGTTGATAAGAGCAGTCTCGCCATGCGTTCACAGGCATAAAGAAGAAGATCGCTACTGAAACATGAGTCCAGAGCCGACGCAACGACCCCTAGCGGTGAACGACGTGACCGTCTCGTTTACTCTGCGGGGCCTGCTTGTCTATTTCCTGCACCTCGGCACCCTGGGTTTTGGCGGGCCGATCGCTCTCGCAGGCCATATGCAGAAAGATTTGGTGGAAGAACGCCATTGGATTTCAAAGGCGGACTACCTGGAAGGATTAGCCTTCTCGCAGCTCTCCCCTGGACCGCTGGCCGCACAGCTGGCGATGTATCTCGGATGGCTACGTGCGGGCGTGACAGGAGCCAGTCTTGTTGGCGTCGCCTTCATCCTGACTTCTCTCCTGATGGTGCTTGCCTTGGCGGCTCTTTATGTTCACTTTGGCAGTCTGTCCTGGATTCAGGGAATGTTTTACGGAATTGGCGCGGCCGTAATAGCGATTATTGTGCGGAGCGCCATCAAACTCGTCCGAGGAACGGTGGGCAAGGACTGGCTCCTCTGGACGATCTTCAGCGCTTTAGCGATAGCTACGGCTTGGACTCAATCTGAAATCATCTGGCTGTTCATTTTGTGTGGCGTCATCGCGATGTTGGTTAAGGCGCCTCCTCCTCTCTCACGAGCGGCCCACGCGATGGTGGTGGCTGCTTTGAATCCGCTCGTGACCGGAATTC
>Ga0126373_10002756_pt1 | contig 12994 bp, 10 predicted proteins | sample PanSoiMetPlot_11_FD_92545 | JGI IMG/M metagenome (GOLD analysis project Ga0126373, IMG submission 92545) | Tropical forest soil microbial communities from Panama - MetaG Plot_11 | ecosystem: Environmental > Terrestrial > Soil > Tropical forest > Bulk soil | place: Panama | collected 2016-02-17
CCGCGGATATGTTCTTCGCGACTTCACTGCATAAGCCTTGTCATTCCGAGCGCAGCGAGGAATCTCTTTCTTTGACGGTGCCGCGCACAGCAGATTCCTCACTCCGTTCGGAATGACAAATGAAGTGTTCCTTTGTACGCCTTTGCCTACCTCCGTGGTTCAAAGGCTTTTGAAGTTCCTGCCGCTGCAACCACACTGTGCACTTTCTGCGCGTCGCCCCAGACGATATTCTGACAACTCCGCGGAGGACGCTTGCGCTATCTCGATCGAATGCAACCTCTGGCTCTGGTGATCTTGCGCCTGGTCTTAGGCGTGGTCATGATCGGCCATGGCTGGCAGAAGGTAAATGGCCACCTGCACGAATTCGCCGGTCATGTGGCCAGTCTTGGGCTCCCGGCCTGGCTCGGCTACGTCTCGGCGTTTACGGAATTCGCCGGTGGCATCCTGCTGATCGCCGGTTTGTTCACGCGGTGCGTTGCTTTTGCCGTTCTCGTGGACATGATCGTGGCTATCGCCAAGGTCCACTGGAAGCACGGGTTTATGGGCAATGGCGGCTACGAATTTCCGTTGGCCCTCTGGGCAATTGCATTCGCACTGATCTTTTTCGGAGCGGGAGCGATCTCGATCGATGGCATTCGCGGAGGCGGCCGAGGCGGCTCGCGCACTTCCAAGCTGCACTGAAGCCTGTTGGTTTGCGGCTCATCCCGGTCTGGGCAATCACCGCATCGGCCTTGCGACGATCACCGGATTCAGCAACGAAGACCCGCTGACCACGCCCCCCGGTCGATCGCTCAGTTCAAATTTCACCGACACCGGAAGGCTTTCTTCCCGATTGCTCGCCGTGAAGCGCCACTGCTTCAGAGTCATCTGCACGGCACTCGCAAGAGCGGGATCTCCAGATTGCACACGAACGTCTTCGACTCTTCCCTCACCCGAGAGGACGAGAGTCGCGGTTACCATCCCCTCCTTGTGGGCCTTGCGAGCTGCTTCGGGATACTCGGGGAAAACAAAGTACAGCAGTCGACAAGCCTCACACTGAATCGGACCAACCTCCGCTTTTCGACCATCCTCGTCGAAGCCTCTTCCGCCACTGTGAGGAACCAGCTGGCAGTCACACGAATTCTTGTCCGAGCAGACCCAGCGCATTCCCGGAGGCGGCGCCGCGTGATCGCACGAATTCTGGTTGCTGACCTGGAAAGGAAATCCCAAGAAGAAGACGAAGACAGACAGCCACGAAAGACTCATATCGCCTCACAGTTATCACCACGCGCGCTTCAGCCCCACACAATTGGGGACTCAGAAAGAATCACCCCTGCACCATGAACGTTCCCCCAGGACACGATTGCAAAAAAAAGGGCCGTCTCTAGGAGACGGCCCCTGATTTCCGCATTGTTGCACCGCGGAGGATGGAGGCGGTTAGTCACCCTCGCGCAGATGCAACACCCATGCGCTGCGCCCGTGAGTCGCCGCATACAGCAACCGCGCCCTCGGAACGATCTGCAGGTTCGGCACTTCCACCATGGGAAGACCACTGCCCGCCACCGTCCACGTAGACGATCCCTGCTGCAACCGCATCACGCCGAAGTCCGATGCGGCATAGAGATCGCCGGTTGCGTCGTCGCGCACGAGGCTGGTGATCGGAAAATCAGGCAAGTTGTTGCTGATGTCCGTCCAGGTCGCCACCGCTCCGTTCCAGGTCACGTCGAACACATGGCCCAGTTCGGTCGGTGTATTCACGTTGTATCCCGAGTACGAGATCCAGGCGTGATTGGCGTTGTGCGGATCGACGTAGATCCCGGTTGGGTGGCGATCGATGGATCCCGACGCGGTATTGTCGATACGCGTCCAAACCACCTGGTCCGCCGGAGCATTAGCGTTATGCGTGATAAACACGCGGCCTGCACCGGTCGCTACCCACAAGGTGCCCTTGTCCCGCACGTTCGTGGAACGGCTGAGTACAGCCACAGCGCCGCCAATACGATCCGTTCCGTAAACCGGCGGCCCATAAATTCCCGAGTCCACCAGGTCCGTTTGCCCCGGAGGCCCGATCGGCACGAAATCACCGCAGGTCGGCGTCGCTGCTGACGTGGTGAATTCGGGGCAATTGGCTTCCAGGTAAGCTTGATTACCCGCCCAGTCCTGCGTACGCCACACGCTGAACGAGCCTTGGAAGATTGTGCCCGGATTGGCCGTGTTGGGATCGGCAATCACCGGCGGATAGAAGTAGGAAGATTCCGGACTGGTGATGATCGGCCCCGATCCGATCACCCACTTCGTGGGATCCCCGTTCCGGAAGTTCACATCATTGGCCTGACCCGTGAAGGTATTGAACCGCAGCGCGTCATTTCCGGCGCTGAAGCCCGACTGTCCACCATCGCCGTACATGATCGCGTTCCAGACCACTGTCGATCCGCTGAACTGCCATGTCCCGTTGTCTTGGGTTCCACCCTGCACGTTTGTCAGCGGATTCTGCTTGCTGACCGACAGGCTCTGGAACTGTAGCGTCGAGAAGCCCGGGTTCACGCTGGTAATCGAGCGCGGCACGCGCCATAGCAGGCTCTTGCAGTAGCTGTTTGCAGCACCGGTCAAACCGCGCTGATCGCACTTGTAAGAAATGTCGCGGAACTGGCCGTCAGTGCGGATGACTCCCCCGTCCGATCCTTCCCAGTACTGATATGGATTGTTGGGGTTAATGACCATGGCGTGCTGGTCCGGATGCGTTCCGTTCGCATGGTTGGGCTTGCTGTCCTGCGACAGGTCGCTCCAGGTGTTGCCCCCGTCGGTCGAAAGCAGCACCGCGCGTCCGTTGTTGAACCCGAACAGCCCATAGTCGAACGAGCCCATCAGATACACCACGTCGGGATGGCCGGCCGGCGTGACCACGAGGTTGTCGTACCAGCATTGCCCGTCGCAATAGTTGTCCACTTGAATTCCGCCCAGCGAAGTGAACGTGGCCGCGGTATCCGCGTTGTCAGAGCGGAAGAAATTAGAGTGCTGCCCGGTGCCCCCGCCTTGGCCTTCACCCACGTACATGCGGGTTGCGCCGTTGGGGAGCGTGGTAAGGTCGAACTCGGACCGGTCAAGCGCGCGGGCCAGCACGGTGGCGTCCTGCGGCGTGAAAATCTGGGTAAACGTTGCGCCATTGTCCGTGGAACGCCAGATGCCCTGCTGAAATGCATTGACGTAGATGTATCCCGGATGGGTTGGGTCCACCTTCACGTTCGTCGATCCACGAGTCGGAGCAGGAGCGGTGAAGATGCGAATAAACGTGCTGCCGCTCTGCCGGTACAGGCCGCGCGTCACCAAGGGATGAGTGGTGGAACCGCTCGACAATGCTCCGCTGTCGGTGGAGTCCACTCCGCGTACGCCGCTGGCAACAGGAACCAGCAGGTTGCCGTCGTTGTCGAGCGCCATCTGCCCGATCGAGCGCTGGAAGAACATGTCGCTGCCGGGGACCAGAGACCAACTGCTGCCGCCGTCGGTCGACTTGTAGATGCCGACGCCCGCTTCCGAGTCGGCCGAGGCGTTCGGCTCGCCGGTGCCCGCAAAGATGGTTTTGCCGCTGCTATCCCGCGGATCAATCAGCAGCGAGCCCATGGCGTTCGTCCCAAAGCTGCCCGAGACGAACTGCCAGTTGGGATGGCCGGAAAGACCATTCGAGGTGCGCCAGACGCCGCCGCCCGCAGCCGCCACATAAATCGGGCACCGATCTTCTGAGCAGAAAGGGGCGATTGCCATCGCCGTCACCCTACCCGCCGTAACATACAAGGCACCGTCGGCTAGCACATTGAGCACGCCGGGAAAGACCGACTGGCTTGGTCCCAGTGTTTGCCACGTCCCGCCGGAATGAGGATCAGCGTTCAGCGCGGCCCACCCTTTTTGCGCGTTCAAACTCGCTTCTGTGGGAATGTTCTTTTCCGGATAGGCGCGTGTCAGATAGGCGAGCACTTCAGGATTTGCATCCGGATTCCGCTGCTCGTTCGCTCCGATCCTCGCCTCGTCACTCCGCCCCGGTTTCATTTCGTCGAGGTCACCCTTCGGCGCCACGATCGCATCTGCTCGTGCACGGTCTTGGACTGGTTGTCCCGCAGGAACAAAACTGACGGCTGCCGCTCCTACTAGTACCAAAGCAGCCATGCTTCCCAGCGGGAACCACACACTACTCCTCACTGCCAGAAACTTCTTCATCGATTGTCTCGGCGGTGCAAGAAATAAATTGGAGCCCTGGGAAAGCCCCATAAGAGGCGCAGGAATCCTCCTACTGTGGACATACTTTGTCAAGAAATTGTTTGTTATGTCTGGAAAAACGTCGGCCGGAAAGCCGCGACTGGCAAGGCTTTTGGAGGCTGTGGATTTCCAGTACCGGCTCAGATTCCTTCGCAACAGACGCAAACTTTTGCAACACTTCTTAACAAAATCGCTCATCGTCTTAACTGTCTTAACTGTTGTCTGTTCTGAGCTCCTTTCCGTCGAACTGTCGAGAGATTCAAACGCGAAGCCTTGGGGTTAGAACAGCGGGGGGCAAAAAGCAAGCTGTCCCTCCAGGCCGAACGGCTCCGTACATATTCAGAGGTGAAAACGGGATATTTGCTTGCGACTGAGGACTAGCGACTGACAACCTATCGTCCAGTACTCCGCCAACTCCTTCATCCCGCGGAACAGACTGGTTGGCTTGCGGCAGGATGGCATGTTCAAGAATCGGCTGGTAGGCGACGTAGACCTTCATTTCTGCTCCTCCGCCTCGGCGCTGATCGTCGTGAAAACGACGTTTTAATCCGGGTGAGGCAACCTTTTTTCCGTAACCCAAAACGGACTTCGTAGTCCACAATCCACCCCCGCGCCTCCCCTGGCATCGCACATTCTTTCAATCTCATCTAATAGAGTGAAGTTAAAGTGTGGGAATTGTTGAGGTTCAATTTTATGAAGCGGATATGGATGAAGTTAGCCCTGTTCGCTGTGATTCTGGGGGTGCCCGCCGCATTCGCTGACACCAGCAAAAATCCAGCTGTTCCGGGCACAATCAATTATGTGGAAGGGCAGGTCTCGATCGGCGCCCAGTTCCTGAATTCAAAATCAGTGGGATCGATCCAGGTCGAGGAAGGCCAGTCCCTATCGACCGACAAAGGCAAAGCCGAGATGCTGTTGACGTCGGGTGTTTTCGTTCGCCTCGGAGATCGCAGCTCCGCCCAGATGGTCTCCTCCAGCCTGACCAACACGCAGGTCGCGGTTAACCAGGGCGAAGCCATGATCGAGGTCGACAACCTCCATCCTCAAAACGACATTCGTGTCGCTGAGAATGGCGTGACGACACGCCTGCTGAAGACGGGACTCTATGACTTCGATGCGAGTCACAACCTGGTGCGCGTGGTTGACGGCAAAGCGTCAGTGCAAGAGAACGATCGCGACGTTACCGTCAAGAGCGGCCATCAACTCGCTCTCAACGAGAAAAACGCCAAACCAAAAGTGCAGAAATTTGATAAGAAAGAATTCGAAACAACGGATCTTTATCGCTGGAGCAGTCTCCGCTCCGACTACCTGGCGCAGGCCAACATGGATGCGGCCCGCATCTACTACGCCGGCGGTTGGTATGGTCCGGGCTGGTTCGGTCCAGGCTGGTACTGGGATCCGTGGTTCTCGTCCTTCACATTCATTCCGGGCGACGGTATCTTCTACAGTCCGTTTGGCTGGGGATTCTATTCGCCGCCGTGGGCCTACAGTGCGCCCATCTACTACCATGGCGGGCACTACGGAGCGGTCCCGGTACGGGTTCCGCATGACCCGGCGCCTTCCCGGAATCGCGCAGTCCATTCCGGATTCGCCTCTGGAGGCCATCCGGCTTTCGGGGGACATCCAGTTTCCGGCGGAACGCACTCTTTTGGAGCCTTCAGCGCAGGCGGCGGCTTCCATGGAGGAATGGGTGGACTGCACAGCGGATTCGGAGGAGCGAGGTAAGCGGTCGCCAGTCTTCAGCCCTTAGCCAATCACTGGGAACTACCGGCTTCCGGTCAGAAGCTCGTAAGGAATTACGACGAAGGCACCAGGGAAGGCACTCTGATTTCCTTCGTGCAACTTCGTACCCTTCGTGGTTTCCTTTTTTCCCCCCACTAGGCACGCGCATGCTGAAATCGTTTTCGTAGCGCTGCCACGAAAGCCTGGTCCGCCCGTTGCGAAATCATTTCCAGAGGCGAATACCCACGCCCCCACGCGAGATAAAACGTGATTCCCACGAGCGCCATCGTAATCACGAAATTTGGCCAGGCATTCAGAAACCATTGGCCGCGCCACGTCAGATTGACTGCCGAAGAAAATGGCGCGAGATACGGAATCGGCCATTGATCGCCATCCGGCCCGCGCGACCCCAACAGATCCTCCAATAGATGCAAGTGAAATCCCAGCAAGCACAATGCCGCGGTTTTCCCTCTCTGCTCCGATAGAGCAAAGGCGAGGGTGGCAATGAAAAGAGCAAACGAAAGATTGTGCAGCGAGTGATGGAAGTGAGAGAAACAAAGCAGAGGATGAGACGAGTTACGGGTGAGCACTTCAGCAATAATTCCGAGTCCATCCACGTCCGGAACGACCACGGACCAAGTCACGAGGGCGCGATCACGGCGTGACAAAGCTGCGGTGTTCGCCAGAACCCAGCCTGTGAGGAAGTGAGTTACAGGGCTCATGAAACCCGCTGGCGTTCCGTTGCAGACACGCCGATCTAAACACCGCCCGAGCTAAAAGCTAACGGTTAAAAGCTCATAGCTCACTCTCAGTACTCCGCCAATTCCCTCATCCCGCGGAACAGATCATTGGCCTGCGGCAAGATGGCGTCTTCGAGAATCGGCTGGTAGGCGACGTAGACGTCCATCGCAGCGACGCGCCGCACAGGGGCGTCCAGGTGAGGAAAGAGTTGATCGGCGATGCGGGCCGCGATTTCAGCGCCGTAACCCCAGCTCAGAGAATCTTCGTAGGCCACAAGCGCGCGGTTGGTCTTCCTCACCGAGGCAGCAATGGTCTCCCAATCAAACGGATTGAGCGTGCGCAGATCGATCAACTCGACCTTCACCCCGTGCTCGCGCTCCAACCGCTGCGCTGCCTGCATAGCCCGAGGCACCACCGCACCATAGGTAATGACCGTGATGTCGGTGCCGGGCTGCACAATGCGTGCCTTGCCGAACGGAATCGTGAAGTCCGGCCCGGGATAGTGCGAGCGTCCGTAGGTCTCGCGATAAAGCCGCTTATGCTCGAGGAACAATACCGGATCGTCACAGCGAATCGCCGTTCGCAGCAAACCAGCCGCATCCAGGGCGTTGGAAGGAAACACCACACGCAGTCCCGGGATGTGCGTGAAAATGCTCTCGCCGCATTGCGAGTGGTAGAGTGCGCCTCCGGTCAGGTACCCGCCGATCGCCACCCGGATCACCAGCGGAGCCGAGAAGGCATTGTTCGAGCGCCAGCGGATCACCGGCAACTCGTCTCGCAATTGCATCATTGCCGGCCAGATGTAATCGAAGAACTGAATCTCGACCACTGGCTTCAGCCCGCGCGTCGCCATGCCGGTCGCGCGGCCCACGATATTGGCTTCCGCGATGGGCGCGTTGAAGACGCGATCGGACCCGAACGCCATCTGCAGACCAGCAGTCAGCTTGAAGACACCGCCCTTCCCTTTTACCAACTTTTTCTTCAGGTAGTCTTCGCGGCTGGCGTCCGCCACGTCCTCACCGAAGACCACGATGCGCTCGTCGCGCTTCATCTCGTCGCGCAAGGTCGCATTGATCAACTCCGCCATCGTCTTGGGCAACACCGGAGTCTTCTTTCCGTCTGCCGGAGGCGTCTCGGCCTGTGGGAACATCGGCGGCGTGTCGAATTGCGCCGAAGTCGGATCGAGGTCCGGCGAGTAAATAAAGTTCGTGATCGTTTCAGGCGTCGGGAACTTGGCTTCCAACGCACGATCAACCGCCGCCTGCATCTCGTCCTCAACCTGCTTCTCCAGCTTGTTGATGCCGTTCTCGTCGAGAATGCCTTCGCGGATCAGGAACATCTGCATGCGGTTGATGGGATCGCGCGCCGCATCACGCTGGCGCTCGACATCGGGGCGATAGAGCCGCTCATCGTCCGATAGCGAATGCGAGTAGGGCCGGATCACGTGTGCATGCACGAACCCCGGTCCCTTTCCCGCGCGGCAGTGCTCCACGGCACGCTTCATCGCCGCGTAGCTCACCACCGGATCGGTGCCATCGACTTCCTCAAAATGGAAATTCGGGAAACCGGAAACCAGGCGGGAGATGTTGCCGCCGGCCGTCTGTATTTCCACCGGGACCGAGATCGCGTACTCGTTGTCCTCGACCACGAAGACAATGGGCAGCTTCTTGTTGGCAGCGGTGTTGAGCGCCTCCCAGAATTCCCCTTCGCTGGTGGTGCCATCGCCGAGGGAGACATAGGTGATCTCATCGCCTCGGAAGCTGACATCCTTGAATTGCCGGTAATCCCCACTCGCCTTCTGCGTGGCATTCGGATGATTGCGCAGATAAACTCCGGCTTCCGCGCATCCGACGGCCTGCAGAATCTGGGTGCCCGTTGGCGAGGACTGGGTAACAATATTCAGTCTCCGGTAAGCCCAGTGCGAAGGCATCTGCCGGCCACCGGAACTGGGATCGTCGGCCGCGCCCACGGCCTGCAGCAGCATCTCGTAGGGGGTAGCTCCCAGGGCAAGCACCAGCGCCCGGTCGCGGTAATAAGGATAGAACCAGTCGTAGGCTGGCCTGAGGCAGAGGGCGGCAGCGACGCCGATCGCTTCATGCCCGGCCCCGGAAATCTGGAAGAAAATCTTCTGCTGCCGCTTGAGCAGGATCTCGCGATCGTCCACCCGCCGCGAGGTGTACATAATCCGGTAAGCATCAATGAGTTGCTGGCGGGTAAGCCCCTCGTAGGTCTTCGTCTTCCGCTCTTCGCTCGAGAGCGCGCTCAGCTTGGGGTCGGTCTTCGCAGTCGCCATTCAGTACCCTATCGGCTGGGGGATGTGCAGGTTGCATTGTAACTGTAGAGGGGAAGTTGGGGAATACAGCATTGGCGACGGCTGACCGGTCGGTTGGATGCAGAGCCGCCGCCTTCGGCACTCAGCTTTCGCGGGCAACCAGCGATTTCAATGGCACGGTTGCAACGAAAACGTAGCGCCGCCGTCCCGGCGGCTGTCGGGCGGGCATCTTGCCCGCGTCGGGCCGGCAAGATGCCGGCGCTACTCACAGCTTCGCCTCACATTCCATTATCCTGAGTACAGCAATGATCCGCAGCAACCGCCACTTCGACCCGGGCTCGATCAAGCTCGTGATCTTCGATCTGGATGGCACCCTGATCGACTCTCGCCTGGACTTGATCCACACCGTGAATGCGACGCTGCGCCATCTGGGGCGGCCGCAGTTGCCCGGCGATGTGATCGCCACTTACGTCGGAGACGGCGCACCCATGCTGGTGCGGCGCGCACTCGGTGATCCCGAAGACGAAGGCCTGGTTCGCGAGGCTCTGCATTTCTTTCTCACGTACTACCGCGAGCACAAGCTCGATCACACCCACGTGTACCCCGGAATACCCCAGGCCCTGGCGACCATCCGCCAGTCGAACAACGGGCAGCCGCGCACCATGGCCGTGCTCTCGAACAAGCCAGTAAACCCTTCGCGCGCCATTGTCGAAGCGTTGCAACTCGCGGAATTTTTCTCGCAGGTGTATGGCGGGAACAGTTTTACGACCAAGAAACCGGACCCGCTGGGCGCCCAGGCATTGTTGACGGCGAACCAGTGCCGCCCAAGATCCGCGGTGATCGTGGGCGATTCGTCCAACGATGTGCTGACCGGGCGCAACGCCGGCCTGTGGACCGTGGGAGTAACCTACGGCTTCGCGCCGCAGACTCTCGATTTGACTCCGCCGGATGTCCTGGTCGACACGCCGCAAGAACTGGCGGAGCTTTTTCGCTGATAGCGTAAGTGCAACATTCCGATGGAGCGGCGGGCGTCCACGCCCGTCACTCCACAACCAGTCTGTCTACTTTTCGCATTCCGGTGATATTAGCTTGTAGATACATTTTCTCACAGGATGCGTTCAGGCGCGTTCGCGCCTCGCGGACGACTCTCAGGCCACCCCGAGGCTTAACTTTGTGCCCTGGGCTTCTAAACGCTATTAACAGGCATTCTAGAGGACGATGCCAATACGTTTTCCGGGGTTGCAACGCAAAACGGATAGTAGTTTTACATTATCTATAAGATATTTTTTGACGAAACAAGGATTTGACGAAAAATCGGCGAAGATAACCGCGCAGCGCGTTGGATGACATCCAAAGCGTGAGCGAAAACGAGACGCCCCCAGTCGAGAGCTAGCTGGAGGCTAAAGTCCTCGAGCCGGACCTTTTGCGCCAATCCAAACGCGATCGTTCCTGGGCTACACTCGGTATAGCCAATGAACCGCGACCACCTCGGCTTAACCCCAAAAGAATTGCGCAAGCTGCGCAGCCTGAAAGATCCCTATGGCATTCAAAAACATCTGGATGCCATGCCGTATCACCTTGCCGACACGGCGTGGTCGCCACGCCGCGTGTTGGCGGAAAACACCTCGCACTGCCTGGAGGCTGCGATCTTTGCGGCAGCGGCGCTGCGCGCCAATGGTTATCCTCCGCTGATTATGGATCTAGAAGCAACCCGCGACACCGATCACGTGTTGGCGGTGTATCGCGTGGAGGGAAATTGGGGCGCGGTGGCGAAATCCAATTACAACGGTTTGCGTTATCGTGAACCTGTCTATCGCAGCCTGCGCGAACTTGCCCTCAGTTACTTCAACATCTATTTCAACCTTCGTCGCGAACGGACTCTGCGCCGTTATTCCCGCCCGGTGAACCTTTCACGCTTTGATCACCTGCAGTGGATGACGACCGAAAAACCACTCTGGTTCATTGCCTACCATCTTTTCGATCTTCCCCATTACAGTTTGTTCGGCAAGCGCATCGCGCGCCGCCTGCACCGGGTGGAAGAGCATCTTTATGAAGGAGAGATTCTGGGCAAGGCGTACAAGAACACCACAAAAGATTAATCCGAGAATGGAATGGAGCGTTGACGCGCGTCCCCGCCCGTCAAGAGTTTGCGGCTCATGCGGCCCGGCTGAAAGCCGAGCCCTTTCAAAACGCAATCCCACTGCGATTCTCTCAGCAACGTGCTAGGCAGCGATAAACTGCGGCTGGCGGATCTTCGGCATCGTACCCTCGCCCAGCAGCAAAAGCAGAAGGGCCAATACGATTTCGTGATTCGTTGAAGAGGCGGAAGCAATCAGTTGAGAATTCCGGCACAACATTGACGTGCGGGGCGCAACCGAATGAACGAGCATCGGCAGTGCAGGGTGCGATTCTGCCAGACAGTTCCACACTTCCGGCTGTGCGGACGCCGAGCGTTGGTCAATAGCGACCACGTCGAAGCGCAATCCGGAAACCAGGCAAACGGCATCGCTGGCACCACCTGCCGTCCACACTTCGAAGCCCGCTCGTTCCAGAGCCTCCGTCAACTCTCTCAGTCGCCGTGGCGAACTATCCACGCACAGGATCCGGGTGGTCGAGCGATTCATGAAGACACTCCTTCCTGCTGTGTGGGGGCACATGCGGGAAAATCCACAATAGATCAAATCGATCGCTAGAGTGTTAAAAGCTTGTAAAGAAGTGTGAAGTTACGTGCATCCCAGTAAAATGTTTCGTACCGATTTATTCTCAAGAAACAGGTGGATGCTTTGAGAAGTCCGCTCCACGATCGCTGCTTCCGTGACCCGTGCACAACCTTTCCCGGAACCTCGTGTTCTCTCTCTCCGTAGTTAAATAGACAAATGCCGCGCTCAGTAATCGGTTTCGTTCTCGCATTCCTGTTCGTTTCGCGGACGCCTGCGTTCGGGCAAGGAGAGGCTTCTCCGCCAACTTCGGGCGCCACTCCGTCTATCGCTGCAGACAGCGGGCTGTCCCCCGCTTCCGTAACGCTTTCCCGGGAGCAGATCCAGGACCTGATCCGTCAGGTAGCGGAAAAGGACGATGAAAATGACAAACGGCAACGCGACTACACCTACGTGGAGCGGGTCGAAGAGCACAAACTGAACGGTAAAGGCGAGGTGGCCTCGACCGAGGTTCGCACCTACGACGTCATGCAGATTTACCGCGAGCAATGCCGCCGCCTGACTTCCAAAAATGACAAGCCCCTTTCGCCGAAAGATGCCGCGAAAGAGGACGAGAAAATTCAGAAACTCATCGACAAGCGCAGGAATGAGACCGAGGCGCAGCGCGATAAGCGCCTGAAACAGGAAGAAAAAGCTCGCGAACAGGATCGCCAGTTCGTCAAGGAAGTCGCCGACGCTTACAACTTCACGCTGGTTGGAGTCGAACAGTTAGAGGGCCGGGAAACTTACGTGATCGATGCCGAGCCGCGTCCCGGTTTTGAACCGAAGCGCAAAGAAGCGAAAGTCCTGCCCAAGTTCCGTTTTCGAGTCTGGATCGACCGCGCCGAGAATCAGTGGGTGAAACTGGACGCGCAATGCATCGACACCGTCTCGTTCGGCTTGTTTCTGGCGCGCATCCACAAGGGATCGAGGATCATTATCGATACCACGCGTGTCAACGATGAAGTGTGGCTGCCGCGGCATGTTGCGCTACACGTCGACGTACGGTTCGCGCTCGTGAAGAACTTCAACGTAGACGAGGACGTCACTTACAAGGATTACAGAAAGTTCCACACAGCCTCGAAGATTGTGAGCATGGAAGAGGTGAAGTAGCGCGCTGATGTCTGATCGCTGATGGAGCGACGGGCGTCCTCGCCCGTCGTCTTTCCAATCTCGCGAAATCCGCAACGCCAACACAGTTCCTGATGACTGCCGGATTGCTAATCCAACAGGCGTCCGCTCTGGGCCTCTCCATGGTTTGGCCGCGATATAATAAAAAGATTCTCTTTGGCCAAAATCGTGCTCTGTAGAGCGGGGGACGAATTTGGATCCCGCC
>Ga0126373_10002757_pt1 | contig 12993 bp, 13 predicted proteins | sample PanSoiMetPlot_11_FD_92545 | JGI IMG/M metagenome (GOLD analysis project Ga0126373, IMG submission 92545) | Tropical forest soil microbial communities from Panama - MetaG Plot_11 | ecosystem: Environmental > Terrestrial > Soil > Tropical forest > Bulk soil | place: Panama | collected 2016-02-17
ACACGTCTCTGGAGCGGTAATTTGGTCTAGCATCTGGCAAACCCGTGGGTTCTTATCATGCTCGTATGGGCGGTTATCTTTTTCGGCGCAGCACTGGTCACAGTCAGCATGATTTTACTCATTGTCCGCAGGATGGTCAGCCAACTCATGAAAATCGTTGCCCCTGAGCGAAGAATTTCCTCGAATTTTCTGGACCCGCGCCTCATCGTTCGCGAGCACAATCGTTTATTCCCCCAAAGTGGGCTGATGCTGGCTTTCTGGCTCTCGATCATTCACCTCGTTGTTTGGTTAAGCGGCCTGGTGTTGAGCCTGGCTATGGACGTTGGCAGCCTCTAGATTCCTAAGGGTCCAAATTGGACAGACCGCGACCTGTGGTGCGCAAAAACCTCGCCGATCCTCGTATCCGTGTGAATACCCACCCCTGGCGGCCGCAGTCGCGCTCCCGTTTTCTACATGATCTGAGTGATTGGGGGGTCTTCGTACCGCAGTCCTGACAGTAAAATGCAGCTCCTATGGCGTCTAGAGTCTTGCTGTTTACCCTCCGGCTGTTCTCAGTCGATTGCGAATTTCTTAGACAAAGCCTCCACTTCGGTCGCTGCTTGATCCGAAAGAGGACCTCTCTGGTTGCTGAGAACCTCTTTCTCAAAAAGCAGCTCGCTGCCTACGTGGAGCGGAATAGCAAACCTTGCCGGCTATCTGACACGGACAGACTCACACTTCTCCTTCTTTCCAGGTGCTTTGCTTGGAGCGCGCTCTTGTGGTAGTGAAGCCAGAGACGCTGGTTGGCTGGCACGGGAAAGCATTGCAGCTTTTCTTTAAGAAGAGGGCAATCCTAGGTGGACCGCATCATGAATACAGACTTGAACAGGCTGCAGCGTAACCCGGTGAGATTTTTGCGCCCTACAGGGGTCCGAACCCGCCTGTTCGCCCTACGGCCAACTCGGATGGTTGTGCGAACTCCGTCGTCACACAAAATGTACCTGTGCTTCCAGCAGCTCGCCTTCACACCGCCTCAGCGTCAACGACGGAACTCACACAGAAGGAAACACACCGGGATCAGCGGAGCGAGCTGAATATCCAATCCTTCGACCAGACCTGGCGAACATCTGAGCGAAGCTTGCGTTCTTTCAGCTTTCAGAGGGATTGTCACCTGATTAATTCGCGCAAGCTGCCATAACTTGCCACGCCGTTTTTCAGCCCCGCTGGCATCCCATCGTATCCAGTTGCAGAGCCGAGGTAATCCTCCATGGTTGACTGTTACCTTATCTGATATGGCCATAATCTATTAACGCGTTAGTATTTTACACAGCGTCATAAATTCTTACACGCATCTTTGCTATTTGTGATAGTGCGAAATCACGACGCCACCGAAGATCGCCCCAAGCGCTGGTGAACCGGGTCTCTTGGAAAACCAATTCGGCATCGGGTCTGTGCCATAGCGTTGGACGTGTGTCCGTCGGCTGAACGGTCTGAGGATGTTTTGGGGTTTACAGCCTCTGCTTCACCCTAGGCAAAGAACATCGTTCGGAGGCTAATTATGCGTGAGACGAGAGAGGAAAGTCTCAGCACGAGCACGACAGAACTCTTTGACGGCCTTTCTGACGCGATTCGCGAAAGCATCTTATCGGCCTCTGTCCAACGAGTGTTCGATTCGGGGGAGAAGATTTTTCTCGAAGGCGAGCCAAAGCAAAAGCTCTTCCTGTTGGTTAAGGGTCTGGTAAAGGTCAGCCAACTCAACTCAAAGGGCGATGAGGTGATTCTTCGCCTTAACGTTCCTGGCCAAGTCATTGGCTCGCTGAGTGACATGGTGGGTTCTACCCTCACTTCCAGTGCAGTAGCCTTTCAATCGTCCAAAGTCGCGATGTGGAGTTGGCCCACGTTTCAAGCGATTATGGATCGCGTTCCTCTCGTACTTCGAAACGTAGAGCAGATGATGGTGCACCAAATAACACAGTTGTCCTCCCGAATTTGCGAGATAAGCACAGCGCCAGTTGAGTTTTGCCTGGCACGAACGCTCATTCGCATGACGGACCAGATCGGGCGGAGAGTCAATGGTCAACTTGAGGTCAGCCTTACACAACAGGTTTTGTGCGAAATGATAGGCACGGGGGTCTTCCATGTGAACCGCCTGCTCTCGGCTTGGGAACGGCAGGGGCTGGTGACCCGCCGAAGATGTGTCATTGTGGTTCGAGATCTAGCGGGTCTGAAAAGGCTCTGCGAGGGAACTCGCCGAGGCACTTATAGAAAAGTCGAGTCTGCCCTCGTCAGCTCCACCCCGCAAGCCGAGAGCTATCGCATGGCGCCAAAAATGCACTTAGAGCCGCTCGCAAAGCAGAGCGCTGGTTAGCACCACGACCCGGCTTCCGTCGGGCTGCTGCTCAACGCCTAACCCGCTGCTTGAAAACGAATGTGCCGCCTGCCACGTCGCCAAAGCTCTCAAATCGCGCCGGATAATCTCCATCCTTCCATCACACCGACAGCGAACCCAGTTCGGTGCTTCGATACCCGCCGAGGAGTCCTTCCAGCCACTTCACAGAGTCGGCATCCACCTTCACACGGGTGGGCCTTGCGGACGCTGCCTCCTTCTCGGCTTGCTAGGCGGCAGCGATCATCTTCTCTGCCCGTGGTGGCGCGTCAAAGAGCAGCTCGAAGACCCTCCGCCGTGCCGCCGCAAGGAACAGGTTGGCGGCTCGGAGATTGCGCAGCAGCACCACACCCAAGTCTTGCCGCGGCAGAAAATACATGTCGGCTGAAAACCCGAACGTACTGCCGCCGTGGTGCATCACATTCAATCCGTCTTCCTCGCTGAGGAAAAGTCCCAGCCCATAGCTCACTTTGTCGGTGATCTTGATCCGGCGGTTCCTTCGTTCGAGGAGTAGCTCTTCTGGAAGCAACTGCTCGCCGCCGGACAGCTTTCCCCGGTTCAGTTCGAGCAGCAGTTTTTGCGGACCTCAGGGGCGATTATCAAGTTGCGGCCGAGGGAGGTTTCTTGCCGTGAATTAATAATCGGGAAGAGTCGTGCGTAGCGCAGCCTGGTAGTGCTGTCCCTCATCAAAACGTCGTGCACTCCCGGGGTGGCAACGCGCTACCCGCAGCACGAAGTCGCTCAGCGGCCGTGTTCGGAGTGTTCGGCGGCGACCTGAGAAGTAGAGAGGAACGTGTGTCCCAGCTGGAAATCGCGATTGATTCTTTCAACGTTTTCAACCATACGAATTTCAAAAACGATGTCGGCACCCTAACTTCACCATTCTTCGGGCGCGCCAACGCCGCGAACCCGCCTCTGGTGCAAGTTTCCCTCAGGTACCACTTCTGAATTGCTATAATAGCCTTATCTGCTGACGACATAAATCGAGCTAGGTTAGCCTTCCTGTGTTGTCCCTCGACAAAATCGAAATCGCCACTCGTGGGAGCATCCCAGGTGAGCACAGTTGGACCATACGCGTCCATCGAGGAATCCGAAATCAGTGGAACAGCTGGGATCGAGTCACAACGATCTCAAGAGATCCAGAGCCGCTGGTTTGGCTGCCGAATTGGGAGGTAACATGCCCCTAGCACTTCTCAATGCAACGACCAGTAGGGTTTCCAGATTTCGGAGACTCCGGCGCCGAGGCCAACTGGCAATTTGGAATTCGAAATCCGGGGGAACCTGGGGGCGCGTGGGACGACAAAGGATTTTCTGATGCGGTTTTTTTGTACGAGCAGTGGGGCACGGAACCGGGACATCCGCACTACATCAGATTGAAACTGCGGGACGTGCACCAACTGTTCAATTCGATGGATCGTTCTCCGTTCATCGAGAAAGACCTTGATGAGGATGCGGAAGAATTCATCGTAGGCTGGGCCCAGGAATTTCCGTCGGGCGATCCGGTGAGATTGCATATCTACCTGGAGCAATGGCCGGCAGAAGACCCCAAGAAACCCATTAAAACAGCGGTGCATAACTACTTTGCACACCGCGCCGAGCTTACGGACTTAGAGTTCAAGCGTCTTCTGGAGCAAGGGCGGATCAGTCTTGTCATCGGGCTGGTGTTCCTATCCGCATCTCTCATTCTTAGCAAGGTGCTGTTGGGCCGGCAGGCGGGCACCTGGGCGGTTATCGCGCGGGAGAGTCTAACGATCGCCGGATGGGTGGCCATGTGGCGGCCGATGCAAATCTATCCTTACGACTGGTGGCCGTTGCGGCGGCGCGGCCGAATCTTCGAGAAGCTCAGTCATATGCCCGTGGAAGTAGAAATAAAAAGCAAGAATTGATCAGTTGAGAAGCCGGGTGGACGAATTTATCAAAACAACGCAAATGCTGCTCTTTCTCATGGCGATGGGGGCACCGAGCTTGGTTCTTAGTCGACGGAACTGCGCTCCGAGATAGGTTTTGCTAGTCCGTAGGCTGCTGGCTGCCATGCGTAGGGCAATGCTCGCCCGATTGATGGTCGGCAGCCGACCTTTGCCAATGACCTTGCCGCCAGTAATGCGGTTGTTCGGACACAGCCGTAGCCAGGAAACGAAGTGGTCATCGTTCTCGAATTTGCTCATGTCCCTGCCGGCTTCGCTCAGGATGGTCGCGGCCGTCAGCACGTCGATGCCGTCAATTTGGGTCAGGTCTGTGCCGGTTATGCGAAATAACTCGGCGCGCAGGTTGAACTGCGGGTTATGAATTTTCTTCTTGAGGCGGCACCTACGCGTCTCTTCCGGTAACCGAGCGTCCGGGTTTGGTTCTTTCCGCTGCTGCAGATACTGCTCCATCTGCCGATCGCAGGCAGCCATCTGCTGCTGGCAAAACTCGTAAGCTTCCTGTTCCTGCTTCAGTAAGAACAACAAGTCTTCTTGCCAGTTGCCCTCCAGATAGCGCGCGATCTGCTCTTCGCTCGCCTTCACCCGACAATCTCGAAACGCAGCGAGCTTATGCGGATCGCGTTCACCTCCCAGAATGGCCTTGATGATGGCCTGGCCGGTTACTCCGGTGATGTCGCTCAACACGTTTGCCAATTGGACATTCATTTGTGTCAGCGCTTTCTGCATCGTTTGGATGTGCGAGGCTGCTGCCCGTACCAGATCATTGCGCTAGCGCCAGTAGGTGCGCATCATGCGAACCTCTTGAGACGGCCGGAAAGAATTGCGCATACCGGAGCCATGCTGAAAATCGGGCAAGAATGCTCCAAGGAAAAAAACCGGCCTTAGCTGCCGGGCCAGGTCGTGCATCAGATTTTAGCTGAGTCACTCGATGGGCAATGAACTCTGACGGAGTTTCAAACTCATACGACCACCACGAAGTGGTGGCCAGAGCTGAAAAGGAAATTCGTTTTCGGGGCGAAGCGCTCCGATGTAGAGTCTTCGAATGATCACCGTGGGCGCGCTGGCGAGGTTGCGCGGGGCGAAGTTACGTGCGTTTGGGTCCGGTGAATTTGTAGCCGACTCCCGGTACAGTCACAATCAATTTGGGATCACTGGGATTCTCCTCCAGCTTGTTCCGGAGGCTCGCCACGTGCATATCGACGGTACGTGTCAGCGCGCGGGTGTCGTAGCCCCAAACCGAACTTAAGAGTTCGACTCGAGGGACACTGCTCTCACTTCGTTCAATCAAGTAGCGAAGAAGTTGAAACTCCCGAGCTGAGAGATGAACAGCTTTGTCATCCTTGGTAACTTGGGATAGTCGAAAATCCACTCGGATTGAGCCGAGCTGGTAGACCCCCTGGCCCGAGCGGGTGGGAACGCGTCGCAACAATGCCTCGATACGAGCAACGAGTTCGGCCGATTTGAACGGCTTAGTAACGTAGTCGTCCGCCCCGAACTTAAGTGCGACCACCTTATCCGTCGTCTGGCGCCGTGCACTTAGAACTATGATCGAAGTCGCAATCCCCGCCTCCCGAATCGCGTGGCAGACATCCAGCCCACTGCGATCTGGGAGCATGAGATCAAGAATAATCAAGTCGAAAGGAAGAGACGTTGCTTTCTCGAAACCCTCTGTCGCAGTTGAAGCAGTGTCGACCAGATAGCCTTCACCGCGAAGCCGGAAACTCAAGGAGCTCCTCAATGCTTGCTGGTCATCGATCAGGAGTATGTTCTCTTTCATGTTGCCAGCTCCCCTGGACCGGCTGCAGTCCTCACGGCGTCAGTTTGCGAATCTTTCCTCGCTACTGGCAGGTGCAATGTAAAGGCGCTCCCGACGCCCGCTTCGCTGACCACCGACAATCTTCCTCCCACCGCTTCTATGACGCGTTTTGCAATTGACAGTCCTAGGCCTGTCCCATGAATCTGAGCAGCAACAACCTGAGGACTCCGATAGAAGGGCTCGAAAATTCGCGGTAAGTCTGAGCTGCTAATTCCGGGGCCATGGTCCTGGACGCTGATTTGAACTTCCCGTTCACCTACCGCTGAGTCGTCGACTCTTGCGGAGAGAGTGATCCGGCGCTCTCCATCGCTGTACTTAATTGCGTTTAGGATCAGGTTCTGTAGACATTGAGAAATTGCCCCGAGATCACCCATAACTTGGGGCAGTCCTTGCTGGACTTGCTGCTCAACCGTGAATTCAGATTTCTCGAGCACCGCGGCCGTGTTCCGGAGCGCGCTTGCAAGGATTTCTGGAACTTGGAGTGGCCTTAGAATATACTGCGGTTTTGCAGTCGTCGCCGCAAAGAGCAACACCTGATCGACCAGACTCGCCAGTTGAGTTGCTTGATCGACGATGACCGAGCCCTGTTCCACTAAATCCTCTTTCCGTCGTGCGAAACCATCCCTAAAATTTTCGCCTGCGCAAAGAATTGCTGCGATTGGCGTTCTTAGTTCATGTGAAACTGATGCCACAAAATCCACCTGAAGCTTGGCCAGTTGCACTGCATTGTGCATCTTGTTTCTCTGGATAGCCCAGATAGCAGCGCTTGCGAACAGCAGAGCGAACGCGAATCCGCCGATGAGTCTTAGCTCCGAACGTCGAGAAGAGCGAGTCACGAGAGCGAGTTGTTGCGAGGCCTGTTCGTCGTAAAGGCGCTTGATCTCCTCAAGGTCTTGACGGACCCGATCAAAAAGCGAAACACCGGAGGTAAGATCCTCATCTACCGCCTGTTCAGCGCTACTTTCCAGAATAAGACCCAAGACATCGTCCCGGACTTTGAGGTAAGCATTCCAGTCATTGGCTAGGCGTTTCCCAACTTCAATCGCTTGCGGCATCCGGGCTTGCTCCAGATATTGGGCGATGCCTTCCGCCACAAGCCGATCAGCTCCTCGTGACTGGTCGGCGTATTCGACCTGCAGGTTGCCGTCATTTGTAGTCAGGGCGTAGAGCGTGGTTCGACGCGTCTCCTGGGCTTCGTACTGCAACTCTCCGATTCTGTGTAGGCCCTGGACCGAGATAACGTATATGCGGTCCACCTGGGAGTAGGTGGTGAGAAGATCGCGCATCACGAATACCCCGAGCCCCACCTCAACAGCAACCACCAAAAGGAGGAGCAAAGCAACGCTATGGCGGGCGAAGAGGCGCGACAAAAGCGTTCTTGCCCCCAGAACAACGGCAGAGGGTCGGCCGGTGACGCGTTTCGTTTGCGTGTTCATTTGGCTGGCCCCTCGATTCGAAGCTTATAGTCGAAAGCGTCGGGGAGGCGTCCATCGATGCTTACCACCTTCACAGATCCGTCGACATCGGAAGCACGCAGGTAGCCGATTGCGCCAGGCGTGTTGAAAACAAACTTGCGAAGGATTACGGGTGACGACACCGTCTTGGGCGAGGCAGGAATGTCTCCTGTGTACGTTCCTTTGAGGAAGTAATCCCGATAACCATTTTCGTTCATGTGGTAGACCTCCCGAAGCATGGTCTCCCGTTCCGAATTTCCGGACTCCATCATGGTCACGACGACTCGATGCCCGTTGGGCCAGCGGCTGCGTTCTCCCAGGAAGATTTTGCGCAGCTCGGCAAACGAGAGATTTTCTGCAGGGTTGGATCGGTTTACGATTATGGCCAAAACTTGACGCGGGTCAGTCCGCGGTCGAGGTGAAGCTACAGCGACTCGCACGATTCGATGCGGCGACAGCAACTGAATCAAGACTACCGCTAGCGAAACGAAAAGAGATAGCACCTGTCGCATCCGTCGTGACCTTTTAGAACGCAAATGTCAGTTGGAGGGCCAACTGACTGATGGATTGCTGACTAATTCCTTGCACCCTCCGCAAGTCGGTGTAGTCGTACTGTAGCTTCGCGGCCACGGACTCATTGAAATCGTACCGTAGACCGAGGGAGGGGCCATGCTGCAAGCCGACTGAAACTTGGTAAAGGGGGAAGAAGATTGGCTCATCGTCGGGCGCGTTTACATATTGATAGCGAAAGTAGGGCCTGAATGAGCCAAAACCCTCGGAAATCTGGGTATAGAAGCCCGGGGTGTTCCACACGCGAGGAAGCCCCACAGGAGAGTGGCGAATGAGTAACGCCTCGTTAAGCCACTCGAACTTCGAGCGTGTGAGAACGGCGTATGCGTCAAGGATCGTTTCGCCGACTCTCGCGGAGTTGGGAGGCGAGAGGACATCGCGGTAAACAGAGAAGCCGGCCTGCAATCCTGGAACCGCTTCCGGTCGCGCGAAAACGTTAAGGTCGAAGGATTTGTGGTGGTTGTTATCCACGAAATTTTGCACGGACTGAAACCGCGGCATCGGGGCACGGCCGTTACCGACCTCGGCGATGTAGTGTAGGCCTAGTTTGCCTGAGGGTATTCCTCCGGATGCCGACGCTCCCACATTATGACCGGGAAGAATTCCTCCCTCATCCTCAAACAGGAATAGGTAGGGTCGTCCCGTAGCAGTCTGCCACCAACTGCTATGGCGGAAGGCAAGGTTGTAGTAACCGATCGCGGTATGGGAGCGACCGAGCTCTAGCTTAAGATAGTCGCTATGCCTGTATTCGAGGAGCACGCGCTCAAGATCCTCCTCAAAATTGTTGCCTCTGCCCTTTTCGAAGACCAGATCGGTCACGAACCTGAACCTGTCGGAGATATTCGATGTGATGAAGAGGTCGACCTGACCGAGGCTAAACGACGTCGATGCGCCTTTCTGATCTTGGCCGTGAAAGCTGTAATCGCCGAACCCGCGTATGTTCAGCAGAGTCTTGCTTTCTTCTATTCTCTCGGGTGCTGCCTCTCCGCCCTGCCCGCCAGCAAGCGTTTCGGACCTAATCGCGAGATGAGCGGGAGATTGCGGTGCGGAATCCTTGGCAAGTGCGTGCTGGGCTATCTCGGTGTCGCCAAGAGCACGAGATTGGATTGTGGAATCCTGAGCAAGTCCGTGCTGGGCCTTTTCGAGTTGCGTGACCCTATCTTGCAGCTGTTTGTGCGCGGCTTCCAGTTGCTCGATCTTCCGGAGAAGTAAGTCAATGGTTTGCTTATCGACATCAGCTCCTTGGTCGACTTGCTGCGCTTGAAGAGTGGTGACGTTCAAGAGAATCCCTAGCATTAAAGGAAAAACTCGCTTTAAACTTGCCCAGCCTGCGAGAGAGACTGGGGAGGTGCCGACCTGAAGAATGTGGGATCTCATTGTGGTCTCCTCAAGAGTTCAGTTCTTCGCGAATGGTCAGTGGAGCCTCGCCAAGGGCGGCGGTCGAAACCGATTGGTACCGGAGTGGCCCATAGGCCGCTTGGAGACCTTGAGACACACTTCCGGGGATACAAAATCCGCATTTGGCCCCTTAGAGGAAAACACTCCGTCAGCATGGGCCGCCCGTTACCCGGCGATCGGAACTCGAGGTCAGCCTAGCGGCTGAGTGAATTCTGACGTCGGGCACGCACGTACGTGTCCTTGGTTTTCCAACAGTTGGTCTTCATACCAGTTCAGCGTCAACGATGAAGCGTAGGAAAAAGGACCGTCACTGCGTGAAACAGGCCAGGATCGGCGAAGCAGGCTGCCTATCCGATTCTTCAACCACGCCCTGCGAACATCTTTGCGAAGCTTGCAACCATTCAGGCGTATTGTCAACAAGGTTATATACATGTCGGTCGTAAGTGTGAACGGGCTGCGCTGGGGAAGCCGGCGGGTTTCCATGTATTGAGTATTGACCACAGGAGAGCGACGGATTTGCACTTTACAAGCGTGGCTGAAGATTTACGTGGATTCTTGGCGCTGGGCAACGTGCAGAATTACCAAGTTCATCGAACATCCCCCTACGCACTTGAGACCAGGCTCGGTCGGCCTGGTTTCTGAGACAAATCAAAGTCCCTGGCCACAGCGTCTGTGCGTTGCGCTTCTGCCCGTCTGTTGAGACTCACGATGTTCGTGGGGCGCTAGTCCTGCGCCAGCAGGGGCAAAGTATATCGCTCGGAGTTCAGTCATGGTGAAACCGAACAGCGCAGTCCCTTCGCTACGGTTACCTGAAGTATTCGAAGGTCTTTCTCCTTCCGCGCGCCTGAATATTTTGTCCGCTTCTCACGAAGAAGAGTTTTCCTCGGGGCAACAGATCTTTCGACAAGGCGAACCCAGGCAGAAGATCTTCCTGTTGAAGCAAGGTCTCGTGAAGGTGAGCCAGTTGAGCCAGAGCGGCGATGAAGCGATTCTTTGGCTGAACGTTGCTGGCGAGGTCATCGGCTCGCTCAACTACTTGACGCCTACATACTCTTCTACTGCACTAACCGTTCAATCGTGCAGAGTCGTGATGTGGAGGTTGCCTGCGTTCGAAGCGATTCTGGACCGTTTCCCTGTTCTGCTTCGAAATGTACAGTTCATCATGGCACGCCAAATAGATGAGTTGTTTTCACGGATTTGTGAAGCGAGTACCGCGTCAACCGAGGTCTGCCTGGCACATGCGTTGATCCGCATGACAGACAGGATTGGGAGGAGAGTGAATGATCACTATGAAGTTGACCTAGCACAGGAAACGTTGGCCTTAATGATAGGCAGGTCGCCGTTCTACGTAAATCGCCTGCTCGCCATGTGGGAGCGTCAGGGGCTGCTGGTCCCGGGGAGATGCCGCACTGTGATTCTAGACCTGGCGGGTCTGAAAGACTTCGCTGCAAAAATCCACCGACCGGCTTACGCAAAGGTTGACCGGCCCGCGTGAGTTTCGGAACGATACGGGTCGTCTCGAATACTTACAAACCAACGGTGGCGAATAGACTTGGTCTTTGCATCCATCCGTCCTTTCGCACGATCTCACTCCTTTCCAAACCAAGGCGCTCCTTGGAAAAATTTTTCAAAAGTATTTTTCCAAATTTGCAAGGACAAACAAATCGGGGCCTGTATCATCCCTTCCACCTCGTACACAGTCGAAGTGCGTCGTCTTGCTCGAACAATGCTTCCCAAGATAAGCCTCCTTCAAAAAAAAACTTTTCAAGAATTTACGATTTTTGCAAATTTGCAAGGACAAATAAATCTGCTCCCGTATCATCCCTTCTACCCTCGCGTTGCATTCGAAGTCGGTTGGGGTTCTTTTTTCGCGTGAGTGATTGCATTGTTGGCACGCCAACATTCGGCGACACGCGCGAGCCAGGTTAAGGAGGCGGCATGGGTGCAGGAAAGGTCTGTAAGTATTTGTTAGTGTTTGCAACTCTGTTGTGTCTTGCCACGCTACCCGCATTCGCGCAGAACACGAGCACATCCCAAGGGGGGGGATCGTTCATGGTGCAGTGCCCGCAGTACACGCCGATCCACCCTGCTCCCCAGCTCGCCCCTGCGGCGTATCAGACGCCGACTACCTCAGCCCAATACCAAGCTCAAAACTATGTAGGGCCAGTCTCTTTCGTAGAGCCCGTCCCAGACGTGCCCAACCCCAAGAACTTGACGCTCCCCTACCCGCCCGTGCCGCTGACCTACATCAGCAACGGCGGCGCAATCAAGTGCCAGCAAATTTCGGGCGGGGACGGAATGATGACCGAGGCGGACGGGAACCAAACTTTCATGTTCTCATTTGGACCGCTCTCCGGCTTGGACAATATCAAGAACGGCCAGCCCGGAACGCTGATCAACTCGGAATTTAACGGCAGCATTGATCCTACTACAGGCAACTTGATGCTGGATGCCAGCGGCAATCCAATCAAGCTTTATTACAACAGCCCGATTCTTCCGAGTGTCTGCGGACCCGCGGCTCCCGCCAGTTGCCCGGGTGCGGGGGCGGCCGGAATTCCAACTCTCCCTGGAGTTACAGATCCTACATATGACCCGAATAAGAAGCTGCCGAATGGACAGACTTACGTCAACACGAATGCGGGAATCGCAGAATCCGCTACGATCATGACGATCGGGGTGATTAACGGCAACCTTCCGATGCCCATGGCTGCGTTCGATGAGGACGACGAGTTTTTCCTGACCTTGAGTAACGTCGGCATGATCATGCGGCCGGACTTGTTCGAGGAGCATACCGTACACTTCCACGGGTATCCCAATGCTTCTTCCTATTATGACGGCGTGCCGGATGCAACTTGGGCTATCAACATCGGTGGCAGCGCCACCTACTATTATTTCGCACCCGACGCGGGCACTTACTTCTATCACTGCCACATCACCCCTCCCGAACACTTGCAGATGGGCATGGTTGGACAACTCTACGTCCGCCCACGCCAGAACCGCGTGCCCGTGGGGATGGATCTTTACAAATCGCTCGTCGGATGTGTAGGCGTACCCGGTTGCAGTGGACCTGGCACCTCGAATGCCGGCCAACAGAGCGACCTGCGGACAGCTTGCAATACGAGTAGCGTTCTGAACCAGGACATTCTCTGTTCGGTTCCCGTGCCAGCGGCGGACAGTGGTTTTACGCAAGTCCTTGATCCGTTCGCCGGCATCGATCCCCGCATACCTCTGGGGAGTCGCCTCAAGTACGCCTACAACGATGGCGACGGCTCGACTTGGTACAACATCGACGTTCCGATGCAGATCCACGGCTTCGATCCCAACTTTCATTTCGTGGGCATGACGTTCAACCCGGAAGGGTTCGCGGACATGAAGGATAAATACTTCCTGCTGAACGGTCGCAGCTATCCCGACACGGTTGGTGTGGTAGGGTATTGTGATCCATCGGGCACCGCTTGTGGCGGG
>Ga0126373_10002759_pt1 | contig 12991 bp, 8 predicted proteins | sample PanSoiMetPlot_11_FD_92545 | JGI IMG/M metagenome (GOLD analysis project Ga0126373, IMG submission 92545) | Tropical forest soil microbial communities from Panama - MetaG Plot_11 | ecosystem: Environmental > Terrestrial > Soil > Tropical forest > Bulk soil | place: Panama | collected 2016-02-17
GGCCGTCGGCGTTGGCCCTGCTCAGCTCCAGCACGTCGCCCGCCAGCCGCAGCGTGAACGGCGCCGGACCCCAGAACCAGCTCCCGAGCATGCTGAGGACGCGCTCGCTGACCCGGACAGGGGTCCACTCAGGCGGGCAGTACGGCTCGCGTTCGGCCAGAATCTCGAGCAAGTCGGTGCTCAGCGACGGGCTGAAGCCGCTGGTCGAGTTGCACGTCACGATCGCGGTGTCAGAGCCGGGGCCGTCGGTGATCTGCAAGATCGCGATGAAGCCTGGCATGGACCCTGAGTGGCCGAAATACCGCCGGCCTCCCGAGTTCCAAAGCTGGAGCCCCAGCCCGTAGCCCGCCGCCCACGGGCTGCCGCTCTCGTCATTGACAACGATTGGCTCGCGCATCTCGGCGAGGGTGGTCGGGGCGAGCGGCCCGGGCACCTCCTCGGCCAGGAAAGCGGCGTATCTAGCCAGGTCAGTGACGGTCGTCCAGAGCTGGCCAGCCGGTGCCATCGCGCCCGCATCGTGTTCCGGCTCCGCGAGCACGGCATCGGCGTACGGGTGCACGGCGTAGCCGGTCGCGTGCGGACGCTCGGGCCGCAGGGTCGTGCGGTTCATGCCGAGGGGGCCCAACAACTCGTTCGCGATCATGTCGTACCAGGGCTGACCGTGCTTTGACTCGATCAGCGCGCCGAGCAGGGCGTAGCCAACGTTCGAGTAGTGGTGCCGCCGCCCCGGCCGGAACCTGGCCGCATCCTGCCTGAGCGAGCCCGCTGAGAGGTCGGCGAGCGAGAGCCCTGGGGTGCGCTCCCACCAGGGTCCAGCGCTTTCGGCGCGCAGCCCGGCAGAGTGCGAGAGCAGCTGTCCGACCGTCATCGGGGCCGCGGCTCCGGCCTTGCTTTGGTCGAGGTGGTCGCCGATCGGGTCGGAGAGGGTGAGCCTGCCGTCGTCGCGAAGCTTCAGCACGGTGACGGCGATGAAGGTTTTCGTGATCGATCCGGCCCTGTATTGGACGTTCGCGTCGGGAGCCTGGCCGTCCACGCGGCCGCCCGCGCAGGTCCAGACGAGCTCTCCGTCGCGGACCAGGCCAGCGGTGACCGATGGGAGGCGCTGATCGGCCTGATCACGCGCGAGCCTGACATCGAGCAGGCGCCGCGTTCTGTCGCCGATCATGATATTCCTGGACACCCGGCAAGGTTACCCGCGGCTTACTGCCCGGTGAGACGCCTCGGAGTGCTGCTCCTTATTGCGCCGATTATGCGTTTCAGGCTCCCGGCGCGCATGATTATGCGGTTCAGGCTCCCGCCGCGCCTGGTTGGCTGAATCACGCCATAAGCTGCTGACGGTCGACCGAAGGGGCCCTGATTTGCCGTTCCTCATGCCCGATCCCGACGTGGTCTCTATCATCGACGCGCCGCCGACGCCGCTTGCGTCGCCGTCCCCCGGAGAGCGGTTCGTCGCCCTCGTTCATTACCAGGCGCATCCGCCTATCACCATGCTGGAGCGTCCGAGGCTCAAGTTGGCCGGGCTGCGGATCGACCCTGGCCTGCGCGCGCGGCAGCGGACCAGGCGGTTCACCGGCCTGTCGGTGCTGCGGATCGGCGATGGCGCCGATCACGCGCTTGCGTTGCCCGCTGACGCCCAGGTCAGCGTGCCGGCCTGGGCGCCCGACGGCCAGCGGTTCGCGTTCACCGTCGACGAGCCTGACGGGGTCGGAGTCTGGACGTACACGGCGGGGGGTTCCGGGGGGTCGTCCCCCCGGCCTAGCACCGCGGGAGGCGACGCTGAGCCGAAGGCGCCGCCCGTCCAGGTCAGCGGCCTTCGCGTCAGCGACGTGCTCGGGGCCGAGCCGCCGGGGCTGGGCGGCACGATCCGCTGGTCGAGGGACGGCCGTTCGCTGTTCGCGCTCGGCGTGCCGCCGGCAGGACGCGGAACATCGTCCGCGCGGGCCGAATCGCCGCCGGTGATGCCGAGGATCGAGGAGGTGTCAGGGAAGCGATCGCAGATGGCGACCTTCCAGGACTTGCTCGCAACCGAGGCCGACGAGGCCAGCTTCGAGGAACTTGCCACCACGGTCCCGCTTCTTGTGGATCCGGTGACCGGCGCGACAGTCCAGCTCGGGCCCGAGGGCCTGTACCAGTACATCTCCGATTCTCCTGACGGCAAATACCTGCTCGTCTATCGGCTGCAACGGCCATTCTCGTTCCGCGTGCCATACGGGTACTTCGCGCGACGTGTCGAGGTGTGGACCGCCGCGGGCAAGCTAGTCAGGGTGGTCGCCGACCTGCCGGTCAGCGACGAGGTGCCGAGGATGGGCGTGCCCACGGGCCCGCGGCAGGTCAGCTGGGACGAACGCGCGCCGGCCAGGCTGTTGTGGACTGAAGCGCTCGACGGCGGTGATCCAGTCGCGCCGGCCGAGCATCGCGACGCGATCATGCGGCAGGGGGCCCCGTTCGACCGGCCGCCTAAGCGCGCGTTCTTGGTCAGGCACCGCTGCCTGGGCTGGGCGAACCTTGACGAGCAGGACGCCTTGCTGCTCACGGAGCGGGACAGGGATCGGCGGTGGCTCACGACCTGGCGGTGTGACCTCGCAGATCCGGCGAAGAACACGGTTGTTTTTGATCTTTCCGAAGACGACGATTACGCCGATCCTGGCGCGCCAATGATGCGGCTTCACCGCGACGGCACCAGGACGATCCGCCAGCGCGGGTCCGCGATCTACATGCGCGGGGACGGGGCTACGCCGGAGGGCGAGCGGCCGTTCCTCGACCGTCACGACCTGGCGACGGGGGAGACGACCAGGCTGTTCTCCAGCCCGGCTGACGCGCACGAGTCAGTGCTGTGCCTGGTCAGCCCTGCCGACAGGCATGTTGTGATCTGGCACCAGAGCCCGCTCGAGCCGCCGAGCCTCTGGGTCGTCCCGCTTGGCGATCAGGGCGGAGGGGACTCGGGCGAGCGCCGTCTGCTGGCCGGCTGGCCGGACCCGCACCCGCAGCTGACCCACATGAGCAAGCGCCTGGTCGTGACCGACCGCGGCGACGGCGTCCAGCTCGTTGGGTTGCTGCATACCCCGCCCGGTTACGACCCTGAAGAGGACGGCCCGCTGCCGCTCGTCCTCTGGGCCTACCCAAATGACTTCGGCAGCGCGACTACGGCGAGCCAGGTGCGTTCGACGACGAACCGGTTCACCAGGCTGACCGCGTCCGACCCGGCCTGGTTCGTGCTTCGCGGCTATGCGGTCTTGGCCGACGCGACCATGCCGGTGATCGGCGATCCAGAGTCGAAGAACGACACGTACATCGAGCAGATCACGGCGGCGGCAGCGGCCCATGTCAAGGGGCTGAGCGAGTCCGGCATCGCCGACCCGGCGAGAGTTGCCGTTGGTGGCCACAGTTACGGCGCGTTTATGACCGCGAACCTGCTCGCCCATACGGACCTATTCGCGGCCGGTATCGCTCGTAGCGGAGCCTACAACCGCACGCTGACGCCGTTCGGCTTCCAGACCGAGCGGCGCAGCTACTGGGAGGTGCCCGAGGTCTACGACCGGGTGTCGCCGTTCAGGTACGCGAACCAGATCAGTGCTCCGATCCTGCTCGTGCACGGTGCCGACGACGCCAACTCGGGCACATTCCCCGTCCAGTCTGAGCGGCTGTTCCAGGCGATCGCGGGCAACGGCGGCACGGCCCGGATGGTGATACTGCCGCTTGAGAGTCACGGCTACGTCGCGCGGGAATCCGTGCTGCATGTGCTGGCGGAGCAGTTCGGCTGGCTGGACCGTTGGCTCGGCCCCGCGACACGCATCCCATGATCCCTTGAGCCGAGGCGCGGGTCCTTGCTAAAAGTCATCCGCGATCAAGGAGCCCGCCGCTCAGCTTGGCCAGGTGGTCCCGTAGGGCGAGCGCTTGCGGAGATCATCCGCGAGGATCCGGCCGAGCTTGCGTGTCTCCCGGCGGTTGACCAGCCCGCCGATAGCGGCGCCTGTCAGCAGGGGGCCGAGTGACAACACGCTCCGGCCGGCCCGCGCGGCCAGCCGCCGCCGCAGTTGCCTGGCGAGCGGGGAGCCGGCCGCGATTACCAGCCCGCCCGGTGCCAGTGCGACGCCACGGCGCTGCGCCCACGATCCGACATAGGCGGTCATCCGCTCGACCACGTTGCCTCTCGCGCGCTGCCCGTAGACCTCGTGTAGCTCGGCGACGAGCTTGATCTCGATGCCGACGACCGACAGCGTCTCGGTCGCGACTTCCACCCCGGCGGCTGGCATGACCGGGAGCACCGCCCAGGCCCCGACGGCCATCCCTACTGCTGCCGAGGCGCGTGAGGCCCCCTCGATCAACGTGTCGGCGAGCTCGTCAGGGGAGCGGGCTGGAAACTGCGCCCGAAGCGTCACGAGATCCCTGACGGGGAGCCTTGGCGCCATCGCAAGCACCTGCCCAGTCAGCCAGCGGCTGCCCGCTGAGAAGCCGCGACCTGTCACGCGTGCGCCGCGCCGCGCCGCGCCGCCGAGCGCGGTGCGTACCCGCCGCTCACCTGTCGTACGCTCCGCGCGCCTGGCAATCCGGCGGCCGAACCGGTCACGGATCCTGCGCTTGCGCTGGATGGTTGGCTGCTCATCACGCTCGGCTAGCTCGGTTGCCTCCGTCACGGCCTCGAGCGCTGCCTGGGTTACGTCGTCTGGCTGGCTTCCAGTCGGTTCCATATCGCTCCCGGTATCGCGCCCTCGCGTCCGCGCACCCTGGTCAGCACGCGAACTGCTGTGCCGCGGACGGGTAGTCGAACAACTCGGCCCTGGTGAACCACACGCCGATCTCGTGTTCGGCTTCCTCCGCGTTGCCAGACGCATGGACGAGGTTCGCGACTGGCACGCCTTTAGCGTTGGCGTATGCCCTGCTGACGTGGGCGAAGTCACCACGGATGGTCCCAGGCGGCGCTTGGTCAGGGTAGGTAGGGCCGACCAGCTTGCGCACGGACGGGATGGCGCCGACGCCTTCAAGCACGAGCGCGATCACGGGGCCCGACTGCATGAACCGCGCCATCAGGTTGTACACGTCCGCGCCGAACCGCTCTTCGAGGTCGAAGTAGTGCCGTCTGGTTAGTTCGGCATCCATCCACACCATCTTGGCGGCGACCAACTTGAGCAACGCGTCTTCGAACCGAGCGAGCACGCGGCCTGTCAAGCCTCGCGCCACGGCGTCCGGCTTAAGCAGGACCAGGGTCCGCTGGATGGCGCTGTCGTCGGTCATGCCTCGTCCTTCCCCGGCGGCCACGCTGCGGCTTGCCGGACGCAGGTTTCGATTCGCACTGGTGCTTTCGCCGGAACTTTTCTGCGGTGCTTCTACGGGAGACACCCTAGCGGCGGATCCGTGGTGCGCCGACTGTGGCAGTCGCCATCTGTAATCGTCTGTACTTTTTGCTGGAAACTCTCTGACTGTGCTGCGCGTTGACTCGTTCGAGCGGGGTAAGCCTCGCGTGGCGCACCGCTGCCGCATGTTCACTCGCCAAATTGAAGGGCAGGTGCGGACAGCGGTATCGTCGGCCATCGTGCCGGGCGGCCTACGGGCCTGCTTGAACCCGATGAGCCGCATGAAGCAGCGCCACGGGGGCACCTGCTGGCAGTAGGTTGGTGCGAAAGGTCCGACTATTCGGGCCTGAGCCGCCGGTTAGCCCAGGGACGACCGGAACAGCCACTGGCTGAAAAGCAAGCACGCATGCGAACGAGGAGGTATTGGTGGCTCGACCGGTAGCGCCCCCGTGGGAACCGCGGCAGCCACAGAGACGTTCGCACCGGCGTCGGCGCCGCCGCGGGATGAGCCGTCGAACGCGGCTGGTCGTCAGGGTCATCGCGGCCGCTCTTGCCGTGTTCCTGCTCGTCGTCGGCTGGTCGATTAGCCACGCGCTGACCATCCGGGGCGGCGGAACGTTCTCTGAGCGGATAGCGGAGTGGGCGCGAAGCCACTCCCTCGGACCACTGGTCACCTTCGGCGAGTGGCTGAGCTATCAAAAGCCGAAGCAGGGCGGCGCTCCCAGCGTTTCGCTCAACGATCTCGGCGGCAAGATCGTCCACAAGAAGAAGCATTACCAAGGCATCTTGCCGATCATCCCCGCCAACATAGGTTCCCCGGCGGGCAAGCCGCTGCCGGGGGAGGGCGTCTGGAAGGTGGCCGTCGCGATCAAGGGCGTGCCCGCAGTCTTCAAGACGTACGTGCGCCAGAGCCGCCAGTACTCCTCGTACTACGCGGGCATCGTCTCCATGGACCAGCGGCTGCTTAGATTCTCGCTCCGGCCAGGCACCGAGGATCCCGGCTACGGCCACTGGGGCGCGCCGATGTACATTCCGCGCGGGCACAGGCTGGGGCTGGTGGCGACATTCAACAGCGGCTTCCGTGTGGCGTCCTCAGGCGGTGGTTTGTACCTGCACGGGCACTACGACGGAAGGTTGGTCAAGGGCGAGGCGTCCGAGGTCTACTTCAAGGACGGGCGCATGCTGATCGGCCGCTGGGGATACGGTGCCCTGCAGATGGGCCCGAACATCGCCGCGGTGCGCCAGAACCTGAAGCCGATCGTTGAGCACGGCCAGGTCCCGGCTTCGGTTAATCAGAATGTCCTGACCACGTGGGGTGCGACGCTCGGCGGCGGATACGATGTCTGGCGATCGGGCGTCGGCATCACGAGGGACGGCAGGATCATCTACGTCTACGGCCCTGCCCTCAACGTCCGCAACCTCGCCGAACTGCTGAAGCGGGCGGGTTGCGTCACGGCGATGGAACTGGATATCAATCCCGACTGGATGTCGTTCATGTACTATCTGCGCAAAAAACATCCAGCGAACCCGACGCCAGTGAACCTGCTGCGCAGTCAGCTGCAACCAGCTGACAGGTACTACTTCACCTCTAACCGAGACTTCACGGCGGTCTTCAGCAAATGACATTCCCGACACGTGCGGCGAGGGTCACCGAGCCGCAGCGCGGGGCTCCGACGCGCCTGTCGGGCTTGCTCGGCTGGCTGCAGGCCGTCGTGCAGAGTACCCGCCCGAGGCAATGGCCGAAGAACTTGCTGGTATTCGCCGCGCCTCTGGCCGGGGACTCGTTCGGGCGCGCGTTCGGATTCTGGTACGCCCTTGCGGCCGCCGTCGCGTTCATCGCGGCCTCGTCCGCCGTCTACATGGTGAACGATGTCGTCGACGCCGAACGTGACCGCGGCCATCCTTACAAGAGGTTCCGGCCGGTGGCCGCGGGCCGGCTGCCTGCCAAGCACGCTGTGGTGCTGGCGATCTGCCTGGTGATATTCGCGATCGGGATCAGCCTGGCGATCGGAGAGCCGCTGCTTGCCCTCGTAGTGGCCACCTATCTGGTCGTTTCGTTCTCGTATTCAGCCGGGCTGAAGCACGTGCCGGTCGTCGAGCTTGGCTGCGTGGCGTCGGGATTCGTTCTCCGCGTGCTCGGCGGCGCCGCAGCCACGCATGTCCCGCCGTCCGGCTGGTTCCTGCTCGTCTGCAGCCTCGGAGCCCTGATGGTGGCGATCGCCAAGCGCTACACGGAGCTGACAGTGCTCGGGACGGACTCGGCGGCGCACCGGCCGGCGATGCGGGGCTACTCAGCACCCGTGCTCAGGTTCACCCAGCGCGTCGTGTCGGCCGTAATGATCGTCAGCTACGTGCTGTGGGCCTACTCAGAGCCGCACGAGCGGATGCGGTCGTGGCACCTGCTGAGCTCGATCGCACTCGCCGCTGCCCTCATCCGATTCGACCGCCTGACGGCTCGCGCTACCAGCAAGCCTGTCGAAGACCTGATCGCGCGCGACGCCGTTATGGTCACGTGCGAGATCACCTGGCTGGCGCTCTTCGCCATCGGCCTCTAGGAGCCGGACAATGCTGAACCAGCTTGGCAGGCCAGGCCGGGTGCTGCTGCTCGGCGGTACAAGCGAGATCGGGCTGGCGATACTGGCGGCGCTGCCCGCGCCGAGCGATACCGAGGTGATGCTGGCCGGTCGCGACGAACAGCGCCTGGCGGCTGCCGGCAAGGAACTGCCGTTCCGGTGTACCGTGCTCGGCTTCGACGCCCTCGCGCCCGCTAGCCACCAGGCGGTCATCGAGGCTGCCTTCGCGGGCGGCCCGGTCGACGTGGTGATCGCGGCGACTGGCGTGCTCATTGCCCAGGACGACGTCGATCGCGATCCAGCGCTCGCCGCACAGATGATCGAAACGAACTTCACGAGCCACGTCACCACGCTGCTTGCGGCAGCCACCAGGATGCGCGCGCAGGCGTCAGGGACCATCGTGGTGCTGTCGTCGATCGCGGCGGTCAGGCCGAGGAAAGCCAACTTCGTCTACGGGGCCGCGAAGGCGGGACTTGACGCATTCGCGCGCGGACTGACTGACGCCCTTGCGGGCACAGGTGTGCGGGTGCTGCTCGTCAGGCCGGGATTCGTCACGGGCAGGATGACCGCGGGCATGGAGCCCGCGCCGCTCTCCTCGACGCCTGCGCAGGTCGGTGCCGCGGTCGCGGCGGCACTGGGCACGAACGCCACATCACTATGGGTGCCACGCAGCCTGGCGGCCGCCGCAGCGGTCATGCGGCTCGTTCCCAGGTCGCTCTGGCGCCGCGCGCGCCGCTAGCGAGATCGCGCACCAACCACGTCTGGTCGCATTAAGCCTATGCAGTTAGCTGCCTATAGAACGCCAAACCGTCGTACTGTTGGGGTGCCGAAAGCGGGCTAGCAGCGATGGGGCTGCCGGGCATTCTTAATCAGGCGGTCATGAGCGATATCAGTGCCAGGCGGCGGGCCGGGGCGGCGCCTCAAGCGGCCGTGACATGGCCCGTCTGGTCGGGATCGGCTCCCGCGCTCACAGACTTCTTCAGCCCGCGCCCGGAGACCGGCTACGGCCTCGACGTTGATCATGCACACAGGCCCGACGTCGAGCGCCACCCGCTGACAGTGCTAGCGGGGCCAGGGGGCTACGGCAAGACCTACCTCGCGGCGGCGATGCTGCGCGCGGCAGCGCGGTCGGGGCGGTCCGACCTGCAGGTGTGGATCAATGCGTCGAGCCCGTCCGCCACTGTCATGAGCTACGCCAGGGCCGCGGCCGACATCGGCCTCACCGAGCGCAGCGTACCGCCTGACACTGCAGCCACCAGATTCCTCGACTGGCTGGCAAGGACCGACCGGCAGTGGCTGATCATCCTGGACAACGTGACGGACTCAAGCGGCCTGCACGGGCTCTGGCCTTCAGGCGCCGCCGGCCAGGTCGTCGTCACCTGCCACCAGTCCGCGGATATGTCCGAGGTCGCCGCGGCCAGGCCAAGGATCTGCCCGATTGGCGAGTTCAGCCCGAGGGAAGCGCTCGCGTACCTGACCGCCAGGCTCTATGACGAAGCCGGCAAGCGGGTCGAAGCCGTGGATATGGCTGCGGAACTCGGCTATATGCCGCTGGCCATCGCGCTCGCGGCCACCACGATCGCGACGACGACGCTCGACTGCCGCCAGTACCGGATCAGGTACGCGGGCCGCAGGCAGGAGCTGCTCGGTCGGTCGGCGGACGGCTCGGTCTCGGCGGCGGAAGTTGCCTGGTCCCTCGCAGTCGACCGGGCCGATCAGCTGCCGCCCGCCGGCCTGGCCCGGCCGTTGCTGGCACTTGTGGCGCTGCTCGATCCGGCGGGCGTTCCCGTGCAGGTCGCCGCGACCTCGGCGGCGACGGCCTACCTGGCCAGGCGCCGCGGGATGCCGGTCGAGCATGGCGAGGTGATGGCCGCTCTTGGCAACCTGCTCCAGGCCGGCCTGGTGGCGGCGGACAGGTCGGTCGGCAGTGGCATGGTGGCGGTCCACCCCGTGATACAGGACACGGTGCGCAGGCTAGTTCCGGCAGCCGTGCTCGACGACGCCGCGAGGTCCGCGGCCGACGCCATCGCAGAGGCGTGGTCGCTGCTCGAGGCCGATCCTGCCTCGGTGCAGGCGCTGCGCGGCTGCGCGGGCTGGCTCGGGGGGCTGGCAGGCGATCTCCTCTGGCTGCCTGAGCCGCATCCCGTGCTGATGACGGCCGGTGACAGTCTCGCTGCCGCGGGCCTTGGCCCGGCCGCGATCGCCTACTGGCAGTCGATGCTCGCGGCCAGCGGCCGCGCCCTCGGTTCCGAGCACCCGCGCACGCTCGCGCTTCGCGACCTGCTCGCGGAGGCATACGAGAATGCCGAGCGGCTTGATGAGGCCAGGGACCTCATCCTGGTCAGCCTCGCCGAGCACGAGCAGTTGCAGGGCGCAGACCACCCGGACACGCTCACCGCCAAGACCGTCCTGGCCAGGATCTACCGGGAGTCCGGCAGCTATGCCGCGGCAATTGACGTCTACGGCAGGGTGCTCGCCGACCGCGAGTGGGTGCTCGGATCCGAGCACATCGACACGCTCGGCGTGCGGAGTCAGCTGGCGAGCACGTACCTGCAGGCCGGGCAGGCGGACCAGGCGACCGCGCTCTACCAGCGCAACGTGGCTGACTGGGAGCAGGCGCTCGGGCCTGAGCACCGCGACGTGCTGACCGAGTACCTGAATCTCGGGCGCGCCTACCAGCGGTCCGGTCAGCTGGACGAGGCGATCGCGATATTCGCCAGGGTGCGCAAGATCAGGGAGACGAATCTGGGCCAGGATCATCCAGATACCGTCGTGGCGGCCGGGCTGCTGGCGATGGCCTACCGTAACGCGGGTCGGCTGAAGGACGCGCTCGCTATCTACCGCCAGGCCGTGGCAAGCAGGGAGGCCATTCTCGGCGCTGACCATCCTGACACTCTCACCGCGCTTGGGAACCTGGCATCGTGCTACCACTCGATGCATCGGATGAAGGACGCGATCCCGCTGTACGAGCGGCTCCTCGCCGACCGGGAACGGGTTCAGGGTCCCGATCACAAGGACACGATCACGGCCAGAGCGAACGTGGCAGGCGCGTACCACTCGGCCGGCAGGCTCGCGGATGCGCTGCCGGTGTACGAGCGCACGGTCGCGGAGTTCGAGCAAGTGCTTGGCGCCGATCACCCTGACACCCTCACCTCCCGCGCCAACCTTGCGCACGCGTACTACATGGCGCGCCGGCAGAGCGACGCGGTCAGACTGTTTGAACGAACCATCGCGGATTGTGAACGGGCACTCGGGCCCGATCACGCGCTTACCCAGACAATCAGCGACAATCTCCGTACTATAACGCGATTACCAACCAAGGAAGCCTCACCTGGCGGCTTCCGGCAGACGCGCCATATCGCGGCTCGGCGATATAGGCTGCACGCTGCGTAAACGCAGTGTGATTAGCGATTCTGGCCGCATTGCTACGAGCGTAAAGGTAAACTCTTTACGGAGCTATTGGCTTTTTATTAATGCAGTTCCAGCATTGGCACCGCGGTCGCCGGGCATGATCATTTGCGGCCGGACTGGGTGCCCGACCGGTGCCCGAGCCGCGCCGGTCATCCTGTGAGGCAAGGAGGCGTTCACTGTGAGCACCACAGGCTCGACCCTTACCCGAACTCAGCAGGCTCCAGTCGGGGCGCAGCAGATCCACATCGCGATGGTTGCTCCACCGTACTTCAACGTTCCGCCGAAGGCGTACGGCGGCATCGAGACGGTAGTCGCGGATCTGGTAGACGCGCTCGTAGCCAGGGGGCACAAGGTAACGCTTATCGGGGCCGGTTCGCATGCCACAAGGGCCCAGCGCTTCCACAGCACCTGCGACGTTGGCCCCGGCGAGAGCGAGAGGCTCGGCGCGGTCATGCCGGAGCTTGTCCACGCAGCGAAGGTGGCGAGCATACTGGACGCCCTCGCCGTGGACGTCATCCACGACCACACGATGGCCGGCCCGCTGATGGCTCGAGGGCGACTGACGCCGACCGTGATGACGGCGCACGGCCCGGTGTTCGGCGACTCAGGAGACTACTACCGCGCGCTCGGCGACACTGTTCAGCTCATCGCGATCTCAGACGCCCAGCGATCAAGCGCGCCAGACCTTGCTTGGTCGGCAACCGTGCACAATGCGGTCCGCTCTGACACGTTCCCGTTCCGCGCCGAGAAGGATAACTACGCGCTCTTCCTCGGCAGGTTCCACCCGGAGAAAGCCCCGCATCTCGCCATTGACGCGGCCAGGGCTGCCGGGATGCCAATTGTCCTGGCCGGGAAGTGCTCTGAGCCGATCGAGCGCGCGTACTTCTCGCGCGAGATCGAGCCGAGGGTCGCCAGCGACGTGACGATATACGGCGTCGCCAATGCGACCGACAAGCGCCGCCTGCTCGCCCGCGCGGCGTGCATGGTGTTCCCGATCTGCTGGGAGGAGCCGTTCGGCCTGGTCGTCATAGAGGCGATGGCGTGCGGAACGCCGGTCGTCGCGCTCCGCCGCGGCGCCGTGCCCGAGCTGATAGTGCACGGCCAGACCGGCATCATCGTTGACGACCCGGCAGACCTTCCTGCTGGCATCGCGCTCGCGCGCCAGCTCGAGCCCGCTCTCTGTCGCAAGCACGTCGAGGCGAGCTTCACGGTCGAGGTGATGGCCGAGGGCTACGAGGCCGTGTACCGCCGGGCACTGACCAGGGCGCCAGAGCCGTGGCTCTCGGCCGCCGATCAGGCGCCCATCATCAGGTAGCCAGGAGCGCCAGCCCGGCGCGACAGCAGGCCGCAGCCGTAGGCCACAGGTTCGTCAGCCGCTACCATTTCGGCTGTGGCGGCCCGCGGCACCCGGGCGACCCGGGAACTGTCCAGGCTGGGGATCGCGCACTCGGTCCATCCTTACCAGCACAGGGCCGACGGCCGTTCATACGGGGCCGAGGCCGCGGCCGCGATGGGAGTGCCGGCAGGGCGGGTGTTCAAGACACTCGTCGCCAGTGTCGACGGTAGCCTCGCGGTTGCTGTCGTCCCGGTGACCGGCCAGCTGAACCTCAAGGCCCTGGCGGACGCGCTCGGCGGCAAGCGGGCCGAGATGGCGCAGCCCGTCGCGGCCGAGCGGGCGACCGGCTACGTGACGGGCGGGATCTCGCCAATCGCGCA